>Ga0187783_10000666_pt1 | contig 24943 bp, 21 predicted proteins | sample 1015_SJ02_MP02_2_FD_132471 | JGI IMG/M metagenome (GOLD analysis project Ga0187783, IMG submission 132471) | Tropical peat soil microbial communities from peatlands in Department of Meta, Colombia - 1015_SJ02_MP02_20_MG | ecosystem: Environmental > Terrestrial > Soil > Wetlands > Peat | place...
GGGCGCAACCTTGGCAATCAGTTCGGAGATCTCTTTCATCTTGGGATTGTTGCCGATGATAAACTCGCTTTCCCCACGGGTTTCGAGTTCCCTCATGGCGAGCTGGTATTTATCTTCGAGGGCTTCGGTTCGTTTTTGGGCCTCGATGAATTCCCAGATGAAGCGCGCGGCGTTCCCGCCAACAACTTCGATCCCCTCGAGTTTCAGTTTGTTGATTTCCCGGCCAACGCTAGGATCACCGGTCACGTCGATGATGAGATCGGCTTCTGTGGAGAGAAATTCCTTATAATTCGTGGACGCCGGTAAGCCAAGTCCCCGAGCGAGCACCAATCCCGGAGCGCTCTGATCTTTGTCAGCCACCCCGACGATTTCAACGGTTGGGTCTTTGCGGAACAACTCCACCAACGTCTTGCCCCCGCTGCCAGCCCCGATAAGAATGACTCGTGTCATGCAGGTACAAGTTTATCGCTGGAGGGTTGAGCCGAAAAGATCACATCTCCCCGCATCGCGCCGCCCGAACCAAGACCTCAAGGTTTGGCTTCGCACGAGCTGCCAAGTTCGGAGTCCTCTTTGCGGCCTTTTTCGAGAAGATTCAGGGGAGCGTTGAACTGCAATAGGGATGCCCTTTCATCCTCGAGTCGGATTTCAGTAAGGGCAGCGCTGATGACCGAAGGAAATAGCGAGCGGTATCTCGAGAGCGGCACGCCGATCAACTCACAAAGCGCGAGGCGGATCAGGGTGCTGTGAGAGACGACAAGCACACGACCGCCAGGATGCTTCATTTCGATCTCTCGGAAGCAGGCGATAGCTCGCTGGGTGGCTCGCTGTGGATCCTCACCTCCAGGCAAGTAATGCACGACAGGATCGGACTGAAAAGCGGCAAAAGCTTCGGGGAAAGAGCGCTCTATTTCGGCAGCCGTTAACCCCTCTCCCCGACCGAAGTCGACCTCCCTGAGCCGAAAATCGATGTGGGCAGTCAGGCCGGTAGTGCGTTCCGCTGGAGCAGCGGTCTCGCGGGTCCGTGACAAGGGTGAGCTCCAGATCGCGGTCAGGCCTGCGGACGCCGACCAAGCGGCGAGCCGCTCAGCTTGCTCGCGACCACGAGAGCTCAGCGGAATGTCAGTGCTGCCGGCATACCGCTCCTCCCCCTGCCACAGGCTTTCACCGTGGCGAACGAGAATGAGTTGGATCACGCTATCCGGTCCTCCTCCTTCCATGTTCAACCAGCGCCGACGGTGCCCAGCCACGGCGTGCCAGCTCTTCGATAAGACGCAAGAACGGTTCGCGGAAGCGAGCCGTAGTGTCGTGGCGAGGGTCAATCACCTCGCGAATGCGCACCATTTCCTTGGCAACCTCCGAAATACGCCGACCAGTGGAGGCGGCCAGTACGGCCATCCCCAACCCAGCCTCGGCGTTCTCCGGCACACGAACCGGCCGCCCAAGAATGTCCGCACGAAGCTGGCACCAGTAGCGGCTGCGAGCTGCACCCCCGGTTAGGCTAAGCTCCCCACTGACCGACGCACCCAGCAGGTGAAGATAATCGAAACAGAGCCGCTCGATAAATGCCACTCCCTGCAGCAGCGCCGCGTAGAGATCAATTTCGTCGGACGGCTCGCCGAGAACAAACCCTTCAGCATTGGGCGCGACGAAGGGGAAACGCTCACCCCGTGACACCAGCGGATACGCAACCATGCTGGCTGGTTCTCGTTCTGCCGCTTTTGCGCTGAGCACTTCGTGGTCCCGCCCTGGGAATCTCTTTACGAGAAGGGCCGTACCCGTGCTCGAAGCCCCGCCTGGAAGCCAGTTGCCATCCGGCGAACGATGCGAATAAACGATGCCGGCGGGATCGACCATCAGCTGGGTAGCCACGCCTTTCAGAACCAGCGTGGTCCCGAGCACGGAATTCCAACTGCCAACGTCCAAGGCTCCGGCAGCGATCTGGGCGGCGCATCCATCCGTCATTCCGGCGATGATCGGCGTGCCGGCTGGGATACCGGTGGTCGCTGCGGCGTGGTGGCAGACGGTTCCGAGTTGCGTGCCGGGGCGTGCGACCAGGGGCATAATTTGGTCGGGCACAGTGAGTACATCAAGAACTTCGTACGGCCAGGTTTCGCGCACGAGATCGTAACCCGTCTTGAGTGCGTTACTGGAGTCCGACGAGACCTGGTGGCCGGCCAACTGCCAATTGATGAAGTCGACCTGGTGAGCGAGCCGGGCACCGGAAATCCGGTCGCGGTGCTCGCGCAGCAACCACAGCAGCTTGGGCAGGGCCCAGGACGGCTGCATGCGATATCCGAGCACAGACCAAACAGCAGACCCAGCCTGATTGGCACGGCACGATTCGTCCAGGGCACGCGTGTCGTCGTACACGAGTCCAGAGGTCAGTGCCTTGCCTGATCCGTCGACAAGAAGAATCGTGCCTGAGGTCCCGTCCACCGCTACGCCCCGGATCGACGAGGGAGGCAAATCGGCAATGGCGGCACGGCTGGCGCGGCCGACAGCGCGCCACCATTCTTCGGGATCTTGTTCATGCCGAGGACCGTCACGCCAGCTGGAAAGTGGATGGGAACCTTGTCCAAGCACGTGGCCCGTCTCGGATACCGCGACCGCGCGGGCGCCCTGGGTACCAAGGTCAAAGCCAAGCCAGATGCTCTGCCCTGCTTCGCCGTACGCGGCATCCATCTAGACCTCCGCTCCATCTCTGGCCGCGTGCGAGTCGGCCATTCGCTTCCAGGCCCGCCCGCAATGCCGCGGACCTCGGCACAGTGGGCTCCCTCTTGCTACAGAGTCTTCAAGAACCCCATCGATCTTCACATAGAACTGCGCCCTACGAAGTAAGACTTTTTGCTGGTTGTGATGAATAGAGCAAGGATCCCTAGGCACCGCAGTGTCGAATCTTATCATCGCACTGGGCGGCCTCGGGTCGGGCAAGATGGATAGTCGCTATATCTTAAGCGGCTCTCAAGCTTCGAATCCTCCGCCCCCAGTCACTTCTTCGGTCAGAAACGGTCGATCCTCGACCCATAAGTCGTGCACCTCGCTCGATGCGCCTTAGTGCGCATTAGAACTTGATGCTCTTCTCCACTGCCGCAAGGAGCTTATCGAAAGCCTCGGCGAAGAGGCGGACGCCCTCGTCCGTCAGCTTATCTGTGACTTCCTTCATCGAAATCCCAAGCGTCGCAACCATCTGCATTGTCTTATCGGCTGAATCAAGATCCTCGGTTAGACTCGCGTGCGGCCGACCGTGATCGCGGAAGGCGTCGAGCGTGGCCGGTGGGATTGTGTTCACTGTGTCTCGACCGATCAGCTCTTCCACGTATAAAACATCGCTGTAACTGGGATTCTTAGTGCTGGTGCTGGCCCAGAGCACGCGCTGCGTCTGCGCTCCTTTTGTTGCCAAGGCTTCCCAACGGTTGCTGCTGAAAATGCCCAGGTAACGCTGATACGTCTGCTTGGCATTGGCGACAGCCACTTTACCTAGCAGACTCTTCAATTGTTCCGGCTCATGAGGGTCTTGCGACGTCCTGAGCCGTGCCCCTACGATGGAATCTATCGAACTATCAATGCGGCTGATGAAGAAGCTGGCCACGCTCGCAATCCGGCTGACATCCCCACCGCGTCCTGCGAGTTGTTCCAGCCCCGCAATATACGCTTCCGCCACTTCTTCGTAGACTTCCTGCGAGAAAAGGAGGGTCACATTAATGTTGATGCCCTGGCTGGTCAATCGCCGGAAGGCCGGGATGCCCTCTGCCGTACCTGGAACCTTGATCATCACGTTTTCCCGTTGCACGGCTTTCCACAGCCTGCGCGCTTCCTCGATAGTGGCCTCCGTGTCACGTGCGAGATAAGGTGATACTTCCAGACTGACATATCCGTCACGACGTTTCGAGTTTACGTACACGGGCCGCAGCAAGTCGGCCGCGTCCTGGATGTCGCGGATGGCAAGAATTTCATAGCGGGCCTTGGCGTCAAGGTCGGCCCTCGAAGCCAGAGACTGCAGCACATCGATGTAATCGCTACTGCCGGCAATCGCTTTTTCGAAGATGGCGGGATTCGAAGTCATTCCACGCAGGCCATCTTCTTCGAGCAGGCGCTGTAGTTCCCCGCTGGTGAAGAGATCGCGGCGAATGTAATCGAGCCAAATCGATTGACCGTAATTCGGGAGATCTTTCAGGGGGTTGGTAGCTTTCGCAGTTTCAAGCGTTCCGGTTGCCATAAACTCCTCACTTCCGGTCCTACGCCGGAGACAGAAGCAGCAAGGACCATATACTTGGGGTGTTTAACTTACAACAGATCCTGGCGGGAGTGGAGTGACACCGCTCACATAGAAGTGTGATGTCTTTAGGGTTGCGGCATTGGTGGGAAGGCTAAGCCAAGCGCTCAATCCCTCAACCAAGAATGCCGAAGGTGTCCAGCGCGCCAAAGCGAATGGAGCCGTTGTCAGCATTTCTGTGCGCCTCATCCGGATCCAGTTTGCGACTCCAATGCAAGGGACAATGAGGCAGCCGACTTCCCTCCACTGAGCACGGGACTTTCGAGATATGCAGTTTGCAGCTCCTCGAGAGCTGGGCCCTTGCTATCGCAGGCGGTGACGAGTCGAGGGAAGCTATTGGCAAGACAATCCGGGACCAGGTTTTAGGCTACTGCTTTGCATAGAACGTTCCCGGAGCGCGATAGGGCGGGTCGGAGATCATCCTTATATATGAAATCAAGGCGTGGATTTCCGCTTTGCTCAAAGTATAGTCGTAAGGCGGCATCAGAGGTGACTTATTGAGTGCGGGGCCGCCGTGCTCGATGATCGCCGTTAAATCAGCATCGCTGATGGGATTGAGCGCGTCGCCTTCATTGAACGCATGCGGCTTGACCGCCAGATTGTCGTAATTCGATAGGCGCTCAGGCGTGGATTCCTGATTATGACACCGCGCACAATATTTTTCGCTCATTTCTCGGCCAAGAATCTCTTCGTATCCCAGAGCAATTTCCTCGATCTTCAACTCTATGGGCTTGCCCGCCTCGTCGTGAGTGCTGACGATGAGCTGATATCGGCCAGCCATTCCCCCGAGGGACAGATTGGTGGTGAACTGGCCACTCGAATCGGTTGGTCCCGATGGCGGGTCGAACATCGTATCCCTGGGTCCACGGATGGAAACCAAAGCTCCCGGAACTGGGTTGCCCTGATCGTCATTGGCCTGTACGACGACAGGTTGTGGCAGCGTGTTACCGGCAGCGCCTGCCTGCTTCCCGCCACTTACTTCAACCAGAGCACTGATGCTTTTCGTAGCTTTCGAAGCGGTGTTGGACAACGGTGTTCGAGCACAGCCTGAGAACACCAGTCCAACAGCTAGGAAGCCCGCCGATATCCTGAGATACCTCACTTTCTTGTCTCCTGCCGGCCCGATCCCTTCTGCGATATCAAGAATACTGTGAGCGCGCGGGCATCCTCATCCGTCAGGTTTCTATTCGGTTCGATCGTGCCTGGACGCAGCGCTTGGGGATCCTTCAACCAGTGATAGACCCAGGCAGCGTTCAAGCGCGAGCCGACTTCTGTAAGTGTCGGACCGATGTACCCCTTGTCTGCCTTTGCGTCGACAATGTGGCACGCTTGGCAACCGTATTTGGAATAGAACAGCTGCCGGCCTTGTTCCACCGCCACCGCCGGGTATCCGGAATTCGCCATGGATTCCCTGTCGAACGACGGTGTTTGATAGACAGCCATGATGTAGTCCGAGAGAGTTGAGATCTCGTCCGGTGTCAGGTTGAACTTGGGCATGCGGCGGATCAATGCCGGTCGAAGCGTATTGGGATTCTGCAGAAAATCCTCGAGCCATTTGCGCTGAACCGCCGATCCTTCCCAAGTGAGATCTGGCGCCATATCGCTGCCCCTCCCGTTGATCCGGTGGCAACTAAAACAGGCGAGATCGTTCATCAGTTGTCCGGCTTTTCCTGCCGGCTGATAATTGGAGGCCGGCGTGGGTGGTACGGTCAGCGCAGCCGGCAGCGTCTGCGCACGCTCGTTCAACGACAGTAATGCGGTTGTAATGGCGTCGATTTGCGCCGCTGTGAAATTGTACTGCGGCATCTTGAGTCCGGCGGCAAACGCCCGCGGTTGACGCAGTTTGCCAGAGATGTAGTCGGGGAGAGTGTGCTCGATGCCCGGAGCAAAAATCAGCTGCGAGCTTGGTTTGCTGCCGATGCGCGTAAGTTCCGGCGCGAAATTGTCCGGTTTCCTGATTCCGCTGATTTCGTGACAAGAGGTGCAACCGTATTCCGTCACAAGCAACTTGCCGCGGTTGATCTGGTCTGGAGTTGCAGGTTCCAGGTGAATGTTGGCGAGAAAATCGGAGTCGCTCTTTGCTTGCAGATAGCCGGTAAGCACTGCGACCTGCGCGTCGGTGAAGCGATAGTGCGGCATCTCGGTAGGCGGATCATAGACGCGAGGATTCTTGATCCACGCAGCCAGCCACTCCGGCCTCACCTTATTCCCGATTCGGGTTAGTTCTGGACCGACGTCACCGCCGACAACGTTTCCGGCTGCATTCTGCACCGCGTGACAGGTGGCGCAGAAAGATTCGCCGTAGAGACTGGCGCCGGCCGTAGAATCAGACACGGCTTTTTGCGGCAAGGTTAGCGCATCCCCCGCAACCGGCGTGCTGTTTCGAATTAGGAAGGCGGAAATGTCGCCCGCCTCCTCGTCGTTTAACTTAAAATTCGGCATGGTCGCTGATGTAGCGTAAGCTTGTGGATCTTTAAGCCAGGCGTAAATCCACTCGCGAGTGGTCTTATCGGCGATGTGACTGAGCGAAGGTGCATCATCCTCGGCTTTCAGCAACCCTCCTTCGGGCAGTTTGACGGTGTGGCAATGCACACAGCCGTAGCGCGCCATCAGGCGGCGCCCTTCATTCAGATGCGGTGTGCCGGTGAGGGGCGGACGATGGCATTGCCCGCAGGAGGACTCGATATAGCGTTCCGGGAGGAGGGGTTGCTCCCACGCCACAGTGCTCATGTGAGCCTCTTTGACTGTCGTGGCGGCTCCTTGTCCGCGATGACACAGCACGCACCCGAACTGCTCCGTGTTATGCGGGATAACGGGATGCCGGCAGAAAGGTTGTAGACTGATGTCAGTCAAACCGGCCTCGTTCACTCCTACGTGACAGGTCGTACAGCGATCCACAACCTCGAGCTCGGGATTCCAGATCTGTTGGATTCCCTCCCGAAAATGACGTCGCAAGGTTACGGCATCACTCCGGCTACGAATCATCTTGAGATATGAATTCTGATAATGACGCCATTGGCTGAAGTGGTCCTTGGCCGGTGCAATCGCCAACGAGATCAGGAGTAGCAAACTCAGGGAGCCGAATGCACGGACCGGATCTCCGGAGAGTTTGTTCCACAGCAACTGCGGTCTGGGCTTCGAATTCTCCACTCAGGCTCTCCAAGGCCAGATCCACGACCATCCAGGGCCGCGGAAGAAAGTGCCGATGGCGGTCATTGTCAGCAGCTCAAACAAGAACCAAGTCATGATCCAGAAGGACAGCGGTTTCGAAGCCAAATACCGGCGAACGCGGGAGTGAGATTCGGCCGAACTGGACGCCGCCACGAACATCAGCCCAACGATAATGAGTGTGGGGACCAGAGCTACATATACGTGAAACAGCAACAAGAAAAGAGATAGTCCGACCGCGACGACATAGAAGAATGGCAATCGCCGCGATCGATCTTGGACGAAAACTCCCTCGGCTTCGACGTTGATGTTGAAATAGGGAATGACAATCAGCGCGATCACAACTAAGGTCGGAGCGAGAACACCGGCGACCACCGGCGGAAAGTAGTGCAGGAGCTCCTGAAGGCCGAGAAAGTACCAGGGTGCCTTGGCAGGGTTCGGCGTATGAGAAGGATCCGCGAGTCCCTCTAGAGGTGCGTTGAAGCAAAGCGCGATCCAAACCAGCGCGATAGCCAGAATCTCGATGGCAATTGCAATCCGGAATAACGCCTCGGGAAATGTCTGCACGACGTCTTCCTCTGTGACTCTGACTTGCGCGGAGGTACGTCGTGTTATGAAAACCACGCGTCGCGGCTCTCTTTTGGCGTTTGAATCCACCCCAGCGATGAAGTCTTTTGAATCGCTCATCAAGCCTCCTTCGTCGCGGAAATGTCAGCGATGGCCGGTGGTTGGCTGGAATGGGAATACAAGCCCCCATCCTTGCGGATACGCCAGAAGTGAATCGCGATGAGGAAAATGGCGGCCAGAGGCAAGATCATGCAGTGGAGCACGTAAAATCGCAGGAGCGCATTCGCGTTCACCAAGTTTCCGCCAAGCAGGAGGAAGTGAATCTTATTGCCGACCACGGGAACCGCCGATGCGATGTTGGATCCTACGGTGATTGCCCAGAATGCCAACTGATCCCATGGCAGCAAGTAGCCTGTGTAGCTGAGAAGCAACGTGATCAGCAACAGAATCACCCCGATAATCCAATTGAACTCTCTGGGCGGGCGGTAGGCTCCGCGATAGAACACCCTGAACATGTGAGCGAACACCAGAAACACCATGGCATGCGCGGACCAGCGGTGAAGATTGCGCAGGAACAGGCCGGAGGAGACGACAAACTGCAGATCTTTAGTGTCGGAATAAGCCTGGGGAACGGACGGGTGATAATAGAGCATCAGCAAGACTCCCGTGCTGACCAAGATCACAAACGTGCCGAAGGTCAGCGTGCCCAAATACCAAGTCACGCCGATGTTCAACATGCGGCGCCGAACTTTGGTTGGAAACAGGTGCAGAAACACGTCCTGCTGAATGACGAGAGAGCGATGTAGCGTGCTCGTGCCCGTTCCGCTGCGGAAGATGGAACGCCATATGCGGCTCTTCCGTAATTGGTCGAAGTAGTTCGCGCTTGTTGCCATGCTCACACCCTCAAGAACTGCATTGCACCGATGGTTGTAGAACGATCCACCATAAGATTGCCCTCCTCGCTCAGCCACACCCGGTACCAGGGCAAAGGGCGGGGCGCGGGCCCCTCAATCTTCGCGCCAGTGCGGCTGAATTTACTGCCGTGACAGGGGCAGGCAATGATGCCCAATTCCGGATTCCAGGCGGTTAAGCAGCCAAGATGCGTACAAACTGCCCCCAGCGAAAAGAACCCTTCGTTGGAATGAATGAGGTAAATTCCTGAGTTCACGTCCAGGGTTACGGAATCAAGCGGATAATGTTCCGGCTGGCCGGCGTTAATGATCGGTGAAGGCTCGAAGAGCACATTGGGGGAGAGGAATTGGTATGCGAAAACAGCCGTACCCGCCGCTGCGATGCTCAGAGATCCCAGACCAAGTTTGACGAAGAAGGCACGCCGATCGCGATCGGTCGACTTTGATTGCGGGGCTGGTTTTTCGTCGGGCATGGCTCCTCTCATCTCGCCGCCGCCAGCGGTTTCGTGCGCGCACTGGCGTCAATCGCCGCGACGGAAATGATTCCTGTCGCCTCCGCCGGAACCAGATCGTAGGACTCCATCGTGATGGTTCCCACGGGGCAGCGCATGGCGCACAGGCCGCAGCGGATGCAGCGGGTTTCGTCTTTCAGCATCGCGGCCCCGGAAATCAACCCGAGTTGGTCGGCCGCAACATTTTCCAGTTCCGCCCGAAAACATTCCTGGTTGTCACGGATGTGTTGTACGGTCTCGGGTGCGAACTGAATGCGGTCGAGAGCGACTAATTCGAGGCAGTGTTCCGGACAGACATCAACGCAGCCCCCACAAAGAATACAAAGCGTGCCATCCTCCTCATAACCTTCGAATACGGTGTTGACCCAGCAGTGCAGGCAACGTCGCGCTTCCTCAATCGCGCTCTTCTCGTCATAACCGACCTCAACTTCGGTTACGCCCGTGCGCCGCTCCAATGGGAGCATGGGAACGGGCTGGCGAGTGATGTCGAGAAGATCCGGGGACATGGCATGACGCCGCAGAATCTCGACTTCCACGAGGGGCTCGGGATGTTTTTCTCCCCTCAGATATTCGTCAATACCAATCGCTGCCCGCTTGCCGTCGGCGACGCTGTCGATAATCAAACGTGGACCGAATACACAGTCGCCGCCGGCGAAGATTCCCGGAGCAGAAGTCATCAGGGTTTCAGGATTGACTGCAATAAGCCCACGCGGAGAAATCTCCACCCGATCCTCCGGCTTCAAAAAGTCGAGCTTCGGCGCCTGGCCGATCGCCATGATGATCGTGTCGCATTCAATGAGACTCTCGCTTCCTTCGTAGAAAGCGGGATTGAAGCGCCGATTCTGATCAAAGACCCACTTCGTCTTCAGCGTCTCCAGGCCCACCACCCTCCCGTTTTCTCCCAGCACCCGTTTCGGTCCGCGACCTGGGCGAAGCATGATGCCTTCCGCTTCGGCTTCTTCGATTTCTTCGAGCGCGGCCGGCATTTCCTCACGCCGTTCGAGGCAAACGATATTGACTTCACGAGCCCCCAAGCGGAGCGCGGAGAGCGACACGTCCACCATTTCGCGGGCGGCAACGGCATAGATATTTTCTACCGACGGTTCGAGATCCTGTACGCCGCCAGCGTGTTGCCTTATCACTTCTCTGGCGGCAGAGCGTGCCACATCCATGGCGACATTGCCACCGCCAATCACAACAACCTTCTTGCCTATGGTGAACTTGTAGCCAAGGTTTACATTGAGCAGGAAGTCAATGCCCTTATAAACACCGTCAAGGTCAACTCCCGGAATGGTGAGATCACGGCTGGAGTGCGCACCTACCGACACGAGCACTGCGTCAAAACCTTGCCGGCGCAAATCGGAGACCATGAAATCTCGTCCCGCCGCATGGTTGAGCTTCAGAGTGATGTCGCCGGTTTCCAGAATTTCCCGCACCTGCGCTTCGACCACATCGCGGGGCAAGCGGTATGCGGGAATGCCGAGGTAAAGCATGCCACCGGCCACCGGCGCAGCTTCGACAATCGTTACTGAGTAGCCCATCAACGCCAAATCGTGAGCGGCAGAAAGCCCGACCGGCCCTCCGCCTACGACGGCGACTTTGTATGGGACCTTGTTCGCACGGCGATGTGAGTTGACGTCGACGGGATGTTTCGACTCAGCTCCATAACGTTCGGTTAGAAACCGCTTCAGGGCGCGAATAGCAATGGGACGATCGATTTCGCCGCGACGACAGGCACTTTCGCAAGGATGGGCACAGACACGGCCGCAAATGGATGCCAGCGGGTTGGGGTCGCGCGCGAACCGGTATGCTTCCTCAAAGCGGCCTTCTGCGATCAGGGCCACATAGCGCCCGGCGTTGGTGTGCGCCGGGCAAGCCATCATGCAGGGAAAGTTTGTGTTAAGCCAGTCCGTGTCGACTTTCTTGTTCTTGTAGCGCCTCAGCATGAGTGACAATATTTCGTATTCAGTCTCTGAACGCCTAATCGAAATGGCCGATGCACGAGTGAAACGAACTGCCGTTTTGGGGCCTACCTGATTAGTTTGGTCAGAGTAAAATCGGCTGTGGTTTCGCCGGAAGAAGTGACGGATTTGGATTGGCTCTTGGCACCTTCATTCCAGGCAGTCACCGTATAGTTTCCGTCGGGGACATTGTCGATCTTGTATTCCCCCGACTTGTCGCTGGTTGCGAAGTAGGGAGTTGGCGAAACAATAATGTATGCCGACATCTCCGGGTGCACATAGCACATCAGCGGAATGACACCCGCGTTATCGAACTTGAAACTGCGCATTTCTCCCTTCGGCCAGGTACCCATGTTGTGCGCCAGCTTCTTATTGCCACCGACCGAACTCCATGCGACATTATGCGCGACGGTGTCACTGTTTTGGAACTCGACGGTGGTACCTTGTAGCACCACCAAAATATGCGGTTGAAAAAGGAGAGCCTTCTGATCCATGGTGGCGTGGCTGGTCGGCGGCGGGAAGGTCTTGCCGGAAACGGCCTCAATGTAGACTACCGATTCGCCAGAAACACCGGACACTTTGCCTTTAATCGTGCCTGCGTTCGCGGCTGTGGGAACAGCCAGCGCCATCAATAATGCAACTATTGCATTGCGTTTCATCGAGTCCCCTCCTGGTTATTTTACCCGCTGTAATCCATGCCCCGCGCTGAGCGCACTCGGATCTGCGCCATGCGTGAACTGGACCCGACTCTATCCGAATCGGCTAAGGCCGGCAAGTGATCTAAATCACGGGTAAATGTGACGTAGGCGAGAAAATCCACGCTGCAGTGAGGCCACACAAAACTGACGTTCAGTATACGCTGGCAGAGAAGAATTGAATTTCTGTCGCTGGTTGAGAGGTGTACGATGTGCGAACATTTTATCGTACAACCACCAGTTGGCCGACTCCCATACCGGGCGAGCATGATTGCTACACCGTCGCTGGGAATACAGGCGGTCTAAGATTGGTCAGGCTTTCCCGTATAGTGTTCATCGCTGTGCACCTCGGCATGGTCCTCTAGCGACTCGAGATGAGTAATGACTTCCGCTGGAATTCCCATTTCCTGCGGCAAGCGCTCTTCGACAGCGGTTGCCAGATGATGTGCCTCTCCCACCGGCGTCATACGGGGAAAGAGAAGGTGCACGTCGATAATCTGTCGGTAGCCCGTCGTCCGGAAGCGCACTCCGTGATAGCTGATTCCCAGCTCTTCGCAGACAGCATCGAGCTTCTCACGGATCTTTCGACCGGCACTTGGGTCGCCGTAGTCCAGCAAGCCTACAGCTGAGCTCAACACCAATCGACCACCGGACCAAAGTATATTTGACGCCACTGCGATCGCGACCAGCGGGTCGAGGGGCTTCCAGTGGGTAAGCAGCACTAATCCCAACCCGCCAACTACTCCGAAACTGGTCCAGCTATCCGTTAAGACGTGCTTTCCGTTGGCTTCGAGAATCAGAGATCGAGTGCGGCGCCCTACACGTCGGAGGTAGTAACCAAGACCCGCATTCAGAATTCCAGCTGCCAGCAACAACAGCGTCCCCGTCCCCAGATTTTCCAATCGCAGTCCGCCGATCCACTTCTGGATGGTTGCGGCCAGAATGCCGATGACCGCCCACTCTTCCTGTGTGCGCTGGATCACAACCCAGGGTGCCTGGGGTCACAGCCGAGGACGCCTTGACCAGAAACACTAATGGGCAGGACAGGACGGGCCCTCTAGGTCTGATGCTGTCCGACATGCGGCTTTTTCAGACTAGAGAGCGTTTGAGAAAGTCCCAGGTAGGTGCTTATGCTGTCACCTTATGGAATGGATCTTGTCGAGAATTGCCTCACATGCAAGTTGCGCGCTGACCGCATTTTCTGCAGTCTGCCTGCTCCCACCCTGCAGGCGTTCGAAAATATCAAGTTCACGTCGGCGTACCCCACCGGCGCTGTACTCTTTGTGGAGGGTGAACAACCACGGGGCATATTTGTGCTTTGCAAGGGCCGTGTAAAGCTATCCGTCGGCGCAAGTAACGGCAAGACTCTGATTGTGAAGATTGCCGAACCGGGAGAGCTCTTGGGAGCAAGCGCCGCAGTTTCAGGTAAGCCATACGAAATGACCGGGGAGACCATCGATCCTTGCCAGATCAGCTTTGTTAAGCGCGAGGATTTTCTCGCCTTCCTCAGGCAAAACGGCGATGCCTGCTTCAAACTGGCGGAACAGTTGAGCGAGAAGTATCACAATGCCTGTAAGGAAGTCCGCTGGTTGGGGCTGTCCCATTCAGCTGCGGAAAAATTGGCGAGGTTACTGCTCGAGTGGAGCTCTAGGAAACGCGACGGCTTGCGGCCGGAAATACGGATCAAGGTCGGGCTAACCCATGAGGAGATCGCCCAGATGATCGGAACTTCGCGAGAAACAGTATCGCGCTTGTTTGCCGACTTGAAAAGGCGCCAAATACTGCACTTTGACGGTGCAACCTTGGTGATTCGCAATCCGAGCGCACTACGCTCCTTAACCAGCAACAACTAGCACACCAGGTCAACGCGAGACCAGCGGGCCTGCGTTTGCAGTCCCCCCCTTTTGCCGCGTCATCACAGTTCTCTGTGATATCCGTCACATCCTCGGGATATAGGCTCCCCCTATCGTGGCACTTGAGTGAATCACAGAACTCGGGTCCAAGGGAAGGAGATTCAGATGGCTTCGCCGAACGCCACTGGGCAGTCTTTTCAGGCAAATCAGAATAAACCCCGTCTGATTTTTTGGGAGTTGACCAAAGGGTGTAATCTCCGCTGCATCCATTGCCGCGCTAGCGCTACGGAACTAAGTTCTCCCTCCGACCTATCGACGGAAGCAGCCCGGGACATCATTGATCAGATGGCCGCTGTATCCACTCCCATCCTGGTGTTAAGCGGCGGCGAGCCGCTCTTCCGCTCGGATGTCTTTGAATTGGCCCGCTACTCCACCGGCAAAGGCCTGCGTGTGGCCCTGGCCACCAATGGCACACTGGTCACGAAAGAATGCGCCCGGGAGATCGTTGCTGCGGGCGTGCGCCGTGTCGCTATCAGCCTGGACGGTGCCGACGCCCCTACCCACGATGCTTTTCGCGGCATTCCGGGCGCATTCGATGCAGCCCTTTCCGGCTTGCGCAACTTGAAAAACCTCGGAATGTCGGTGCAAATCAACACCACCATTGCCCGCCACAATGCCCACCAACTCCCGGATGTGCTGAAATTGGCAAGATCGCTGAGAGCAGACGCGCTTCACACCTTTCTGTTGGTGCCAGTGGGCTGCGGGGTGGATATCGCCGCTGAACAGATGGTTCCGCCGGCGGAATACGAAGAGATTTTGAACTGGTTCTACGATCAATCTCTCGAAGGTGGCATCGAGCTGAAAGCGACGTGTGCCCCTCATTACTTTCGTGTGGTCCGGCAACGGCGTGTTGCTGAACGAAGGGCAGCACAAATCTCCCAGCGAGTGGTGGAACCCGTTCGGGAAGACTTGCCAACGGCACCGGCGATAGGCCCGACGGAAATGACCATGCCGGGTTCAACTGGAATTGAAATAAGGACTCAGGGAGTGGGGCTGACGACGGGTCACCCCGGAATGCACCCGTCTGACATGAATGCCGTGACCAAGGGCTGTCTTGCCGGGACAGCCGTATGTTTCATTTCTCATCAGGGCGAAGTCTACCCTTGCGGATACCTCCCTGCCTTAGCCGGAGACTTGAAGAGGCAATCGTTTGCCGAGATCTGGCAGAATTCACTCGTCTTCAATCAGCTCCGCGACGTCGGCAACTTGAAGGGAAAATGTGGCTGCTGCGAGTTTCGCAATATATGTATGGGCTGCCGCGCACGCGCATACGCAGATACCGGAGATTACCTCGACGAAGAGCCCTTCTGTGTTTACCAGCCCCGAATGTCGAGCGTAAAGTGTGCGACGAATTCTGGCAGGTCGACCGGAGCCGAGCGTCAGGGGTGATCACTGGCGGACAAGATAGCTCATTTCAAGTCTGCTTGCGACCTCCTTCTCGCCTTCCCTCAAGAACCCGCCGGCGTGGTTTTGGGAGCGTAACGCAGGAGAGCGGTCGGAGTGCTCCGGGCACCTTGTTTTATACCTGATTTCATCTCGCACGAGCGCATCCATGCTTTGGTTAAGCCGAGACGGGCGGTTCCTACCGAGCGCGGCAAAAGACGCCATTCTAGGGTGATATTCCCCTGTCTTTGTCTTCTGTGGCAAACAAGCAACGCCCGTAGGGCGACTTAACTATCTGAAAATACATGAATTCCAATGATTTGCCCCGATCTCGCTTTGGCAAACTGGATGCCCTTTGGTCTGCCGTCGAAGCGTTTGCCGGAGGGCAAAATCGTGGAACCGACTCTCGTGGTCATCGGCCTCAACCATCGTACAGCCCAAGTGGAGGTGCGAGAGCGCTTCTGGATCAGCGAAAGTGGTCGCTACCAGGCCTTGCTGCAGTTGTCAAAAGCCGAAGGGATCGAAGAGGTCCTGGTGCTAGCGACCTGCAATCGCACCGAGTTTTGGTTCTGGGCTAACGATATCACCCTCGCCGCTAATTCTCTGCTTCGCTTTCTCACGGCCGAATACGGACTCAAGCTCTCCGAATGGAGACACTTTTATCGTTTGCTTGATGAAGCAGCCCTCGTCCATGTTTTCCGTGTCGCTGCAAGCCTGGATTCGTTGGCGGTCGGCGAGCCCCAGATCATTTCCCAGATCAAAGAAGCATGGAAACAGGCGCAGGTGATCGGAGCAACCGGTCGCTTCCTGGATGCCGTGCTGCAAAAGGCACTTACGGTTTCAAAGCGGGTTCGCAACGAAACTCCCATTGGAAGGTCTTCCGTTTCCATTCCCTACGCGGCAGTTGAACTCGTGCGCCAAGTTTTCGGCTCACTCGCCGGCAAGAAGGTACTTTTGCTGGGTGCCGGCAAGATGAGCGAGATCTCGGCCCGAGGGCTGATGGGCAACGGGGCCGCCACCGTCCAAGTGATCAACCGCACTTTCGAGCACGCGGTTGATCTGGCCGCCAAACTGGGTGGGCACGCGGTCCGGTTCGAGGAGCGCTGGCAACAGATGGCAGAGGCAGACATCATCATCAGTTCAACCTCGTGTCCCCACACCATCCTCAGCCGCGAGGAAGCGGAACTCTTGGTTCGGGAACGCGGGAACCGGCCGCTGGTAATCGTGGACATTGCCATGCCGCGTGACATCGATCCCCAGGTACGCGAAGTGAAGGGAGCTCATCTTTACGATTTAGACGATCTCGAAAACATCGTCAGCCACAATGCAGACGAGCGCAAAGCCGCCGCCGCGGAAGCAGAAAAAATCATCTTCTGTGAGGCGCAGGGGTTCCGTAGCAAACTCATCGCTGAGCGGGTCGTGCCCACGATTGTTGCCCTGCGCCAGCGGCTGGATCAGATTTGCCGACAAGAAATGGACTGCTACCGACAGGAGAACGGGCCCTTCCCGGTGGACGTAGACCAGATATTGACTGCGCTTATGTCCCGGGTTACAGAGAAGATCGCAGGATCCCTAGCCCGTGAACTCAAGCAGCTTCCAGAAAAAGCAGAACAGGAGCAGATGACCCGCGCCGTGCAGCGGCTGTTCCATCTGCAAACGCCTGAAACGGCGCTTGCCGGCACCATATCAGCGACGGAGCAGTGATCATGCCACGGAGGGAGCAGGCTTCCGCCATTCCGCAGGCCTCATGGACCGGCAGGCAAGCGTACATCTTGGCTGTCTTTTGCTTAGTTCTGGGTGCCGCCCTCGGCTACTTGTTTCGTGCTTCCGCCTCACCGGGAGGAACGGACGAGGCTGCCTCTTCGATCGGTGACAGCGTTTCTCGAAGCCAACCCCATCAGCCAAGTCCGGAAGAGCAAGAGCAGATGGTGGATCAAGCTGTGGCGCCGCTGCTTACAGCCTTGAAGGCCAGCCCCGACGACTTGGCCACGATTGTGAACGTGGCCAATCTCTACTATGACGGACGACAATTCTCTGAGGCGATCCGGTATTATCGCCGAGCCGTGAAGATCCAACCCCACAATTCGGACGTACTTACCGATCTGGGAACGTCACTTTGGTACACCGGTGATGCCGACCAGGCGATCGCCAATTTCGAGCAAGCCTTGAAGTATCGCCCTGATTCTCCAGAAGCGCTATTTAACCTGGGGGTGGTTCGCTGGCAAGGAAAAATGGATCCGAAGGGTGCTACACAGGCCTGGGAGCAGCTGCTGGAGCGAAATCCGAACTACCCCCAGAAACAACAGGTCGAAGAGTACATCGCCAGAGCCAAGCAGCACCTCAAAGGGTAGGCTTGCCCAACAGAAACGATGCGAGCTGCAATCTCCCTGTATCTTCGGCGGCGAACGGGGTCTATGACCAATCCCGGTTCCCTTCACTGCTCCTCGGCAACCCCGGTAGCCTCCTCATCTCCGCGAAGCAATCCGAATTTCTTTAACTTGTAGCGCAGTGCGTCGCGGCTGATGTCCAATAGCTTGGCAGCATGAGTTTGATTGCCATTGGCCTGGCGCATAGCGAGCTCAACCATAGTGTGCTCCACTTCTTCGAGAGAAGTCCCGGCTTGCGGAATATAGAGCCGAGGCAGCGACCTTCCGTCAGGAAGCGTCGGGCCGGCTTCGTTCGGCGAAGTCGTTCGCTCAAATGCCGTAAGTCCTCCCGACTGCCCTACGGAAAAGGGTAAATACACGGGCCTCAGGAGCGGCTCGTCTTCGAGGATCATGGCGCGCTCGATGGCGTTTCTCAGCTCACGGATGTTACCCGGCCAGTTGTGGCTGACAAGCAGCCGCCGGGTCTCGTCGGTAATGCCACGAACCGCTTTCTTGAATCTTCGGTTGTAATGTTCGATAAAGAACTCCACCAGGGGCAGAATGTCTTCTTTCCTCTCCCGCAGAGGCGGGATAAAAATGGCGATTATCGCCAACCGGTAGTAGAGATCCTGACGAAACTGCCCTTCGCGTACTGCTTTCTCCAGGTCACGATTGGAGGCTGCAATCACGCGCACATCTACCTGCATGTCGCGAGTTCCTCCCACGCGACGAATGACCTGATCTTCGAGAACGCGCAGGAGCTTCGCTTGCAGCAGAGGAGACAATTCTCCAATCTCATCGAGGAACAGCGTACCGCCGTCGGCAGTTTCAAACAGACCTTTTTTCATCTGCTTGGCGTCAGTGAAAGCGCCGCGCTCGTGGCCGAACAGTTCGGCTTCCATCAGCGTCTCGGGAATCGCAGAGCAGTTGATTGCCACAAATGGTTTTGCCTGACGCTCACTTTCGTAGTGAATCGCTTTGGCAATCAGGTCTTTGCCGGTGCCGCTCTCACCCTGAATCAGAATCGTCGTGGCCGAGCTGGACGCGACTTTTTGCACAAACTGCAGAAGCTCGGTCATCTTATGGGAGATCGCAACTATATTGTGGTACCCGGTTCGACGATGCACTTCACCACGCAACGCCTGCACTTCGCTGCGCAGGCTGGTGGTCTCTAAAGCATTCTGGATGGCTACGTGGAGCTCATCAAAGTTGAGCGGCTTGCCCACGAAATCGTAAGCCCCAAGTTTGAGCGCCGTCTTGATATCGTCAAGTTGTGGATCCGCGGTGATCATGATGACCGCCCGAGCGTCACCGTTTCTCTTGAGCTCCTCAAGCACTTGAATGCCACTGATGTCCGGCAAGCGGACGTCGAGCAAAATCAAATCAGGGTTCTCATTCTGCACCAACTTCAGACCGGAGGCCCCGGCGTCAGCTTCCATCACGTGATAGCCCCAGTCCTCACACTTCTGGCGCAAGGACCAACGAATCAGGCGTTCGTCGTCAACGATCAGGACCTTGGGCGCAGGCATTGGCTACTTAACTAGATTACTACGAACACGAGACGAGAGTGCCTTCGACGCGAGACCACGCCTCTATGCAGCTAAAACGTCGAACCCATTCCTCGGTAGGGATTGCGTAGCGGGCGGCAGTTCATCGTAACGCTGGAAACTGGGGAGATGTGAGCCGGCATTCCCAACGCTGAAGATGAGGAGGTAGGAGTAGAAATGTTGCCCAGGACGTCAAGCTGTTGATTCCACACACCACTCACATTCTGGGTGCAGAATGGGCCGGGGTCTCGGCCGCGTTTGCCTCTTGCTTATGTATTTTCTCTAGAGTCGTTCGATGGCCGGGCAACCGAAAAGATTGCTACGAACCGGTCCGCTCAAGCGGTCCGCCCAATGGCAGAAACACCACGAACTTGCTGCCCTTCCCGACAACGCTGCTGACCTCGATCCGCCCATGGTGCTCTTCCACGAGGCGGCGGGCGAGAGACAGTCCAAGACCGGTGCCGTTCCCCTTGGTGGTGTAAAAAGCCCGAAAAATATTCGGCAAATTCTCCGACGGAATCCCGCGGCCGGTGTCGCTGACGACGATCGTCGCGGAACCGTCGTGCGGCGCGGTCTCGACGTGAATGACGCCTTCATTATCGATCGCCTGAACCGCATTCAACAGCAGGTTCAGCAGCACCTGATGAATCTGAACACTGTCATGGTCCACTTGCGGCAAATCGCGCGACCTCACAAGCTCGATTTTTATGGGTTTTGAAAGTGCCTGCTGGCGCGCCACCGTCACCGCATGTTCCACGGTGGCATTGAGGTCGCTGGCCCGAATCTGTGGAGGATGCGGCCGCGCCATCTCCACCAGGTCGGTCACCGCGCGATTGATTTGCGCGATCTCCTGGCGAATATCCTTTACCACCGCCCTCGCCGGGCTGCTTGTCGGCAGATCACGGCTGACGATTTCGATCACTCCCGCGATTCCCGCCAACGGATTGCGAATCTCGTGCGCCAGGCCAGTAGCCAGTTCCCCAAGTGTAGCCAGGTGCTCGGCGCGAGACATTTGGGTGCGATGCAGGCGTTCGATTTCATCCCGCCCCTCGCGCAGCTGCTGCAACATACGGTTGAAGTTGCGTCCCAGATCTCCGATTTCGTCATTGCGGCGCGAGAAGCTGACCGCGACATTCAGGTTGCCTTCGCTCACTTCCGCAATCTTCTCTTGCAGCTCGATCATCGGACGCTGGATAAAATGAGCAAGCACGACGATCAACACAGCACTAATGGCGACGGCTCCGCCCCCGGCCACCATCAGCACAGCGTGGCGTTCTGGGTCTCGCAGCGACATGGTTGCCAGAAGGAAGAGGAACAAGCCAATCAACAACACCACGGCTACGGGCAGAACTGCTTTTAGTTGCCAATTGAAGCCTGCCGCACTCAATTTTGCCACTCCATGTTTACGAATATCCTTCTGCGGGCCACCGGCACGATTCAACGAAGCGCATCTATGAGCGGACCGGTTCAGACTTTCTGTGCTGTTTTCGCAACCCAGATTGCCGCGGTTAAGTATAAGCATGCAGGCCGGGAAGCAAATAGGTCACTCCAAAGAACGTAAACATCACCACCGCAAAGCCGAAGATGGCGAAGTAGGCAGCGCGACGTCCTCGCCACCCACGGGTGATGCGCGTGTGCAGATAGCCGGCATACACCAGCCAGGTGATTGCCGCCCAGGTTTCTTTTGGATCCCAGCTCCAGTACGAGCCCCAGGTACGGTTCGCCCAGTAAGCTCCGGCAGCGATCATCAGGGTGAGTAATGGGAAGGCGATGGCAATGGTTCGATAGGTGATCCGGTCAAGCTCCTCGGCGGAAGGCAGCATGCGCTCGAGATCGGCGCGCCGCCAAAGTAGCAAAAGATACAACAACGAAGCGAATATTCCGCTCACGAGCCCGGAGAGGAGGAAAGGGCTGGCGGCCAGGTTGGTAGGAAACCAACCTTCGGCATCGAGGGAGGGGTAGCGGCCGGCCCGGACTCGCAGCAGGAAGAAGACTAGCGCGAGCACCTGCAGCAGGATGCTTACAAACTCTGCACGATTGGCGAGGCTGAGGAAACCGTCGTCATGCGTCTTGCGCCAGAGGAGGTAAAAGAGAAACGGCGCAGCTACGGCCGCGAGCACAATCAACATCATCCAGCCGAGATCAGGGATTACAATGAAAAGCCGCATACCTTTTGCTACAAAGATCTCCGACTTTTCTTCCGCATTCCACGCTACGAGGCTCAACCCACCCCATTTCTCGAAGCGAGTCAGGACGCCGATATAGATGGCGATGCCAAACAAACTTGTAGCTGCCAAGAAGGTTTCGGTCGGCATCTTGTCCTGGATGAGGAACATCATGGCAAGGGCAAAGCTCAGGGCGCAGGCGGCATAGGCCAGCATGGCCAGAGTCACGTGCACGTGCAGCCATGTGGACTGCAGCGCCGGCACAAGTGGGTGTACCTCGGTCCGCAGCAACTGCATGAGGACCACGCCTACAATCGCAACCGGCATGGTCACAGTGCCAATGACTTTCACGCCGTAGCGCTTTTCTGCGACCAACGTTAAGACTGCCAGGGTCCACACAAAGCTCAGCAACATCTCATAGACGCTAGCGAAGGGCGGGTGACCGGCTTCATACCATCGGTGCACAACCGCGCCGGTGTTGGCCATCACTCCAGCCCAGGTGGCGAATGAAGCAAACCGCAAATAAGAAGAAGCACCCGTTACCCCGAAACCTAGATAGAGCACCCCGGCTGCCGAATAAAAAATGAGCGTTCCATAGAGCAGATAGGATTCATCCCACAGGCTCTGGCTCTTCGCCATGTTCAAGAGCGCTATGAGCAGCAGAAAGCTCACCACCACCCCGACCATCACCACCAACTTGCTACCCTCCGCTTGAACTTCAACTCTTGTGCGTGCCATAAGGCATTGCTCCGATCCCGGCCTCACGCCGCGGCGACTGAAATGGCCTACTCCGCGGCACTGCTCGTGACTGGACCGTTATTTGGGAAATTTCCGATTCGATTTCCCGAACCAAGTTTTGGAATCGCCCTTCGAAGACGTCTTTATTCTTATTGGCGACGGCACCCACCCAAAGCACCAGCCGGCCGCGCGCATCGCGCGCCGGCACCGCCCAAAAACGCATATGCACCACATAAAAGACAACTGCCAGGCCGAGGACCAGCAATACCACCCCCGCCCACACTACCCATTGTCCCGGTTCGTGAGAGACTGCGAGACCTGTGAAATGCATCATCCGGAGTTCGCGAGCTTCGAACCGGTAAGGGGACGATAAGTTCTGTTCAAAGCCGGGGATGGGAGGCAGCCACACATTTACCTCTCGGCCCGATTTCTTTGACTCGACGATCAGATGAATGGCGGGGTTGTTCGCTTGATTGGAGCGCGCATACACTTGCCCGTCAGCGGTCACGTAGTCGGGAATGAATTCGGCAAGACGCACCGAAGTTTCCGAATCTAGAGGCACGGTCTCGTCCATGCCCAGGACAATCTCCTTCTCCTTTACGTCCCCCTCCCCGCTCGCGGGACTCGCCGCCAAGATGATCTTGTCGACTTTGCCGGTATTCCCGTAGTTTGACTGGTAAAAGCGAATGCCATGGTGAACTAGGGGATCATTCACCACAATTTCTTTCTGCGCGACAACTCGTCCGTCCTCGACGATCGCCAGTTTTGACCACCATTTTCGGGGTGTGCCGTCCGCATAGTTTTCCTGGCCGACGTCCTCGCAGCGGATGGCAAAAGGCAGCCTATGTACTGCTCCATCATGCAGTTGCAACTGTGCTGCTTGTTCTCCGGGCGAGAGCGTGATAAAGCCTCGCCAGCCCCAAAGCGCGTCCACGATTCCGCCGAGAAATATCAGGAGCAGACTGGCGTGCACGATGTAAACCGCCAGTTCAGAGAATCGATTTCGTTCTCCAAATAAAGAAAAACTACGTTCGCGAACGATGCGTTGGGGCTTCAGCCCAGCGCGACCAAAAACACGCTCCGCGGCTGTGACGCCGACTTCTTCATCTTCAACGCGGATCTGAGTTTGATAAGTTAGCGCCTTGAGAAACCCTTCATCCGCACTCCTATATGGCCGCGAATAAAACCGCCAGGAATTTGGGAAGCGTTGAACGGAGGCCGCAATGATGCTCAAGCTCACCAGCACCAGTAACAGGACGAACCACCAGGCGTGAAAAACATCGGTGAGGGCGAGTCCGTCCAGTAGACGTAGAACCGGAGGGGGGTAAGCCCGCGACATCTCCTCCGGGTCGGTCACGGGCCGTTGCAAGATCAAGGTTCCAGCGGCGGAGACGACAACGACAAAGATCAGGAGAACGACGCCGGTCTTAATCGAGCCCAGGGTGTTCCATATCTTTCGCGGCACCGAGCGCAAGTTTCCCGCCATATGCTCCCTCCTTCCAGGTACATACAGCAAGTTCCGCACCACAAGAGCGTCTGTCTCTGGCCGTTTCGACTTACGCACATACCAAGTTTCCAGGATCTGTCACGTCTTTGGGGTTGCGCTATATCGCACAACATCCCGGAAGGTTGAGGAAATTTGACGCAGTTCCGCTCCAGTCGCCCCCACCCAAAGGGACAGATATGAAGACCCTAAAAGAGGTTCGTGAGCAGAGAGCAGCCGCCGTTACGGAGATCGCCATTCGCGTATCTTGTGGTTGCACGCGTGCGGGTTCCGAGTTTCCCGCATTCTGATGTTTTGAAGGGCTTGCCGCTATGTCGCCTTGAGGCATTTCGCCGACGATGCTGAGGCAGAAGGCCCCCATTCGAGGCGTCAACCACCGCCAGAGGTTCCCGCGCTATCGCGAAAGCATTTTTCAACCTGTTTCTAATCAGTCACTTACCTGCATGGTGCAAGTTGCAACGGTTTCTTGCTGATACGGCGACTATCGTGCAGATACCTCTTTCGGAGGCCGTGTGAGACTTCTCGTCGATCGCATCTGGTTTCACAGGAAGGTTGCAAGTTATAGGGGCCGCCTTCATATCATGGAAGTCCTGACCTTCGCGCTCGTGCTGCTGATTTCGCGCGCCACAGCCACTGTTCATCCAGTGCCATTGGAGAAGACCACCGACGCTGCCAAGTGTCTCGAATGCCACGTGGATAAGGCAAAAGGCAAGGCCGTTCATTCGGCGATTGCGATGGGCTGTCTGAGCTGTCATGAAATCCGGGTCAACAAAGATGTCACCCGCGTGAAGCTCATCACCTCGACTCCGCAAGCGCTTTGCATCAATTGTCATGCGGACAAGAATGCGGCCGAGCTCAAAGGGACGGTACACCCGCCCGCCGTGCGCGACTGCATCAAATGTCACGACCCGCATGTCTCCGACAACAAGAATCAATTGCTCAAGCCCACGTCCGGCGGCAAGGGCCTGAATCTCTGTCTTGACTGCCACACCGAAGGTTCAAACACTTCCGAGAAGGGAAGCCACCATGCCGCGGTCGACATGGGCTGCGACAGTTGTCACCTCACGCACAAGGTCGGCGCGAAGGGCAAGCAGGAATTCGACTACCATCTGACCAAAGCGGCGCCAGAGTTGTGCGTGGACTGCCACGACGTGAAGAACGCCGCCCTCATCAACGCCCACCAGGGACAGCCCTTCAGTACGGCCACCTGCACGCAGTGCCACGATCCGCACGAGTCAAC
>Ga0187783_10000667_pt1 | contig 24936 bp, 18 predicted proteins | sample 1015_SJ02_MP02_2_FD_132471 | JGI IMG/M metagenome (GOLD analysis project Ga0187783, IMG submission 132471) | Tropical peat soil microbial communities from peatlands in Department of Meta, Colombia - 1015_SJ02_MP02_20_MG | ecosystem: Environmental > Terrestrial > Soil > Wetlands > Peat | place...
CGCGATTGATTCGGTTCCCATTGCCTTCGGGGTGAACGGAGAACAGTACATGCTGACCGCGGTGGGGTGGGGGTCAGGATCGAGGCTATTCGCTCCCGCCTGGACGATGGCAACTCCACAGTCAAAGCGCGGACCGACGCGCCTGCTGGCGTTCAAACTGGGTGCATCCACGCGCTTCCCCACGCCGCCCGATATCGTTCCGCCGGTGCCTCAACCTCCTCCGCAAACCGCCAGCCGGGAGATGATTCACAAAGGGTCAGAGCTTTACAACACTTTCTATTGCGATGGCTGCCACTCCCCCGGGATCGACGGAAGCGGCGCCTGGGTGCTCAACGGTGCGGTTCCCGACTTGCGCTATATGCCACCCGAAGTTCATCAGCAGTGGTACAGCATCGTGTTGAGCGGCAGCCACTGGGAGCAGGGAATGCCGGGTTTGGCGGATCCCCCTAAGTTTGCATTTCCTCATCTGCGAATGACCAAGCAAGACGCCGACGCAATTCATGCCTACGTCATCGACCAATCCTGGAAGGCTTACAGGAGCGAACAAGAGAACGTTCAGAACCGCCGAGAGAACTACTAAGAAGCTTTGCTCGAGCTAGGGGACATACCCGTTGTACCGGTATCGCTCAGACCGTCCGTGCGCGGCTTGTTGCGGCATTGCGGACGTACGCTGACCTACGCCGGTTGCGAGGCAAGGTTCGTTTCTAGCGCATGCTGGCACAACCCGAGGCCGATCGATGATCGCAGCCGATACCGGCACTCGGGTTGCCGCCCCTGTGCCCTCTCGTCGCACCATTCCTAATCTGCCAACCGGACAAAGGACCTGATCCGATCATCACTGCCCAGGGAAATACGGCAGCGGCTGCCCGGTGACTACCGCCCGCGGGTTCTGCTCGACCATTGCCTGCGCGACATCCGCCCCACATAGTGCCGCCACCTCATCGCGAGCTTCGGAAAGCACCGGCGGACGTTGTCTGGTGTCATGCGCATCGGTTGCAAGCACATGCACCGCATGCTTTTTGAGCAGCCACTGGGCGGTTCGCCACGCCAATTCTCCCCAATAACCCGTCAAGACCGAGGCAGTAATCTGTACCGCGCAACCCAGCTGCACCCATTCGAGAACCTGCTGCGGTGCTCGCTGCAAGATAGGATTGCGCTCCGGGTGGGTAATAATCGGTGTGACCCCGATGCTTAGAAAGTTCGCGAAAGAATCCACAACTCCCACGGGAATGCTGTAGTTGCTCAGCTCGACCAGCAGATAGCGGCTTCCTTCGATCATGTAACGCTCCGGCCGCACCAGGGCATCCTGGATATTTTCGTAGGAAAGATGAAAGTCGCAGCCTAGGCTGAGCTGCGGAACATTGCGCGTTCGCTGGCGCAGATCCGCGACGTGGCGGAGCAGGTTCTCACGGTTGTAGTGATAGCGATTGTTGGCATGGGGCGTGGCCACGATGTGTTCAATGCCATCGGCAGCCGCCATACGGCACATCTCTAGGGAGACATCCCACGAGTGTGGACCATCATCGACCTCGGGCAGGATGTGACAATGGATATCAATCATGGATGGCAACCCAGATGTGATGCGTTGCTGACCGCGCTCGTCGAACAATTAAGACTAAAATTGACACGGGCACACCAACTCCCTGGCCGCGAGACCGCCGCAATCCAGGAATCCCATGCGCTCGGAGGGAATCGAAGATTGAATGCTCATGCCTTCCGTCTTTGGTCTAGTTCGGAGGAGGGCCGTTCGGCATGAGAATAGGGCCTGTGCCGTGCTATTTCATCACTCCGCGTTGGGCAATTCCAATGTTATCCCTCGTCGTATTTTTCACCAGATACATCATTTCATCGGCTTGCCGAATAATGTCTTGGGGAGTCTTGGCGTCCTGGGGATAGGTGGCCAGACCGATCGAAGCGCGTACATTCAGATTGAGGCCCTCATCCCGGCAGAAAAGCCCAGTCCGAAAGTTGTCGCGCAATCGTTTTGCAACGACCAACCCCGCGTCTTTTCCGGTTTGCGGCAGGAGCACGACGAACTCGTCGCCTCCATAGCGAAACGCGTAGTCGATGAGCCGCAGGTGCGCTTTGACCAAGTATCCCACTTCCGCAAGCAGCTTGCTTCCGATGAGGTGGCCATGGGTGTCATTTACATGCTTAAAGTGGTCGAGATCGATGAATAAAACCGTGAATTCGTATCCGAAACGAGCCGAGCGATACACCTCGGTCTCCAGGGTCTTGTAGAGGTGGCGGGCATTAAACAGTCCCGTGCAGTCATCGGTGATCGTAAGTTCCTGAATCTTTTCAACCGCGCGGGCATTTTCAATAGCGATAGCGGCGTAGTCGCAAAGAGACTGCAAAAAATATATTTCCTGATCCCCGAAGTGGTCCATGTCCACGTTCACCAATTGAATTACTCCCAGCACACGCGAACTGGAACAGAGGGGGAAACAGACAACGGAGCGTGTCTCCCAGCGGGTCATCTCGTCGACGCGTTTCGCGAAGCGTGGATCACTGTACACATCCGGGACAATCAGCCGCTCCCCGTGTTGAGCAACGTAACCGGCAACGCCTTCTCCGACCTTCAAACGCACGTTCTTGAGAGCCTCGGCGGCGCTGCCCACGGCAATAGCGAAGTACATCTCGTCCCGTTCGTGGTCGACCATCAGCAGCGACCAGGTGTCCGGACGGAAGTATTCGGCCATCTTCTCCATAATGGTTTGAAGAATGGAATCCAGGTCCAGAGAGGAGGTCAGGGCCTTAGCCACGTCGTGGAAAATGGCCAATTCCTGGCTCAGCCGGTTTGCGTTGGCCTCTATGGCCTTGGTCATGGACTACAACCTCTGGTTTCGAGCGGGGGCGCTAACATTATATGGGTGGCACGAAAGTGGTGGAAGAAACGTTCGTAACCCCTTCTAAGATATACCGTAAACGATTGTCTAGAGAGTCGGTTGCCTGCCTACTTTTGCCATCACCGGCCGCTCTCGGAGGGACGGCGGAAAGCAGAAAAGGAAGATTCCTGGGTTGGTAACACCCACTCGTAACATATTGTTGGATAATAGGCAATTATTCGGGGAGAATCTTTTCTTCAGGAGACCTGTCGGGTGGCATCGTTCGGGACGCGCTTGAGATTGGAACGTGAGCAGCGTGGGATAACGCTCGATCAGATCTCCCGGTCCACTAAAATCGGAACCCGTTTTCTTCAGGCGCTGGAACAAGACCGTTTCGAGCAGCTGCCCGGGGGCATTTTCAACAAGGGTTTCATCCGCGCCTACGCCCGCTTCCTGGGTCTAAACGAAGAGCAGACCGTCGCCGATTACTTGGCCGCAATCAGTCCAGGAGAACCGGCTCCTGCGCTCCCCGAAACCGCCGTGCCGGTACAAGCAGAGAGCGAGAGGGCTGGCGGTCTTCCTTGGGGAACCTTTGCCATGCTTCTGCTCGTCGTCGCCCTGAGCTTTGCCATCTGGGGATTCTACACGAGAGAGCAGGGTGCTCCCGTGAAGCACTCGGTTGCGACCAACACGAACCCGAGTGGCTCGATTTCAACCCCGGCTTCGAGCCCATCGTCGTATTCGCAGATGCCACCGAACGGGGAGCCAACAACGGATTCGCAGAAGTCCTCGGCCGAGGGGCAAACTGCTCAGCCTGAAATGCCCGCCGATTCCACTCCTCATCCACGTCCCGCAGCCCCGGGGAGTCCTTCGGATTCCCTGGGACTGGCAAAACCAGAACCTGAGTCGCCTTCAAGCAAAATGCCGGTTGATTCCAGTCCTCATCCCAGCCCAACGGCACAGAGCAGTCCAACCGATTCTCTGGGATTGCCGAAAGCAGAATCTCAGTCGTCTTTGACCAAGGCTCCGGTTTCAGCTGCATCGCTGGTGACGGCATCGTTCATCGTTCACATCAAAGCGCGCCAGGATGCCTGGGTTTCGATCAGGGCGGACGGGAAAAAGGTGGCCGAGGAAACGCTTACCGGCGGCGCCGAAGAATCGATCAGGGCAGCGAACCAAGTCATTGTTAGGACGGGGAACTCTGGCGCTCTCGATTTCGAGTTTAATGGCCAGAAGGTGCCGACTCAGGGAACTTACGGGGAAGTTAAGACCTTGGAGTTTGGTCCCAGCGGCTTAGAGGTCACGGTTTCCAATTCGCCGAAGTCCGAAACCCCATGAGGAAAACTTGCCAGAGACCTGTTCCACTCGCTTGGCCTTTTTGACCCGCGCTAAGTTGCGAAATTCAATGCCACTTCTTCGATTGTCAACCGTGTTTTTGCTCCCCATTTGGCGCGGTCTCCTTCGCCTAAAGCAATTGCGCTCGGATGTCTTCTCTGGTAGTTTCTTAAATGATCTGAGCCCAGCTGCACGGGCACCGCGGTTTCGAATCCCCCGCAGGAACTGACGCCCGTTGCCGAGGAGAGGTTTGTGTCGCGTAAGAACCCATATGTATTCACCTCTGAATCCGTAACCGAAGGCCACCCCGACAAGATTGCCGATCAGATTTCCGATGCAATCCTCGATGCCTGTCTTGCGGAAGATCCGGGTAGCCGCGTTGCCTGCGAGACTTTGATGACTACCGGGCTGGCTTTCATAGCGGGAGAAATTACTACCAAGGCCTACGTGGATTTCCCTTCGATCGTGCGCGGCACGGTGATGTCCGTCGGCTACACCGACGCGGCTTACGGCTTCGATCACGAGACCTGCTCGGTTATCTCCTCCATCCACGAGCAATCCCCGGATATCGCTATGGGCGTCGATCCTGGCGGCGCTGGCGACCAGGGAATGATGTTCGGCTATGCGACCCGGGAGAATGCGGAGCTGATGCCGACGCCCATTCTGCTGGCGCACCGTCTTACCCAGCGGCTGGCCGAGGTTCGCAAGAGCGGGCAGTTGGATTTTCTCCGGCCCGACGGCAAATCCCAGGTAACGGTCGAGTACGACCGACACAACAAGCCGGTCCGCGTCGATGCCGTCGTAGTTTCAACCCAGCACTCCGAGACCGTCGATAACAAAAGACTGCGCGGCGAAGTCCTCGAGCATGTCATTCAGCACGCCATCCCGCCGGAAATGCTAGACGCCGATACCAAGTACCACGTGAATCCCACCGGACGATTTGTGGTTGGCGGGCCCATGGGGGACACCGGCTTGACCGGCCGCAAAATCATCGTCGACACCTACGGCGGCATGGGCCGGCACGGCGGCGGCTGTTTCAGTGGAAAAGATCCTACCAAGGTCGACCGCTCGGCTGCCTACATGGCGCGATATATCGCCAAGAATATTGTTGCGGCTGGACTTGCGGAGCGCTGCGAAGTCCAGCTGGCCTATGCCATCGGTGTAGCGGACCCGGTCAGCGTGCTGGTGGATTCTTTCGGAACCGCGGTGGTCGATCCAGCCATGTTCTCAGACCTGGTGCGAGCCCATTTCAATCTGACGCCAAAAGGCATCATCGAGTCGCTGAACTTGCGACGTCCGATTTATAAGAAAACTGCTGCGTACGGACATTTCGGCCGCAAGGACCCGGATTTCACCTGGGAGTTCACCGACAAGGCCGCCAAACTGGCTAGCGATGCTGGTCTGGCAGAGCCGGTCGTACAGCCCATTCGCAAGCGGGGTTGAATTGAAGTTTCGACTCGGGATTTCGCAAGTTTGCGGTCGTCCCGAGCGAGATGAGGGATCCAAAGTTTGTGTAGCTTTGAGAACTGGACACCCCTCTTCGCCTCCGGGCGCCGCAATGATGGTAAGCCCGCGAGGAATCTGCTTTCCTACATCCCGGTTCGCAAGAACCAATTCAGTTGGCGTGGCAGTCGCCTGAGGAGATCTATGGCAACGACACCGACACAAGTGCAGTACGACATTAAGGGCTTGGAGTTCGCCGATTTGGGCAAGAAGCGCATTGACTGGGCGAACCAATCGATGAAGGTCCTGCAGATCATCCGCAAGGAATTCATCAAGAACCAGCCCCTCAAGGGAACTCGCGTCTCAGCTTGTTTGCACGTGACGGCAGAGACGGCAAACTTGGCGATCACTCTGCGGGATGGGGGGGCCGATGTAGTGCTCTGTGCCTCCAATCCGCTTTCCACCCAGGATGATGTCGCGGCCAGCCTGGTGCGCGATCAGGGAATCTCCGTGTTCGCGATCAAGGGCGAGGACAACGATACCTATTACAACCACATCTTGGCGGCCATCGATCACAAACCGCAAGTCACCATGGACGACGGAGCCGATTTGGTCACCACGCTGCACACCAAGCGCAAGGATGCGCTCGATGGTGTCATTGGCGGAACGGAAGAGACCACGACCGGTGTAATCCGACTGCGGGCCATGGCCAAGGAAGGCATCCTGCGTTTTCCCATCATCGCGGTCAACGACGCGAACACCAAGCACCTGTTCGACAATCGCTATGGGACAGGGCAATCCACCATTGACGGAATCATTCGAGCGACCAATTACCTACTCGCGGGTTCGAGATTTGTGGTCGCCGGTTACGGGTGGTGCGGACGCGGCCTGGCGAACCGAGCTCGTGGAGCGGGCGCGGAAGTGATCGTTACCGAGGTTGATCCAACCAAGGCTTTGGAGGCCGTGATGGACGGTTTCCGCGTGATGTCCATGATCGAGGCGGCAAAGCTGGGCGATATTTTCTGCACGGTGACCGGAAACAAGAATGTTCTCGGCAGGGAGCACTTCGAATTACTCAAGGATGGCGCGATCATCGCCAATTCGGGCCATTTCAATGTGGAGATTGATATCCCGACGCTCGAAAAGATGGCGTCCTCCAAACGCACCACGCGTCATTTCGTGGAGGAGTACTCGCTGAAAGACGGGCGCAAGATCAATCTGCTCGGCGAAGGCCGGTTGATCAACCTGGCGTCGGCCGAGGGACATCCCGCAGCGGTGATGGACATGAGCTTCGCCGACCAGGCGTTATCCGTAGAGTACATGGTTAAGAACGCCAAGGCGCTTGAACCGAAAGTTTACAGGGTTCCCGATGATCTCGATAAGCGAGTGGCCAGGCTGAAACTGGAATCCATGGCAATCAAGATTGATCGCCTGACACCAGAGCAAGAAGAATACCTGGCGGGCTGGAGCGAAGGAACCTAGGGTCGGGGAACATTTCGGGACGGACAGCCAAGAGTCTGGCGGTAGTGACACCCTCCGCCAGCGTGAGAGGCTCGAGAAGCCATCTCATAAATAGGACTTTCGGAAAACGCAGCCCCGCTCACTTCAGGTTGTTGCATTCCGTAGTGGCTTGCTTCATGACCGGGATGGCGGGATCAGCATCTTTCCATAAGGTAAGAAAATCCTTGTAAGCTGCCCGAGCCCTCGGCGTCTCACCTTGGAGTCGATAAGCGCGCGCAAGACCAAGATGCGCGAGCGCACTGCATAAGTCTGAGTGCAACGCCAGGATGGTCTAAGATTTTTTCCCCGAAGCTTTCCACCGCTAACTTATGCCTCAGACGACGCGAGACCTGACCGACGCACTGCATTATTCTGCTGAGGCATGTGTGAGATGGCTTGTAGTCTAACTCTTGCTGGTGGAATTCTTGAGCACCAGAACGAGTATGCGTCCGTCGGAATGAAACTCTCCTCCCGTTGCTGTCTTTGCCGTCGTCAGCGGATCGGCCGGGGCAACGTGATCACGCTGCACAACCAGCCCGGTCGAGGAAAGCGTCCCATTCACATATTCGCGCTCGCCGTCGATGGCCGGGTCGATCTTATGCGTTAACCCGTTGTTACGTTGGTCCTTCTCAAATCCGATATCGTGAGTGGCGGCGACGCACCATAACGGCCGCCCATCGACCTGGTACGGCGATTTCCAGACGCGCAAATGATTGCGAGACATTGCAACCTTCACCGGCTCGGCATGCGCGAATCCGTAGTCCTGCGGCCGCTTGAAAAGATACAGCGTGCTCATCGGCATCGTCAGATAGTCCTTCTTCTCGACCGTCTCCAACACGGCATTGAGCACAGAGCCTTCCACCGTCTTATCTACCTGCACCCACCCAGCGGTAGTGAATGCTTGAACCACCTGGTCCTGCGTCCCCACGATCAACACGTTCACCATGTCGCCGGGCCTGCCCTGGGGGTCGGAAACACGGCGCGGGATGTTGCTGAGCAACTGAGGCGTAATGCCGGGCACCCGGGTTTCGGCAGGACCGCCGACATTGCCGGCCGTCCCTGAACCTTCATCCAGGACTTCGATCTTCACGTGGAAACTTCCGTCGGCAGTCGAGGCCTCGCTCGAGCTCTGATTGATGCCGACATACAGTCTCCCCGCCACAGGCACGTCGTATTGCTTGGATTCCCCTATGAGGAACGCCTGCGCATAGTCGGCAGAACCGACGCGCCCAATCAAAGCACCGTGGCCGGCATCTCCTACTGCATATTGGTGGATGAGGTCAGCATATCCGCGGGGGAGTCCGTTGGGACCAAATGTTCCCGAGGTATGCATTTTTCCGGCGTACGATGGGTCGGTTGGATAGGTTATATTCCCGCTTGCCGTAAAGCGCAGCTTGGCACCTCCCCGCAGGTCAATTTTGGTGTCGACCCATAGTTGTTTGGCGGGTACGTCGATCTCCGATGACCTGGGTGCACTCGTCTTCGCTGGAGCGGGTTGGGCCGCCCGGCCGGTGCGCATTCCTACAGCGGACATCAGGGCAGCAATCGTAATCGCAATTCGAAGCTTGTTGATATTCATGGCTGGTCCGAGGCCTTCATCTACGCACAGTTTATTCTCGGTCCATGTTTCCCGCAATGACCCTGCCGAAGTGCTTTCACCCCCAGACTGGCCTTTCCGTATCCTCCCACAACCCTAACCGCGCCATGTACATGCAGAATTTCAGTTGAGTGTGCAGTTCGTTTCAGAACCTACCCCGCCGGTTGCAAGGAATTGCAATGGTCGCAGCTTCCGGTCCCCCAAAGACCTCCCAGCCACATGCAAGCGAGGAGCACGAACTCCATGGTTTGCTGAAGCGAGAACACCTTGAGCGAAGCGGCGAACCCCTCTCGGTCGATGAGAGGCATTTTCATCAAGTCGCGAGCAGACCGGATGGGAGGGTACAATGGTGCCTCTTTTAAAAATCGACAAGATCCCGGACGAAAGGAATCGAATGCGGCGCTTGGCCGCGGTGCTGCTGATCGCTAGCCTGAGTTTTCCATTCCTGGCTTTTGGCTCGGACGAGACTGCCTTGATAGGTTACTCGCCACGCTCCAGCCAAGCGGAGCGTGAGTGGGAGGCGAAGTTCCGCGCTATTCCGGATCCCCCCAACATCCGCGAATTCATGCGGCACCTCAGCGCGCGCCCCCACCACGTCGGATCCCCTTACGACAAAGAAAACGCCGAATGGATTCTCGCCCGCTTCAGGGAGTGGGGATTCGAAGCCCACATCGAAACCTTTGACGTTCTTTTTCCCACGCCCAAGGTCCGACTGCTCGAGATGGTCGAGCCCACGAAGTTTACGGCGAAACTCGAGGAGCCGGCGCTGGCGGTCGATCCCACCTCGAATCAGAAGTCCGAGCAGCTTCCCACGTATAACGCTTACTCCATTGATGGCGACGTCACCGCGCCGCTGGTTTTCGTGAATTATGGTCTGCCGGAGGATTATGAGAAGCTCGACCGCTTGGGTATCTCGGTGAAAGGCGCCATCGTGATCGCCAAGTATTATCATTCCTGGCGCGGTGTAAAACCCAAGGTTGCAGCGGAGCACGGAGCCATCGGGTGCCTGATCTACTCCGAACCTCAAGATGACGGCTACACGCGCGACAACGTTTTTCCGCAGGGCCCCATGCGCAACCCCGAAGGGGTGCAACGCGGCAGCGTGATGGATTTTGCGTCCTCGAGCCCAGGAGACCCGCTCACGCCCGGTGTCGGCGCCACGCCCGATGCTAAGCGCCTGCCCTTGCGAGAGGCGAAGAGCATCACCAAGATCCCCGTTCTGCCGATTTCCTACGGCGATGCACAGCCGTTGCTAGCCAAACTCGGAGGGCCCATGGCTCCGAACCAGTGGCGCGGGAATCTGCCGATCCCCTATCACGTAGGACCCGGACCCGCCAAGGTTCATCTGAAGGTTGAATTCAACTGGGACATCAAACCGGTGAATGACGTCATCGCGAAGATCCCCGGCAGCAGTGCACCGGAGGAGTGGATCATTCGGGGCAATCACCACGACGCCTGGGTTAACGGCGCGGAGGATCCGGTCGCCGGGCAATCGGCTCTCCTCGAGGAGGCACGCGCGCTTGGCGAATTGCTCAAGCAAGGCTGGAAACCGCACCGCACCATCATCTACGCCGCCTGGGACGGTGAGGAGCCCATGTTGCTCGGATCGACGGAATGGGTCGAGGCACACGCCGAAGAGTTGCGCCTGCACGCCGCCGCTTATATTAACAGCGACGCCAACGACCGCGGGTTTCTGAACCTCGAGGGCTCACCCAGTCTCGAGCAGTTCATCAACGGCGTGGCTCGGGATATCGATGATCCGGAAACCAAGCTGACGGTGTGGCAGCGGCTGCAACGGTTGAAGATCGCGCAAGCCAAGTCCGCCGATGAGCGCAAGGAACTGCGGCAGCGGGCCGATTTGCGGATCGGCGCGCTGGGATCCGGGACGGACTACACGGCGTTCGTCGATCACCTGGGGATCGCATCTCTCAATTTGGGATATGGCGGCGAGGACGAGCAAGGCATCTACCACTCCATCTACGACGACTTTTACTGGTACACCCACTTTTCCGACACTGATTTTGTCTACGGGCGAGCCATGTCGCAAACGGGAGGCACATCCGTAATGCGCCTGGCCGACGCCGAAGTCTTGCCCTTCGATTTCGTAGGTTTGGCCGACACCGTTCACAAGTACACCGAGGAACTGGAAAAGCTGCTGGCTGAAAGGCAGGAGGGAATCCGAGAGCGCGACCAGGAGTTGGACGAGGGCGTGTTCAAGGCCACCCTCGATCCGAGGCGCCCTACGGTGGCCCCGCCGAGAGAAGAGGTTCCTCCACACTTGAACTTCGCACCCTTGTGGAACGCGGCCGACGCGCTGGCGCACAGCGCCGAGCGCTACCAGCAGGCCTTGTCGCACCAGCAAGCGGCACTCGGCGAAGTCCCGGCTGCGTCGTTGCGCGCCTTGAACCAGCGGCTGATCGAGAGCGAACGTAAATTGACGAATGATGACGGACTCCCGCGCCGTCCCTGGTACAAGAATCTGCTCGAGGCTCCCGGCGTGTACACGGGATACGACGCGAAGACGATCCCTGGGGTGCGGGAAGGCATTGAACAGAAGAGGTATGCTGAAGCCGAGCAGGAAATCGTACGGGTGGCAAAAGCATTGCAGGACGAGGCATCGCTGGTCGACTCAGCGGCACAAATACTGGAGCAGCTGGCGCGGTAGGCTACGCCCCTACCACGAAAGGGGGTCGAATTTAGCAAACGAGCAGAAGCTGCTCGGTCGTCCTTCAGTGTGCTTCCCTCTTCTTTGTGGTTCGGCCGAGAGGAGTTTCTTGCGCTTTCCGCGTGCTCCAACTGAATGCATACCCCACGGAGAACGTTACCAGCGAGCCGATCAACACATACCAAGTCCAGGGAACGCGGGTGTCCAGCCAGATGTATAGGGCAACCCCGAAGCCGCATACCATGCCGACGATAGCCCCACGCTGATTGGCGCGCCGACTCAGTACTCCAAGAAGGAAGACCCCCAGCAGTGCGCCGTAGGCGACGGATGCAATCTGCAGCCCAACTTCAACCACTCTGCCGACCTTGTGCAGCGCAAGCACAGCCAGCCCGAACAAGACCAGGGCCCAAAACACCGTGGTCAAGCGCGAAAGCTGAAGCCGCTGGCGCTCATCCAGGTGGGTCTTGTGCTGGAGATAAAAGTCGATCACGGAGGTGGAACAGAGGGAGTTCAGTGCCGCACTGAGATTCGACATCGCGGCAGCCAGGATGGCGGCGATCAGCAGTCCGGAGATCCCATGAGGCATTTGGGTCACGATGAAGGTCGGATAGATTCGATCGGCGCGGCCAAACCACGATGAGGGCCTCGCGTAGTAGGCGAATAACATCACGCCAATGAGCAGAAAGAGGGCACACTGGAAGAAGACAGCGACGCCACTCATGAGGAGAGCGGCGACCGACTGGCGTTCGCTACGCGCCGCGAGCAGTCGCTGCACGATCAGCTGGTCGGTGCCGTGACTGGCCGTGGTCAGAAAGGCTCCCCCCAGCAGTCCCGCCCAAAATGTATACGGCTTCCAGAAATCCAGGGTGAAGTCGAACACGCGCAACTTGCCCGCATTCGCGGCCACCTGGTGAATCACCGGCCAGCCTCCCGGAACGGCATGAAGGATGGTAAACAATCCGACGATGCTGCCTCCAACGTAAATCACGGTTTGAATGACGTCCGTCCAAATCACGGCCGCCAGGCCACCTTCGAAGGTATAGATCAGAGTCAGTGCTGTGATGATCGCAATCGAGGCGATCTCGCCGGTGCCCAGGGCAAGGCCTACGACAATGGAGACGGCATAGACGCGAACACCTTCGGCGGCGGCGCGGGTCAAAAGAAACAAGGCGGCGGTCAGGGATCGCAGCCCACGGCCGAAGCGGCGAGCGATGAACTCGTAGGCGGTGAAAAGATCGCCCCGAAAATATTGCGGCAGGAAAAGGATGCAGATCACCACGCGACCCGCCAGATAGCCGAGCACAACCTGCAGGAAATTCAGATTCGTGTCGTAGGCCAGGCCGGGAATGCTGATGATGGTCAGGGTACTGGTCTCAGCGGCAACAATCGAGAGGGCAATCGCCCACCACGGCATGTTGCGGTCGGCAAGAAAGTAATCCCGCAGAGAGCGCTGGCGTTTTCGGAAGCGTAGCCCGAACACGGTGATTCCCGCGAGGTAAACCGCGACGATCGCGAGATCCAGTGCGTTGAGACCCATAAAGGCGGGATTGACCCCCTCCAGCGTACCGGGCTTTTTTGAGCAATGGATAGAGGCGTCAGCAAAGGTATCTGCTTGATTAATCCGCGCCTGACTTTCGAGCTCGACGAAGGGAAACCAGAAGTCGTGTGATAGAACTAGCGGGATGAGCATCTTTGTTGGGATCGACGGCGGGGGCAGCAAGACTGCATGCCTCGTTGGCGACGAGCATTCACTGCTGGGCAGTGGCGTCGCCGGTCCCAGCAACCTAGTCCGCGTGGGTGAATCGAGGGCTCGGGAAGCTATTCACACGGCGATACATCAAGCGTGCACACAGGCCAGGGTGGATGCGTCCCAAATCAGCAGAACCTGTATTGGGATCGCCGGGGGCGCACGTGCCGAAACTGCCGGCGTCGTCCGGAAAATCCTTTCTGAGCTGCTTTCCGGAGAAATCGAAGTCGTGGGAGACATGGTGATCGCCATCGAGGCAGCTGTGGGAAACGGAGCTGGCGTGGTAGTCATTGCGGGCACAGGTTCCGTCGCCTATGGGCGCAACGCGGCGGGCCAGACGGCCCGTGCCGGCGGGTGGGGCTTTGCCATTTCCGACGAAGGTTCCGCCCATTGGATTGGGCGAGCCGTGGTAGCTGCCGTCCTGCGCGCCCACGATGAAGACCGAGGAGCAGGTTGGCTGGAGGACATCATGAAAGCCTGGCGCGTAAACACACGCGAGCAAATGATCCTGGTTGCGAATGGCTCTCCGCCGCCGGATTTCGCAGGACTGCTGCCAACCGTCATCTCTGCGGCAGACTCCAAAGATGCGATCGCTCAAGATGTGCTGGCGCAGGCAGGGGCTGAACTGGCGTCCTTGGGCGGGATTGTGATCGGGCGGCTCTTCAAGGGGGGGCAACCCGTGCCGGTTGCCATGTCGGGCGGGGTCTTCCGTAACGCTGCGCCGGTCCGCCGAGTTTTCTACAATAATCTGCGGCTGAAGTATCCCGATGTCGCCGTCAGTGACGGCGTTGTGGATCCGGTGCAGGGCGCCCTGGAACTGGCTCGCAAGGGAATGCGACCCGCCCATTGATTTTCGCCTGAGGGCGACAGCCACCCTTTGTAATCGCCACAGTGTCGAGAAATAGTCATCCCCGACCGGACGACAATAGTTCAGAGCCTATTCCCGCAAGCGCTTCGAGTGCCCAGGCGATGGGTTCGAAGTCGTCGTCACTCGCGGAAGCAGCTGGTGGCTCCTCGGCCGAGGCGCTCGAATCCGCGGCGGCAGACCTCGGCTTAACCGAAGACCTGGCCCTGGCCCTGCTGCAACGGGCAGATTTGCCGTCTGAAGTTCTTGAGCGGCTTTCGAAGAGTCGTGCGGCAACCGGACGGAAAGCGAGGATGGCCCTCGTCGGACATCCCCGGACCCCTCGCCACATCTCCATGTCACTGGTGCGGCAGTTGTTTACCTTCGATCTGATGCAGGTCGCCCTTACGCCTACGGTGGCGGGAGACATCAAGGTGGCAGCCGAGGAGACTCTGCTTAAGCGCCTCGAATCTGTCTCATCCGGTGCGCGCCTCTCCTTGGCACGGCGAGCTTCCGGCCGGGTGGCAGGTGCGTTGCTGCTTGATCCGGAAGCGCGGGTCGTGCAGGTGGCGCTTGAGAACCCAAGGCTCACGGAGGCAATGGTTCGCCAAGCCTTGCTTCGAACCGAATCCACCCCCGTCCTCATCAACGCGGTTTGTGAGCATCCCAAGTGGTCGCTGCGGCGCGAGATCCGCCTCGCCCTATTGCGCAGCGAGAAAACACCAGTGGACTGCGCAATAGAGTTTGCCCGAACCCTCACTCCCGCCCAGGTACAGGAGGTTTTGCGCAGTTCGCGTCTGCCCGCCTTTGCCAAGTCCTCAATCTTGAGCGAGGTTCGGGAACGAGTTCAGAAATAAGAGTCTAGAGCAGCGGATCCTGCCTCCTCGGCAGGGCAAAAGGAAAGCGAAATCGCTGCGCAGCACGGCTGGGAAGTAGGCTACGCCGCAAAGGCTAGATGCCCATCCCTCCATCCGGGAATGCTGCGCAAACGGTTGGCAAACGACTAGAATGACGGTCAGAATCGGCTCGTAAGGGTTGGAACGGAAATGGAACCTGTTAGCACTTTCTACCGTTGTGCTGGGCCGAATTGCGGTCTCTTGAAAGGATCGACCGACCGTTGGTGGCTGATGTGGTCCTCCTTCGGCGAGCTCAGCCGCCCGGTTCTTTCTCTGTCTCCCTGGAACGAAGAACTGGCGAGCCGAGAAGGAACTTTGCATGTTTGCGGAGAGCTCTGTGCGCAACGGCTGCAGTCGCAATTTATGGGTAACGTGCTGGAAAACGAGTTCAGGCGCTCTCGAGCGTGAAAGATCCTCCTCAGTGGCTTGGTCTAACGTTTTTCATTTCCCTGGCATCGTACATTGAGGCAGGTCGCTGCAGTTCTCCCGGGAGGTTGGCGATGTGCGTTATAGGAAGTTTGCTGCTGGCAGCTGTGATGTCAGCTCAAGTCAGCCCCGCGAAACCCGAGGTAGCCAATCCACCCTCGGGCAGCACTCAAACGCTGGTCATTCCGGCAGGGACGAAAGTCCCGGTGGTGCTCAAGCACGCAATTTCGACCAAGGAAAACCGCGAAGGGGATGCCGTCTTTGCCGTAACGACGTTTCCTGTGCTGGCCAACGGCCGGGTGCTCATTCCCGCCGGAACTTACGTCCAGGGCCGAATCAGCCATATTCAGCAAGCTGGCCGCGTGAAGGGCCGCGCCGAAGTGCTCATGCATTTCACCACCCTGATTTATCCGAGCGGCTATACCGTGCTTTTGCCTGGAGCCGTCGAAAACGCGCCCGGAGTCGACAAGACCGCGATCAAAGACAACGAAGGCACAATTCGCGCGGACAGCCAGACCGGCGAGAAGGTCGCAACCGCAGCCGGCACAGCCACAACCGGAACCGTGATCGGTGCGGTCACGGATGGGGGAAAAGGGGCATTGATCGGTGCCGGAATCGGAGGTGCAGTCGGGACGGCGATTGCCCTGCTGACCCGCGGTAACGACGTCAAACTCGATGCGGGAACCTCGATCGAGATGGTCATTCAACGTGATGTGCCCGTCGATTCCGACCGCGTTCCCAAGACCACCAGCACAGCTTCCACGGTGCCTTAGAGCAAATCGAGAGGTCCCGCCAAGAAAGCTCCATCCAAGCCGTTCAAGAAATGGTCAACGCGGGATCAGCCACACACGGTCGATTTCGCTTCCTTCGGGTTACCCCACAACAGCAGAATTATAGCGTCGCTCGTTTCCGGGAGCTGGGGTAGGCTTTCACGTCCTTAACCCGATAGAAGCCATCTCCCGCTGGAAAATTTGCGTCTCCTGCGACTGCGGCTGTCGTCCAGCGTGAATACCGTGTGTTGAGTGGATCCTAACCCGGTTCGCATCGATCTGTTGGTCTCGATTACTTCGGCAGTAAGGCTTAGGTACCAGTGCGCTCACCGCTTTGCTCGACGTACACTCGCCCCGTACAAGACCCGTCTATGCTAAAGCCAAGTGAGCGACGCGTGGCCCGCTTAAACCCTCCGATTTCTCGTCTGGAGAAGCGCGACTGGGAGCTCTGGGTCGTCGTTTCCCTCACCGGGATTGTGGTGAGTGCGGGGCTGCTCGCAATCCTGGTAAGCGCAGCACTTAGGCTTGAGGTTACCGTTTCACGGTCACTGGTAATCGGGCTCTTCGTTTTGCTGGCTTTATTGAATTCGTACCTGCTCACCAAGCGGCTTCAACTTCGACGGGTACGTGCGCCCTTGATCTTGACCACGCTCGAATGGGATCCGGGAAGCGACCGTCCGCAGCTCCGACGCCGCCTCGCGCCAGGGCAGAGTCCGGTCCCTGAGCCTACCTGCGCACCACAATCTGGAGCCGAGAAGTGATGGCTGGAACACGCATGTCGATGCTATGAAGTAGACCAGCGACAGGATTTCCGAATAAGGGCATAAAAAGCCCCGCCTGCTGAGCGGGGCTTTACTCTTACCGGTTTGCGAAACGTGGTTAGTACATATCCCCCATGCCGTGTCCGCCCGGAGCCGCCGGAGCCTTCTTGTCTTCGGGAATCTCCGAAACCAGGGCTTCGGTGGTCAGCATCAGCGAGGCGATCGAACCCGCGTTCTGCAGTGCCGTACGGACCACTTTGGTGGGATCGAGCACGCCCGCCTTGACCAGGTCTTCGTACTCGCCGGTCAGGGCGTTGTAGCCAAAGTTTGCGTCTTTGGCTTCGCTGACCTTACCCAGCACGATGGCGCCTTCCTCGCCGGCATTCTCGGCGATCATGCGCAACGGCTCAGTAATGGCGCGTCTGACAATATTCAGACCGGTCTGCTCATCACCTTCAAGCCGCTGCTTGTCGAGAGCGCTGACGCAGCGGGCTAGAGCCACTCCGCCACCAGGGACAATTCCTTCTTCGACGGCGGCGCGAGTAGCGTGCATGGCGTCTTCGACCCGGGCCTTCTTCTCTTTCATTTCCGTCTCGGTCGCGGCGCCCACCTTGATCACAGCTACACCGCCGACCAGCTTCGCCAACCGCTCCTGCAGTTTCTCGCGATCGTAGTCGCTGGTGGTTTTCTCGATCTGGCTGCGGATCTCTTTCACCCGGCCCTCGATCTCGCTGTGCTTGCCCTTACCTTCGACGATGGTGGTGTTGTCCTTATCAATGGTGATCTTCTTGGCTTGGCCGAGATCGCTCATCTGAACGTTCTCCAACTTAATGCCAAGATCTTCCGTGATCGCCTTGCCGCCGGTGAGGATGGCGATATCCTGCAGCATCGCCTTGCGGCGATCGCCGAAGCCCGGCGCCTTGACGGCACAAACCTGCAGGGTGCCGCGCAGCTTGTTGACGACCAGCGTGGCTAGCGCCTCGCCCTCGACGTCCTCCGCCACGATGAGCAGCGGCTTGCTGCTCTTGGCGATGTTCTCGAGCAACGGGAGCAAGTCCTTCATCGAGCTGATCTTCTTCTCGTGGATCAGGATATAGGCGTTCTCGAGCACGGCTTCCATCCGCTCGGGATCGGTGACGAAGTATGGGGAGAGGTATCCGCGGTCAAACTGCATGCCTTCGACCACTTCAAGCTGAGTCTCGAGCGTCTTGGACTCTTCCACCGTGATCACACCATCTTTCCCAACTTTCTTCATTGCCTCGGCAATGATCTTGCCAATAGTCTCATCATTGTTGGCAGATACGGTCCCAACCTGGGCGATCATGTCTCCCGATACCGGCTTGGAGTACTTGTCGAGTTCGCCCTTTTCGCGCTCGCCGTCCTTGTTGAGCTTGCCACAAATCAGTTCGACGGCCTTCTCGATGCCGCGCTTCAGGGACATGGGATTGGCGCCTGCGGCAACGGTCTTTACACCTTCGCGATAAATTCCCTGGGCTAGAACGGTCGCGGTCGTGGTGCCATCACCGGCGACATCGGAAGTCTTCGAAGCGACCTCGCGCACCATCTGCGCGCCCATGTTCTCGAGCGAATCTTTCAGTTCGATCTCTTTCGCGACGGTAACGCCGTCCTTGGTAATGGTCGGCGAACCGAATTTCTTCTCAATCACGACATTGCGGCCCTTCGGGCCCAGCGTTACCTTCACGGCGTCCGCCAAAAGGTTGACGCCGCGCAGGATCGCTTGCCGTGATTCCTCTCCGTGTACGATCTGCTTTGCCATAGTTGTTCTCTCCTAAAGATTTATGAATTTGTATGCTAAGGTGCCAGAAGCTTGCGTTCCGGCAACTCGCTACTTTCTCGTTCCAGCGGTTTCTTTCTTGGCGGCACCGGTGATGATCCCGAGGACTTCTTCTTCCCGCATAATGATGAAGTCTTCGCCATCCAGCTTGATCTCGCTGCCGGAATACTTCCCGAACAGAATGCGGTCGCCTTCCTTTACATCCAAGGGGCGGACCTTGCCCTCTTCGTTGATCTTGCCCTTGCCGACGGAAATGACTTCGCCTTCCTGGGGCTTATCCTTGGCACTATCGGGGATAATGATTCCGCCGCGGGTGGTTTCGGCTTCCTCAACGCGACGCACCAGAATGCGGTCGTGCAGTGGGGTGAATTTGGCCATAGCTCAAAAACTCCTTTCGTTGACTTGCAAATCTTGGGTAAAATCTGCAGGGATATCCGCCAAAACGAGCTCAAAGTTGATTGTTGGCACTCATGGTTGGCGAGTGCTAATTGTAAGAAATTGCCTGGCAGCTGTCAAGTCTCTGGCCCTGATATCATGTAAGTTAATGACTCTAAATATATATTTCGTCTAGCGCCATTCCAACTGAGGCCACAAATCGTCACGGCGAATCGGGAAGGGAAGAGCGAGTCAGTGCAAGTGGTTCGGCTAACCGATAACTTCTGCCACCGTCAACTTACTGGCGAGCGAGTCTTGCGGTTCGAGAATTTCAGATCGTTCGGGCCCCCGGTGTCCCCGCCCGGATACCTTTCGCTAAACCGAAGTCTCGCTCACGAACTCTCAATGCGGTTGCTTACTAGGCACTTTAAGCGGTGCATTCGACGGCTTGGTTTTTTCCGCGAAACCGGGACGCATTCTCGGCATAGTTCCCACAGCGTACCTGAGATCGTTGACCGATGAATCTGCATCTTAAGTTCTAATCTCATCGTTTCTGAGGGGTAGTTCCGAATACTAAAAGAAGCTGGCTCGATCGGAGCCAAGTTGGAGTGTGGTGAAAGATGTCTTCGCAAGCACCTTCGATTCGGGGTGGGGAGTACCTTGCTGCATGGGGCAAGATCCTTACGGGCAGAGCCCCGATGCTCTCAATCGAGATCACCAAGGAATGCCCGTTGAGCTGTCCGGGTTGTTATGCCTATGGGGACACACACCTGAGCGACGGCATGACCTTGCGGCAGCTGAGCGACTTTCATGGAGACGCGCTGGTTGAAGGCGTACTGCGCCTAGTAGAAAAGCACCGCCCCATCCATCTCTCACTGGTCGGCGGCGAACCGCTGTTGAAGCACCGCGAACTGAGCCGGATTCTCCCGGTGCTTGGTCAGATGGGAATTCACACGCTCGTCGTTACCAGCGGGGTCGTCCCCATTCCGCAGAACTGGATGACGATTCCGCGCCTTCGGGTCGCAGTCTCGGTCGATGGTCTTCGGGAAGATCACGATATTCGCCGCAAGCCGGCGACCTACGAGCGCATTCTGAAAAATATTCGGCACCGCACCATCAATGTGCACTGGGTCATCACCAGCGCGATGCTCGAACGTCCGAGGTATCTCGAGGAATACGTCTCCTTTTGGAGTGCGCGTGCCGAAGTGAATCGAATCTGGGCCAGCATTTACACGCCGCAGGTGGGCGAGCAAAGCCGGGAAAGGCTCACGGCGGACGATCGCTCGAGATTGGCCGAGAAACTGCCCGGGCTGCGGCATCAGTACCCAAAATTTCTCATCACCGATCGCATCGTACAGGCTTTTCTTGAGCCTCCGCGAAACCCGCGGGAATGTTTGTTCGCCAGGATGTCGACAAACTACTCGGCGGATTTGAGGACCCGCGTCGAGCCCTGTGTGTTTGGTGGCACACCGGACTGCAGTCAATGTGGCTGCGCCATTAGCTTGGGATTGCATTCTGTCAAATCGGTGAAGGTCGCGGGCCCGCTCCGAGTGGATCATCTGGTCCGGGCTTCGATGGCAGTGGGTAGGTGGCTCGGGCGATTTCGGAGCCATCCAAACACACCCCGGCGTTGGCAGGCTGCCCCACGGGAGAGGAATCCGGTCCTGTCCAACAGCTGATTCTTTAACCGCGTCGCTTGGAGAACCCTGCGTCGGGAAGCGAAGCACTGTTTTCTCACCCTGGCCAATCGGGTTGCGGTCGTCGTCGGGTGACCCTCATTCCTGACCGTCGGCCCTACCTGTAACTGAGTCAATGCCGTAGCTCGACCTCGATATACAGACGCACGCGGGCGTCGTTTTCATGCTTGGCATTGCCCTGACCGTCAAGCCTCTGCCCTAACTACTTCCCATCTCGGCGCTTGGGCCGACTCTGCTTTGACAGATAGCTATAGTAGCTATATGATGTGGCTATGCGTAGCTACAAGAAGCTTTCGGTTGGGATTAAGGAGCTGAAGGACCGCGCTTCGGAAATCATTGCGCTCGTCCAGCGTACGGGCCAAGTAGTGTCGATCACCAAGAATAAGCAAGAAGTGGCTAGAATCATGCCTGTACCAGCCGATGCTCACGAGCGTCTCATCGTCGCCGGCCTTGTCCAACCTAGACCCAAACCTCGCCCTCTTTCTGAGCTGGATCTTAAGCCCCTCACCACGGACGCCTCTCCAGCGATTGGGGCCATTGTTCGAGATCGCGAAGAAAGGTAATGGCCTTCGTCTACCTGGATTCGTCGGTCCTTGTGGCCATCGCTCTCGGCGACCCGCGGGGGGTTCAGACACTTGCGATTCTCGGTTCGCGCGATCCCTGCACCAGTGCACTTGCGCCGGTCGAATGCCAAGCCGGGCTTTCGTTCCAGTTCGCCACTGCTACTGGCGGACTTCCCGCCGCTGAGCAAGCGATCGATGCCATTTTCGATCGCATGTGGATTGTTCAGCTGACACCCAGTGTCCTTGTTCAGGCGCGTACCTTAGTTCGTCGTCATCGTTCCGGAATTGGCCTGCGAAGTCTTGATGCGATTCACGTTGCATCTTGTGGCGAGGTTCGAGCCCAGGTCGGCGCCGACGCAATCGACTACATCACCGCCGATAGGCGGCAGCACGTCGCCTTTACGGCTGAAGGGTTCCGTGGAGCACTTCTTTGACGAAGCGCCTTGCTCTGCGTCGATCGAGCAGCACGAACCGTCCCGTTGTGCTCCGTTCGTGCCGGCGTCGCAGTGCGTAAGTTTCCGCCTAGGGGCCCTGCCCATTACCAGTGTGAAGCGATCAACGTCGGTCATGTCTTTACGATTGTTAAACTTAGCTCCATCCACTGCGGCAAACTAACCGCTAAACCCCGATTTTCGCCCTTTTATTGAGATCTTCGTGTGCTTCTGTCCGCGGCTCAATAGGATAACTTCAGCGAGTTGTTGGAGGGTGGTCCGAGTGACCATTCTCGCAGGTCAAGAGCAAGACAACGGTTGCGAGGAGACATATCTCGGTGCGTTATCGGGTGTAGAAGCAGTGCCCAGGGACTGGCACAGCCACAAATCTAAAGCTGTCGAAAGCGAGAAGAGATGCACAAGCCTGTGAAGTATGTGGAGAAATGTTTTACCGTTGGCGCAAACCTGGTGTGGCATGTCTATGAACGACTGAACCGCGTCCGGCCCAATCCATCTCCCACACCTAAGTGGTCCGACAAACCACTGCTGAAGTCCTACGAAAAGACAAAACCGCCGCTTGGCTGGCCGCGCAGTACTGACTCGCTCTGTCCGAAGTGCGTCCCGGAAATTCGCCAGCAGATTCTTGACGGCAAGCTGCCTTACGAAGTTTTGCTCAATGAAAAAGTCGGTGAGCTCAAAGCGCAGATCGTGGAGCGTGACGGAAAGGTCCTGATGGTGAAGGATTGCCCGGTGCACGGTCACTTCGAGGACGTGATGTCGATCGACACCGACTTCACGCGCCACCTGGAGGAGGTTTTCCCCGGCCGCGACATTCGCGCCCACAGCGACGAAAAGCTGCATCACCACGGCTCGAGCACGATTAAGTATGGCCGGGGTTCGGTGCTTACCATCGACCTCACCAATCGCTGCAACATGATGTGTGACCCCTGCTTCATGGACGCTAACCAGGTTGGATTTGTGCACGAGCTCACCTGGGAGGAAATCAAGCAGCTGCTCGACAACGCCATCACCATCAAGCCCAGGCGGCAGATGTCGGTGCAGTTCTCGGGTGGTGAGCCCACCCTGTCCCCATATTTCCTGGATGCCATTCGCTACTCCCGCAAAGTCGGATACAACAGCGTGCAGGCTGCCACTAACGGAATCGAGTTCGCCAAGAGCTTTGAATTTGCCCAGCAGGCTGCTGAGGCTGGGCTGCGCTATGCCTATCTGCAGTTCGACGGGATCGGCAATGCGGCCAATGCCCACCGCAAGGTCGGCAATCTGTTCGACGTGAAGCTCAAAGCTATCGACCACTTGCATGCCGCCGGCGTGGAGATCATACCGGTGGTCACTATCGTGAATGGAATCAACAACGAGCAGGTCGGACGCATCATCCAGTTCGCCCTCGACAATCCCAAAAAGATCGGCTTTTTGTCATTCCAGCCGGTCAGCTTTACCGGCCGCGACGAAGCCGTCACCGACGATCGCCGCACGGCTCAGCGCTACACCCTTTCCCATCTGGCGCATGATGTGAAGAATCAGACCGGACTTGGAGAGCCGGCGCGCGACTGGTTCCCCATCTCGTTCATGGGAACTTTCTCCGATTGGGCCGATCTCATGCACGCGAACGATGCCAACAACAACTGGGGTCAGCTTTCCTGCGGGTGCCATCCGAACTGTGGAACCGGCATGGCGGTGATGATTGACAAAGAAACCAAGGAGTGTGTTCCGGTAACCGCCTTCCTCCATGGCGATCAGTTGGCCAAAGACATCGCCAAGGTCAACGACGCGGCACGCGGCAAGTTCCTCTCTGGTTTGGGCATGGCGCTTTGTCTGATGAAGAATTACGATCCCTTCCGTTCGCCGACCCATCTCCGGCTGATTGACCTGCTGCAAAAATTCGACAAGAACTACAACGTGACCGGCCGCAACTACGGCAAGGTCGGTCCCGACCGCACCATCGAAGACGTGATGAAGCGCCGCAAGGATCGCTGGAATTTCTTGTTCATCGCCGGTATGTGGTTCCAGGACCTCTTCAATTACGATTTCCGGCGAACCGAGCAGTGCATCATTCCCTATGCCACCCAGGAAGGCGAGATTTCGTTCTGCGCCTACAACACCGGGGTGGGCTGGCGCAACATCATCGAGAAGATGCATATGACGGCCACGCTCACCAAATGGTACGAAGAGCATGGGCGGCACGAGATCTTCGCGGGCGGCAAGAACGTGAAAATGGATTCCACCCAGCACTCGCTGATGGTGCGGGACGGGATTGTGACGACAGAAGAGCAACGCGATCTTGACCGACTCGGCATCGCGAAGAACGCGCGCGAAGAGAAGATTCGGGCACGCGATGCCAAATTGAAGAACGACCCTGCCTATAACGCCCGCATGGGGTCGCTCTACCGTGAGGTCGTATTGAAGGAAAAACCGCCCGTCTCACAAAACGGGTTCATACCGCTCGGTGCACTGATGAGACCAAGCGGGAATGGGAACGGCCATGGTAGCCAGGCGGATGCGACAAAGCCGGAAGTAGAAGTCGGTATGCCGGTAGCGGGGGATTGAGTCCCACACCGATTCGAACATTCCAATCAGCCGATGTGTGCAGTCGAAAACTCGATCCCTTGCGCTGTGGGCCGAACTTGAAGATCGGCAACAGCGCAACAATCATCACTGCTTCCAACGTCGTTAGTGCCCATGGATAGCCGACGTGATCGCGCAGCGCGTATTCCACGGGCACGGCGGCGATGCAATGAAAACGCCGAGCTGATAGACGAATCCTGGAAAGAGACTTCGAATCGCATCGGGAGCGAGCTCGTTTAGCTGTGCCGGAATGATTGCGAACGCACCCTGCACACCCGACTGCATGAGGCAGGCACCCACAATTAGCCTCGCCGCCGCCAAAGCGAATGCCCAGGGATACATCGCTACCAGCGACACGCTCAACGCCAGCATGACTCCGTGCCGCCTTCCCATTCTCTCGCTGATCGGTCCGAACAAAAGAGTGCTCGCAATCGCGAATACCTTTGCTGAATGCAGCCAGGACTTTGGTCGCGGTTAGAAGTTGTCGCGCCCCGACCTTTACAGCCTGCATCCCAACCTGTTACCATCAATGTCGTTACAGATAAAATCGAACAAAGAGACAGGAGTGCAGTAGGGTAGTGTTAGCGAGAGCGCAAAAAAAATCGCTCATTGACCAGTACCGAACGCATCCCACCGACACGGGCAGCCCCGAAGTCCAAATCGCGTTGTTAAGCGAGCGC
>Ga0187783_10000668_pt1 | contig 24935 bp, 21 predicted proteins | sample 1015_SJ02_MP02_2_FD_132471 | JGI IMG/M metagenome (GOLD analysis project Ga0187783, IMG submission 132471) | Tropical peat soil microbial communities from peatlands in Department of Meta, Colombia - 1015_SJ02_MP02_20_MG | ecosystem: Environmental > Terrestrial > Soil > Wetlands > Peat | place...
CGCGGCTACGTCTTCGCGGAAGGCATGAGCTTCGAAGGCGTCCGCGAGATGCTGAAGGGGATCCGCAAGGCGCGGGGGCTGGTCGACGGTGAGACGACGCTCAAGGAGGTCGAGCCACTCCTCGTCCCGAAGATCACGGTCGAGGGATTCGTCGAGGGCGCTATCGTCGAGCTTATCTCAGGACCGTTCAAGGGCGAAAAGGCCCGGGTGAAAAAGATCGACCAGGCGAAGGAGGAGATCACCGTGGAGCTGATCGAGGCGGTCGTTCCGATCCCGGTCACCGTCCGCGGCGACCACGTCCGGATGCTGGAGAAGGGAGGCGGCAAGAGTGGCGGATGAGGTGAGCGTCCTCGTGGAGGGCGGCAAGGCGTCCGCCGGCCCGCCGCTCGGTCCCGCGCTCGGACCGCTCGGCGTCAACGTCGGCCAGGTCGTCGCGCAGATCAACGAGAAGACGAAGCAGTTCGCCGGGATGCGCGTCCCCGTCGTCGTCCGCGTCGACCCGGCGACCCGGGCGTTCACCCTCGTGGTCGGACGGCCGCCGGTCGCCGCCCTGCTGCTCAAAGAAGCGGGGAAGGAGAAAGGCTCCGGCAAGCCGAAGACCGAGCCGGTCGGGGACGTCTCGCTCGCCGCCGTCCAGCGGATCGCGGAAGCGAAGGGCGACGATATGCACGGTCGGACCGTCGAGGAGAAGATGAACCAGGTCATCGGCACCTGCGTTTCCCTCGGGCTCACGGTCGATGGCGAGGACCCGCGCGCGGTCCTGAAGGCCCGCGTCGCCGCCCGGGGCGCCCGATGATCGGGCCCGGCGGGCCGGCCCCGGACCTCTCCAACGCCGAGATCGTCGACTACGAGATCGTCGGCGGCGACGGGAAGCTCCGCCTGAAGCTCAAGGATGGGTCGGTGGTGGAGATCCGGCTCGAGATCATGAACATCCTGCGCGCGGGCAACGACCCGAACACCGGATTGCCGTCGTACGTGGTCCAATCCGCCCCGCTCGTCCGGCTGGTCGAAACCCCGAAGGAGCTGCGGAAGCCGCCGCTGCGTCCGCCGGCCAAGGACGCGAAGGCGTCCGCCGGTTTCGGCTGACCGGGTCGCGATCCCCACCGAGAGTTTCTTGGGGCGCGGGGCGTTGCCCTGCCGCGATGGCACGACGCTCCGATAGCCCGCAGCGGTTCGCCGAACGGTGGATGCGCCAGACGCACGTGCCGGGCGCGGCGGTCGCCGTCCTCGAACAGAGTCGCCCGACCTCGTTCCATTGCTACGGATACCGGAATCGGGAGCAGCGACTGCCCGTCAGCCCGCAGACGGTCTTTGGGCTCGCTTCGGTCACGAAATCGTTCACCGCGCTCGCAATCCTCCGGCTGGAAGAGGACGGCCTCCTCTCGGTCCACGACCCCGTCGTCCGTCACCTCCCCGAATTCGGCACACCGGACGGCCGGGCGACGCGCCGGATCACGATCCATCACTTCCTGACCCACACTTCCGGCCTCCCGCCGCTGCCGTCGATCTTCTACACGACCGTCCGCGCGACCCACGACGACCCGCCGTACGACCCGAAGGTCGCTCGTCGCGTCGGGATCGACCCCGACCACACTCCGATCGACACCTACCCGCAACTGATGGAGTTCCTGCGCACGGCCCGCTATCGTCTCCTCGGGCCACCGGGGCGGGTCTTCTCCTATTCCAACGAGGGCTTCGGGCTGCTGGGCGCCGTCATCGAGAGCGTCACGGGCCGACCGCACGAGGCGTACCTCGACGACGCGATCCTGCGGCCCGCCGGCATGCGGTCGACGACCTACGACCCGGGCGTGCTGTTCCGGTACCCCGAGGTGACGACGCTCTACTCGCCGAAGCGGACCGGTCGGCACCACGGATTGGTGCCGTCCGAAACCTGGTGGAACGACGCGTGCCTTCGGGCCGCCGGCGGCCTTCGTTCGAACGCGGCGGACCTCGCGCGCTACCTCCAGATCTATCTGTTCGACGGGAGGGTCGACGGGGAACGGGTCGTCCGAGCGTCGTCCGTCCGGAAGATGACCCGACCCCACGTCCCGGTCGTCGGGGGCGTCGCGTACGGTTACGGTATCGAGGTCCGACCCGACTATCACGGGACCCCCCTCGTCTTCCACGACGGCGGACTCCCCGGTGTCTCCTCCCAGTTCGTCGCGGCGCCGCGCCGGGGGGTCGCGGGAGTCGTCCTCACCAACGCGGAGGGGGTGATGGCCAGTCGACTCCTGATGGCCGAGGTCAACGCCCGGCTCGGGCTCTCGCGGTCGACCTCCGTTTTCGAGGAACCCCCCCGCCGACCCGTGGAGCATCCTCTCCAGGAGTACGTCGGGTGGTTCTGCTCCGGGGAAGGCATCTGGGCCCGGTCGACAGTGGCCGGCGGCCACCTCCGGCTCGACTTCCGCGGCATCGAGGTGATCCAGGAGAACCTTCGATGCGTTCCGGCCGGGGGCGACAGCTTCGTCTTTCGTGTCGGGGGCTCGTTCCGGCAGATCGTCTTCGGACGCGGCCCGAACGGCCGCGTGGCGAGCCTCTTCGTGGGTCACCGGGTGCTGCGGAAGCGGACCCCCGCCGAGCTCCGGCGGGCCCGCACCGGCGGGACCGTGTGGTGAGCTAGCACGGGTCGAAGGAAACCCTCAAAACCCCCCACAAAGTCGGACGCTCGTGGTCGACGTCCAGGAGACCCCGGCGGTGCCCCCGCAAGACTACGGCGGGGACGAGCGCGCCGGCTACTTCCTGGCCGGAGCGACGATGATCTTCCTCGGCTGGGGTCTCGGAGTTTTGCTCAACCTCGCCCTCCACATGGCCGCGGGGACGAGCGGTCTCACAGTCGCCGGCATCTGGTTCGGGCACACGATCGGCACCTACGCCTGGGCCGCGGTCGGCTTCGGCCTGGTGACGGGCGTGGTCGGCGTGGGACTCTTGTTCGTGGGCCAGGCGACCCCGAAGGGGCGGCTCGTCCTGCCGGGGACCGACTACTGAGTCGCGCCCATTTCGGGCGACCGCGGGCGGTGCGCGAGGCGCCGCGACGGGGGCGAACGGGCGGAGACGGGGCTCTTCGAGTTCTTCAGCGACGCCGCGCAGTCCGCGCAGACGCGCTCGTCGGCGTCCAGGTCGTTGCGACAGAACGTCCGTCCACAGACGGTACACCCGAGCGATGCGGGGAGCCCGCATCGCGCGCACTGGCCAACGAGCACCGGTAAGTTCCCTCCCGGAAAAGGAACGTCAGTCGGCCAATAGGCCACTGGCCTTAAGCCCTTCGACAAATCCCTCGGCGAAGGACGCCCGCGCGACGTACCGGGCCGCGCGCCGGGCGCCGGGGCTCCCCGACGCGAAGCTCACCCCGAACCCCGACGCCCGCAACATCGCCGCGTCGTTGTCGCCATCCCCGAGCACCACGCAGTCCCCGGGCGAGAGGCCCATCGGTCGCAGCGCACGCTCGAGACCGGGGAGCTTCCCCGTCCCCCGCTCCATCAGGTGGATGGCGTAGCCGGTCGGGATCGCGTCGACCTCCAGCCCCTGCGCGGCCAGCGCGCGCCGTATCCGACCGACCGCGACCGTCGTCTCCAGCGCGACCTCGCTCTCCCGCCACCGGTCGGTGAACAGCCGACGCACCGGGAGCCCCGCCTCCCGCAGGGAGCGAAAGGCGCGCAGGGCGACGCGGCGGTCGGCGAGCCGCTCGACGAGGTCCGCTCCGTCCGCCCGACGGTAGACGAGCCCGCCGTTCTCCGCGACGATCGGTCCCGTGAGACCGAGCGACCGATGCAGCGCGAGGGCGATCGGGAGGACGTTCCCGGTCGCGAGTACGACCGGGATTTCGCGCGCTTCGAGTTTCCGGACCGCCGCGATCGCACGCACGTCGAGTCGCCGGTCCGGTCCCGTGAGCGTACCGTCGACGTCCGTGACCACAGCCCGGAACGGGGGGGTCGCCGTTCCCGTTCGGCGGGCGGTCATCGTCGGCCGATCCGGCTCACGGCGCGGGGTCGGCCCGCCGTCGGGCGATCGCGCGTCGCAGGACCGCGGCGACCTCCTGGCCGTCGCGACGACCCCGGACCTCTCGCATGACGTCGCCCATCAGCGGCGAGAACGCGGCGTCGCCGCGCTCCCGGACCATCGCTTCGTTCGCCGCGACCACCCGCTCCACGGCCCGTTCGAGGTCGTCGGCGCTGAACGCCGACAACCCCGCCGCACGGACGGCGCTCGCGAGGTCGGGAGCTCCCTTGGACAGCTCGGCGAGCACGTTCGGGATCCCTTCTTTCGCGAACGCCCCTGCCGCCTGGGCTCGGAGCAGTTCGTCGAAGAGACGCACCGGGAACACGGGGGCTTCAGCTCCCTCCGCGCGCGGCACATTGGGCAGGTCCTGGACGAGGAGCCGAGCGACGATCGCGGGCGCGTGACCGCGTCGGACGAGCTCTTCGAACGCGTCGCTCTCGCCGGCGGAGACGAGCTGGGCGACCAGTTCCGGTGCGAGCCCCGTCGTGCGGGCGAGCCGCTCCCGCAGCGTCGAGAGCGATTCGGGGAGGTGCGCCGCGAGGCGCGCGAGATGCGCTTCCGAGACCGGGATCGGGGCGATGTCGGTCTCGGGGTACATCCGCTCCCGGCCGGGCAGCGGACGGGAGAACCGGGTGCGGCCGTCCGGCAGTGGGTCGCGGGTCTCCCCGGGGATCCCGTCGATTGCGGCGACGGCCCGCTGCGCCACACGGTCGAGGGCGGCGAGGGCCCGGGCCCGGTCCGGGTCGGTGAGCAGGACGAACGCGTCGTGCGGGCCCGCCCCCAGGGCGACCCGAACCCGCTCCACGTGGTGGTCGTCGAGCCCGTACGCCGGGAGCTCGTCGGAGTGCAGGAGTCCGCGGAGGCCGAGCGCCCGCGCCTGGTCGGCGAGCTCGCGACCGAGGCGCTCGTCGGACCCCGGCGGGGCCCGGAGCAGTCCCGCGAACCCGGCCAGCCGAAGGCCGAGGATCGGCCCGCCCTTACGGGCGGAGCGGGCGAGCGGGCCGCTGTCCACGGCCTCCAGCGCCGAGGTCAGGTCGACGACGGTGGGAGACGTGAGGGCCGCGCCGCGCCGTCGCAGTTCGGCCGCCACCAGCAGGAGCACCTTCTGCCGTCCGACCTCGCGGTCGACGTACTCGGAGATCTTGCGCAGCTCCTGCACGCCCTTGATCTCGATGCGCGCGCCCCCGTCCGCGGAGACGTTGACGTCCTCCCGGATCGTGCCGATCCCGCGACGGGCCCGGCGGGTCGCGCGCACCAGCGCCCCGATCTCCTCGGCGACGGCCCGCGCCTCGGCGCCCCCTTCGATCTCGGGGCCGGTCGCGATCTCGACCAGCGGGATGCCCAGCCGGTCGAGCCGATACGTCACCTCGCCGTCCGCTTCCCGCACCCGACGCGCCGCGTCCTCCTCCAGGCAGATCGACGCGATCGAGTACCGCTTTCCCGCGAGGTCAAGGTGACCGTCGACCGCGACCAGCGCGGTGCGCTGGAATCCCGCCGTGTTCGACCCGTCGACCACGATCTTCCGCATCACCTCGATCTCGTCCACGGGACGGGCGTGCAGCAAGTGGGCGAGCGTGAGCGCGACGTCGAGCGCCGCGGCGTTGAGCGGGTGGGGCGGCTCCTCGTCCATCTCGACGAGGCAGCTCGCGTCGGAGATCTCGTACCGATACCGGAGACCGCGGGAAGCCTGGAACGAGGTGGCGGGATCGACCGCCCGATTCTCGCCGCTCGCGGGCCGCAGCCGGCGGGCGAACGACCCCTCCACCACTTCGGTCAGCTCGCTCGGGCAATCGCAGAACAGCTTGCCGGTGGCGAGCTGCTGGTGTACTTCGAGGCCGGCCTTCACGGGTCACCGCCGGTCCGGTGCCGCCACTGGAACTCGCCGGCGACGTCCGAGAGGAGCAGGGCCTCGACCGCCTTCGGGTCGGTCGCGTGCCCGAGCGCCCACAGGAGCTTCACGTAGGCGACCTCGGGGAGAAGGTCCCCGAGATAGACGACGCCCGCGCCTTGCAGGTCGCGGCCCGTCGCGTAGACGAACGGGTCGACGTTCCCCTCGAGACACTGCGTCGTCATCGCGACGACCTTGCCCGCGGCGCTCGCCCGTCGGATCCAGTCGAGGTGAGGATGCGCGATGTGGCCGAGACCCGTGCCCGCGAGGACGACCCCGCGAAGGTCGCGGACGAACGCTTCCGCGCGCTCCGGAGCGAGGCCGGGGAACGACCAGAGCAGCCCACCGCTCCCGTCGAGCGGTCCGTCGACGCGGGGAGGACCCGCGGCCGCCGGGCGGACCGCGAGCTCCCAGTGCACCCCGTCCGCATCGACGTACCCGACCGGGGGACCGTTGCGGCTCTCGAACGCGTCGCGACGGCTCGAGTGCATCTTCCGCACCCAGGTGCCGCGATGGATCGCGAACCGTCCGTCCGAAAGGCCCGCGTGCATCACGACGAACACCTCGCCGGCGATCGGGCTTCGGGCGACCTGCACTCCCGCCGCCAGATTCGAGGGACCGTCGGAGGACGGGCGGTCCGGCGACCGCTGCGCTCCGACGAGCACGACGGGACCCGGGAGGTCCTGGAGCAGGAAGCTCAGGGCGGCGGAGGTGAAGGCGAGCGTGTCCGTGCCGTGCGCGACCACCACCCCCTGCGCCCCGTTCGAGAACACTTCGACCACCCGGTGCGCCAGCGTCACCCAGTCGTCGGGCGCGATGTCCTCGCTGAGCCGGTCGAAGACCGGGACGATCCGCACGCGACCCTCGGACTCGAGTTCGGGGTAGAAGTCGAGGATCTCCCGCTCGTCCTTGACCGGGCGCACGCCCCCGGTCTCGTAGTCGACGCGCGACGCGATCGTCCCGCCCGTCGTGAGGAGCGCGACCCAAGGCCCGTCCGCAGCGGGCGGAGGCTCCGGGGCCGTCGAGCTCCGGCGGGGCGTCGGAGCGACGGGATCGGGCGGGACGACGCGGGCGCGGAACCCGGGTCCCACGCGGATCCCGACGTTGTATCCGGAGTCGAGCTTCAGCTGGACGACGCGGTCGGGTGCCGTCTCGGCGCGCGGGACGATCGTGCCCGTCCACGTCTGGCCGTGCCCGTCGGAGATCTCGACGCGCTGTCCTGAAGACAGAGCGCGGAGGGCGGTCCACGCCTCGTCAGGGTCCGCGCCGGCCATCGACCGCCTCGAGTGCCTCGAACGGCCGAGGAAGCTCACCGGCTCATAACGGTCACATCGCGCCGGTCGTCCGCGGACCCGTGCTTTTATAGGCGACCCCCCTCGGCGCGCGGGGAACGGACGAACCGCCGGATGCCCGTGTGGGGTAGCTACGGGTCGGGCCCCCGCCCGACCTGCTGCAATGGATTATCCTAGAGGCCTGCGGAGCCTCAGACCTGGGTTCGAATCCCAGCACGGGCGTCCCCACTACTTCGCAACGCCCCCGACGAGAGGGAGCGGCGGAATCCGCTAAGGGCCCACCGGAGCGCGGTTCACCGGGAAGCGGCTGGCGAACCGTCCCCGGCACGGGCGCGCCACCGGGGCCCCAAGACGTCGTATGGTCTGAAATCGTAATATACGGAATCGAACTATCATGATCCATCCCATGCAGACGACCACCCGCTCTGTCGGCCCGCTTTCGGCGAGTCGCGGGTCGCTGGAGCCTCCGTGGCAGGCGCTCCGCGAGGCGAACATACTCCTCCGAGAATGGGGCGGCCGAGAACTCCAGCAGTTCAATCTCACCTTCTCCGACTTTGCGGTCCTCGAAGTCTGCGCCCGAGGCCCCGCGAAGGCCTCCGACGTCGGTCGAACGATCGGGGTGACCGCCGCCGGCGCCACGGACGTGATCGACCGGTTGGAGTCGAGGGGACTGGTCCGTCGGGTCCCGGACGAACGCGACCGGCGCGTCGTACTGATCCGCGTGACTCCGACCGGCGAGCGCCTTCGCGCGCAGGCCAGCTCCGTCAAGGAGGGGATCGTCCGCTACTTGTCGGCAACGATGACGGTCAGCGAGCGGCGGGCGCTCACCGACGGGTTGCAGGCTCTCGTGCGGGCGCTCCGCAACGCTCCCGGGAGGGTGTGATATGGAGTACAAGTGGACGGTGCTGTCCAACACGACCCTCGGGGGCCTGCTCGCGTCCCTCGACGGGACGATCGTGCTGATCTCGCTGCCCGTGATCTTCAAGGGACTCGGGGTCGACCCGTTCCTCCCGTCCAGTTTCCCGATCCTGCTCTGGCTTCTGCTGGGCTACGGCGTCGTCACCGCGACCCTTCTCGTCACCTTCGGGAGGCTGTCCGACATGTGGGGCCGCGCCCGGATGTACAACTTCGGTTTCGCGATCTTCTCGACCGGGTCGATCCTCCTCTTCCTCGAACCGTGGACCGGCGCGACGGGCGCGTGGGCGCTGGTGGGGTTCCGACTGATCCAGGCCGTCGGCGCCGCCTTCCTGCTCGCGAACTCCGCCGCGCTACTGACCGACGCGTTCCCCCCGAACGAACGGGGGAAGGCGATGGGGGTCAATCAGGTCGCGTTCATCGGCGGGTCGATCGTGGGTCTCGTGTCGGGCGGTATCCTCGCCGGGATCCCGGACCTCCACTTCGGCGCGTTCGTCCTTCCGACGTGGCGCCTGATCTTTCTCGTCAGCGTCCCGGTCGGCGTGATCGGCACGATCTGGGCGTACGCCCGGCTGCGGGAGATCTCGGTGCGCCGCACCGGCCAGAAGATCGATTTCCTCGGGAACACGACGTTCGCGGTCGGTCTGACGCTGGTGCTGCTCGCGATGACCTACGGCCTGCTTCCGTACAACGGTCAGCCGATGGGCTGGTCGAGCCCCTGGGTGCTCGGCGGGCTCCTCGGCGGGGCGCTCGTGTTACTGTTGTTCCTGTTCGTCGAGAGTCGCGTGCCCGACCCGATGTTCCGGCTCTCCCTCTTCCGCAACCGCGCGTTCGCCGCCGGCAATTCGTCGGCGTTCCTGGGCTCGATCGCCCGCGGAGGGATCATGCTCCTCCTCGTGGTCTGGTTCCAAGGGATCTGGCTCCCGCTCCACGGATACTCGTTCTCGGAGATCCCGCTCTGGGCGGGACTGTTCATGATGCCCCTCATCTTCGGTTTCCTGACGGCCGGACCCCTCAGCGGTTGGGTCTCGGACCGGAAAGGCCCGCGGGGCATCGCGACCGCCGGCATGGCGCTCGGGTCGGCGACCTTGTTCGCGCTCGCGTTCCTGCCCGTCAACTTCCAGTACTGGGAGATGGGCCTGTTGCTGTACCTGAACGGCGTCGGGATGGGGATGTTCGCCGCACCGAACGCGGCGTCCGTCATGAACGCCGTGCCGGCGGAGAACCGCGGGGCGGCGTCGGGGATGCTCGCGACGTTGCAGAACACCGGCCAACAGATCTCGATGGCGATCTTCTTCACGATCGTGATCGTCGGTCTCTCCTCGGGGCTCGGGGGATCGGTCAACCACGCGCTCGCGGCGGCCCAGGTCGGTCCGCCCGACCAGGGGATCCTTTCCGGATTCATCGCGTCGAATCCGACCGGTGCGCTGTTCGGCGCGTTCCTGGGAGAGAACCCGATGCAGACGCTCCTCGCGGGCGCCGGGACCGTACCGGGATGGCAGCCGCTGTCGCCCGCGGTCGTGGCGACGCTCACCGCGCCGCACTTCTTTGCGACCGCGATCGAGGGGGCGTTCGGGTCGGCGATCTCCCTCGCGTTCCTCTTCGGGGGCTGTGTGACGGCGCTCGCGGCGGTGATCTCCTACTTCCGGGGCGAGCGGTACATTTACGGTCAGACCCGCACGACTCCCCCGGCGGCGGCCCCGCCGCCGGCGACGGTCCCGACCGCGGCGAGCCCGGTGGGCTCGGTCGACGCGTCCGCCCTCGGACCGGCGGGTTCGCCGAGCGTCCGCTCGCGGCCGTAGGTCCCGAGAGCGGTCGATGAGCACGCGGGGGGTCGCCCGGGACTTCGACCGGATCTCGGGGGCGTACGACGCGACCCGGGACCCGCTCGCACCCGCCACGCTCGACCGGATCGCCGCCGCGCTCCGCGGCGGCGGCGTCCGTTCGATCCTCGAGGTCGGGGTCGGCACCGGTCGCGTCGGCCGCCCGTTGCTGGACCGGGGCTTCGACCTGACCGGCGTCGATGCGTCGCCGGGGATGCTCGCCCGCGCGCAGGCGAAGGGACTCCCGCGGCTCGTCCGCGGGAGCGGGCTTCGGCTACCGTTCGCGGCGGGCGCGTTCGACGGCGCGCTGTTCGTCCACGTCCTGCATCTGATCGACGACCCGCGGACGGCGCTCGCGGAAGCGGCGCGGGTCAGCCGTCGCGGCACCTTCGCGCTCGTGCGGCCCCGCAGCGACCCGCTCGGGCGCAGCCGCGAGGCGTACCGGGCCCGTCAGATCGTCTATCGGATCCTGACCGCGCAGGGATACCCGGTCCCGTCGCGCGTCGAGGGCGGCCCGTTCGGCAAAGAACGCGAGCTTCTCGCCGCGGTCCCCCCGGACGAGCTCGTGGTGGTCTCCGACGCGACCGTGACCGAGCCGCTCGCCCGCTCGCTCGACATGCTCAGCGCGCGGGCGAACCGCCACACACTCGACGTGCCCGAGGAGGTCGTCGCCCGAGCGGTCGCGGAGGCCCGGAGAGAGGTCGGCGACGCGACCTTCACCTTCCGTCGGGTCGAGGCGCTCGCCTCGTGGCGCGGCGCGCCCGCCCCCGCCTAGCGCCCGAAGCGGTGCTCCATCACGTACGGCAGCACCCCGCCCGCCCGATAGTACTCGATCTCCGTGGGGGAGTGCAGCTCGGCGCGGGCGCGGAACTCGACCCGACCGCCGTCGTCTCGCGTGGCGACCACGTCGACGGGGCCCCGCGGGCTGAGGACTCCGCCCGGGACGCGGAGCTCGAACGTCTCCCGTCCCGTGAGCCCGAGCGACTTCCACCCCTGGCCCGCCGGGAACGTGAGCGGCAGCACCCCCATCTCGATGAGATTCGAGCGGTGGATCCGCTCGAAGTTTTCGACCAGGACCGCCCCGACGCCGAGGAGCCTCGGCCCTTTTGCGGCCCAGTCGCGGGAGCTGCCCTGCCCGTAGCTCTTTCCGCCGAGCACGACGAGCGGGGTGCCGTCCTTCCGGTACCGTTCTGCGGCGTCGAAGACCGTCGTCACCTCGCCGTCCGGAAGATGGGCGGTGAACCCTCCCTCGCGCGGGGCGACGAGTTCGTTCTTGAGTCGAACGTTCGCGAACGTGCCACGGATCATGACCTCGTGGTGCCCCCTCCGCGTGCCGTACGTGTTGAAGTCGCGGACCGCAACGCCGTGGGCGATCAGCCACTGTCCCGCGGGGGTGCTCTCGGGGATCTCGCCCGCCGGGGAGATGTGGTCGGTCGAGACACGGTCGCCCAGGGCGACGAGGGCGCGGGCTCCGCGGACCAGCCCCCCGCCGTCCTTGGGGAGCCACGGCGGGGGGAGGTGGAGATACGGGGCCTCGGCCAGGTATGTAGAGTTCGGGTCCCACGGATACTCGCGGCTCGTGGCGACGGGGAATGCTTCCCAGTGTGCGTCCCCGACCTCGATCGCGCGGTACTTGTCGCGGAACATCTCGGGGTCGAGGCTCGACTCGACGAGCGCGCGCACCTCGGCCGGCGTCGGCCAGAGGTCCTTCAGGTAGATGGGGGTCCCATCGGGGCGTTGGCCGAGAGGGTCGCGCGAGAGGTCGAGGTCCATGCGACCCGCGAGAGCATACGCGACGACGAGCATGGGCGACGCGAGGTACGCCGCGCGGGTGTCGATGTTGATCCGCGCGTCGAAGTTCCGATTGCCGCTCAGCACGGCGGCGACGTACAGGTCGTCCTCACGCACCTGCTCCGACACCGCGGGCACGAGCGGGCCGGAGTTCCCGATGCAGGTCGTGCAGCCGAATCCGACCACGTTGAAGCCCAGGCGCGCGAGCGGGTCGAGCAACCCGGCCCGGTCGAGGTAGGACGTGACGACCTTCGACCCCGGCGCGAGCGACGTCTTGACGTGCGGCGGCACGGCGAGCCCGACCTCGAGCGCGCGGCGCGCGATCAGTCCGGCGCCGACCATCACGGACGGGTTCGACGTGTTGGTGCAACTCGTGATCGCGGCGATGACGACCGAGCCGTCCTGGACGGGCGCCGTCGCCGCCGCGGGTCGGGGCGAGCGCGGTCGGGCCGGACGGTCCTTGCGGTACGCGCCGAGCGCGCGCTGGAACGAGAGCGGCGCGTCTCCGAGCGCGACGCTCTCGTCCGGATTTCGAGGACCGGCGATCGAGGGAACGATCGCGGCCAGGTCGATCGCGACGTGGTCGTCGTAGTCGACCGAGCCGGCCGGGGGCGAGCCCCACAACCCGGTCGCCCGGGCGTACGCCTCGACGCGCGCGACGAGCTCCGGCGGCCGCCCCGTGCCGCGAAGGTACGCGATCGTCGCCGCATCGATCGGGAACAGCGCCGCCGTCGCGCCGTACTCGGGGCACATGTTCGAGACGGTCGCCCGGTCGGCGACCGAGAGGGCCGCGACCCCCGATCCGAAGAACTCGACGAACCGATCGACGACCCCCTTCTCGCGAAGACGGCGCGTCACCGTGAGGACAAGGTCGGTCGCGGTGGCGCCCTGGGGCAGCGTTCCGGTCAGTTCGACCCCGACCACGAACGGCCGGGGAAGGAAGTACGGCTCGCCGAGCATGACGGCCTCGGCCTCGATGCCGCCGACGCCGAAGCCGAGGACGGAGAGCCCGTTCACCATCGTCGTGTGCGAGTCCGTGCCGATCACCGTGTCGGGGTAGGCGACCGATTGTCCGTCGACCGTCGCGCGGGCCACGACGGACGCGAGATACTCGAGGTTCACCTGGTGGCAGATGCCGTTCCCCGGCGGCACGACCCGGGTGTTCGAGTACGCGTCCTTCGCCCACCGGAGGAACTGGTAGCGCTCCCCGTTGCGCTCGTACTCGCGGTCCAGGTTGATCGCGAGGGAGCGCGGCGAGCCGAAGCTGTCGACCTGGACCGAGTGGTCGACGATCAGGTCGACCGGAACGATCGGGTTCACCCGCTCGCTCGGCACGCCCGCGCCGGCGGCCGCGCTCCGAAGGATTGACAGGTCGACGAGGACGGGCACTCCGGTGAAGTCCTGCAGGAGGACCCGCTCCGGCTGGAATGGGAACTCGGTCTCCTCCGGCACTGGCGTTCCGTTGGCGAGGGCGACCAGCGCCGCCCGGTCGGTGCGGTCCGGGTGGAAATGTCGCACCAGATTCTCGAGCAGCACGCGGACGGTCCGCGGGCGGCGGGCGTAGCGCGCCGCCTCGACGCCCGAGAGTCGTTCGGGACGGAAGATCAGGACGGAATCCGTCCCGACCGTGAGCGATTCGGTCACTCCGAGGGGGTCGATGGCGGTCATGATCGAGTCAGGAAGCGGGGCCTTTTGGGCTCTTTGGCCGCCGGTCGGGGAGCGCTCACTCGAGTCGCACCGCGCGACTCCAGACCGCTCGCACTCGGTCTCCCGGCGCCGTCCCTTCGGCGGGATTCGGGAGCCGCGCCTCGACGCGCCGACCGTCCGAGGAACGGAGCACGACCAGCGACTCCCGTCCGACCGGTCCGACCGCCTCCACGACCAGCGGGACGCCCTCGCCCGTCGTTTCCGGGCGTAACTGAACGTCGTCGGGGTGGACGCCGCAGAATCCCCCCTCGTCGCGGAAGATGTTGTACCCGAGGAACTGCGCGACGCGCACCGTCCGAGGATCCGAGAACAGTTCGACCGGCCGCCCGACGGCGTCCAGGCGACCGTCGAACAGTACCGCGAGGCGGTCCGCGAGGAACATCCCCTCCTCGCGGTCGTGCGTCACGTGGACCGCCGCGGTGCCGAGGGTCGCGAGGACCCGGCGAAAGTCGGTGCGCAGCTCCTGTTTCAGCTCCGGGTCGATGGAGGCGAACGGCTCGTCCAGCAGCACGAGGCGAGGGCGCGCGGCGAGCGTCCGCGCGAGCGCGACCCGCTGTCGTTCTCCGCCGGAGAGTTCCGTGGGGGACCGGTCCTCGAAGCCATCGAGACGGAGCAGTTCGACCATCCGCCCTACGACCTCCTCGACCTCCGGGCGAGCGCGTCGTTGGAGCAACGGTGCGTAGGCGATGTTCTCGAAGACTGTACGGTGGGCGAAGAGGGCCGGTTCCTGGAACATGAGCCCGATCCCGCGACGATGGGTCGGCACGTGGGTCGCGTCGGCGCCCGCCAGGAGCACACGACCCGCGGTCGGCGGCTCCAGCCCCGCAATGCATCGTAGCAACGTCGTTTTGCCGCTGCCGTTCGGGCCGAGGAGAACGAAATACTCGCCCGCCCGGACCTCGAAGCCGACCGACCGAAGGACGGGCGTGGGACCCCAGGACGACGAAAGCCCCTCGACGGAGAGGAGGGGTTCAGAGGTCGACACGGCGTCCCCCGAGCGCGATCGCGGCGAACACCGCGAGGCTGAGCAGTAGCAGGAGACCGGCGGCGGCGTTCGAGACCGCGACCAGCCGAGTTCCGGAGAGGTCGTAGAGAGCGACCGGGAGCGTCGTGAATCTCGGAGTGACCAGGAAGTACGTCGCGGTGAACTCACCCAACCCCAGGGCGAAGGCGAAGAGCCCGGCGGTGACGAGGCCGTCCCGCACGCGCGGAAGGTCGGCGTCGAGGAAGGCGCCCCACGGGGTCGCGCCGAGCGCGCGCGCCGCGTCCCGCTCCGCGGGGCCGAGCGCCGACAAGGGCAGGGCGAGGCTCTGGAGCGCGAAGGGGAGCGCGAGGGCCGACTGGCTGACGATCACGAGCGCCCAGACGGCCGACTCGCCGCCCCAGAGCGGTCGCCAGAACTGGGCGAGCCCGAAGGCGAGCACCACCGGGGAGAGCAGCAGTGGGACGAACAACACGAGCCCGAGCAGCCCCGCACGACGCGGCCGACGGGCGACGGCAAAACCACTCACGATCCCGAGGAGCAGAGCGACGACGGCGGCGACGCTGGCGAAGAAGAGGGTGTTCCCCACGGCCCCCGCGACCGAGATCCCGAGGCGAGCGGAGGTCGCCGGGGAGAACAGCTGCGCCCAGGCCGCACCGGGCGTTCCCCCGCCGAGGGGAACCACGGACCGGTACACGACCGAGCCGAGCAGCGCGACGACCGCGGTCACGACCGCCGCCGTCTCCGCGGCGAGCGCGACCGAGAGCGGAGAGCGGACGACCCGCCGGTCGGCCGGCCGATCGCCGGGGCGACGTGTCGGTCGCAGGCGACCGAGCACTCCGAGGTAGAGGGCGGTCGGGGCGAGGAACAGCCCCACCAGCGCGAGGGAGAGCACCCCTGCCGCCGTCGGGGAGAGTCCGAAGGTGTCGAGGAACCAGACCTGCGCTTCGACGTTGTAGCAGCCGGGGCCGCAGAGTAACAGCGGCGGAGCGAACGAGAGTGCCGAGAAGAGGAACGTCAGCAATCCCCCGGCGAGGGCCCCGACCCACGTCCCGGGTCCCCAGACGTCGCGGTACGCCCGACCGGGGCCGCCGCCGAGCGAGGCGACGGTCTCTTCGAGCGAGCGCGAGCTCGTCTCCGCTCCGACCGCTGTGAACAGGATGACGATCGGCACGTTGAACAGCAGGTTGGCGACGACGATCGCCGGGAGACCGCTCCCCAGCCAGGCCGTGGACGGGACGAGGGAGGAGAGGATCCCCGTCGGGCCGAACAGGTCGAGCACGCCGAACACGACGACGAGGCTCGGGAGCAGGAACGGGACGAGCAGGAACGACCGCACCGCGCCGCGCCCCGGCCAGTCGTACCGGCCCAGGAAGACGCCCGCCGGATAGCCCGCCACGACGGCGAAGACCGCCGACAATCCACCCTGGATGAACGAGTTTTCGGCGGCCCGGACGTTGGACGGTTCGGACAGTATGGTAACGACGCCGGCGCCTCCGGCGGACGTCACCGCGTGGGCGAACAGGACGGCGACCGGCAGCAGCGCGAACGCGACCACGAACGCGAGGACCGGTAGGAGCGCCGCGACGTCCGCCCCGGGGCGTCTCATGAGGAGCTCGGGGCGAGGGCGAGCCACTCCGCGACCCACCCGGGGAGGTCGTTCGCGATCTGCGACGGAGGGATCTCCGGGTTGAGGGCGGTGATCGTCGTCGGATTGACCGCGGCCGAGAACACCGGCGGGAGCGGAACGGTCTGGTTCGCCGGATATTGCCACTCGTTCAGCGGAAGCTGCGCCTGGACCGTGCCCCCGAGGAACCAGTTCTCGAACGCCTCGTCGAGCGCGAGATGCGGCGAGCCCCGCACGATCCCGATCCCGTAGATCGAGCGCCAGCCGTACTCGGTGCCGTTCCACCAGGAGACCGTGGAGTTGAACTGGCCGGCCGCGCCGTACTCGGCCGCGTACGCCGGGTCCGTGGAATAGCTCACCACCATCGGCGGGCCGCCGGAGGCCGCCGAGAACTCGGAGAACGCGGTGCCCCAGCTCGGGGCCGGATTCGGAAGTCCCTCCGCCCAGACGTTCTGCCAGAACGACTCCCAGTTCTGGTGGAGCACGTCTTCGTAGTACGCGATCTCCCAGACGAGAAACTCCTCCCCCGTGATGTCGAACTCGGGGTTCTCGGTCAATAGCCCCCGCGCCCACGTGGAGTTGTTCGTGAAATCGGGGAACGTCGCGCGCTCGACGGCACCCCCGGTGCTCGCGCCGAACGTCGAATTGTAGTCGATCGCGAGATAGCCGTACTCGTACGGTACGGCGCCGTCGTCCGGGCTGAGCTCGCTCGCGAGCGCCGGAGAGACGTTCGCGAGGTTCGGCGGGGCGTACGGGACGAGCAGATGGTCCGCTTCGGCGACCGGCGTCGTCAGCTCGTCCAGGCCGATGACGAGGTCCGCGCCCGACGAGCCGGCTTGGGAGACGAGCGTGCTGAGCAACGTCCCGGCCGGGCATTCGAGATCGATCTGCACGTGCTCCGCCGCTTCGAACGTGCCGAAGACGGTCGCGAAGTCGGTCGGGTCGCAATCGGTCCCTCCGAGCAGGCTCGGATAGGTGTAGATGACGAGGGTCGTCTCGCCCGCGGGGGGCCGGGCCGCGAGGTATTCGTAGGCGCCGTAGGCGGCCACGACCGCGACGAGGGCGAGAACGATCGCGACGATCGCGCGTCCGACGCGCCCGGGACGACGGAGCCGTCGGGAACCGAGGCTCACCGGGCTCGACGTCACGTCCCCCGCCGGGGGGCGGAGAGTTCCTTCAGGTGCCGCATCGCATTCCCTTCGCGGGCATTATCCCGATCAGGTGTTTGGGGTCGACGAGGCTTCCCTCGTCCTCTCAGCCGGTGCCCAGCTCCCCCTACCGGAGTGTCCAATCCTCGGCGAGGATTAACGTTTGCCGGTGAACGTTCGTCCAGCGCCGCTCGCCTTATCCGCTCGCGGGTGCTTCGACAGAGAGTAAGTCTATGGCCGACCTCATGCAGAAGCTCCGGTTCGGCTCGGAGCTCGTCAAGCGGGGCTTCGCCCGCATGCAGCAGGGCGGGGTCATCATGGACGTGACGACCGCCGACCAGGCCGCCATCGCCGAGGAGGCGGGAGCGGTCGCGGTGATGGCCCTCGAGCGCGTCCCCGCGGACATCCGCGCGGCGGGCGGCGTCGCTCGGATGGCGGACCCGCTCAAGATCCGCGAGATCAAGGAGCGCGTCTCGATCCCCGTGATGGCGAAGTGCCGGATCGGCCACACGGCCGAGGCGCGGGTGCTGGAGTCGCTCGCGGTCGATATGATCGACGAGTCCGAGGTGCTGACCCCGGCCGACCCGTTCCACCACGTCGACAAGAAGGCGTTCCAGGTCCCGTTCGTCTGCGGCGCGCGTAACCTCGGCGAGGCCCTGCGTCGGATCGACGAGGGCGCCGCGATGATCCGCTCGAAGGGCGAGGCCGGGACCGGCAACGTCGTCGAGGCGGTGCGGCACATCCACCAGATCAACGACGAGGTCGCGACCGTCCGCAAGCTCCCCGCGAAGGACGTCGCGGCGTGGGCGAAGAAGGAGCGCGTCTCCACCGGGGTCGTCAACGAGGTGCGCGAGCTCGGACGCCTCCCCGTGGTCAACTTCGCGGCCGGGGGGATCGCCACGCCGTCCGATGCGGCGCTGTGCCGGATGCTCGGTGTCGACGGCCTGTTCGTCGGAAGCGGGATCTTCAAGTCGCAACAGCCGCTCAAATTCGCGCGCGCGATCGTCGAGGCGTCGACCCAGTTCGACCGCCCCGAGGTCGTCGCGCGGGTGTCGACCGGGCTCGGCGAGGCGATGAAGGGCGTCGAGATCGCGACGCTCGGCCCGGAGGGGTTGCTCCAATCCCGGGAGTCGACCCCGGTGGCGGCCCGACGCCGACCGACCGAGGCGTAAGCCCCCTCCGCACCGCCGGGCCGTCGCGCCGATGCGCGTAAAGACGCGGAGGCCGTGAACCCGCCGTGCGCATCGTCCAGGTCAGCCCGTTCTTCCACCCCCACGCGGGGGGCGTCGAGTCGCACGTCCGCAGCCTCGCCCGGGAGTTCACCCGCCAGGGGCACGACGTCACGGTGGTCACGAGCCGCTACGACCGGCAGCTCCCCGTCGACGAGCGAGTGGAAGGATACCGCATCGTACGGACCCGCACGCTCGGGATGGCGTTCAACACCCCGTTCGACGTCGGTACGACCGAGCTCCTACGGGGGCTGGACGCAGACGTGGTGCACTTGCACTATCCGCCGCCTCTCACGTCGTACTTCGCGTCGCGTGCGCTCCAGCGACGCAACGTACCGGTCTGCCTGACCTATCACTGCGACCTCTACTTGGCGGGGATCTCCGGCCGGTTCCTCGCCGGCCTCTACCAGCGCGTCTTCCTGCCGCCGACCCTCCGCCGCGTCGGGCGGATCGTCGTTCACACCCGGAGCTACGGCGTCACCTCGGCGATGCTGCGGGGCCGAGAGCTCGCCGTGATCCCGTCGGTCGTCGACCTCGACTGGTTCCGGCCCGGACTTCCGTCGGACGACATCCGGGCGAACCTCGGGCTCGACGGAAAACGCGTGATCGCCTTCACGGGCCGGCTGGTGCCGCACAAGGGGGTCGACGTGATCCTCCAGGCACTGACACTCCTTCCCGACGACGTCGTGCTGCTCGTGGTCGGCTCCGGTCCCGGCCTCCCGAGCCTCGTGAACCTCGCGCACCGGCTCGGGATCTCGGACCGCGTGCGGTTCTGCGCCGCGGTCGCCGACGACGACCTCCCCCGCTATCTCGCCCTCGCGAACGCGTTCGTCTTCCCGTCCCAGAACCGGCTCGAAGGGTTCGGCCTCGCGGTCGCCGAGGCGATGGCGGTCGGGCTGCCGGTGGTGATCGCCGACATGCCCGGCGTGCGCGAGGTGATCGAACCCGGCCACGAAGGACTGCTCGCCGAGCCGCTCCTCGCCGACGACCTCGCGGCGAAGACGCGGACGCTCCTCGACGACCCCGCGCTCGCGCGAGCGATGGGGGCAGCCGGGCGCCGGCGCGCGGAGGAGCGGTACGGCCTGCCGACCGTCGCGGGCCAGCTGCTCAGCCTGTACGCAGACCTGCACGCAGCTGGTTTATCTGGACCTTGAGCCGGGCGGCCTCGGCCGCGGCGGCCTTTTTCCAATCGTCCCCCGACGAGGCGTAGGTGATGCTGCGCGAGGCGTTGATCAGGAGCGCCCGTCCGTGCGCATCGACGCCGTCGCGGACGGCCGTGGAGAGGGAGCCGCCCTGCGCGCCGACGCCCGGCACGAGCAGCGGGATCGAGTTCCCGAGCAGCGAGCGGGCGGCCCGGAACGCGTCCGAGAACGTCGCCCCGAGCACGACCCCGACGTTCCCGTGCGCGTGCGCGAGCCGCCGGGCCTCGCCGACGACGGCAAGCCAGAGGGGGCCGCGCGGGGTCGGGATCTCCTGGAAGTCCGGCGCTCCGGGGTTCGAGGAGTGGGCGACGAGGAAGATGCCGTGCGTGGCGTCCTCGAGGAAGGGCAGGACGGAATCCCAGCCGATCCACGGGGTGACGGTGATCGCGTCGAATCCGAACGACTTGAACGCCCCGTCCCGCAGGAGCTGCATCGTGTTCGGGATGTCGTTCGCCTTCAGGTCCAGGATCCGAAGGCGCGTCGCCCCGATCCGCCGGGAGATCCGCTCGAGGCTCGCGAACCCTTCGGGCCCGTAGCGGAAGTAGAACGCCATCTGCATCTTGTACGCGGCGGCGTGCGGCAACGTCGCCTCAACGATCCCGTCGAGGAACCGGTCGAGTTGCCGCGAGAGCGGGAGCCGGCGCAGCGGCTTCGGCATCTGGGCCGGGTCCGGGTCGAGCCCGACGCAGACGAGCGAATCACGGGACTTCAGGATCCGGTCGACCCGGGCCACGAACTTCTCGGGCACCGGTGCGGGTCAGTGGGCGGGACGCAAATAGATTGCGAGACGGCTCGTTCCACGCTCCGCCCGGGTTCGGTCGCTTTTATCGACCCCGACGGCTCCCGCCCCCGGAGCCGGTAGGATGACCACCGACGGCGCGGCGCCGAGCCTCCCGGAGACGAAGCTCCGCGACCTTCGCGTCACTACCTCGCCGGTCGAGGTCATCGCTCGTGTCGTGTCCGTCCAGCGCCGCGAGGTCACCCGGCGCTCGGACGGGGGCCGGCGTCCGCTCCTCTCCGGCCTCCTCAGCGATGGAACGGCGACCGTCCGCTTCACGTGGTGGGACCCACCCCGGGACGGCGTCGAGCGCGGCACCGTGCTGCGCGCGGTCGGTGCCGAGGTCCGCGAGTTCCGGGGGCGCCCCGAGCTGTCGTTCGGTTGGAAGACGCGAGTCGGTCCGGCGAGCGACGCCGAGCTACCGCGGGTCAGCCCCGACGAGTTTCCCCTGCGCACCGTCCGCGAGCTCGCCGACCGGGACGAAGGATTCCGGCTGCGCGTTCGGGTCGTGCGGGTCCAGCCGAAATCCGTCACCGTCGGCGTCGAACGCCGCGTGGTGCACGAAGGCCTCCTCGCCGACCGGTCCGCCCCGCTGCCGTTCTCCTCCTGGAGCGACTTCCAGCTCCTCCCCGGCGAGGCTATCGAGATCGCGGGGGGCTACCTACGGTCGTTTCGGAACCGCCCGCAGTTGGTGCTGGACGATCGGTCGACCGTAACGCGCATCGACGCCGGCGACCTCCCGGACCCCGCCGAGCTGTTGCGCGCCCTCCCCCGCCCGATCGCACGGGTGGAGGACGAGGGGGGCGGCGACGCGGTGGCGGTCGAGGGGGTGGTGGTCGGCCTGCTGCCACCCAGCGGGCTCGTCTACCGGTGTCCGACCTGTCGACGATCCGTCAAGAGCGGCATCTGCCGAGTTCACGGACAGGTCGACGGACAGCCGGACCTCCGGGCCCGATTGGTCCTCGACGACGGCACGGGCGCGCTCACGGTGAACGCCGGGCGCGCCGAGACCGAACGACTCTGGGGCGTGACGCTCGCCGACGCGCGCGCCCGGCTCCGGGACCAGCCCGACCCGTCGATCCTCGAAGAACAGCTGCTCGAGGCGGTCCTCGGTCGCCGCTTGCGGGTGCGAGGGACCGGGACCCGGGACGATTTCGGGGTGACGCTCCAGCCCGAGTCGATCGAACTGGTCGACGTCGACCTCGACGCCGCGGCGAGCGAGCTCTCCCTCCGGTTGTCGGGGGGCCGCTAGATGCCCCGACGTGAGCCCGCGTGGCGCGTCACGGCGCGGGAGCTCGAGGGCTCGCTGGAAGAGGAGCGCGGTACCGGCGAGCGAGAGGCCGGCTACCTTCTTTCGCCGTTCGGGGCGCGCATGAACCGGGTGCTGCTGGCCGGCTCGCTCTCGCCCGCCGAATCGATCGGCCGCGACGAGGCGTCGGCGTTCTGGCGAGCCCGCCTCTCCGACCCGACCGGGGCGGTCGCCGTCACCGCGGGCAGCTTTCAACCGAAGGCGATGGCTCAGCTCCGCGCCGCGCGGGAAGCGCGCCCGGCGCTCGTGGTCGGGAAGGTGCATCTTTTCCGTGGCCGGGACGGGGTCGCGTACGTCTCGGTCCGGGCCGAGGGGGTCCGGTCGATCTCCGAGGCCGACGAGCGGGCGCTCCTCGCCGACATCGTCCGGCAGACGATCGACCGGCTCGACCTCGTGGAACGTCTGGAACGGAGTCCGGCTACGTCCGAGGACGACCTGCGCGCGGACGGGGTGCCCGCCGGGTGGGTCCGGGCCGCCCACGAGGCACTGCGCCGGTATCCGAACGTGGACCGGGCGGCGTTCCGTCGGGAGCTCGCCAGCGCGGTGCGTCGAGTCGCCGGCGACAGCGGGCCCCGCGCGACCGAGGCGTCGGTCCCCTCCTCCGTCGTCGTCACCCGCACCGCCGCTCCGCGACCGCCCGCGGCGGCTCCGACCGCTGCGGAGCGGGCCGAGGAGTCGGTCTTCCTCGACCTGCTCGACGAGATCGCCGAGGTCTCCGTCGACGGGTACGCGGACCTCAAGGAGGTGATGGGCCGCCTCGAAGCGCAGGGGGTCGTCGCCGACCGGGCGGAGACGGTCCTGAATCGCCTCGAGGAGGAAGGGGTCGTCGAGGAGCCGATCGTGGGGAAGCTACGGCGGGCGTGACCGCGGGCTCCCGGCGCCGCTCTCCTCGTGAGGCTATATATATGCCCCGGGCTCGGAGGCGCGGGGGAATGAGGAACACCTGTCTCTCCGATTCCGTGACGAGACCAGCGACGAGCTGACCCCCCTCTTCGGAGACCCGTAAGGCGATGGCCGAGACGAAACCGTCGGCGTTCTGGACGATCGTCCTCGTACTGATCGTCGTCGCCGCCGGCATCGGCGGCGCCGCGTTCGTCTACTACGAGAACCACCGCCCGACCCCCGCGGGACCGCTCACCGTCGCGGTCGGCGACAACGTGACCGTCAACTACGTCGGCCTATTCGCCAACGGACCCCAGCAAGGGCGGGTCTTCGACACGTCGGAGTACTCGGTCGCGCTGAACAACATCTCGTGGCCGAAGTCGCTGCAGTATCAGTCCCGCGGCGGGCAGCCGCGCGACTACACGCCGCTCGGGGTCTACGTCGGGTCGAACGCGCCGAGCGGAGGCTACACGATCGGGAACACAACGTTCGGCGGCGTCGTGACCGGTTTCTGGCAGGGACTGGTCGGCCTGCCCGGCAACCGCAGCCAGTACGTGACGGTCCCCCCCGCCCTCGGCTACAGCTTCGTCAACGCGTCGTGCTTCGTCACGGAGCCCCTTACCACGACCACGCCCGTGGTCGTGATGCTCGGACCGTCCGAGTTCCGGACGACGTTCCACAACCAGACCGCCGTCGCCGGGGCGACCTACACCGACCCGGTCTACGGCTGGCCGGACCTCGTCCTCAGCGTGAACTCGAGCACCGTGACGTACGAGAACCTCCCGACGCTCGGGATGAGCGTCGCCCCCTACGGCTGGTCGATCCTCGTCGCGAACATCAGCGCCACGACGATCACGCTGACGAGCCAGCTCTCGCCGAGCCAGGCCGGTCTCGTGCTCGGGCACGCGGCCACCGACACCTGCGGCACGGCCACGTTCACGATCTCCTCCGTGAACGTCGCGACCGGGACGTACGTCGCCGACTACAACCCCGAGGTCAACGGCCGGACGCTGATCTTCATCGTCTCGGTCGTCGATATCTTCCGACCGAGCTAGGCGCGCCGCCTACCCGCCGAGCGTGATCTTCCCGCGTTTCAGCAGTTCCTGGAGCTGCGCGTCGGCGGTCGAGTCGACCGTCGACGTGGAAGGACGACGACGGTCGGGAGCATAGGCGCGCACCGTCTTCCGCGCCTCGTCACGCCGGGCGCGCATCTCCCCGAGGATCCGCCGCCCCTCCCCTTCGAGTTCCATGATCTCGCGCGAGACGGCATCGACCTGCGTCATCACCTCGGACCGCGCCTTGCCCTTCGCCCGCAGCTCCGCGACGAGGCCCCCCGCCGCGACGAGCTTCGCCCGCACTTCCTGCATCTTGACGTCGCGCCGAGCGCGCGTCTCGACCCCTTCTTTGCTCAGCCGCTCGACTTCAGCGCGGGCCGCGACAACCTTCGCCTCCGCCTCCTTGCGCTGCTGCTCGTGCGTCGCGACCACGGCGGTCTGCGCTTCGGCGGTCTTCAGGTCCTTGTGCAGCTGGCGGAGGTGCGCGATCAGCGCGTTCTCCTCGTCGAGCGGCAGCGCGCGCGTTTGCTGCCGGTGCTCGAGCGTCGCGATCTCCCGCCGGATCGCGTCGGGGCGGAGTCGCTCGCCCGGGGCGAAGGTCAGCTTGAGTTCGCGCAACGCCACGACCGCGCCCTCCAAGCCGCGGCGCGCCGCGTCCCGCTCCCCGCGCAGGGCCGCGATCCGCTGCCCGAGGGCTCCGTGCTCGTCGTACAGTCGCTGCACCTCGTCCTGGGGGGCCTGGCGCCGATCGTAGAGATGCTTCTGCTCGACGGACAGCTTGCGCATGTCGGCGATCAGCCCGGCGCGCTTCGCGTCGAGCGAGCGCAGCCGGGCGTCGAGGGCGCGCAGGCGGTTCCGCTGCTCACGCTCGGCGTCGACCTCGTCGTCGCTGAGGACGGGCCGCGGGGCCACGACGCGCAGAGGTCGCGCAGGTCAGAAAAACTCTTCTCCCGCGTCTCGAGGGCGGACGCGCGCGCGCCGGTCGCTCACCGGCGCACGGGCGAGCGGCGTCGCGCGGGTCGCTCGGCGAACTGCTGGGCGGCGAACAGCGCGGCCGGAACGGCTCCGTCGATGTTCACGACGGCGATCGGGGCGCACGACTGCAGCATGGCGTTGAGCGCCGCTTCTCCCCGCCCCCCCCGGCCGTACCCGAAGGACGTGGGAACGCCCACAACAGGAGCGTGCACGAGGCCGGCGAGCACGGTCGGCAGCGCGCCCTCCCGTCCCGCGAAGGCCAGGTACATTTCGGGCCGAGATCGCTCGAGGCGTCGCACCGCGCGCAGCAAGCGGTGCAGGCCGGCCACGCCGACG
>Ga0187783_10000669_pt1 | contig 24926 bp, 19 predicted proteins | sample 1015_SJ02_MP02_2_FD_132471 | JGI IMG/M metagenome (GOLD analysis project Ga0187783, IMG submission 132471) | Tropical peat soil microbial communities from peatlands in Department of Meta, Colombia - 1015_SJ02_MP02_20_MG | ecosystem: Environmental > Terrestrial > Soil > Wetlands > Peat | place...
CTCGACCTGATCGAAGTTTCGCCGACCGCTCAGCCGCCGGTCTGCAAGATCGCCGATTACGGACGCCTCAAGTACGAGCAATCGAAGAAAGACAAAGATGCCCGAAAGAAGCAGCGGCACTTCGAGCTGAAGGAAGTGAAGCTGCGACCGAAGATCGAGACGCACGACTACGAGACGAAGGCGCGAATGGCCGAGCGCCTGCTGCTCGACGGAAGCAAGGTTAAGGTCACGATCATGTTTCGCGGACGGGAGATCACGTATACGTCGTTCGGCCGCAAACTGCTCGACCGCATGGCCGAAGACATGACGCCGTTGGCCACGGTCGAACGCGAGGCGCGGCTCGAAGGAAAGAATATGTTCATGATCTTGGCGCCGCGCACGACGCCGACGGGACCGCCGAAGTTTTCAATACCGCAGAAGGAGCGAACCAGTGCCTAAAATTCGAACCCACCGAGGAACTGCGAAGCGCGTGAAAGTGAGCGCCGGCGGCAAGGTGCTGCACCGCCACCAATTCGACGGCTGTGGCCACATCCTCAGCAAGAAATCGCGCAAACGCAAGCGCAAGTTCCGCAAGGATCAGCCGACCTTCAAGGGCGATCTGAAACGGCTCGCTCCGACGATCCCGTATTTGGTGTAAGGGGAGGTTTGTGAAACATGGCACGCATCAAACGGGGCGTCGGCGGGCTCAAGCACCGGCGCAAAGTCATGAAGCTCGTCAAGGGCTTCCGGGCCGCGCGGCGGCGCAACTACCGGGTCGCAAACGAAGCGCTGCTCAAATCCATGGCCTATGCGTTTCGCGATCGCAGGGTTCGCAAGCGTGATTTCCGTTCGCTCTGGATCAGCCGCATCAACGCCGCAGTCCGACGCGAGGGGCTTTCCTACTCGCTCTTCATGCACGGCTTGAAGAAATCGGGCGTGACGCTCAACCGCAAGGCGCTCGCCGATCTCGCCGTTACGGATCAGAAGGCTTTCGGCGCGCTCCTCAATTTGGCGAAGCAAGCGGCTGAAAAGTAGCTGCCTGCGACCGCGCGCGGCTAGCCCCGACCGAGCGCAAGGTATATAATCGGTGCGTATGAGCCGTTGCGCTGCCGTCTTTGTGGCGGCCGTTCTTGCCGGTATCCTTGCATTTGCATGGTCGAAGCCGGCGGCATCTCAGGTGCCGGCGTTATCGCCGGCGATGTCGGCCCAGATCGATGCGATCGGCTCCGACGAAATTCACTCGGGGCGAACTCCGGGACTCGCGATCGGCGTGGTCAAGGACGGCCGGTTGGTCTACGAACGCGGCTTCGGGTTTTCGACGATCGTACCGCACCATTCGATGGAGCCGGACACCGAGTTTTACACCGGCGGTCTCACGATGCAGTTTACGGCCGCGGCCATCCTCCTGCTCGCCCAAGACGGTAAGCTCAAGCTCGACGATCCCGTTTCGAAGTATCTTCCAAACTTCAAGCTCGGTGACGGCATCACGATCGCACAGCTGCTGACGCAGACGTCCGGTTTGCCAAGCCTCGCAGCAGCCCGAGGCATTTCGAGCGACATGACCCGCCCCGTCAGTCCGAGCGCCCTGCTGGCCGCAATCGACAAACTGCGACCTTCAGCCCCGCCTGGAAGCGCGTATGCCAACAACCTGCTCAACTATCTTATCGCCGGCGCGGTCGTGGAACGCGCCAGCGGCGTCACGCTCTCCGATTATCTCGAGCAGCACGTCTTCATTCCGCTCATCATGGATCACTCGTTCCTGGCCGGCGATAACGGCATCTCGCCGGACCGCGCCACCGGCTATACGCGCAGCGGGCCCGAATTTGCCGTCGCACCAATGTGGGATCCCTCGTGGCTGGGCGGTTATGGGGGCCTGGTCTCGACGATCGACGATTTGGCAAAATGGGATATCGAGATGCCGGTCTTGCTGCGGATCGACGCGGTGCGCACGATGTTTACGCCGGGCGTAACTTCGGGGCTGACGCATTACGGCATGGGGTGGGTAATCGATCGGCGCGGCGGCAAGCTGTTCGTATGGGCGAACGGCGAGATTTCCGGCTACCGCGCGCTCAACGCGCTGCTTCCGGACGCGCACGTCGGCGTCATCGTGTTGTCGAACGCCGATTCGTTCCATGGCCGCGTAACGATTCCCGAAGAGGTCGGCGCGCGCATTCTCGATATTCTCGTGCCGCCGGCGGTGACGCATCTCGACAATGCGATCGTCGCCAAGGCCAAGGAGTGGCTGGGGCGTCTGGCGTCGCGCAACATCGATCGCGAGGAGCTCACGCCGTCCTTCAGCGCGTACCTCACCGACGATCTCGTCGCGCGCGAGAATTTTGCGGCGCTGGGGCAACTGCAATACATCGTGCCGCTATCCAGCACGACGGAATCAAATGGGGATACGCTGTACGAGTTTTTGGTCCGCTATCCGCGCGCGCAGTACCATTACAGATTTCAGCTCGCGCCGGACGGGAAGATCGACGGGATTACGCTGGTCGTCTAGTCGTCGCCGTCGGCGAGCCGGCGGCCCGTAGCTTCGACGACCTTGCCGAGCATCGTTACGGCCTCGGCGCGAGTTGCGTTGCTGAACATATACCGCAGATGTTCGTCGGCGTCTTCGACGATCAAGACGGCGCGGCGGCCGGCTCGAACCGAGCCGATCAGCGAATTGAGGTACGTCTCATCTTCGGGCGCGAGGACCGATTGGTCCCCGCCTTCACGGCCGCGCTCCAGCAATCTTTTGAGGACGGAATCAATGTCGCTTGGTAGTTCCACGACTAACCTCCAAGACCGATCTTGCCATATCGGCAGCAACGGCGACGCCGCGAGTTACCTACAGTAACTATCGACCACAGTAACTTCCAATTTTATCTGCTCCGCCCTGCAGCCAATATAGGGCCAGCGCCGTTTTTGCATCGGCAGCAGACAGAGCGACCAGGCGCCACGCGGTCTCTAATGTGAAGGTCGCAACTTCGATTCGTTCGTCGTCGTCCAACGAGGGCTCGCCGGGCGTCAACTCGTCGGCTCGGAAGAAATGCATGATTTCCGAGCAAAAACCCGGCGTCATCCATGCCGAACCGACCGGCACGATCCGGCCTGCAACGTAGCCGGTCTCTTCACGGAGCTCGCGCTTAGCGCCATCGATTGGCGCTTCGCCGGTTTCGGCCGTTCCGGCCGGAACCTCCCATAGCAGGGAGCGCGCCGGGTGGCGGTACTGGCGCACGAGGACGATCTCGTTTGGAGCCGGCGTCGCCACGATCGCCACCGACGCGCCATGCTCGACAACGTCCACGCGATGGATGCTTCCGTCGTCGTATCTGAGCTCGTCGCGGCGTACGTCGAAGACGCGCCCCTCGAAAACGAGCGAGGAGCCGATGGTCTGCGGAATTCCGTCCATGCGAATCGGCTTGGCGGAACGCCGGCGTCAGGCCTCGTAGCAACTGAGAATGCGCCACCCGCGATCCTCCATCGCAGCCGAGATCGGTTGGCTGGCATACTTTTTCGCAATCTTCATAAGTTTGGTCTACTTGTCGGTGCGCTTCGTGGTTCCGCATCACTTCAACGACAAGATCGCGATCGCACTGGCAGCGATTTTCGCAGGGCTAATTCTCATCGCAACGCGCGCATGGACGGCAAAGAAGTGGCGACACGGTTAGGAAGCCGAGCGGAACGCTTAACCGGCGTCTCGGCGCTGAAGACGGTCAAGGGGCGTCGCGAGCGGCAGTCCTTCGCGTTTGAAGGCATCACCCTGCTTGCCGAAGCTGCAGCCGGCGGTTTTCCAATTGCGGAACTCTATGCGACGCAAGCCGTCTACGACTCGGAGCCGCTCGTTCGCCGCCTCGAGGCCGATGGAACGCCGGTATTTCTCGTCGACGATTTGGCGGTCAAGCGGATCTCCGACGTGACCACGCCGAGCGGCTTGGTTGCGGTTGCACCGACCCGCTTCTTTCTTCCGAGGGAGCTGTTCGAGCGGGGGAGCCCGATCCTAATCTTGGCCGACCTCAACGACCCCGCCAACGCCGGTACGCTGCTGCGCTCCGCGGATGCGTTCGGATGCGCGGGCGTCCTTTTCGGGCGCCTCGGCGTCGATCCGTATCATCCCAAGGTGGTGCGCGGCTCCATGGGCGCGATTTTCCGCCTGGCCCTCGCCGTCGCCGACCCCTCCATCGTTCAGGAGGCCGCCACTCGCGCGGGCGTCCGGATCCTTGGGCTTGCGGCCGGCGGTGCCCCGCTGCACGGCGAGCGACCGGCCGGCCGAGTTGCCCTGATTGTGGGGCACGAACGGGGCGGGCTGGGGCGCTGGCAGAGCATCTGCGAACGTCTGCTCGCCATCCCGATGAGCGGTCCTGCGGAGAGCCTTAGCGCAGCCGTCGCGGGCTCGATTGCTCTATACGAATGGGCTTGTCAAGAGAGTCTTTTTAGGCCTAAAAGTCAAGACTACCGGTGTTAAAAGTCGCATGGTATACTCAGCCAACGTGGGCCGCCGCCGGAGCCAAACGGCCCAGAAGGAGACCGCAGCGCATGGCAACGTCCAATCTCTTCTGGAGGCTTTTCGCCCAAACGGGATCGATCGACGCGTATCTCGCCTATCGAAGGCTAAACGCGGCACCTGCAGCCAGCTAAGGTTGCCGCCGTACGGCGAAGTCACAGCGGTTTTGGAGGCGCCCGGTAACGTAGAACGAACCGGGCGCTTTGCTTTGGAAGAGCGATGACGGATCTCGACGCAACGCTTGCGGAGTTGCAAAAGAATTTTGCGGCCGCGGCTGCCGGCGCCGCCGACGAGCAGGCGCTCAAGAGCGTGCGCGTCGCCTATCTCGGCCGCAGCGGCGAAGTAACCAAAGTCCGGCGCACGATCGGTAAGCTGCCGCCCCAGGATCGCCCCGCGGCCGGAAAAGCGATCAACGACGCGGTCGCCGCGATGGAAGCGCGCTTGGACGAGTTGCAACGGCAGCTCGAAGCGCGCGCCTTTGAATCCGAGCTTGCGGCGTCAATCGACGTGACGTTTCCGGCAATCCCCCCGCAGCTGGGGTCGGTTCATCCAGTGCGCCAAATTATCGAGCAGAGCTGTGCCTACTTTACGCGCCACGGCTTTGCGGTCGTGATTGGTCCGGAAGCCGAACCCGATTATTATAACTTCGACGCGCTCAACATTCCGAGCGACCATCCCGCGCGGGAGAGCTTCGATTCGTTTTGGCTCAGCGACACCGTGCTATTGAGGCCGCACACCTCGCCGATGCAGGTCCGCACCATGCAGCAGCACCAACCGCCGATCGCAATTGTCGCGCCCGGAAAGTGCTTCCGCCGCGACGCGGTCGACGCGCGCCATCTCTTTCAGTTCCATCAAGTCGAAGGCTTACTCGTCGCGGAAGGCATCCACTTCGGTCACCTCAAGGGTATGCTCACCGGACTCTGCCGCGAGCTTTTTGGAGCCGAGCAGAAGGTGCGTTTTCGTCCGTCGTACTTCCCGTTCACCGAGCCGAGCGCCGAAGTGGACACCACCTGCCCTAAGTGCGGGGGTAAGACTTCCTCGTGCAATATGTGCGGCGGGTCGGGGTGGATCGAGCTCGGGGGCGCCGGCATGGTGCATCCGAACGTTCTGCGCGAAGCCGGCTACGATCCCGACCGCTATTCGGGTTGGGCTTTCGGCTTCGGCGTCGAACGCCTCGGGCTCGCGCGCTACGAAGTCGACGACATCCGCCGCTTTATTAACAGCGACCAGGATTTTCTCGCTCAGCTGAGTTGATGCAGGAGATCTAGCCGTTGCGCGTTCCGATAAGCTGGCTGCGCGAGTACGTCGCGGTGCCCAACAACGCGCACGCGATTGCCGAGCGTTTGGCGATGCTGGGCTTTCCGGTGGCGTCCGTTGAGAAACGCCCGGTAATCACCGGCGTCGTCACCGGTCGGATCGCGGAGCTCGAGAAGCATCCCAACGCCGATCGGCTGCTGGTCGCTCGCGTGGACGTTGCGCGCGACGAACCGCTTACGATCGCGACCGCCGCAACCAACGTCGCCGCCGGACAGACGATCGCGGTTGCCACCATCGGCGCGCGCCTTCCCGAGATTACGATCGAACCGCGCACCATGCGCGGGGTCACGTCGCAGGGGATGATGATTTCCGCCGACGAGCTTGCGCTGCCGGCCGAGTGGTTCGAAGACGGAATCATGCAGCTCGATCTCAACACGCCGCTCGGCGCCGACCCGGTCGAGCTGTTCGGACTGGCGACCGACGTACTCGACGTCGAGATCACGACCAATCGTCCCGACGCGATGTCGGTAATCGGGTTGGCGCGCGAGCTCGCGGCATCGTACGGTCTCCCCCTACGGCTGCCGCCGCTCGTCAATCCGGGCGACGCGCGCGAGCCGGCGGACAAGGCGCCGAAGGTTGCGATCGAATCGCCGGATTGCTATCGCTTCGTCGCGCAGCGCTTCGACGGAATTGCAGTCGGCCCGGCGCCGGCCTGGATGCGGATTCGTCTGGCGCTGGCCGGGCAGCGCCCGATCAACAACTGCGTGGACATTTCGAATTACGCAATGCTCGAGACCGGGCAGCCGCTGCATTTCTACGACGCGGACAAAGTCGCGGATGCGACGCTGGTCGTGCGCAGCGCTCGCGACGGCGAAAAACTGGTGACGCTCGACGGCGTGGAGCGCACGCTCACGTCGCAGACGCTGGTCATCGCCGATCCGCGGCGCGTGCTCGGTCTGGCCGGCGTGATGGGCGGCGCCGCCAGCGAGGTCACGCCGCAAACGACTGCGATCCTTTTGGAAGCGGCAGATTTCAACGGCGCGCGCGTGCGGCGCACCAGCAGTGCGCTCGGCTTGCGCAGCGAAGCCTCGGCTCGTCACGAAAAGACGCTCGCGCCGGTGCTCACCGACATCGGCGCAGCGCGGGCCGCGCAATTATTGCGCGACATGGGCGCAACCGCATATCCGCCACACGCGTTCGGCATTGACGTCGTGCCCGCGCCGGCAATTGCACTGACGGCCGCCGAAGTCGAGCGGCTCTTGGGCTTGGCGCTGCCGGCGCAACGAATTGCGGAGCATCTCGAAGCGCTCGGCTGCAACGTCGTCGCGCGCGGAGAGGCGCTCGCGGTTACGCCGCCGCTGTGGCGGCGCGATCTCACCATTGCGGCCGATCTGGTGGAAGAAGTGGCGCGCATCGAGGGATACGAGCGCATCACAGCGATCGTTCCATCGGTTCCGTCGCACGAAATCTCGAGCGCCGCCTTCGAGCTCGAGAGCCGGCTCGCAAGCACGCTCGCGGCATTGGGCTATCGCGAGATCGTCACCCATTCGCTGCGCGCAACGGGAGACGGCGATGCGGTCGAGGTGCGCAACCCGCTCTCCGAAGAGCAGCGTTTTTTGCGCGATTCGCTGGCGCCGGGATTGCTCGAGTATTTGGCCGCCGCCGGCGAGCCGGCGCGCATCTTCGAAATCGGTGACGTCTTCGCGCGCGACGGCGGCGAGGTTGTTGAAAACGCGTCGGCTGCTTTTGGCTTCTCTTCGCGGCGCGAGAACGAGCCGGCGTGGCGCGATTCGTCGTTTCTGCGGCTCAAAGGCGACTGCGAGGTGCTGCTGCGCGAGGTGACGGGACATCGCGCTGAGATCGCGCCGGGAACGCACGCCGGCTTTCATCCCGGCAAGACCACAACGATTGGTATCGACGGCCGTGCTTTCGGGATTCTCGGTTGCATCGACCCGCGGCTGAGCAAAGCGCGCGGCTTGCACGGCAACGCATATCTTTGCGTTCTTGCGGTCGCTGCGCTGCCGTCGTACCACACGCCGCGCTACGAGCCACCATCGCGGTTTCCGTCAACATACCGCGACCTAGCGCTGGTGCTGGACGCATCCGTCGCTGCGCGCGATATCGAGCGTGCGGTCATGACGGCGCTGGGTCCGCTCGGCACGCGGGTCGCCGTCTTTGACGAGTACCGCGGTCCGCAGGTTACGCAAGGACGCAAGAGTCTGGCGGTTCGCGTGACCCTGCAGCGTTACGACGCGACGATCACCGACGAGGAAGCCGATGACGCCATTGCGGGCGTGCTGGAGGCGCTGCGCGAGCAGTTCGGAGCGACGATCCGAACGTGATCGCCGGATTCGCGTGGCCCGACATCGTGATCGTCATCGTGCTCGGGATCGCAACTTTCAAAGGTTATTCGCGCGGCTTCGTTTCCGAGTTGGGCGGCGCGGTCGCGGTGACCGCGGCGTTGCTGACACCCTGGTTTTACAACGGCAGCTTGGATCCGCAAATCGAGCACATCACCAATCTCGGCCCGGGCTCGGCCCACGTGGTCGGCATGTTCGCAACCGGGCTGCTGACCTACGTCGTGATCTTGGTAATTGCGCGAGTGCTCGGCTCAATCGCCAAGCTGCCGATACTCGGTCTCGGCAACGCGCTGGGCGGTGCGGCGATCGGGTTTGCGAAAGGCGCGATCCTGCTGTGGCTGGTGCTTTTTATCTCGCTCTTCTTTCCGCTCTCGCCCGACATTCGCGCCGGTCTGCACCAATCGCGGTTCGCGCCCTATCTCGTCGTCTACGACGCGCCGCTCGACGACGCGCTGCTCTCGACCATCCCGTGGTTTGCGCGGCCGTTCGTGCTGCCGTACTTCAAGCGACACCACTTATAACGCGCGTCTCGGTTTCGATCGCGCCCAGCGCACGCCGCACGTCGGCCTCGCTCACGTCGCCCATCGTGCCGAAACGCACGATCTTGCCGTGCAAGTCGCCCAAGCCGCCGGCCAGCACGATCCCGTGCGTTTCGCGCAGTCGCTTCAATAGTGCAGCCGGCTCGATGCCGGCCGGCGGATAGGCCGCAACGACGGTCGGCGAGTGCGCGCCGTCAACCGATACCAGCGCGAAGCCCATGCGCAGCAACTCCTCGCGCACGATTTCGGCATAGCGCGCGTGCCGCGCAATGGCTGCTGCCATGCCTTGCGCGTGATAGCGCTGCAGCGCCACGTCGAGCGCGAAGATAATCGAGAGCGGCGGCGTCCACGGGGTCTGCCCGTCCTTGGCCGACTGGCGTGCCCGGCTTAGATCGAAATAGAAACGTGACAACCGAGCGCTCGCGATGCGCTTCCAGGCGCGCTCGCTCAAACTCGCCATCGCAACGCCCGGCGGCGCTGCTAGGCCCTTCTGCGAGGCGCTCACGACCGCGTCGTAACCCCAATCATCCATGCGAAACTCCGAAGCGGCCAGGCCGCTGACGGAATCAACCAGCGTGATCGCGCCGTGTGCGCGCACGATCGGCGCGATCGCGGCCATGTTGCAGGCGACGCCGGTCGAGGTCTCGTTGTGCGTGAGCAAGATGCCGGCGATCTCGCGTTGCGGATCGTTTTCGAGGCGCGTTTGCAAGGCGCGCGGATCGACGGCCGCTCCGAGCGGCGTTTCGAGCGTCTCTACGATCAAACCGTAGCTCGAGGCGATCGCTCCGAAGCGCCTGCCGAAGTTGCCGACGGGGCACGAGAGCAGCCGTTCGCCCGGCGAAAAGAGATTGGCGACGACGGCTTCCATCGCGCCGGTTCCCGAACTGCCGAGCAAGACGACTTCCTCGCTCGTGCCGAAAACCGGTTGCAAGGCCGTTGTGACGCGCTCGAGCAATGCCGCGAATTCGCCGCCGCGATGGTTGATCATCGGCCGCGCCGCGCCCTCGAGCACGGACTGGGCGACGCTGACCGGCCCCGGGAGGAATAGCAGTTGCCGTTGCATCGAATAGGCTTTCGATGGATGTTGCGAGCGTCCGCCTAACCGAGCTTTCGAGCTGCGCCGGCTGCGCGGCGAAGCTTGGCGCGGCCGAGCTGCGCAGCGTGATGGAGCGCGTTTCGCCCGCCAGCCACGAGCGTGTGCTGGTCGGCTACGGCACCAGTGACGACGCCGGCGTCTATCTGCTGCGCGACGATCTTGCACTGGTGCAGACGGTGGATTTCTTCACGCCGATCGTGGACGATCCGTTCGACTTCGGCCGGATCGCGGCAACCAATGCGCTCTCCGACGTGTACGCGATGGGCGGCAAGCCCTTGAGCGCGCTTAATATCGTGGCGTTTCCGGAAGATCTCGACCTCGCGATCCTGGGTCAGATCTTGGAAGGCGGAGCGACCGTCGCGCGCGCCGCGGGCGTCGCAATTCTCGGCGGTCATACGATCAAAGATGCCGAGCCGAAGTACGGCATGGCGGTCACGGGCGTCATCGATCCAAAACGCATCGTGACCAACGCCGGCGCTCAAGTCGGCGACGCGCTGGTGCTCACCAAGCCGCTCGGCACGGGAATCCTCACGACCGCGCTCAAGCGCGGTGCGATTTCAGCTGAGGATCTCAGCGAAGCGGTTCGCGCGATGACGACCCTCAACGACACCGCCTCGCAAGCGATGCTGGCCGCGGGCACGCACGCCGCGACCGACATCACCGGCTTCGGGTTACTCGGCCACGGCGGCGGGATGGCGCGAGCATCGGGCGCGCGCCTCGTCTTCGATGCGAACGCGGTGCCGTTCATGGATCGGGTGCTCGAACTGATCGACGGCGGCGTGATTCCCGGCGGTACACGCCACAACGCGGAAACTCACGCCGCGTTCACCGACTTTGCGACGTCGGTGCCGCAAGCCGTTCGCATCGGCCTCTCCGACGCACAGACATCGGGTGGGCTGCTGATAAGTGTCGCATCGGATTCGCTCGATCTGCTCGTGCCCGAGCTTGAGAAACGCGACACCCTCGCGGCCGTCATCGGCGAAGTCCGCGAGGGTGCTGGGATCGAGGTGCGCTGATTTAACGAATAAAGAGTGACACCGGCGAGTTAAGGTCGGTCTTCTTGCCCTTGAGAGTGCTGCTCGGCTTCACGTTGCCGTGTGCTCCGGCCGCAAACGTTGCTATCGTGTCCTTGTTCTCTTCAGGAACGTGCAGATTTCCGCTGGCGTCTAAGGCGACGTCATAGGGTACCGCACCTTGGAACTTCGTCTTCGTGCCGGCGATGGTCGCGGTGGGGGCCACGTTTCCGTTTGAACCCGCTGCGAAGATCTCTATGCTTGGCGTACCGCTAGGGTAACCGCTATTTGCAACATAGATGTTGTCGTCGGCATCGAGCGAGATCCCGACCGGATGACCAAGGTCCGTCGCCGAGCCGCTGATCGTCGCGATCGGAGAAACGTTGCCGGTCGAGCCGGCAGCGTACTCGGTTATGCTTTCGCCGTTGTAATTTGAGACGTAGATGTTGTCGCTCGCATCGACCGCGATGCCCGCCGGAGTGTTGAGACCCGTGTTGGAACCCGAGATGAGCTGTATCGGCGAAACGTTGCCGTTGGAGCCGGCCGCAAAGACGGCTACGGTGTCGCCGCTGTAGTTCGAAACGTAGATGTTATTCTTTGAATCCAGCGCGATCAGGCTTGGGTCGACGAGGTCGGTATTCGAGCCGGAGATGGTCGCGATCGGCGCGACGTTGCCGTTCGCGCCTGCCGCGTACTCGAAGATGCTGTAGCTGTTGTGGGTATTCGATACCCAGATGTTGTTGCTCGAGTCGAGGGCAACGCCGTTCGGTTCGCCCAAGCCGGTGTTCGACCCGGTGATCGTTTCGATCGGCGCGGTGTTCTTGCTCGCAGCCACCGGATAGACGGTCACAGCGCCGCTTCCGCTGAAAATAGCGCCGTCAACGGCGTACACGCAGGGGCACTGCGATAAGGACTTAGCGTGGGTCGCCGCGGGTGCGGCCTGCTGCGGCAGCACCGACGCTCCCGGTGCGGCCGTGCCGTTCGACGAACAGGCGGCCAGCGCAAACGCCGCCGGGATGATGCTAGCCGCGATTGCGTGGCAGCGAAGAAACGTATGGGAAATCATGGCTTTAGTTGCTCCTTTTGCTTTCATAAAGTCCGGAGCAACGCGGCCCCGGTCATCTCAAGCTTAGTAGGGCAGCGTTCCCAAAACGTTCCAGACTCCATGACGTGACAAGGAGAGCGGCTGGGGGATGCAAGAGCCGCCAGCCGCTCTCAGATTGCAACGTTTGATGGCTAGTAGACCGCGTTGGGTGCTGGCACAGCCGCTACCGGCTCGCTGAGCCCGTTGCCAGTACCGAGCACGGTGGCGTTCGTTCCGCTCGGATAGTTTACGACCGTCACGGTATCGTTACAGGTGTCCGTGACGAACGCCAGCGTATTGCCTTTGTTCAGCCTTACGTTACCGGCGCACGAGAACCCGGAGCCAATCGTAGCGTTGATCTCGCTATAACTCGGTTCGTCTACCACCTCAACGCTCGTTCCGTTCGCGATCAAGAGATTCGCGTTCTTGTCCACGGCGATATTCTCGCCTCCGAGAGGGAGCACTTTCGGAGGCGGGCAGTTGTCGAGGCCGCCCGGGTATTCAACGAGGTAAACTGAACTGGCGTCCACCATAGCGAAGACATCGTTCGAACTATCAACGGCTACGCCAACAACGGGGTTGGGGAGGCCGAATTCGCCAGGGGCGGCCGGCTGGCAGCTCACGACGGTTTCTGCATTCTGCTTCTGGTAATACTCGTTGATGTAACCGTTGTAGTCGCCTTCGTAGACGTCCCCATGGGCGTCGGCGGTAACCGCGAAGGGGGCCTGCATGTTGACACTATACGTGAAACTTGGTGCGCTCCAGTCGCCTGGCGCGTACTCAGTGACGTTGCCGCTGTCCGCGTTTGCGACGTAGAGATTACCCTTTGAATCGACAAAAACGTCGGTGGGTCCGGACACGCGATCAGTGATTGAGCCGAGCTCGTAATACGTTTTGCCATTGAGAACGTCGATCGAAGGTTCGCAACTGTCTGCAACGTACAGATAAGGCGGGTTTGCAGCAGGCTTAGCGAATTGGCGATGCGCCATTCTCACCTGCAGACGGCGCTCGTCGGTGCAGGTGCCGAGTGGGCTCCCACGCTTCCTCGAGTGGAGCGGCGACCCAGCGGATACGGAAGAGCTCGGGAAGAGGGACGTTGAACCCGGCGAGCTACCGGCGCAAGCCGGCAGCACGGCGATCGAGCCGAGCGCTGCGGACAAAGTGAGGAGAGAAACGGGACGCATTTTTCCATGACCTCCTTTGAGTTATCACGCGGAGCAACGCGCCCCGGTCATCTCAAGCTTAGGAGCAAGGCGTTCCCAAAGCGTTCCAGCCAGGAATTCGGCACCGGTGAGCGCGCGGAACGAAACGGGAACGCGCCGCCGCTACCCTAGACGTCATGGGGCGCAGCGGCAAAGATTCGTTCCTGGTTACCCTCTGGAGTGAGGCGGATGAGACGCGCCCGCCATCCGAAGCCGAAGCTCCATGGCGAGGCAGCGTCGAGCATCTGGCCACCAGACAGCGCCTCTACTTCAGCGATCCCCATCAACTGATCGGCTTTTTTCGACGGCACTTAGGGCCGGCGCGAGAGAGCTCACGCTGATTGCCGGCGCCGCTGAAGATTATGCAGAGACCCGGCGAGGAGTTGCCTAGTTGCGGTGCAAGACGAGGATACGCCAGGAGCGAGAGGGGCTCAATTCCGCCGATGCTGCGACTCCTATTCGTAGTTCTCGCGTTGGCTGCGTGCGCGCAGAATCGGTCGACTGTTCCGCACGAGCTGCGCCTTGCAACGACTGAGGACATCACAACCCTCAATCCGCACCTCAGCTCGCAGGCCGGGGTGGGAATGCTCTCGTCATGGACAGCGGCCTGGCTTACACGAATCGGAGCACGCGGCGAGCTGCTTCCCGAGCTGGCATCCGTGGTTCCGGCCAAGTCGAACGGTGGCGTCAGCGGCGACGGCAAGACGATTATCTACCACTTGAGGCGTGGTGCCGTATGGTCCGACGGAGCGCTGTTTGACGCCGACGACGTCGTATTCTCTACCAAGGTCGTACTGAATCCCGCAAACAACGAAATCTCGCGCATCGGCTGGAACGATATTCTCAAGGTCGAGGAACCCGACAAGTACACCGTCGTTTACCGGCTCCGTCATCCGTACGGCGGCTTCATCTATCAATGCTTTTCGACAGCCGGTGAAAAGCCGGTTCTTCCCAAACACGTTCTCGGAGGGCTGCCGAACATCAACAACGCGCCGTATAACGCGTTGCCGATCGGGATTGGCCCCTTCAAGTACGTGCAATGGAAACGCTCAGATTTCGTGGAGCTAGCCGCAAACCCAACCTACTTTCGCGGCCCACCGCGACTCCATCGCATCCTTGTGAAGATCGTGCCCGACCGTAACGCCGCTTTCAATTTGCTGCAGACGCACGAGATCGATTTGCTCGTCCTGCCGCCGGCCTATTACGAGCGCGCGCGCACGATTCGGGATGTTACGGTCTCCAAACAGCTCGGTGAGCGCTTCGCACATATCGATTTTAACCTGACGCGTCCAGTCGTCGCCGATCTCGTCGTTCGCCAAGCGGTGCGCCTCGCGATTGATCGCCAAGCAATTTTGCGGAAAATCGGACGCGGTTTAGGCGTCGTTCAAGATAACATCGTTTCGCCCGTCAACCCTGCCTTCGATCCCCGCGTTCCGACGACGCCATTCGACACCGCGGCCGCAAATAGGCTCTTAGACCGCGCCGGCTGGAGGCGCGGACCCGACGGCACGCGCGTAAAAAGCGGCGTGCGCCTCGAGCTCGTCTTTGCCGTCAGCTCCGGCGCGCCCGACCTCGACGAGCGCAACGAGCTCGTCCGCCAGTGGCTCCGCCAGATCGGCGTCGAGATGCAAATTAAACGTTACTCGGCACCGCTGCTCTTTGAGCCGGCCCAGCAAGGCGGGATCATCTACGGCGGCAAATTCGATCTTACGGCGTTCATTTGGAGTGGCGACCTAACCGGCGATCTTTCCAACCTTTACGCCTGTTCGCAGGCAACACCGAATGGCCAGAACGTGACGCACTACTGCAACCGCCGGGTTGACGCCGCGATGAACGCCTTCTCGCGACTATATACGTTTCGCGAGCGCCAGCCCTATGCCGATTTCATCCAAGAGCAGTTGCAGCGCGACGCGCCGTCGATAGTGCTGAGCATTCCCGATGAGATCTACGCTTATAACTCCAGGCTGCGCGGTTTTCGTGCCGGTTCCGTCGCCCCGTTCGACGACTTCATGAACGTCGATATTTAAATCCATTTCCTTCATCGACAAGTCGGAGCGACGCAGAACGACCGCAAAGATAGTCGAGCGCGTGTCGATGCCTCGGCAGCGAAAGAAACGTTTCGGCCATTGCGGCCGGCATGCAGAGCGCCTCGCCGATTGCTGACGCGACGGCTCGCTCCGCTAGCGCCCGAGCTGCGGGCTCGTCGCCAACGAGCGCAAGGGCAGCGGCAGAGTTCCACTCTACCTCGCTATAATACCGGGCCTCGACCGACGGGAGGAGCGCAAGCGCTCGCTGCGCGTGCGCGCGCGCCTCGGGCTCGTCGCCCAACTCGGCAGCTACGCGTGCTGCCAGCGCTTCGCTGAGCGCTCCCTGCTCGCGGCTGCCCACTCGCTCCTCGGCTTCGCAGGCCTGCGCGAGTTCGGAAGCTGCCTCGAGACTACGGCCGCCACACGCGTAAATGTAACCAAGCTCGCGGTGCGCGACTCCGGCTAAAGCGCCGTAGGCGGCCTCGTCCGCGCGCCGGACGAATTCGCGGAGCGTTTGCTCTGCATCCGAAAACCGGCCGCAGCGCACTGCGATGATGGCTCGGTATAGACGCGCCTCCGCAAGGAACGACGGATTCTCTTGCGCTACAGGATGGATCTCGTCGAGCAAATGAGCGGCCTGCGCGAAGTCCCCTGCAAAAAAGGCGGTCTGAGATAGACACAGCTGCAGATTAGCGGCGCCGAGTGCGCTCCCGAGGTCGCGATATCCCTCGAGGGCAAGCCCTGCTTCGCGATAGCTCTGTTCGTATTCGCGGGTCTGACTGAGTGCGATGGAAATGTCATGTCGCGCTACCGCTTCGCGGTGCCTGTCACCAATACGAAGCGCAATATCGAGCGCGGCCCGGAGGTGCGGCAGACTCGCCTGCGGCTCGTTGTTGAGCAAAGCCTGTCCCCAGCGCCAGTGAAAGTCGAATCGCAAGTCCCGATCATCGATGCTCCCGATCTCAGGCTCGAGTCGCGCCAGGATCGCGGCTGCTTCGTCCCAGCGGCCACCGAAGGAAAGCGCCTGGACGCCGCGCAGCCGCATCCGGGCTGCCTCGTTCGCTTCGCCGCGCGCTTCGAATAGGCACGCCGAGCGTTCGTGTAGCTCCGCGGCGGTCGCATAGTCACCGTCATAAAATGCGTTACGCGCGCGAAGGAGCGCAAAGGTTGCCGCGGCCCTCGACGATGAGTTTGTCAAATACGCGAGCTTCACGAGCGTTTCGGCCCGCTCTTCAGGATAATCGCGAAAAGCTTCGAAAACGCGCACCGCAGCCGCCAACGCCGACTCCTCATCGTAAGCAAGCGTGGCCAGCAGTCGCGAATCGGCGCGGCGCGCTTCGGGGGGTCCGGTGCGACTTAGTCCCACCTCGCGTGCAGCGACCAGCTCGTAACGCAAACGCTGCTGCGTTGGGTCATCGGCGTTGCAGAGCGCGAGGCCGGCGCCGGCCGCCTCGACGGCCTCGGCATTGGCGTAGAGATCGAGCGCGTAGCGCGCCGCGCGCAGCCAGTACTCGGCGGCCCTCCATGGCTCACCGGCGGCCGTGAAGTGCCGAGCGATTTCGGCGGAGCGCGCATCACGGTCGTCGCGTGCAACGAGCACGCGCGCGACCAGCCCGTGCGCGCGTCCGCGGTCGGCTTGCGCGATGCGCTCCACGGCGGCCGATCGGATGAGATCGTGGTTGAAGGAAAAGGTTAAACCCGGCGCGCCCGTCGAGGCGCGAACCAGCCCGTGCTCGATCGACTCGCCGATGGCGTCGACGACCTCACTATCGCGCCAGCCCGTCACCGCTGCCAGCGCATCGAGCTCAAAGCGCTCGCCCAGCACCGCGCCGAAGATCAGCGCCGTTTCCGCGCCGGCTGATAGGCGCTCGAAACGATCACCAACCAATTCGGTGATGTCCGCGCTGCGCAGTGGGCGCCCCGAGGTGAGGTCGCGCAACGCCTCGACGAGCAACAGCGGTAAGCCGCTCGCCCAGCGCACCGCACCTTTTAGCGCGGTCTCATCGGTCTGCGGGAGCGCGCCGTGAGCTGCCTGCATCGCGTCGTGGTCGCTGAGTCGGTCAAGGGAGATGTCGCCTGCGCCGCGCGCCTGTAGCTGACGGCGCAGCGCGCGCAGCGGATGCGTTCGCGACAACTCGTCGCTGCGAAACGTTGCGGCGATCAAAACCGGCACTCTCTCCAGCCGCGTGGCGACGAACTCGAGCAAGTCGATCGTCGCGCCGCCCGCCCAATGCAGATCTTCGAGTACCAGCACCAGCGGGCGCGTATGCGCGAGCTGCCGCAGGCGATTACGAACCGACTCGAGGAGCTTCAGCCGGGCAGCACGGTCGCTGCTGAACGTCGCACCGGCATACTCGTCGAGCAATCCGGGAGTGTCGCGAAGCGCGTCCACAAAGGCTTCGTACGGCCGGTGCTCGCCGCCCGACGACGTAAAGCCTCGCACGATAACACCGCCCTCGCGTTCGGCGATAAGGGCCAACTCCGTCGTCAGGCGGCTCTTGCCGCAGCCGGCCTCGCCGCCGATGAAGAGCACGCCGGCACGCCCATCGGCGGCGGCATGCCACGCGACGCGTGCCTGTTCTAAGGCTGCGTCGCGGCCGACGAGCGGCAACGTGATGTCGGGAGCGCCGGAGGCGGGTTGACGGCGTGGCGGCTCGCTGGTCGCCAGGCGCGCGCCGCGCAGCACCGCGTCGCGCAAATCGATCGTCTCGGGCATCGGCGTCGCCTTCATCTCGTCACGCAGTCGACGCGCAAAGCTGTCGAATGCCGCGAGCGCACCGGCCCGATCGCCGCTTTCGTACCGAATCGCCATCAATTGGCGCAACATGTCTTCGCGCCAGGGGTCGTCCTCCAGCAAGCGATGGACGTGCGCGGTCGCCGCATCGAAGCGGCGTTCGGAGCGCTCGCGTGCAATCGTCCGCCCAAGCACTTCGTGACAGAGGTCTTGCAGACGCTCGCGCTCACGGGTCGTCCACTCATCGTAGATCGTCGGGAGCAGCCGTCCCGCGTACTCCGCCAGCGCCGCTTCATCGTTTCCGTCGCGAGCGAACTCTTCGAACGCGATGACGTCGACGCGGGCCGGCGCGTCGGCCCGCCAGGCAATACGCTCGTTGTCGGCGCTGATGAAACGCGCCCCATCGGGCAATGCGCTCAGAAGGTAAGAGAGGTTACGACGCAGGCTGCCTCGCGCGCGCTCTTCCTCGTCGTCGGGGAAGAGATCGAAAGCAATCGTATCGCGTGCGACCGGACGGTGGCGATTCAGGATGACGTAGGCAAGGACATGCAATGTCTTGCGCGCGAGCGCGTATTCGCGCAAACCGTCATCCGACACCACACCCGGCTGCCCGAACAGCGCGATGCGGACCATGGGCCGAATTTTTCGGCCCGGCCCGCATCGCGCCTCTCATTAGTAACGCCGGCCTATATCGCTAGTAGACGGCGTTGGCTCCGGGAACGGCCGCATATGGTTCCCCGAGTCCATTGCCGGCTCCGAGAACCGTTACGACCGTTCCACTTGGGTAGTTCAGAACGGTGACCGTATCCTCGCACCCGTCCGTTACGAACGCCAACGTGTTGGCTTTGTTGAGCGTTGGGTTTTGGGCGCATTCGAAGCCCGAGCCGAGGGTTGCGTTGACGGTGCTGTAACTCGGGGCGTCTACGACGTTGACGGTGCCACCGGCTGGGAACAAGAGATTGCCGTTCTTGTCTATGGCCATGGGATAGTCACCCATATCCCCCTCCGGTAGAGGCAATACCGTCGGAGTCGGACATCCCGCTAAGCCGCCCGGGTATTCCACCAGTTCGTAGTTGCCATTTAAGGCATCGAATATTTCAGCGAAGAGATCGTTGTGACTATCCACGGCCAGGGCGATGATACCATCGAAACCGCCCGCGATGGGCTGGCAGCTCGCTACGGTGTTGTTGTTCTGCTGCTGGTAATACTCGTTGATATAACCGTTGTTGGCGTCGCCCTCGTAGACGTCTCCATTGGCGTCCGTGGTAACGACATAGGGCTCAGACATGTTGGCGCTATAGGTAAAGATCGGCGCGCTCCAGTCGCCGCGCGCGTACTCGGTAATGTCGCCGCCAAATAGGTTCGAAGCGTAGAGATTGCCCTTGCGATCAACCCAAACATCCTGCGGCTGATCCAGGCCACTCGTGATGAAGCCGAGTTCGTAATACGTTTTGGCGTTGAGCACGTCGATCGAGGGCTCGCACAAATCCACAACGTAAAGATAGGCAACGCCTTTCTCGGCCAGAGCCGGCTGGCTGCGCGCCGTTTTTTGTTGAGTACGGCGCTCATCGGTACAACTGGCGAGTGGGTTAGCGCGTTTTCTCGAGTGGAGCGATGCCTGCAAGGATGGAGCGCTGCTTGGGACGAGCGACGGCGCCGGCCGCCGAGTTGCCGGCGCAGGCCGGCAGCAGCGCGATCACTCCGAGCGCTGCGGCCAAGCTGAAGAGAGAAACGGGACGCATGGCATTGACCTCCTGTGAGTCGTTCACCCGAGGCGAGGCGCCCCGGTTCATCTCAGCTTAGGAGGGCCGGCGTCCCACCAGCGTCCCACGCGGCCCCCGTTGCGGCGACGATCCGCTAGTAGACTGCGTTAAGCGATGCGACAGCCGCCTGCGGATCCGTGAGCCCATTGCCGGATCCAAGCACCGTCACATTGGTTCCACTCGGGTAATTGACGACCGTGACCGTATCGTTGCACTCATCCGTGACGTACGCCAGCGTGTTGGCTCTGTTGAGCGTTACATTTGCGGCGCACTGGAACCCCGAGCCGATAGTTGCGTTGACCGTGCTGTAACTCGGCCCGTCTACGACCTCGACGCTGCCTAAGACTGGGATCAAAAGATTGCCGTTCTTGTCTATGGCCATAGGATAGCCGGCCATATCCGCCGTTGGTAGCGGCAATACCGCCGGACTCGGGCACCCCGTTAGGCCGCCGGGGTATTCCACCAGCTCGTATGAGAAGGTATCGGTGTCGTTTATTTCAGCGAAGACGTCGTTGTGGCTATCCACGGCTAGACCGACGACGGCGTCGTTACCATCCGCGACGGGCTGGCAGCTCGCCACAGTACCATTGTTCTGGTGCTGGGAGTACTCGTTGATATAGCCGTTGTAGGTGTCACCCTCGTACACGTCTCCCTTGGCGTCTGTGGTAACGACATAGGGCCGACCCATGTTGGCGCTGTAGGTAAAGATCGGCTCGCCGGACGTGTATTCGGTAACGTCGCCGTCAAGCGTCTCGTTTGAAACGTAGAGATTACCCTTACGATCGACAAAGAGGTCGTCTGGCTGGTCCAGGCCACTGGCGATGGAGCCGAGTTCGCGATACGTTTTGGCGTTGAACACGTCGATCGAGGGCTCGCAAATATCCAAAACGTAAAGCTCGGCAACGCCTTTTTCGGCCTTCACCGGTTGGCTGTGCGCCATTTCTTGCTGGGCACGGCGCTCACCACTGCAGCCGGTGAGTGGGCGACCGCGTTCCCCCGGGCGGGACGCTGCAAGAAATGCAGTAGAGCTGGGCACGAGCGATGACGAGCCCGGCGAGTTGCCGGCGCAGGCCGGCAGCAACGCGATCGCGCCGAGCGCAGCAGCCAAGCTGAAGACGCAAACGGGACGCATGGCATTGACCTCCTGTGTGTCGTTCACCCGGAGCAAGTCGCCCCGGTTCATCTCAGCTTAGGAGGGCCGGCGTCCCAGCAGCGTCCCAAAGCGCGAAAAGAGCGGCCGGATCCGCCGACCGCTCTTTGATTGCAGCGTTGGCTCGCTAGTAGACGGCGTTGGGCACGGCGACGGCCGCGTATGGCTCAATAAGACCCTCGCCAGTCCCAAGCACGGCGGCGTTCGTTCCGCCTGGGTAATTTACGACCGTCACGGTATCGTTGCAATCATCCGCAACAAACGCCAGCGTGTTAGCCTTGTTCAACCTTACGGTAGTGGCATAGCAGAACCCCGACCCGATGGTTCCGCTAACGGTACTATAGCTCGGTGCATCTACGACCTCAACGTTGGTCCCGTTCGCAATCAAGAGATTGCGGTTCTTGTCCAGCGCGATGCCTCCCGCCGCAGTGCCCAACGGCAACAATATGGTTGGACTCGCGCAAGAATTGAGGCCGCCCGGGTATTCGACGAGCTCATTTGAGTCGGAGTAAGCATACGTGAACCCCTGAACGAAAACGTCGCTTTGATTGTCGACGGCTACGCCCTTAACTGCCCCCTCGCCGCCGAACGGCTGGCAACTGGAAACGGTCGCGCCATTCTGTTCCTGGTAATACTCGTTGACGTAGCCGTTCCCGTCATCGCCTTCGTAGACGTTTCCATGGTCGTCGACGGTGACTGCGAAGGGGTAGGCCGTGTTTGCACTATACGTAAAGCTCGGTGCGCTCCAGCTGCCGCGCGAGTACTCGTTGACGTACCCATTCCCGTCGGCTTCGTACAGGTTCCCTTTAAGATCGACGAAAACGTCGTAGGGCTCAGACACGCCGTTGGTGATGGAGCCGAGTTCGTAATACGTTTTGCTATTGAGCACGTCGACCGACGGTTCGCACTGGTCTGCAACGTAAAGATACGGCACGGCCTTCGCAGGGTTTTCGGACTGGCCATGCGTTATTCTCGAGCGGTCGCGGCGCTCATCGGTGCAGGTGCCGAGTGGTCTAACGCGCGCGCCCGAGTGGAGCGACTCCTGCTGGGATGGAGCAGAGCTTGGGACGAGCGATGACGAGCCCGGCGAGTTGCCGGCGCAGGCCGGCAGCAGCGCGATCGCGCCGAGCGCTGCAGCCAAGCTGAAGACAGAAACGGGACGCATGGTATGACCTCCTGTGAGTCGTTCACCCGGGGCAAGCCGCCCCGGTCGATCTCAGCTTAGGAGAGCCAGCGTCCCAACAGCGTCCCACGGCATCGTTGTCTTCATCCGTAAGGAATGCTGCGACCCGAGAGAAACGCTATGATCTCACGATGCCAGGGAAGCCGTGACCAATGTTCGATGGCGTCCGGGCTCATTTGCAGCGCGTCCTGCATAAAGGCCCGAGCCGCTTCGGCGGCGCAGCGGTCCGCGGCTTCGCCGTCGCCGATCAGCGCGTAAGCGACCGCGAGATGCCAGGCGACGAAAGCGTAGCCGGGGATCGGCTGGCGCGCCGCGAGCTCTTCGGTCGCGCGAGCGTCGGCAAGCGCGGCATCGCGATCGTCCCGTGTTGCGTACAGCCGTGCGGAGAGCGCTCGCACGTCTGCGATCGTATCGGGCTCCTCGAGCGTCGAGAGGTTACGCGCTGCCGCGTCAATCGAACGCCTCGCCTCTCGCGCGTTGCCACTGAGGCGATACGCCTCGGCCAGCCATAGCTCCGCAAGCGCGACATACCGTGGCAGCTTCAGCCGTTTAGCCACATCGCGAGCGCCGCGCAGTTTGGCGACGGCGCTCTCCAACCGCCCTTCCCACATATCGGCGTAGCCGAGAAGTCCGGTAGCGAGCAGCGCGTGAATCGGCCGCGCGCTGGTACGCAGCTGCGAAAGCGTCTGCCGCACTGCATCGAAATCGCCGCAAAAACTTTGCCAGGCCGCGAGGTTGAGAATCCCGCTATCGATACCGGCGGGATCGCCGACGTCGCGGTATGCAGCGAGCGCGGCTTTGGCTTGGAGTTCGCGCTCGGCATGATCTCGCACGCGTCCGCTAATCGCAGCAACGAGCGTACGTGCGCGCGCCTCGGCGGAACGGTCGCCGATGCGCAGCGCCAGCTCGAGCGAACGGCGTGCATCGGCAAGCGCGGCTTCATATGGCCCGTGGATCGCCGCGCGCGCCGCGATGAAGTAGAATTCAACAGCTAGGGCAATGTCCTCGGTTTGTTCGACGTGCGGTCGCAGTGCCTCGACCGCCGCTTGCGCGGCCGCAACGTCCCCGAGCCGCTGAATCATTCGAATGTGATGCAGCCGCGCGAGCAGCGCTTCGCGTTCGTCGCGCAGCTTTTCGAAACGCTGAGCAGCTTGCAGCGCCGCGTCGCGCGCCTGCGCATAATCGTCGTTCGCGGCGGCGCGTCTGCTCGACGTGCGATCGTAAACCGCCGCATACCGCTCCGAGAGCGGCGCTAGTTCGGCCAACTGCTCCAATGCTCGGTCGCGCGTCGCAGCATCGTCGGTATGCGCCTCAAACACGCGCGCCAGCGCCTCGCAGCGCCGATCGAGGTTCTCTCCGGCGCATTCGAGCAGCGCTAGAGTATCCGCGCGGCGTTCGCGTGAGCGGCCGATGCGCCGCAGCGCGTCCTCGCGCACGGCGAGGAGATCGTAACGAACAGCGGCGTCTTCGCCGGCCAGCGCCAAGCCCGCCGTCGCGGCCGCGCGCGCGTCTTCGTTGGCGAAAACGGCAAGCGCATATCGGGCCGCATTGCACCAATAGCGGGCCGCGCGTTCGGGCTCGTCCGCCGCTTGAAATTGCCTCGCCGTTTCGGCCGCACCCACGTCTTCGCTGTCGGGCAGCGCGGCGAGCGCGCGCGCGACCATCCCGTGCGCGCGAGTGCGATCCTGCGCCTCAATGCGCTCGTAAGCAGCCGCATGCAATACGTGATGACCGAATGCGAACGCGATGCCGCGAATATTTTCGGCAGCGCGAACCAGACCGAGCTCGACCGCCTCCGCCAGGGCGTCGACGATCGCGGCGTTCGACCAGCCCATCGCGGCCGCTATCGTTGCCAGTTCGAAACGATCGCCGGCGGCGGCGGCATAGACGAGCACCGTGGCGGCCGCCGGCGTGAGGCGCGCAAAACGGTCGCCGACGAGTCCTGCGATGTCTGCGCTGGTTGGAACCCGACCTGCGATGACGTCGCGCGCGGCTTCCAGCAACAGCAACGGCACGCCGTCGGCCCATGCAACGGCTTCAGCGACGCGCGATTCGTCCGCCTCGCGAACGAGCACCGCCACCGCTTTGGCCGCATCGCTTTCGTTGAGGCGATTCAACGTGAGCACCTCGGCCACGTCGCTAGTTTCGAGCTGCCCGACGAGGCTGCGCAGCCGATGACCGCGCGCAAGTTCGTCGGTTCGCATCGTAACGACGATCAAGACCGGCGCCGAGCCCAACCGCTGCGCTACGAAATCAAGCAGTGCGACGGTGTCGGGGCCCGCCCAATGGAGATCCTCGAGCATCACCGCCAGCGGACGGGATCGCGCAAGATCGTCGACGCTGCGCCGGATCGTTTCGAACAACCGAAGACGCGCGGACCGATCGTCGCTTAACGTGGCGGCATGCTCTTCAAGCAGCGATTCGACGCGTTCGCCGCGCGAACGGTGTTGCAACGCGTCGACGAATGCCTCGTACGGGCGCCGCTCCGCGCCCGCCGAGGTTTGACCGCGAACGACGTGACCGCCCTCGCGCTCGATCGCGCGCGCCAGCTCGGTGACGAACCGGCTCTTGCCGATGCCCGCCTCGCCGGCAACGACCAACACGCGGGCGCGGCCGTCTGCGGCCTGATGCCATGCGTCGAGCGCCGATGCTATCGGTTCCTCGCGACCCACGAACGGCAGACCGAACGCCGGTTTCGATTCGACGCTGCCAGGTGCGCTACGCGCGCGTTCGCTAGTAGGAAGATACGCGCCGCGCAGCACGGCATCGCGCACTTCGAGCGTCTCGGCCATCGGCTCGGTTCGCATTTCCGAGCGCAGTCGCTCGGCAAATCGGTCGAACTCCGCCAGCGCGCCGCTGCGATCGCCGGCTTCGTGGCGTACCGCCATCAAAAGGCGAACGATGTCTTCGCGCCACGGATCTTCATTCAAAAGCGTATGCGCTGCGGTAGAGGCTTCGTCGAACCGCCGCAACGAGCGCTCGGCTTGGATCTTGCGCAGCAACACCTGGTGATACTCGCCACGTAGCCGCTCTCGCTCGGCGGTGGTCCA
>Ga0187783_10000670_pt1 | contig 24914 bp, 22 predicted proteins | sample 1015_SJ02_MP02_2_FD_132471 | JGI IMG/M metagenome (GOLD analysis project Ga0187783, IMG submission 132471) | Tropical peat soil microbial communities from peatlands in Department of Meta, Colombia - 1015_SJ02_MP02_20_MG | ecosystem: Environmental > Terrestrial > Soil > Wetlands > Peat | place...
GCCCCGCCACGTCTCCATGTTCTCAGGCGCCCCCGCCGGACCCCACGCTATGCGAATGCGGGCTCCTCGTGACCGGGGAAGATGTCGGGCAGGCCATCGCTGACCCTGTCGGGGAAGCTCGCGGGCCGCTTCTCCAGAAAGGACGCGATCCCCTCCCTGGCATCCGCGGAGAGCCCGCGCGAGAACATCGCGCGCGAGTCGGCGCGATGCGCGAGCATCGGATGGTCGGCGCCGAGCATCGTCCACAGCATCCGCCGGGCCAGCGCGACCGACACCGGTGCGCTGTTGTCGGCTATCTCCCGCGCCAGACCGTGCGCCACGCCGAGCAGCTCCCCGGGCGGATGGATGCTCCGCACGAGACGCCCGGCCAGGGCCTCGCGTGCGTCGAACACGCGTCCGGTGGCGACCCACTCCATCGCCTGGCTGATCCCCACCACTCGCGGCAGGAACCAGCTCGAGCTGGCCTCCGGCACGATCCCGCGGCGGGCGAACACGAAGCCCATGCGTGCCTCCTCCGACGCGATCCTGATGTCCATCGGCAGCGTCATCGTCACGCCGACGCCGACGGCGGGCCCGTTGATCGCCGCGATCACCGGCTTTCGGCACGCGAAGATCGAGAGCGCCACGCGACCGCCGCCGTCGCGCGGCGTGTCGCCCTCGAACGACCGGTCGCGCCAATCGAACGTGTCGCCGCCGCCCTGGAGATCGGCGCCGGCGCAGAACCCGCGTCCCTCGCCGGTCACAATCACCACGCGTACGGCGTCATCGGCGTCGGCGTGCTCGAACGCCGCCACGAGCTCGTCGGCCATGCGCGGCGTGAAGGCGTTCAGGCGCTCGGGCCTCGACAGGGTGATCGTGAGGACCTCGTCCACCACCGCGTAGCGGATCTGCTGGAAGTCGGAGGGCGCGAGCGGCGCGCTGTCTGGGGACTGTGACGACATGGCTCTCCTTCGATCGGGTCCAGACACGTTGGGTCCAGACATTCTGGCCAGGCCCCGGGGCGGGGCGGCGCCACAAGGCTATATTTTCTGAAGTAATGGCCGAGATAACGGTCTTCACGACAGAGCCCTGCTCCTACTGCCGGCGCCTGAAGGGGCTGCTCGAGTCCCACGGGCTGCCCTTCGCGGAGATCAACCTGTCGCGGGATCCCGAGGGCCGCGTCGCGCTGGCGCACAAGACCGGGCTGATGACCTTCCCACAGGTGCTCGTCGACGGACGCTCGATCGGCGGTTTCGCCGAGATCCAGGCGGCCGCCGACAGCGGACGTCTGCGCGAGCTGCTGTCGAGCTAGCTTGCGCGCTGCGGGCGCGGGGGCCGCTGGCAGCGCTCGCACACGTACGTGCCCCGGCCGGCGGCGACGATCTTTGTGATCGCCGTGCCACAGCGAACGCACGGCTCACCGGCTCGACGATGCACGAGGAACTGATCCTGGAAGGCCCCGCGCGCTCCGTCGAGGTCGTGGAAGTCGGAGATCGACGCCCCGCGCGCGTCGATCCCCGCCGACAGCGCCTGCACGGCGGCGTCGCGCAGGCGGGCGTACTGCCCGCGCGTGAGCCGCCCGGCCGCGCGCAGCGGATGCACGCGGGCGCGAAACAGCGCCTCGTCGGCGTAGATGTTGCCGACGCCCGCCACCCGGCGCTGGTCGAGCAGCAGCGCCTTGATCGGCGCCCGGCGGCCGTGCGCGAGCGCGCGCAGGTGCTCGGCGGTGAAGCGCTCATCCAGCGGCTCGAGGCCCAGGCGCGCCGAGAAGAAGCGCTCGAGCTCGCTCGAGCTGATCAGCAGCTGACCGGTGCCAAAGCGGCGTGGGTCGACGATCGCCAGCTGATCCCGGCAGTCCGCGGCGGCGCGTGCGCGCCCGCTGTGCGTGCTGCGCGCCCGTCCCCCGCGCAGCGCCGCCAGCTGCACGCGCACGCGCACATGCTGGTTCTCCCCCTGGGGCTGCCACAACAGGGCGCCGGTCATGCGCAGGTGCTGAGCCAGGTGCACGTCGCCCTCGAAGTCCCACACCAGGTACTTGCCGCGCCGGCCCAGGCGCTCGATGCGCCTGCCCTCAAGCGCGGCGGCCAGGCGGCGCGGCGACAGCGGTCTCGACCACCGCGGGTCGAGGACCTCCAGTCGCAACAGGGTCCTGCCCTCGACAAGCGGCGCGAGCTGGCGGCGAAGCGTCTCGACCTCGGGGAGCTCGGGCATGTTGCCCGTCAGCCTATGAAGGAAGCTGCGGGAAGCCGCTCACCGCGATGCGCGCGGATGGGCGCTGAAGTACACGTCCTTGAGGCGATCGGCGGAGAGGTGCGTGTAGACCTGTGTGGTCGACAGGTCGGCGTGTCCGAGCATCTCCTGCAGGGAGCGCAGGTCGCAGCCCCCGGCGAGCAGGTGTGTGGCGAAGCTGTGGCGCAGCGTGTGCGGGCTCATCTTGTGCTCCAAGCCGGCGCTGCGCGCGTGGCCCTTGATGATCTTGTACAGCCCCTGGCGGCTGAGCCCGCGACCGCTGCGGTTGACGAACAGGCGCCGCTCGACCTTCACGCCGACGAGCGCCGGGCGTCCGCGTGCGCAGTATGCGCGAAGCGCCGCGAGCGCCTGGCGCCCGATCGGCACGAGCCGCTCCTTGGAGCCCTTGCCGCGCGCGCGTAGGATCTGCTCGTCGAGGTCGACATCCTCCAGGCGCAGCTCGATCGCCTCGGAGGCGCGCAGCCCGCAGGCGTACATCACCTCGAGCAGCGCGCGGTCGCGCAGCGCGCGCGGGTCTGTGCCCCTGGGCTGCATCAGCAGCTTGGCGACCTCCGCGCGTGAGAGCACGCGCGGCAGGCGCTGGGACTTGCGCGGGCCGCGCAGCCGTGCGGTCGGGTCGTGCGCGATCACGCCCTCGCTTCGCAGGTGGCGGTGAAACGAGCGCAGGCACGCGACCTTGCGACTGAGCGTCGCCGCCGCCACCGGCTCGGGGCCCGCGGTCAGCTCAGAGACGAACGCTGCCAGGTCGCCATGGGAGGTCTCCCCGACGCTCAGGCCACGACGGTCGAGATGCTCGCCGAACTGAACGAGGTCCCTGCGATAGGCCACGAGCGTGTTGTGCGAGAGGCCGCGCTCGAGGTCCATGTAGGCGAGGAAGTCGAGGATCAGCCGCCCGATCGTGACCCCTTCGGGTGACGCAGGGGCCGCGGCCTGACGCAGCGCGACGGAGCTGTGCTCGCTCATCCATGATGCTTCGCCTCGCGTGCGAGGGCTCCTCCGTGCTGCGAGCGCTCCTGCGCGGCCGGCGCCGGGGCACGCCAGTGCGAAAGCTCCGCCAGCACGCCGCCGCCGGCGAGCGCGGCGGCGAAGAACAGCGGATCCTCGGTCAGCGTGCGGCCCATGGTCTCGGCCGGCAGCCCCGAGCGCGCATAGGCGGGCAGGTCGACGGCCGCACGGCGCCAGTCGTGACGGGCGAGGCGCGCCGGGCGCTGGACATCGGGCCTCGGCGTGGCCCGCCACGACCCATCAGGGCCCGCCACACCGTTGCCCGGAACGCCTCCCAGAACGGTCGCGAGCTCAGCGTCCGCGGGTGAGCGCAGGCCCGCCGGGAGCGCGACCGTGACCGGCTCGAGCAGTAGATCGAGGACGGTCAGCGTGTGGTGGGAGAACCCGCGGTGACGCTCGCGCGGATCGCTTGAGGACATGCGCGCCACGAGCAGCGTCCGACAGCCAAGCGCGAGCGCCACATGGGCGGAGTCCAGCGCGAACATGCCGCCGTGCCCGAGCGCAGTGCCGGAGCCGACGATCCCCGGTCCCGGCCCACACACGACAGCGTCCCAGCCGAGCGTACGCAGGCCGTGGTGCAGCCCGGCCGCGGTGTTCGGCGCCTCGTGCTCGCCGCCGAACGCCGCGCCCGCCGTCAAAACACCCGCCAACAGCCCCCGTTCGCGCAGGGTGCGCACGACGCGTGAGCGCGCTCCGCTCAGAGCCCCGCCCTCGGTCTGCACGTATCCGAGCCGGCTTCCCGGAGCGCTGCGGGAGAACGCCCACGCGACCGGGGCGAGCTGACCGTGCAGCGCGATCACGGCCACCGGGTGTGCCAGCGGCAGGCGCATGCGGCGATCGCCGACCACGGCGACGGCGTGCTGGACGCTCGTGTAGTTGAGCTTCATCACGTTCACGCCGAACGCTCCCTCGCCGCGCAGCCCGCGTGTGAGGTTGACGTGGACGATGTCAAAGCCGCCAGCGCCAAGCCCGAGCTCGCGCGCCTGCACGTTGACCACGACCTCGTCCCCGGGTGCAGCGGCTCCGACGAGTCCGACGTCGGCGATCGCCGCCTGCGCGCGGCCGTCGACAGCGACCACGAGCTGCTGCTCGGGTCCGTCGTCGGGCTCGGCCTCGAGGACCGTGCCTCGGCGCAGCTTCAGCACGTCACCGCGTCGCCGCAGCCTGGCCCGCGGAGGCTCGCGGTGCCAAATCCCCGCCCATCGGCGCGCTGCTCTCGCCGTCGCCGGGATCGGCGACCGGGGCGAGCGCGGGCATCTCGTCGCGTTCGACCGCACCGCCGGAGGGGCAGAGCTGCACGCTCACATCGACGTCGCACTCCTGTTCGGCGCGGTTGGCGAGCTCGTGCGCACGCCCGATCATCTCGGCCGCGATGTCCTGGGCGTGGCGCTCGTCGATGTCTCCGAACACGATCTCGACCCGCAGCTCGCTCGTGGCCGGCGGCTTGCGTGCGTCGACCGCCGCGCGGCGACGGGCGTCTGGATCCGTGTCGGATCCGGCCTTGTTCATCGGCCCGCCGGAGCCGGGTCGGCCGCGGCGCTCCGCTCGACCGCGCGCGCGGGCTCGTCGTCGCCGGAGCGCTGCAGCGCCGCAGCGACGAACTCGCGAAACAGCGGGGCGGGCCGCTGTGGGCGCGACTTGAACTCGGGATGGAACTGGCAGCCGACGAAGAACGGATGGTCGTCGATCTCGATCACCTCCACCAGGCGCTCGTCGGGGGAGGTGCCTGCGAGCCGCAGCCCGGGTTCGCCGCCACGCGGGTCGGTCAGGCGCTTGCGCAGCAGGTTGTTGACCTCGTAGCGGTGGCGATGGCGCTCGTAGATGACGCCCTCGCCGTAGATCGTCCGCGTCCGCGATCCGGCGTGCAGCTTGATCGGGTCGGCCCCCAGGCGCATTGTCCCGCCCAGGCCTGCGACCTCCTTCTGCTCGGGCAGCAGGTCGATGACCGGGTAGGGCGACTCGATGTCGAACTCGGTCGAGTTTGCGCCGTCCATGCCGGCCACGTTGCGCGCGAACTCGGCGACAGCCGCCTGCATTCCCAGGCAGATTCCCAGGTAGGGAATGCGCTGCTCGCGCGCGATCTGGGCGGCTGTGATCTTGCCCTCGATCCCGCGACCCCCGAACCCGCCCGGCACGAGGATCCCGTCGGCTTCGGACAGGCGCTCGCGGGCATCGGTGCTGCGCCCGGGCCCGCTGGGCGCCCGAGCCGGCGCCTGCTGCCCAGCGGCGCCCCCGGCGAGCTCGGGGCGGAGCTCGGCGACCTCGAGCCGCTCGGAGTCGATCCAGTCGATCTGCACGCGGGCGTCCTGCAGCGAGGCGGCGTGTCGCAGCGCCTCCGACACCGACAGGTAGGCGTCCTCGAGGCGCACGTACTTGCCCACGAGCGCGATCCTGACCGTCCGATGCGCCCGGGCGGAGCGTTCGATCGGCTCCTTCCAGTCCGACAGTTTCGGCGCGGACGCGCTGAGGCCGAAGTGCTCGAGCACGAACGCGTCCACGCCCTGCTCGTGAAAGACGAGCGGCACCCTGTAGATGTCGTCGACGTCGTACCCGGACACGATCGCCTCGGGGGGGAGGCTCGCGAACAGGGCGATCTTCTTGCGGATCTCGGGGGACAGCGAGCTCTCCGAGCGGCACATGACCATGTCGGGCGCGATCCCGATGCGCCGCAGCTCGTTGACCGAGTGCTGTGTCGGCTTGGTCTTCAGCTCACCGGCATGACCGACGAACGGGACGAGCGTCAGGTGGATGAACATGCAGCGACGCCGGCCCACGTCGACCGGGAACTGGCGGATCGCCTCGAGGAACGGCAGCGACTCGATGTCGCCGACCGTGCCGCCGATCTCGGTGATCACGAAGTCGACGTCGCTGGACTCGGCGATCAGCGCGATCCGCTGCTTGATCTCGTCGGTGATGTGCGGGACGACCTGCACCGTGGCACCCAGGTAGTCGCCACGGCGCTCGCGGCGGATGACCGTGTCGTAGATGCCACCCGCGGTGACGTTGGAGGCGCGGCTGGTGTTGGCATCGGTGAAGCGCTCGTAGTGGCCGAGGTCGAGATCGGTCTCGGCGCCGTCCTCGGTGACGAACACCTCGCCGTGCTGATATGGCGACATCGTGCCCGGATCGACGTTTATGTAGGGGTCGAACTTCTGCAGACCCACGGTCAGGCCGCGCGACACGAGCAATCGCCCGAGCGAGGCGGCGGCGATGCCCTTGCCGAGCGACGAGACCACGCCGCCGGTCACGAAGATGAAGCGCGTCCTGCTCGGCGTCTGCGCGTAGCGATCGGAGTGGGGCAGGTTCATCTCAGTGGGCGAGCTATGAGGGCCTGCCAAGGGAGTCTAGTTGGCGTAGCAGCGGCGTCCGCTCGATCAGCGCGGAGATCGAGCACAGCTCGCCGTAGAGGGTGATCGACACCAGCAGCGCGAGCGCGACGAGCTGGCCGGTAAATGACAGCGTGAGCACCAGCCACAGGCCCGCGAGCGCCCCCAGCAGGCTGGAACCCGTGTCGCCGAGCATCGCGCGCTCGCGCAGGTCGTACGCCCCGGCGACGAGCGCGGGCGCGACGAACAGTCCCAGCGCCCACAGTGGACGCAGCTGGGCCGACCCGATCGCCAGGCCGGCGCCGAGCAGCACGAACGCCTTCGCCGAGCGGCCCGGACGCAGGTCGAGCAGGTTGAAGACGTTCGTCGCCAGCACGAGCACGGCGGCTGCCAGGATCCAGCGGCCGCCGGGCAGGCCGAGCCAGCTCATCGCCAGCAGCGCTAGACCGAGCGAGCCCACCGCCTTGACGATCCCCGTGGACAGCTGGCCCCGCAGCGCCGCCGCGCCATGCCCGCGCCAGCCGCGCGGCGCCGGGGCCGCGCCCGAACGCTGATCGTCGCCGAGCGTGTCGTCCAGCAGCCCGAGGGCGAGCGCGCCCAGCGCGTACACGCAGATAGGAAACGTCTCGGGGTGAAACACGTCACCCCCGCTCGGCCCCTGCAGGAGCGCCAGCGGGACGAGCGCGAACAGTGCCGCGGCAAGCGCGAGCGCGCCGAACGGAAAGGGCAGCGCTCGACCGCGGTAGTTGGGCCGCGTGTGCCCCCCGCCCTTCAGCGTGCGCAGCATCAGCGGAGCGATCGCAACGGCGCTCAGCAGCGAGATGACGAAGGGCAGCGCATGCACGGCTGCAAGCTAGCGTCGTCAGCGGATGTGTCACACGCGCCCATGCACGCGCCCTACGGGCCCGAGGCGGCCGGGGACAGGGGCAGGCGGGCCGTCACGTCGGGCAGCAGCGAGTCGGCCGAGGGCTTGGTGCCGAACGCACCGTGCGAGCCCTCGAGCGCGTAAGCGAGCGCCGCCTGGCCGGCGGTCGCCTGGAGATCGTCGACGCTCGACATGTTCTGAGCCTGGTACCAGGGGACCTGCGAGGGCTGCGTGCTCGTCAGCTCGACCCCCACCAGCGGGACCCCGACGTCGGCCGCACCGTCGATCAGGCCCGCCTGGAGGGCGGCTACGTAGGAGCGCTGTTCGCTGCTCATTGCGGGCGGTTCGGTGCGCATCACGACGAGCCCGTCCAGACGCGACAGCTGTCCGTCGAAGGCGCTGAACAGCCCCGCGCGCACGCGGCTGACGAGCTCGCGGTCGATGAGGACTCCCCCGCTCACCAGCTGCCTGCCGACGATGACGCCGAAACGTCCCGTGAGCGCCTGGCCGGCACGCGATCGATCCGCCGCAAGCCCGCTGAACGCGCCCGAGCCCGACTCGCGTGCGAGCATCCCCGGGTCGAGCGGCTCGCGCATCGCGACCACGGTCGTGAGATCTCCCCCCGCCTGCGTGACTGCGCTGCGCACGAACCCGTCGACGCGATCGGACGCGACACCGAAGAACACGAGCCCGATCGAGCGTCCCGCGAGCAAGCCGTGTACCGCGATCGGATAGAGGTCGTCGCTGAAGGCCTGTTCGGCGCTCAGCTGCGTGCGCAGCTGGTCGGCCTGGCGGCGGGCGGCGTCGACTTCCGAGCTGAGGTCGTGCACGATCCCGTTCTTCGCCGAGGAGACGAGGTTGGAGTCGCCGATCGCGACCCCGATCACCACCCCGACCGCGAGCGCGAGCAGCACCGCGGCCAGTGAGAGCGCGTGATAGCGATAGTCGAGCATCCCCTGCGCCGTTGCGCAGCCGTCAGCCACCGCCGAGCAGCAGACCGAGCCTCACCCACAGCAGTTCTGCGACATCGCGCAGCGCCGGGGTCATCCAGACGACGGCCAGCAGCGCGATCAGGCCCGCCGCGATCACCGCGAGCAGCGGCGCCAGCCCGGGCCTGGGCTGATAGAGGCGGCTGACGCCCTTGGCGTCGACGAGGATCTCGCCGACGCGCAGGCGGGTCAGGAACGTCGAGGACATGCCTTTGCGGTTGCGATCGAGGAACTCGACTAGGTTGAACTGGGAGCCGACAGAGACGATCAGGCGCGCACCCTTCTCCGCTGCGATCAGGAGCGCGAGGTCCTGGCTGGTGCCCGGCGCCGGCACGAGCTTGAAGGGCAGGCCGAGCTGATCGAGACGATGCCGGCCGGGGGCGCGTCCGTCGGGATAGGAGTGCACGACCAGCTCGGCCCCGCAGCGCAGCGCCGCCGTCGAGGCCGAGTCCATGTCGCCGACGATCATGTCCGGCCTCAAGCGCTCCTCCAGCAGCGCGTCTGCGCCGCCGTCGACCGCCACGAGCAGCGGGCGCATGTCACGAATGAACAGGCGCAGCGCGTGCAGGTCGCGCTGGTGTCCGACGCCGCGGACGACCACGAGCGTCGGGCGGTCGCGGAAGTCGGTGGCAAAGCGCGGAAGCTCTATGCGCCCGGCGAGCAGCTCGCGCTCCTCGCGCATGTGCTCGATCGTGTTCTGCGCGAACCGCTCGAGCGCCTCTGAGATCTCGCGCCGCCGCGCGTCGGTCTGAGCCCGCACGCGCGCGAGGTCGAGCACCTCACCTTCGCAGAGCACCTCCGTCTCGCGGCCCTCGCGCAGCACCTGCGCACGACGTGACGGCGCGAGGCGGGAGCCGGCGCCATCGGCGCCGACATCCGCGGCCCACACCAGCAGCCGATCGCCGTCGCGGACGGCGCCGAAAAGCGAATCGTCGGAGAGGTCGATCAGCAGGACACCCGCCTCGACGAGCAGCTGCGGCCCGAGGTTGGGGTAGGAGCCGCCCGAGGAGCGGCGGCAGTTGAGCACCGCCCCCGCGCGCGCCGCGATCAGCTCCTCGGCCGAGACGCGATCGATGTCGAGGTGGTCGATCAGGGCGATCTCGCCCTGGCGAAGGTGCCTGACCAGCAGCTTCGTGCGCCGGCCCTTGCGCACGGGACCGGCCACCACACGCGCCGCGGCGGGCTTTTCGTCGGCTCCCATGCGCCCCGCGCTCCTCACCCCGTCACGCTGGGTCGGGGCTCCCGCCGCGCCACGCCGCAGCGCCGATCCAGCCGCCGCGGCCGGGACCCCGCTGGATCGTGTCACGGCCATCGCCTCAGCGAGGGTAACGCCCACGCCCACGAGATGCAGCCGCTGCGCCGCTTCGCCCGAGCCGGCCGTCCGGACGGGGCTTGCCCACGGCGCCGCGGCGGTTCAGGCCGCCTTGCGCAGCTCGCGCGCGTGACGGCGCGCGCCGGCGTCGTCGACGTCAGCGCCGAGCATCCGCACGAGCTCGGGCTCGACCTCGCCCTCGGCGAGCTCGATCACGGTCGCCGATGCGGGGCTGGCCGAGGTGTCCTTGACGATCGAGAAGTGACGATCGGCGAGCGAGGCGATCTGCGCCAGGTGGGTGATGCACAGCAGCTGCCTCGAACGCCCGAGCTCACACAGGCGCGCTCCGACGGCGCGCGCCGTCCTGCCCCCGATCCCGGCGTCGACCTCGTCGAAGACCAGCGTCGCGCGCGAGGAGGCGTTCGCGACGCTCAGGATCGCGAGCATCACGCGAGACAGCTCGCCGCCGGAGGCGATCTCGCGCAGCGGGGCGGCGGGAACCCCGGGGTTTGGTGCGATCACGAAGTCGACGGCATCGGCGCCGCGCGGGCCGGGGTCGTGGCGCGACAGCACCACCTCGAAGCTCGCATCGTCCATCGCCAGCGCAGCCAGCTGCTCCCGGACTCCCTCGGCCAGTCGCGCCGCGGCCGCTCGACGCGCCTCGCTGAGCTCGTCGGCCTGCTCTGCGAGCCTGGCGCGGGCGCGTCCAAGCTCGTGGCCAATGCTCTCCAGCGCCGCGTCTGCACCAAGCAGCTGCTCGCGCCGGGCACGCGCGCCGGCCGCGTACTGCAGGATGTGTCCGACGTCACCACCGTGCTTGCGCACGAGGCGCTCGATGACCGCCAGGCGCTCTTCGAGCTGCTCGAGCGAGAGATCCTCACCCGCGAGGCGCTCGCCCGTGTCCGAGCAATCGGCGTAGGCGCGCAGCTCGCCAGCGAGGTCCTCGGCCTCGACAACGAGGGCGTGCAGGCGCTCGGCGAGCATGTCCAGGCGCCGGTCCAGGCCGGCGACTCCGTCCATTCCGGCCGCGGCGCGCGCGCACGCCTCCGTCGCGCTCACTGCCTCCGGCGTATCCCCCGCAAGCGCCTCACAGCCGGCGCCGGCGGCGGCGCGCAGTGCATCGCTGCGGCGCAGACGCTCGCGCGCGGCGAGCAGCTGCTCGTGACCGTGCTCGTCCACCCTCGCGGCGTCGATCTCGGAGAGCTCGTGCTCGAGCAGGTCGAGCTCGCGCTCGCGCGCATCTGAGAGCTCGCGCAGCTCGGCCAGGCGTCCCTCGAGCGTCCGCACCTCGGCATAGGTCTGCCCGAGGGCACGCCGGCGCGCCGCCTGCTCGGGACCGCACAGCGCGTCAAGGATCTCCAGCTGGGCCGTGGCGAGCGTGAGCTTGCGGTGCTCGTGCTGGCCGTAGAAGCAAATCAGGTGGGCGCCGAGATCGCGCATCTGCGAGACGGTTGCCGAGCGGCCGTTCACATAGGCCCGCGTCCGTCCGTCGCTCCCCACACGACGCGCCAGCACCACGTCCACCGGCGACTCCCGGGCATGATCGCCAGCGTCCTTCCCGGCGGTCGCGACGGGCAGCGCCCAGATGCCCTCGAGGCTCAGCGGGTCGACCTCGAATACCCCCTCGACATAGGTCTCGCTCGCGCCGGGACGCACGATCCCCGGGCGCGCGCGCCCGCCGAGCAACAGATCGAGGGCGTGCGCGAGCACCGTCTTGCCCGCGCCGGTCTCGCCCGTCAGCACGTTCAGCCCGTCGGAGAGCCGCAGCCGCGCGCGCTCGATCAGCAGCAGGTTCTCAACGGACAGCTCGGCCAGCATCGTGGGACGTGTACCAGCACGCGCCGACGGATCGCGCCGCCCACCGGACCTGCAATACCCCTCCCAGGCTCTCCGCGAGCGGGCATAATCTGGTCAGGCCGGACGGTCCGCGGGGGATGGACACCCCGCGAGTCGGGCTCTAGCGTTAGTTCGCAAACGGCATGGCTGCCAACGATCCAAACCTGCGCCCCGATCCGGTACCGCCTGGACGCGCGTACCTGTCCGCCACAGCGCTGCGCCGCCAGCTCGACGAGGAGGTCAACCGGGCGACGCGGTACGGCACGCACCTGAGCTGCCTGCTGCTCGTGATCGACAACCTCACCGAGCTCACGCGCGAGCACGGCGACGAGCTGCTCGAGCATACGCTCGCCTACATTGGTCAGGCGCTCGTGCGCGGCCTGCGCAACTTCGACCGCGTGGGGAGGCCGGGTGGCTCAGAGCTCGTGGTCGTGCTGCCCGGCGCCGACGACCTGCGCGGCGAGGTCGTCGCGCGGCGTGTGCTCAAGCGACTCGAGACGATCAAGCTCGAAACGGACGGCACGCGCCGTCCGCTGCACATCTCGGTCGGGCTGGCCGCCTGGCGGGACGACTCCAGCGGCGAGGACCTGCTGGCGCAGTCGCGCACCGCCGCTGCGAACGGCGCCAGCGACCCCAACGGGGGCCTGCACGCTCTCGATGGCGAACAGCTCGATCAGTCGAGTCCGCCCGAGGCCCCGCTGAGCGTCGGACAGCCGCCCCTTGGAGAGCCGACCGAGCCTTCATAATCGGCCGCGATGCTAGCCGGCTCGGAGCTCTGGCTGCTGCGACTCATGGCCGATCGCGGGCTTGCGCTGCTCGACCTCGACAGCCCTGGTGCCGGCCAGCTGCTGATCGTGATCGAGGACCGCGCCGAGCTGCAGGTGGCGGCCTCGAGCGGCGGGGCCGTGCGCCGGCGCAGCATGCCCGTCCAGGGCAGCGCGCTCGGCGCTCTGTTCGCCGCCGGTGAGGCGGTCTCGCTGGAGCGCCCGCGCGGCGAGGAGGCGGCGTGGCTGCACGAGCTCGGGCTCGAAGCCCGCGCGATCGTCGTCGAGCCGCTCGAGATGGAGGGCCACGGCGGCGGGCTGGTGATCGCGCTGCGCAGCTCGGGCAGCTTCCGTGATCCCGATCGCCAGGCCTTGAGCGCGTTCGCGGCGAGCGTGGCCCAACGGCTGGCGGCGGAGCGCTCGGTCGAGATCGAGCGCCGCCGCTACGGCTTGCAGGAGCGCGAGCACGAGCGCACGCGCTGGGCCCGCGAGATCCACGACGAGAGCATCCAGGGCATCGGCGCGCTGCGGCTGAAACTGGCCCATGCGCGCGAAGCCGACGACGAGCGTGCCCTCGCCGAGGCGGTCGACGGCGCGCTCGCGGGACTCGACCGCGAGATCGAGAACCTGCGCCACCTGATCACCGAGCTGCGCCCGGCCGCGCTCGACGACCTCGGCCTGACCGCGGCGCTGCAGGCGCTCGCGCGCCGCGCACAGGCGATCGACGGGCTCGAGGTCAAGACCGAGATCGACCTCGGCCCCGAGAGTGATCGCCGGCGCTTGGACGCCGAGCTCGAGAGCACGATCTACAGGGTCGTGCAGGAGGCGCTCACCAACGTCGGTCGCCACGCGCACGCCACACGCGCGGTCGTCGGCGTATCAGAGCGCGGCGGGGTGGTCGTCGCCTCGGTCACCGACGACGGTCGCGGCCTGCCCGACACCGAGCGCCTGGGCCCGCGCGGCGACGGGCTGGAGGGCGGCTTTGGCATGTCGGGCATGCGTGAGCGCGCCGAGCTGGTGGGGGGCGAGCTGGAACTTCTGCCCGCGCCCGGGCACGGTACGGTCGTGCGCCTCTCGGTCCCGCTGGCCGGCCGTCCGCTGGAGGCCGCCGCGCGCTGAGCTAGCTCGTGTCCACGGCGCGGCGCGTGAGCAAGCCCTGGCGTGAATTCGCGCCGAATGCCCGGCTGAAGGCGTAGGGCGGCTCGGCAAGGCCGCTGCAGGTTGGCTGGGCGACCGTGCGGTCGCCTTCACACGGGTTGTCGCGCGCCAGCGACCAGATCGACGTCAACCCGAGCCGGTGCTCCCCGGCGAAGGCGGCCACCGCCTGGGCGTCGGCGAGCGTGAAGACCTCGCCGCTTTCGTCGTTGACCCCGACCATGATCGTCGCGCCGAGCGAGCTCCAGCCGGCGAGGCTTGGCTCCTGGACTGCCAGCTGGCGGTGGGCCGCGCTGGCCGCGAGGATCGTCGCGCGCGCCATCTGCCCGTGCGTCCACGTGCCGCCGTAGTCCATCGCCAACAGGTTCACGACACTCACGTGCACGCCCGCCGCAATCATCGAGCGCACCGCCGCCAGGGCGGGCGCCGACAGCCCGCCGGGTTCGACGGGAAGCGTCAGCGAGACCGCCAGCGGACGCCCGAGCGTCGCCTGCAGGCGCGCGACCGCCGCCGCGCGACGCTCCATCGCAGTCGTGTCGGAGAGCGTCGCCCCCTCGAGATCGAAGTCCGCGCCCGCCGCGTCGTAGCGATCGAGCACCGAGGCATAGGCGCCCGCCAGCCGTTCGACGCTCGGGCAGGCCGCGGCCAGCTCGCTGCCGGTCGCGCCACCAAAGGACACGCGCAGGGCGACCCCCTCGCTGCGCAGGCGGGTCGCCGGCTTGAGCACCGCCGGTGCATCGATCGGCAGCTGGCCACCCCAGGCCGGCTGGCATTCGCCGGCCGACGTGATGAAGGCGAGCGTGAGGCCCCGTGCGCCCGCGTCGTAGGCCACGCCTTCCAGATCGAACGGCGCGGTGAGCGTCACGTCGACGTAGGGCGCGAAGATCGGGCTGCCGCCCGGAGGCTGCACGCGTTGCCCTTCAGAGCCGCTGGCGGCGGCGCAACCGCAGAGCGTGCTCGACAGCGCGAGCACCAGCGCACACCTCAGCGGGGCGCGCGGCGAGCTCACGGGCTCGCGGGTTGGGCGACCTGCACCTCGCCGGTCCGCGCGAGTCGGTTCCAGCGCACGCGCGTACCCATGAGCGCGACGATGACCGAGTCGATGACCACGAGGTACATCAGCTGGCGATAGACGAACTGCTGTAGCGGCATCCACCAGAGCACGCGGCGCGACTCGCCGTCCCAGCCGAACGCGGCCCACGCGAGCGTCAGCTGGAACGCGTTGAAGGCGAGCCAGAAGGCCAGGATCTGAAGCGGAGCGAGAAACAGGATCGAGTAGATCGCAAACAGGTCGATGAGCGGGGCCACGAGCGGCAGCAGGACCTGGAAGATCATCATGTAGGGCAGCGCGCGGCGCCCGATCCGGCCCTCGCCGCGGCGCGCGAAGGCGCCGCGATGCTTCCACAGCGACTGCAGCGTCCCGTACGCCCAGCGGCTTCGCTGGCGCCAGAGCCCCGACAGGGTGCACGGTACCTCCGTCCAGGCACGCGCATCCTCGGCATACAGCACGCGCCAGCCCTCGCGCCCGATCGCGAGCGTCACGTCCGTGTCCTCGGCGACGGTCGCCCCGGAGATGCCGCCCAGCCTCAGCAGCGCGTCGCGACGGAAGGCTCCGATCGCGCCCGGGACCGTGGGCATGCAGTTGAGCATCTCGTACACGCGCCGATCGAGGCTGAAGGCCATCACGTACTCGATGTGCTGCCAGCGGCCCAGAAGCCCCGAGCGGTTGCCGACCTTCGTGTTGCCCGACACGGCCCCCACATCGGGTGCGGCGAACGGCTGCACGAGGTTCAGCAGCGAGTGCTCCTCGAACACGGTGTCGCCGTCGACCATCACGACGAGGTCGTGTCGCGCGGCGGCCAGGCCGGCGTTGAGCGCGGCCGGCTTGCCGGCATTTGCCTGCCTCAGCACCCGCACGCTCGCCAGCCCGAGCGCTTCGACCAGCGCGCCGGTGCCGTCGCTCGAGCCGTCGTCGACGACGATCACCTCAAGCGGGGCCGGATAGCTGCTGTCGGCGAGCGAGCGCACGCAGCGCTCGATCCCGACGGCCTCGTTGAACGCCGGCACGACGATCGATACAGGTGCGCTGAAGCCCGAGTCGCGCTCGCGCCGGCGCCCCCGGCGCACCTGCGCCGAGGCCAGGGCGAGCACGAGCAGCATGCGAACGCCCACCAGCGCCGCGACCGCGAGCACGATCGCCTGCAGCACCCCGGTGACCGCTCGCGAGACGGCTAGCATCCCAACGAACAGGCTCCCGCGCAGACGCTCCCATGGGGACGCTGACGTCATCAGCGCATCGCGCGGCAAGCCGTCCAACTGGGAGACGGTCACGAAACGAAAGTCGCGCCGCTTGAGCATGGCGATGATTTTCGGCAGCGCCTTCACCGTCTCGGCGCGATTGCCGCCTCCGTCGTGCATCAGGATCGTCCCGCCCTGATTGCCTTCGGGCGTCGCCGCAGCGAGGATCGAGCTCACCCCCGGGAGGTCCCAGTCGCGCGTGTCGTAGCTGGCCACGACGATCGTGTAGCCCTCCGCGGCGATCTTCCCCCAGACCGCGATCTCCTTGGGGGTTATCGCGTCCGGCGTGGAGCTGTACGGGGGGCGAAGCATGCGCGTGCGCAGACCGACGATGCCGCTGAACGCGCTCTCGGTCATGCCGATCTGAAGCTGTCTTTGCCAGTTGGGCAGCGTGGCGAGGTTCGGGTGGGTGAACGTGTGGTCGCCCAGTTCGAAGCCGTCCTTGATGATGCGCCTGGTCAGCCACGGGGCGCGCACGGCGTTGCCGCCGATCTCAAAGAACGTCGCCGGGACGTGTTCGCGCTGGAGGATCGCGAGGATCTTGGGCGTCCACTTGGGGCTCGGTCCATCGTCGAAGGTCAGCGCGATTCGCTTCCCCGGCGCCGCGGCGCGCGATTCCAGTCCGCCGTGACCATTTGAGACGAGGATCGGGCCGGCGCTCGCCAGCGGCGCGTCGGGGCTCGCCGCATCGGTGCCCGCCGCCCCGAGCGTCTTCGTGGTCACTCCGTCAACGAGCAGGAGCACCACAACCATCACGGTGAGCAGGGCCACGAGCACGTGGCGAGCGCGCAGCGTCATGTCAGGCGAGGCTCGTGACGCGCGTCGCCGGTGCAACCCGGCAGGGCACCCCTCTCGTCGGTGGCCAGCGACGAGGCGTGCCGCTGGAGTGGCGTTCCGTCACGTCTGGAGGCCACGATCAGCAGCTCGGCCCCCACCCCGCCGCGGGGCACTGCGGCGCAGCCCGCGTGGGTCCTGTCGAGAACAATCGCACCGGAACGCAGCGCTCGTGAGCCCGCCGTCACCACCTGGGCGCTTGCCAGCTCCCCGCGCGCCGCGCGGGTGCGAACGACCGCCGTGATGCGCGGAACCGAGAAGCCCGTCGCACCGAACATCCCGATCACCAGGCACCCGAGCCAGGTCGCGAACAGCGCCAGCATGACTACGCCGGCGCCGTAGACCGCGCGCGCCCGGCGCCCGCTGTCGTCGACGAACACCGGCCGCTCCTGCTCGTCGGCGTGCCACGGCTTGGCCGCGCCTACGAACCCCTCCTCGCCGAGCTCGCGCATGAGCAGCGATCTTACGTGATTCTTCATTTATCTGTCTCGGTAGCGAAACGTCTGCGCGGGAGCCGGGTTCCTTGATTCGTCGCGTCCGAGTCGGTGCCGACGAGGGACACCACCGGACGAGAAAACTTCGACTTTTCTTACAATGCGTTCAACAGCTCATCGGCGCAAAAGGAGCGGTGGGGCGCTTGCAAGAGCCGGCAGCCTCAACGTTCTCGTGCCGAGCGCGCTCGCGGTCACCGTCGCACTGGTCGCCTGCGGCGCCGCCTCGTCGCACGCGACCCAGAACCGTGAGGCCCATGCGCGCCTGACCCGGGAGGGGCGCCAGGCCGCAGCGGTGCTCGTACGCGTCAACCAGGTCGGTTTCCCTGCCGACGCGCCAAAGGGCGCGACCGTGCTCGCGCGCCGCGCCATTCGCTTACGCCGCTTCCGCGTCCTCTCAGCGAGCGGAGCCACGGTGCTGACGGGCACGCTCGGAGGCGATCGCGGAGCATGGAACGGCGTCTGGCGCCACACCTACCGCATCGCCTTCAGCGCGCTGCGCACGCCCGGGCGCTATACGATCGCGCTCGCTGGGCCCGGCCGCGCTCACTCGATCCCATTCACGATCGGCGGCGATCCCTACGCCCAGCTGGCCGCTCGCGAGCTCGACTTCCTTGGAGAGCAGCGCGACGGACCTGAAGTGATCCCATCGCCGCTGAACCGCGAGCCATCGCATCTCGCCGACGAGCACGCCGTCGTCTACGGCACGCCGGTCTACCGAGACGACGTGCTCCAGGGGGGGCTCGTGCCCCTCGGCCTACCCCCGGTCGACGTGGCGGGCGGATGGTCAGACGCGGGCGACTACCTCAAGCTCGTCGAGACGGCGAGCTTCGTCGAGGACCTGCTCCTGTACACGCTGCGCGCCTACCCGTCTGCGCTCGGCGCAGCCGAGCCGCGCCTGTTGGCCGAAGCGCGTTACGGCCTGACGTGGCTGCAGCGGATGTGGAATCAGCAGACAGGGGTGCTGCTCTATCAGGTCGGCATCGGCGAGGGCAATGCGCACATCGAGGGCGACCACGACGTCGACTGGCGCCTACCCCAGCACGACGAAACGATCACCGCGCGACCTGGCCAGGGCGCCTACTACGTGCGCTACCGCCCGGTGTTCGCAGACGGCGTCAACGGCGCCCCGATCAGCCCCAACCTCGCCGGGCGCGTGGCCGCGGCGTTCGGCCTCTGCGCTCAGCTGTTTGCAGCGAGCGAACCGGCATATGCCCACCAGTGCCTGCTCTGGGGGCAGACGATCTTCGACCGCGCCGACACGCACCCGGGCACGCTCGTGACCGCGACGCCGCACGACTACTACCCCGAGCAGGAGTGGCAGGACGATCTCGAGCTGGGCGCAGACGAGCTGTTCCGCGCGACCGCCACGACCGCCGAACGCGCCGGGCTGCCACACCCCGAACCCCTGTACTGGTTCGAACAGGCCGACCACTGGGGCCAGGCATACATGGAAAACCCGCTCGACGGCACCGACACCTTCAACCTCTACGACGTGGCGGCGCTTGCGCATCTGGAGCTGATGGCCGACCGCGTGTTCGCGTCGCCCTCGGCGCTCGAAGGCATGGAAAGCGACCAGGCCACGGTGCTCGAAGACCTGCACGACCAGCTGGCGGCGGCCGAAGCGGTAGCGCGGCGCGATCCGTTCGGCATCGGCTACATATACGCCAACGACGACTCGGTCGCCCACCTGCTCGGCCTCTCGCTGGAGGCGCGCTTCTATGACGAGATCTCGGGCACCTCGCGGTATCGGGGCTTTGGGCAGCGTGAGCTGGATGCCGTGCTCGGAGACAATCCCTGGGGCCTGTCGTTCGTGGTCGGTGCGGGAGCCAGGTTTCCCCTCTGCCTCGCCCACCAGGTGGCCAACCTCAGCGGATCGCTCGATGGCCGTTCGCCGCTGCTGCTCGGCGCCGTCGTCCCAGGCCCTGTGAGCGCGCACGAGCTGCGCCACCTCAGCGCGTCCGAAGGCTACCGGCGCTGCCCGCCGCACGGGGGCGATCCCTACGCCCAGTTCAACGGACGCAAGGCCGCATACGAGGACAACGTACTTGCCTACCCGTCGAACGAGCCCAGCGACGACCTGGCCGCGCTCGCGCTGCTGGCATTCACCGCCGAGGCGGCAGGCGGCTGAGCGGCGCGCGCACCCTGAGGGCGCGAGTGCCTAGGCCTTGGACACCGGCTTGACCCCTTCGTCGTCGACGACCAGGCCCAGGTGGGAATCCAGGTAGGTCTCGCCGGCGAGGGCACAGCGAAACGCCCTCAGGATCTCGGCCGGCTCTGCCTCCTTTAGCACGTAGGCGCGCACGCCGGCGCGCACGGCCTGGCGCGCGTAGTCGGGGTCCTCTCGCATGGTGAAGGCGGCGACCGTGAGCGTGGGATGGGCGATGAAGCACGACGGGAGCGCCCCCAGGCTCGAGCCGCCCGGCATCGTCAGATCAAGCGTGAGCAGGTCGGGCTTGTGGGTGCGCACCTCGCGGATCATGTCCGGGACATCCGCGACCTCGGCCACGACGGAGAACTCGTCTCCCTCGCGCTCGAGCACCTTGCGCAGCCCGTCGCGCACGAGCGCGTGGTCGTCGGAGATGATCACGCTCACCGGCCGGCGCGGATATCGCGTTCCCGCCTCCATGTTCGACACCGTAGCGGCTGGCGACGACCGATCTCGGCATTGCCAAGCCGATCCCGGGACACCAGGCGTTAGCGTTGCGGCGTGTCGTCGCCGCTTCGCTCCGCCCGGCTGCGTCGGATCCTGGTCGCCTACACCATCAACCGGCTGGGCACCTGGTTCGGCCTCGTCGCGCTCTCGCTCGCGGTCTTCGACCACACGCACAGCGCCCTCGCGGTCGCGGCGCTGCTGTTCGCCGGGCAGGCCCTGCCGGCGTTCGTCGTGCCGGCGATAGTGGCGCGTGTCGAGGCGTCAAGACGCCGCAGCGAGCTGAGCGCCCTGTACATGTTCGAGGCGATCGTCACAGCGGGTCTCGCGGTGCTGCTCTGGCACTTCTCTCTCCCTGCCGTGCTCGTGCTCGTCGCGATCGACGGGACGGCCGCGCTCGCGGCGAGCGCGCTGCTTCGCTCAGAGCTCGCGCGCACCGCGCACGCCGAGGCCGCCGGCCGGCCGGGCGCGGCGCCGCCCGTCGACGCCACGGAGGGGGCGGACGCCTCGCTGACCGACAACGCCGAGGAGGCCGAGCGCCGCGCGAATGCAGCTCTGAACGTCGCCTTCTCGTTCACGTTCGTGCTCGGCCCGATCATCGGGGGCGCTGTCGTCGCCGCCGCCGGCGCATCGGCGGCGCTGTTCATCGACGTCGCCTCGTTCGTGATCTGCGCAGCGCTGCTGCTCGACCTGCACCCTCACGTCGAGGAGGCAGGCAGCGACTCGGTGCGCGCGCGCCTGCGGGCGGCATGGCGTCACATCAACGAGACGGCCTCGCTGCGCACGCTGTTCGTCGCCGAGGCGATCGCGCTCGTGTTCTTCGAATCCGGGGGTCCGATCGAGGTCGCCTACGCGAAGGCCACGCTACATGCCGGCGACCGCGGCTACGGGCTGCTCCTGACGACCTGGGGTGCGGGAGCCGTGCTCGGCAGCGTTCTGTTCGCGCGGCTGATCAAGCGCTCGCTGGCGATCATGCTGAGGGCGGGCACGCTCGCGATCGGGGGCGCATACGTCGGCTTCGCCGGTGCGCCGACGCTCGCGCTCGCCTGCCTCGCGGCGCTCGTCGGCGGCATGGGCAACGGGCTGCAGTGGCCCTCGATGATCAGCACGGTCCAGCGGATCACCCCCCAGCACCTGCAGGGCCGCCTGATGGGCGCGCTCGAATCGCTGGGCGCGCTGTGCCTGGCGATCGGACTGCCCCTCGGCGGCCTGCTCGTGGCGCTGAGCTCCCCGCGCGCGGCCTTCCTCGTGGTCGGCCTGGGCGCGCTTGCGACGACGGCCGTGCTGCTGCGCGTATCGGTGTGGCGTTCGCCGCACAGTGGGCGCGAGGAGGAGCTGGCGCCGGCGCTCGAGAGCCAGCCCGGCGTGCGGCACGAACCCGCAACGAGCGAGTACACGGGCGACTGAGGGGTCGGGCTTCCGCTCTACAGAGCGCTTTTTCGATCCCGGCCGCCGGCCCGCGCTCATCAAGTGCGCCGAGCCAGCCGCCGTTAATGACGATGGAGCCACGATGCCTGCGTCAAAGCCGATGAGACGTCTCTTTTGGACGAGCGAGTTCATCCTCCTCGTCGGCTCGATCGCCGCAGCGGCGCTGATCTCGAGCCCTGAAGAATGGAGTCCGCGCTCGCTCGTCGTGCTTCTGCTCGCGATCTCGCTGCTCGGGCAATGGTTCAGCGTGGAGACCGGGAGCGGCCAGCTGACTGCGTCGTTCATCGCCCTCATCCTCGCGATGGGCCTGCTCGGACCGGCGCCCGCGGTGGTTTGCGGGGTCGCGGCAATGGTCCTCAAATCGGCGGTCCGGCGCCTCGCCCCGGCCCAGTGGCTCAACAACCTCTCGACGTTCGCGGTCACGTGTCTGATCGGCGGGGTGCTCGTCAGCGCACTCGCCAGCGACATCCACGTCGTCGGCATGCAGACAGTGACCGGAAACGTCGTATTCGGACTGGTGCTCTTCGGCGCCTCGATGCTCACGCTCGTGGGCCTGAACTTCGTCATGTTCGCACTCGATGTGCGTGTCGAGGAGGGCCGCCCGATCGGCCGCCAGGTTCGCGAGCTGTTCCTGCCCCTGCTCCCGGGCCAGCTCGCCACCGGCATGCTCGCGACGTTTCTCGCTGTCTCGTATCGGAGCATCGGCATCTCGGTCCTGTTCGCGGCAGGCGCGGTGCTAGTCATCGTCCGTCATCTGACGGTCGCCCTGTTGCGCTCGGAGGAAAGGGCAGAACAGCTCGAAGCGCGCTCACGTCAGCTGGTTGGCCTGCAGCTCGGCGTCTTGCGTACGCTGGTGCGCGCGTTGGGGATGCGCGACAAGACGAGCGGCCGTCACGCGGCGACGGTTGCCCGCTACGCACGGGCGCTCGCGACCGCGATCGGCTGCGACGAGGAGGAACGCGACGTCATGCATTCCGCCGGTCTGCTGCACGAGATCGGCAAGTTCACCTGGCCGGACCGCATCTTGCACGCGGACGTGGTCGACAACGAGGATCTGGCGATCGTCAAGGACCACCCGCAGGAGGGGGCAATCCTCGTAGGTGCCCTGGACGGATACGGACAGGTGGCGGACGCGATCCTCTACCACCACGAGCGCGTCGACGGGCGCGGTTACCCGGCGGGGCTGATCGGAAAGGAGATTCCACTCGCGTCCCGAGTGCTCGCGATCTGCTCCACGTATGACACGATGACCGCGCGCGAAAGCTACCGGCCGGCGATGACCCCCGAGGAAGCCGTCGTCGAGCTGCGCCGCGCCGCCGAGAACGGACAACTCGACACCGAGCTCGTCGAGGCGTTCGTGTCGCTGCTCGAGAGAGAGGGAGCGACGCTTGCCGAAGACGCGGACTTCGAGACCGAGATCGAATTCGAGCGACGAGTCAGGGAGATGGCCGAGCCGCGCTCTGTCGGGCCGCCTACGCCCGCCAGCCCATCCCGGCATCGCAGGCAGCGGCACCTGCCCCGGCTGCCAGCACCGCGGCCTCCCTCAGCCAACAAAAGCTGAGGGCGCCGCTGCTCTGCTCGACGCCCCCATCTCCTTATCTGCTTTGCACCAATGTGCTATCGGCTGTGTGAGTCTGCCATGGCGCTCTCCTTCTCCGAAGCTCACGAGGAGCTTCGCCGGAGCCGACACCCGTCTGGATCCGTCCACGGACACCGACCGCTTTGAGTAGGTTTGCGTGCGATGGTAATGCAAAGAGCGGACATTATCCAGACCGCGCAGGATTGCGTAATCTTGGGTTTTTAGCCTGGACGCGGTCGCCACAGGAACCAGCGCGCCCCGCACCAGCTCCGAGTCGCTCGCGGCGCTGCACGCGGCCGGCGGCGACGACCGTACCCCAGCCGGTCCCAACGGACTCCAAACGTCCACAGACGGCAACGCCACTCAACTTCCCGGCGCTTTGCGCCGAAAGCAGAGGCATGTCCACAGTCCCCACGCCCCCCAACGCGAACGGCGGCTCGAGCCGCCAGCTCGTCTTCACAAGCTCCCAGGCCGCTGTCTACCTCGGCGTTTCGCTGGCGACGATCCGTCGCTGGACAGACGCCGGGCACATCAGCTGCTACCGCACGCCCGGCGGTCAGCGACGCTTCTCACGCGACCAGCTCGACGCTTTCACCGAGTCGCTTCGACGCGGCGGCCGCGACGACCCGGCGCAAGCACAGCAGCACACCGTCGTCGGCCGTTCGGGCCGCGCCGTCGTCGCCTGAGGCGTCTCGTCGCACCGCGCTCGACACCGTCGTCGATGCGCGGCGCGTCTGCCTGCTCAGCTCGCCAGGCTGCCGAACTTCTCGCGTAGCCGGCGGTAGAAGGAGGAGCCCGGCAGCTGGGCGATCGTTCCGACGGCGTCCTCGAAGCGCGCGCCGACAGTGTCGCCGGGCGCGAGCTCGCCCACGATACGGCCGTCGACGGCGATCTCCAGCGGGTCGCGTGAGCGGTTGTGGATCGTGAGCCTGTCCTTGGGCGCGACCACGAGCGCGCGCGCCGTCAGCGAGTGCGGCGCGATGAACGACACCACGCACCCCTCCACGCCCCACGCCATCACCGGGCCTCCGTTGGCGAGGTTGTAGCCGGTGGAGCCCGCCGGCGTGGCGATCACCAGGCCGTCGCAGCGCACGCTGCCGATTACCTCGTCGTCGAGCGCGTAGGCGATCTCGGCGACGCGCTCGCCGACCTTGCGGTGGATCGCGACGTCGTTGATCCCGGGCTGATCGCGGCCCGGTCCGTCGAGCACGATCCCCGGGAGGGGCAGCAGCTCGAAGTCACCCTGCAGCGCGCGTAGCAGGCCGTCCTCGAGCTCGCTCCTCTCGACGGTCGCCAGGAAGCCGATCTCGCCGAAGTTCACCGCGAACACCGGCACGCCGGTGCGGGCGTAGCGTTGGAGCGCGCGCAGGATCGTGCCGTCGCCTCCCAGCACCACGCACAGCTCGACCCCGTCCTTGATCGGGGCGTCGACCTCCAGGCCCGGCCGCGCTGTGAGTCCGTGCTTGCGCGTCTCCTCCTCATCGCAGCGCAGCGTCACCCCTGCCTCGGCGGCCAGCTCGATCAGGCGCGCAAGCGTCGGGCCCGTATCCTGGGGGTTGCGGTGGGTGATAACGGTCATCTCTCTCACGGCTCGACCCCGCTCACGGCTCGACCTCGCGCGCCATCGCATCGAGCTCGGCGACGCCGGCTGGGCCGTCGGCAGACGCACTGCCAGCCCGCCGAGCATCGGCGAGCCAGATGAACGTCTCGCGGTTGCCCTTCGGGCCGGGCAGCCCGGAGGAGCGGTAGCCGCGCACGGCCGCGCCGAGCGCTAACGCCGCGGCGCCCACCGCCACGAGCGCCTCGCGCCGGTGGCTCGCGTCGCGCACGACCCCGCCTTTCCCGACGCGCTTGCGACCCACCTCGAACTGGGGCTTGACGAGGGCGAGCATGTCATATCGCTGCGCCATGCAGCCGAGCACGGGCGCGAGCACCTTCTCCAGCGAGATGAACGACACGTCGATCGTCGCCAGGTCGGGCGCATACGGCAGCTCCGCACGCTGCAGCGCCCGTGCATTAGTGCGCTCGCGGACGTGCACGCGCGGATCGGTTCGCAGCCGGTAGTCGAGGGCGCCATAGCCGACGTCGACGGCGACGACCTCGCTGACCCCCCGCTGCAGCAGGCAGTCGACGAAGCCACCCGTCGAGGA
>Ga0187783_10000671_pt1 | contig 24912 bp, 24 predicted proteins | sample 1015_SJ02_MP02_2_FD_132471 | JGI IMG/M metagenome (GOLD analysis project Ga0187783, IMG submission 132471) | Tropical peat soil microbial communities from peatlands in Department of Meta, Colombia - 1015_SJ02_MP02_20_MG | ecosystem: Environmental > Terrestrial > Soil > Wetlands > Peat | place...
CGGCGTCAGCAGGCGGAGTTGCGAGCACTCCTAAAACGATCGCAACGGCAATATCTGCCAATCACGAATACGCACTGGCTGCCTAATCTAGGCTAGTCACCGGACGCAGAGAGTCGGCCCGAACCACTCTGCCTTCCGGTCACGAACTCGGGCTGGCACGGGCGCGTGATTCGACGCTCGTGCAAGAAGAAGAATCTGCAGCGAACGGTAAGCCGCGCTTCGGGGCGTACGTTCGATCAAGTTAAAGCCGAGGCTGAGCCTGGAGAACGCGCCGGTTAGGCTTCTTGGACTCGGGGGGCAGTACCCCGACAGCTCCACCAATTTCTCCTCACGCACTTCGCCCCTGTCTAATCCGAACCGGGCGAAAGAACGACGGTGGCGCCATATTCGAAGCCGGCGAATAACTCTTGAGCTTCGGAGGGGCTCGGAGAGCAGTTGACCGCGGCGGCGCTCCTTGAGGCGCAGAGGCCGTACGTGCCCGGCAACAGGGTCAGGAATATGAAGTGACCGTTCGAATCGGCCGTGCTCCGTTCAACCAGCGCGCCGGACATTGCATAAACCGTAGCGCCCGCGACGCCGTGGCCGCTCGTTGCATCCACGACGCTCCCTCGCACGGCGACGTTCTCCTGAGTCATCTGCCAATCGATCGGGCTTGGCCAGAAGAAGAACTGGGATAGCAGCAACAACATCGTGATTTGCATGGTCGATTCTCCTATGGGCTGGTCACCTATTCTATCGCTTGGCGCCTCGCCATTGTGACGTCTTCAACATACGATCCTTTCGCGAGCGCGCGACCGCCGGGGGTCGCGACGATCGCTCTCATCGACACCCGGCGTCAACGGCGATTTCCATGCGAGCTTTGGTATCCGTCCGAATCGGGCGGCCGCGACGCGCCCGGCTTGCCGGGCACATATCCGCTCGTGGTTTTTTCTCATTACAGCGGCGGAAGCCGGCGCGCGTCCTCGTTCTTGTGCGAGCATCTCGCCGCCGGCGGATACTTGGTCGGGGCGATCGACCATTCCGAGGTCGTCGCGCGCGAACTGCATGCCGCGTCCGGCGAAGACAAGGACGCGCGTTCCGCCCGCATCCGTAGATGGATTGAGGCGCGGGTGCCGGATTTACGGTTTCTCTTAGATCGTCTGCTTGGCGGCGATCGCTTGCCGGTGCGCGTCGCCGGCGAAACCGCCGGCGCGGTGGGGCACAGCTTCGGTGGCTGGACCGTACTCGAAGCCGCGGTAACCGACGACAGAATTGCTTCGGTCGTTGCGCTCGCGCCGGCTGGGGGCGGAGATCCTCGGCCGGGAATCCTGCCGGTTACGGCGACGCTGCGCTGGCAGCGTGACGTTCCGGTGCTCTACGTGGCAGCCGAGAACGATGCGTCGATTTCGCTTGAAAGCGTCGCAGCGCTCCGGCGCCGGACGGCGGGTGCGCGGATGATCGTGCTCGCCAATGCGGACCACCTGCACTTTGTCGACGATGTCGAGCTCCGCCACGAAGCAGTACGTGGCATGACCCTCGGTCCCGAGCTTGCGTGGCTGAAGAATGCGATGCGTCCGATCGGCGAGCTGTTGCCGGGAGCGCAAGCCCATCGCTTAGTCCGCGGCTACGCGCTGGCGCACTTTGACGCAACGCTAAAAGCCCGTCCCGAAGCGGCGGCGTTTTGGAATCTGTTTGAAGGAGAGTGAGGAGATCGAGGCAAGGACTCGGCATGGAGCAATGTAGCCATCTCGACCATATTCACCAGGTTTCGCCGAGTTCGAAGGGCTGTGAAGACTGCTTGCGCATAGGTGACACCTGGGTGCACCTGCGCGAGTGCTTGGAATGCGGGCACGTCGGCTGCTGCGACAGCTCCAAAAACCGGCATGCGACGAAGCATTTCCAAGCGGTGCGCCATCCGATCGTGCGGTCTCTCGAGCCGGGCGAAGACTGGCGCTGGTGCTACATCGACGAAGTCATCCTTTAGGAGAGCAGCATGGCGAAGGAAAAAGTGCGCGCGATCGGCCGGCCGGTTTTCGCGCAGCCCGAGCCGACGCCGGATCCCACGACGTTCAAGGTTAAACACGCCTCCGACGCCGCCAGCTATCACCGCATAAACGAGCTCAACGCCGCGCACGAGCTGTTCGCGACGGAGGTTCCGGCGCCCCGAGCGACTGTGACCGGAACGCCCAACGAACCGGTTCTGACGCTTTCGGAAGTGCTTGGCGGCGACGCGGCTGCGCTGAGCCGGATCGCCAAAAACCGCCAACTGGTGTTCCACGCGCTCGGCGACTGCGGAAGCACGCAAGGCCCGAAGACGCAGAACGAAGTGACCGACAAAATGGTCGCCGACTTTAGCGAGGCCGGCGCGGCCGAGATACCGCAGTTTCACTTCTTGCTCGGCGACGTCGTGTACAGCTTCGGCGAGGTCGAGTACTACTACGATCAGTTCTACGAGCCATACCGGAACTATCCAGCGCCGATTCTTGCCGCCGCCGGAAATCACGACGGGCTGGTTGCACCGGGAACTCCGGTACCGAGTCTGCGCGGCTTTCTACGCAACTTCTGCACGCCCGGCTTCGTGGTGCTTCCCGAAGCCGGCGGCCTTTCGCGCACGGCGCAAATCCAGCCCGGCGTTTATTTCACGTTCGAGGCACCGTTCGTGCGCATCATCGCGCTTTACAGCAACACGCTGGAGGATCCCGGCGTAATCGCCGATCCGACCCCGGGCACGAAGATCGGCACCGCCCAGCTAGGCTTCTTAAAAGCCGCTCTGACACGCGCTCGCGCGGACGCGATCAGCGGTAAGTTTCGCGGGGCGGTGATCTTGACGCACCATCATCCGCCGTTTAGCACCGGAACGCGGCATGGCTGGAGCGCGCAGATGCAGCTTCAAATCGACGCCGTCTGCGAACAGGCCGGCTTCTGGCCGCACGCCAATCTGGCCGGACACGCCCACAACTATCAACGTTTTACGCGCACCCACACGATTGAAATCAATGGTCGAAGCGTCGAGGCGGCGCAAATTCCTTACGTCGTCTGCGGGAACGGCGGCCACAGCCCGCTGCAGAAGATCCGCGCACAGGACGGCGGTGCCTTGCGCGCCCCACAAGTGGTGCAGACGGCGGCGCAAGGCAATCAGAGAAACCAAATCGCCGGCCAGATCGTTTTGGAAAGCTACGACGACACGGATTTCGGATACTTGCGGGTGGTGGTTACTTCAACGCAGCTGAGAGTCGAGTATCATCCTGCAAAAGACGGCGGCGGCACGAAAACGCCCGACGATTCGGTTACCGTCGACCTTGCGACGCGCCGGCTCGCGTACTACGCGCCCCCCAATCTCGGCGAGCCGAAAGCGGCCGCGCGAGCTCGGGCGCGTCAAACCCCCTACCGTCGCACTGGAGCCAAGCGCTCGACCTAATCAAGCGATCGTCGGCCGTACGCTCACTGGAAAGTTGACCGAGCGCGCGATGAAGCAGCGGCGGTGGGCTTGTTCGTGGAGTGCCTGTGCCTTTGCGCGATCGGTGCTCTGGGTAATCGATACGACCGGTCGCAGCGTCACCTCGATGAACTGGCCCGCGTCGCCGTTTTCCTGCATGATGCCCGAGGCGTTGTCGCTATAATCCAGCACGGCTATGTGCTGGACGGAACAGAGGTGCAGATACCAGAGCATATGGCACGACGAGAGACTCGCCACCAATAATTCCTCGGGGTTGTAGCGGGTTGCGTTACCACGAAATGCGGGGTCGCTCGATGCGCCGATCTCGGGCTTGCCGTCGACGGCGATCGTGTGGTCTCGGGAGTAAGCGTCATAGCTCGTCGTACTCTGGCCGCAGCCCGCGCTCCAGTGGACGTAGCTGCCGTAAATATGCGTTTTCACGTTCGCCGCCTTTCCGAGTTGCATCATAGCATAGAGCAAGCGAGCGCAGGAACGCATCCCTGCCGAACGCAATACCTTGTGTAATAACCGCATTCGCGGAAAGGAGCGTTGGGCATGACACTCTCCAGGCGTGTTTGGGCCGAATTCTTCGGAACGTTCTGGCTTGTATTTGGAGGTTGCGGAAGCGCCGTGATCGCTGCGGCATTCCCTCAGCTGGGGATCGGATTCGCCGGCGTTGCGCTAGCGTTCGGATTGACTCTGCTGACGATGGCATACACGATTGGGCCGATTTCGGGGTGCCACATCAATCCGGCGGTGACGTTTGGTCTCTGGATCGCAAAACGCTTCCCGGCGCGCGACGTGATACCATACATGATCGCGCAGGTCGTGGGAGCAATCGTTGCGGCCGCGGTCCTCTATCTCATTGCGAGCGGCAAGCCCGGCTTTTCCGCCGGCCAGTTTGCCAGCAATGGGTACGGGAGTCTTTCCCCCGGCGGCTACAGTATGGGCTCGGCGATCTTCGTGGAGATCGTCTGCACGTTCGTATTCATCACCGTCATCTTGGGGGCCACCGATAAGCGCGCGCCCGTCGGCTTTGCCGGCTTGGCGATCGGGCTAGTGTTGACGCTGATTCACTTGATCAGCATTCCGATCGACAATACTTCGGTGAACCCCGCGCGCAGCACCGGCCCGGCGATCTTTGCCGGCCCGGCGGAGCTTGCGCAGCTTTGGGTCTTTTGGATTGCACCGTTGATCGGCGGCGGTCTGGCTGGAGCCGTGTATCCGACCCTCTTCGGAGAGGAAGTCAGCGCCGAGCCGATCGTCGGCAAAAGACCTGCGGTCTGACGATGTAAGAGCCGCAAACGCACCGTCGTGCGGGTGATCACGTTTAACGCAAACGGCATTCGCTCGGCGGTGCGGCGTGGTTTCTTCGAGTGGGCACAAAGCCAAGCTGCCGATGTGGTTTGCCTGCAAGAGACGCGCTCGCAAGAGCGTCTGGTGCGGCCTGAAGCGCTGGCACTTACCGGATTTTCCGCCTACTTCGTCGACGGGCGACGACCCGGCTACAGCGGCGTTGCGATCTACGCTCGGCAAGAACCGCTCTCCGTACGTCGCAGCCTTGGCTGGGACGACCTCGATGCGGAGGGGCGTTTCATTCAAGCCGACTTCGGAAACGTGTCGGTCGCCTCGCTCTACGTGCCCTCGGGTATTACCGGTCCGGCGCGACAAGCCTTTAAGATGGACTTCCTCGAGCGGCTGCTCGCAGTGCTCGCGCAGCTGCGCCATACGGGCGGCCATCACATCATCTGCGGCGACTTCAACATCGCGCACCAGTCAATCGACACGTATAACCCGGCTCGAAACAGCACCGTGAGCGGATTTCTTCCCGACGAGCGCGCCTGGATGGATGTACTCGTCGATCGCGTGGGGTGGGTCGACGCCTTTCGCGTCGTCAACAAGGAGCCGCGCCAGTATACTTGGTGGTCGAATTGGCCGGCGGCGTGGGATCGCAATCTGGGCTGGCGCCTCGACTACCAGCTGATCACGCCGGATCTGGTGCCGGCGGTTCGGAACGCGTCAATCTATAAAGCGACGCGCTTCAGCGACCACGCTCCTCTTACGATCGATTACGAACTTTAAGCTTCCGCGACGTTATATCGTAGGGGTCGGTTGGAACACCAGACCGTCGATCTTGTTTTTGGCGTCGAAGTGAATGAAGACGCCGGCCGTGCCGTTGACAAAGTGCGCGACAAATTTATCGGGAGTCAACTCCAGGCTTTTATAAGCCCCGAGTTGTCGCGTCATGGCGACAATCGCGTAGTCGACCTGGTTTGCCGGAATCTGCTCGAGAAAACCTTTGCTAAACCACGAGGGATCGGCGTGACCGGTTCGCAGCATCGTATCGATTCGGCTTTGGGCGAGCGCGATGGCGGCCGCCTGCGCGGGATTCGGCGACGGCGTGGGGTTCGCCGAGGGCGACGGACTCGGCGAGGCGCTCTGTGCAAGAGCCGTTGCAGGCGCTATGCTCGCGAGCGCGAGGACGATTGAGGCAAATAACCGCATGGCAGCCGTTTCCGGCCGCATCGCGCGCGCACCTGGCCCCTACGGTCGATGCGCCGAGTGGTAGACGGATTTCAACGTGCGGTAGAGGGAGTTTCCGCGCGATACTTCCTCGACGAAGTACCACCAGAACGTGCCGCCGCCCGAATACGGATAACCCATGATAGCCGACTGGTACAGCGCGGCGACTGCGTCGCGGCCGTGCGGCACGATCGACGCGAGCGAACCCCACCACCATCCCGGGCCGCGATCGTAGTCGAGCTCGGTGATCATGATTCGCTGTTGCGGAAACGCCGCGTGCAATGCAGCGACGACGCGATCGAACGGCTCGCCCATCGGATTCTGTCGCGGATAGAGCGATACGCCGATGTCGTCAACGTATGGCGCGATGCCGGCCATGTTCGCTTTCGCCCAGTTGAAGATCGCGTTGACCGCGCGCCCTTCCCCGAGCTGCCAATAGAGCGTGACCAGAACGCGCGCGCGAGTATGCGTCTTGACGTATTCCGAAGCGTATCGGGTCTTGGCGACCACGCTCCGGGTCGAGCCCAGCCAATTGCCGTTGACTTCGTTGCCGGTTTCCCATTCGTCCACGTCCGGCAGCGCGTCCACGTACTCGCGCGTGCGCCGCTCGAACGCAGCGACGCTCCAATGACGCATCTCCGACGAATCGAGAATCTGTCCGACGATTCGCAACCCGAGGGAGTGGGCGTGCTTGATTTCGGCCGCGTAATACGCGGGCTTCTCGCCCGGGTCGAAGCAGATCCGTAACCATCCATCCTTTGGATATAAATCGGAGGCCACACGTAAGCCGGCAACGCCGCCGGTGATCGTGTCGAAGGTCGCGCCCCAATCCATCGCGTTGGCATGGCCTGCCGCGTACGCGACGCCCGCATCGGCAAGCAACAGTGTTTCGGCGTTCACGCCGGCGTCGAGCGAGCGCGCGGAGAGTGCGCCGGCCTGTGCGGCGCTCTTTGCGCGCAGCGCTTGCGCGTAGTCGTTCTTGGCGGCAGCGTACAACGCGGCGACTTTTTTGCCGGCGCGATACCACGACCGCGCATTGAGACTCGCCGCAACGTCGCGCAACACTTGCGCAGCGGCCAGCTCGTCGAAGTCGTACGTGCCGGCGCTGTGCGGCAGGTCGATGATGAACGTGGAATAGCCTTCGCTCGTCGGCCAGGCTAGCGAGAGCGCCGCCACGCCGCTTGCCGGAAGCGTGAGCGCCGGATCACCGCTTCCGCCACCAGTGGAGGAGTACAGCGGCGCAATTTGGGTCACGAGCAGCGTCGGCGGATCGTTAAGCGCGTCGTTGATGCCGTTGTCGCCCTGGCTGCCCTCTTCGAGCTTGCGAAAAGCGCTCCAGTCGATGCGGTTTCCGCGCGTATCGAAGGCTTGCAGCACAACGCGCCGGCCTACGTCGCGTTGCAAGGCTTGTGTGACGGCGGGGGGCAGAATGCCGCGCGGAGTTTGCGGGGTGCATCCGCCAAGAATTATTATCGCCGACGCTAAGCTTGCCGAAGGGAGCCATCGAGTCATCCTTGCGCTACCGTATCGCTAATCCGAATGGATTGTTTCCCGCCGCGATCCGGCCGACGGCGCGACCGCTGGCCACGTCGATCAACGTGACGTCGTTGTCGTCGCGATCGGCGACGATTGCGGTCTTGCCGTCGGGTGTGAAGACGACGTCGTACGGGCGACCCCCAACGTCGATCGGCGCACCCGGCCGTTGCGTTCGCACGTTAATCGGGGTCACCGTTGCCGAAGCGGCATTGGTGACGTACAGCGTCGCGCCGTCGGGCGAGAGCGCGATGCCGCGCGGTCGCATGCCGGCTGCAACCGTCGCTGTAATCGCGCGTCGTTGCAGATCGATGACGCTAACGGTTCCGGCGTTGAGATTGTTGGCGACGTACAGGATCTTGCCGTCGCGAGAGAGCGCCGCGCCGATCGGCCGCGCGCCGGCTGGAATCGGCTCGTTGGCTTTGTGCGTGCGCGCATCAATCGGCGTCACGTCGCCCGAACCTTGGTTCACGACGTAAACGGTGGTGCCGTTAGGAGAGACCAGCACCGCTCCCGGGTGTGAACCCACTGCGATCGCTCCCGATGCGGTCAAGGACTTGGCGTCAATCGCCGTGAGGGTGTTGTCGCCGTTATTCGTTACCCAAACAGTCGCGCCGTCCGGCGAGATTGCAATGCCGGTCGGCGCGTTTCCAACTGCGACGTTTGCAAGCAGCGTTCCGGTCGCCGTGTCGACGACGCTCACGTCGTTGCTCGAGTTATTTGCGACGTACGCGCGAGAACCGTCGGGGCTAAGCGCGACGGCGATTGGATTCTGATCGACTTGGATTGCTCGCCCGAAGGCGCGCGTGCGCGGATCGATCGGCGTGATCGTGTTTCCTTGATAATCTGCGGCATAGGCGAGCCAAGCGCGCCGGCGCGGAACCGCAACAAAGACCGGCGCATAAACTTGCGGCAACAAGGCGCGGTTGGTCGTAACGCCCGTTACCGCGACGTCGTACCACCCGGTCGCGGCCGCGGCCGTTGCTGTAACGGTTGCCGCACCGCCGGATCGACCGTAGGCGGCGGCCTCAATCGCACCGCGGGTAGGCGCGATCGCAAGGCCGTCCGGCGCAAGAGCACTCCAAGCCGCGCGAACCGGCACGTGCCCTTGCGCGTTCTCCAACAGAAACTGCAGCGTCGTGCTCTCCCCCGGTGCGAGCGAAGCGCTCTGCGCCGGCATTTCTAGCGCCGCGGCCGTCGAATGTGGGAAATGAATTGGTCCCCAAACGTAAGTAGGCGGTGCGTCCTGCGGCGACGCTCCCCAAGCCACATCGGGTCGGCGCGAGAGCGCGTATTCCAAGCGAAGGATTCCGCTCTGCGGCAGCGTCAACCAGGTCTGCTGCGTCACGCGCCCGTTGACGCGCAGCAACGCGATGTACGGCACGCCGTCGGCGGCCTGCGGCGCAGTGATTTCGATGCTCGGTCCTCCCGGCGCGCGAATCGAGATGCGCGCGAAAAGCGGTGCGCCCAGCTCCAGATCGCGCACGGACACATCCACCGGGTAGAGCCCCATCGCTTCCCAGACCCACATTGCGCTCATCGAGCCCAGATCGTCGTTGCCGGGAATTCCGTCCGGCGACGGCGTGTAGAGCGCGGTAAGAATCTCCCGGGTCACGAGCTGCTGCCGGTACGGTGCGCCTGCCCACAAGTAAACCCAGTCGTCGCCGAACGACGGTTGATTGCCCATCCATGCAAACGGCAGGGTTTGTCCTTCGTTGAGCGAGCTGAGGTAGCCGTCGAGCTTGACGACCGTCGCCGCCGGGCCGCCGAGCGCGCGCACGAGAGCGCCGAAGCTCTGCGGCACCATCCATGTGTATTGCCAGGCATCGCCTTCTTGGAAACCGCTCTGGCCATTGGGCGTGAGCGGTTGCTGCTCGAAGGCGCCATTCTCGCCGCGCGGAGCAATCAGGCCGGTCGCAGTATTGAACAGGTACGTCCAGTTTGCGGCACGGCGCGAGAAACGTTCGTATACCGAGCGATCGCCGAGCGCGCGGGCTAACCGAGCGATTGCGAAATCGTCGAGTGCGTACTCTAACGTTTCCGACGCGCCGTTGGGCTCGTTTGAAACCGAGGTCGTGCGGCCGTTGACGACGTAGCCGAGCCGCAAATAATCCGCCAGACCCGGACGCTCGCGATACCAGCCCTGGCCCGGCGGACTGGCCGTATCGCCGGCGCCTTTGATCATGGCCGCAAGCGCGGCATGCGTGTCGAAATCCCTCGCCCCGAAAGCGAAGGCGCCGGCGATCAGCGGATCGGCCGCATCCCCGCCCATCACGCCGGTGTAGCCGTTGGCAACCGGCCATTTCGGCAGCCAGCCGCCCTGCTGCGCGGCGTGCACGAGCGATTCGATCATGTCGCTCGACTCTTTGGGCGCGAGCAGCGCCTGCAGCGCCATCGTCGTGCGATACGTATCCCAGCCCGAGAAGTTTGCGTATTCCGCGTGCCCTGCAGCATCGTGGTGAACGCGTTGGTCGAATCCGCGGTAGCTGCCGTCGGCGTCGCTGAACAGATTTGGATCCAGAAACACGTGGTACAAGGCCGTGTAGAACATCCGCCGCTCCGGCAGCGTGTTGCCCTCGATTGTAATTCTGCCGAGCAGGGAACGCCACGCCGCGGCGGTCTTGCGCCGAACCGCGTTGACGTCCCAGCTCGCGTTTTCCGCGGCCAGGTTCGCGCTCGCGCCGTTCCAGCTAACGTACGAGATGGCCGTTCGCATGCGTACCGTTCGGTTTTGCGCGGTGTCGAAGGTAAGATAGCCGCCCACACTGGTACCGCGCGCGTTGCTCGCGCCGTCGATGACCGTAGAATGCTGCCAGGTTCCGTGGCCGCTGAACGGCCGGTCGAACCGCGCGACGAAATACACCGTGAACTCGTTTGGCATACCGCAGAACGAGCCGCTGGACGCATACCCTTCGATCTCGCGGTCGTTGACGATCTGAAACTGTGCATCGGTAACGCCGGCCTGGTCCGATGAAACGTTGACGAGCAGATGCGCTTGCGCGCCGGCCGGAAACGTGAAGCTTCCCAGCCCCGCGCGCGGCATTGCTGTAAGTTCGACGCGAATCGGCGGCTTGCCGAGCGCGACTGCGTAATATCCGGGCGACGCGATCTCGTCAATATGATTGAATGGCTGTTGGGCATGCGCCGGATCGGTCACGGCGCCGACGGTTGGGAGGATGTCGAAGTCTCCAAAGATCGAGCAGCCGGCCCCCGATACGTGCGTCAAGCTGAAGCCTGTGATGGCGGTATCGTGGTACCAATAGCCGCTCGACGTCGGCTGCGTGGGCGTATCGGGACTCCAGTCGATCATCCCCAACGGCGCGGCCGCTCCGGGAAAGTCGGCCGTCTGCCCTTCGTTATTGTCACCAAACGCGGCCAAGCCGCCGGTCCCGATGAACGGGTCGACGAGCCCGACCGGATCGGCGCTCGCCGCAACGGCCCGACCGCACAGCCCGCCGGAGATTGCAACAGTGAACGAGATCGCTAATAGTTGCAGGCGCATTTCGAAGCGGAGCATTCTGCGCGGCGGACGAACATACATATAATGACGCCCCTGGGGTTGAGCCGCGTCGCCGCGTGCGCTTGTACGGCGGCAATCGCGCTCTCGGCGTGCAACGCATTCCAACGCGCTGCTCCTACGACTATGCCCCAGGCGCCGGCGGGAAGCGCCAACCCGCAATGGGCCTTCTTTGCATTCATGCGTAGCGAAGCGGCGAGCCGCGCTCACGACCGCGCTAAGTCGTGGATGGAGTCGAATGCAGCCAAGCAAAGCTTATTGTACGTTTCCAACGGAGGCGGGGACGACGTGGGCGTCTACCGCTTGCCGGGAGGAAAGGCCGTTGGCGAGCTTACCGGCTTCAACGCGCCGACCGGGACGTGCAGCGACCAATCCGGCGATGTGTGGGTTGTTGACTCCGGAGTTTCGGAGGTCGTCGAATACGCGCACGGCGGGAAAAAGCCCGAAGCCAAGCTGGCTGACTCCGGAGCGCTCAATCTGATGGGATGCGCGGTCGATCCGACGACCGGAAATCTTGCCGTAGCCGATCTCGGTGGTCCTAGCGGAGGCGGCAACGTGGTGATTTACGTCGGCGCCAAGGGCTCTCCAACCGAGTACACTGCGTCGCAGCTGCAGTTCGCATACTTCTGCGCCTACGACGACAAGGGCAATCTCTTCATAGACGGCCTCAACGGCAGCGGCCAGTTCCTCTTTTTCGAGCTTCCGAGCGGAAGCACTACGCTGGAGGCCATCACGCTCGATCAAAGCGTCAATTTTCCGGGCGGCGTTGCCTGGGACGGCCGCTATGTCGCGGTCGGCGATCAGTCTTATGGCGGCGAACATAAGTCGGCGATCTATCGTTTCTCGATCTCCGGTTCGAGCGGGACCCTCGAAGGCACCACGGTACTCACCGGAAGCTGCGACGTCTTGGATTTTGCCGTAGGCTCGACCGCGGTCGCGGCTCCGGACGCTTGCCAGAACACCGTAAGTTTCTACGATTATCCGGCGGGCGGTTCGCCGACGAAAACGTTGACGGGCTTCCAGTATCCCGTTAGTGTCGCCGTCAGCCGTTGAACAAGATTCTCATCGCGGCCGGCGCGGTGATCATTATCGGAACGGTCGTCACGACCGCCGCGCGTTATCGCGAGCTTCCCGATCGGATACCCATTCACTTCGGTCTCGATGGAAGTGCCAACAGATATGGGCCGCGCTCAGCGATTTGGATACTCGTTGCCACGCAGCTACTGATCGCGTCCACGTATGCGCTGACCGGCGGCGAAGGCGGCCTCGGTTCGCTTATCACAAACGATTGCATCCTCGCGATAGCCTGGTACGCGCAGCTTCAGATCATCTCGGCCGCGATCACCGGCCAAAACCGCATTAACCCACTGCGGTTTTGGATATTCTTCGCCGTAATGATGGCCGCCGGGATCGCCGCCACGCGGTTTCGTGATTAGCCGAGCTTAACCAGAACTTTCGGCGGAATCAAGCAAAAGAGCGTACCGGTGGTCGAGCCGGCGTGTGCAAACTCGACCCCGGCCAATGCGGCTTTCTTGAGCTCGATGCTCGCGCCGCCGACGACCCTACCGATCGTGGCGCTCATCGCAGGTTCGTGACCGACCAGCATGATCGAGCTAGCGTCGGCGTGCGCCATCAGAATCTCACGCAAACGCTCGGCGTTGAAGCCGCCGGCAAGGCGAGCATCGTCGACAAACCGCTCCAGCAGGTCGAGCCGGTCGGCAACGATCTTTGCGGTCTGCCGCGCGCGCAGCAGCGGGCTCGTGACGATGCGATCGAGCCCCAGTGAAAGCTCGGAGATTGCCTTCGCCTCGCGCTCCATCCGCTGCCGTCCGTCTTGGGTCAGCGGGCGGTCGAAGTCGCTTCCCGTCCAGGAGTCGGGTTCGGCTGCGATCCCATGACGCAAGAAGTAACACTTCATCGCGGACTCCTACGGCGCGCCATGCCTCCTGTCATCCTAGTGCCGGTACGACCTACAAAGGGCCGGTTCCATCGCTCTATGAACTCGCCGCGCATGAGCAAGACTTGGCAAACGCGAGTGATTCACGCGCAGACGAATCTTCCGCAAGGATATCGGTCGCTGGCGAGTCCGGTCTACCGCGGCTCGACCACGCTCTTCCCCTCGGCTGCGGCCGTAACCGATGAGTGGGATCAAGAACGCGTTGGCTACACGTACGGACTCTACGGAACCCCGACCTCGCTGGAACTGGCCGCACGCATCTGCGCCCTCGAGGGCGGGCGGCACACGATACTCACGCCGGGCGGTCAGTCGGCCATCTCACTGATCGATCTGGCGTTGTTGAGCGGCGGCGATCACGTCTTGGTGCCGTACAGCATCTATCGGCCAAACCGGCAGCTCACCAAGTCGCTGCTCTCGAGATTCGGCGTCACTGCAACCTTTTACGACCCTTTGATCGGCGGCGGCATCGAGGCGCTGATTCAACCGAACACGCGTCTGGTTTGGACGGAGAGTCCAGGTTCGGTCACGATGGAAGTGCAAGACCTCCCGGCGATCGCCGCCGCGGCGCACGCGCGCGACGTGATGGTGGCGCTCGACAACACTTGGTCAGCCGGCGTGCTTTTCGATGCGTTTGCGCACGGAGTCGACGTTTCGATGCAGGCGCTGACGAAATACGTCGGCGGTCACAGCGATCTGCTGCTCGGCTCGATCACCGTTCGTAACGATGCATTGTACCAGCGCCTGGGCTCGGCGCGCCAGGTGCTGGGCTTAGCGGTTTCGCCCGATGAGTGCAGCCTCGCGCTGCGCGGCCTCCAAACGCTCGGCGTGCGCCTAAGTGCGGTCGAAGTTTCTGCGCTGGCGATTGCGCGCTGGCTCGCGCAGCGGCCGGAAGTCGAGCGCGTGCTTCACCCAGCCCTTGCGTCCGGCCCCGGCCACGAGTTCTGGCAACGCGATTTTTTGGGCTCGTCGGGAGTCTTCTCGTTCGTCCTCGCGCCCGGGCCGTCGCGCGAGCGCGTCTTCGCGTTCGTGGATGCGCTCGAGCTCTTCGAGATCGGGTACAGCTGGGCGGGAACGACGAGTCTCGCGGTGGCATATACTATCGGCGACGCTCCGCGGAGGCCGCCTTACGATCACCGGCTGGTGCGGTTCAGCATCGGCTTGGAATCGACCGCGGATCTCATCGCCGACATCGAACGCGCACTACCGGCTCTGCGAGGAGGTACGACATGATGCGAAACATAGGGCTGCTTCTGACATTGCTACTCACGCTTAGCGCACAGGCGCCCGCACAGGGCAACGCGCCGCTGCGGCATCTCGTCTATCAATTCGGATACAACACGCCGGTGGCGAGCTCCGGAAACGGAACTGGAACCACGACGATCGACATCATCGGGCCGGCCCCAGACGGCGGGGTGATGATCAGCGGTCAGGACTTTTGGTGGAACACGGTGCGGCCGCGAGCGACCAACACTTGCGACGTGCATCCCGACGGCGGCGTTTCCTGCTCGCAGGCGCCCAACGCCATCTCGCCGATGCAGCTCACGATCTTTCCGCTGCTGGCGCGCAGTTTTTTCACGCCGCTCAATCCGAGCGCGACTTCGAGCTGGACGCGTAGCTATCACCTGTATCTGGCAATTATACCGGGGGCATCGGGATACGCAGGTCAGCCGACCCGGTGGAACTGCACGTACTCCTTGGTAAGCAAGGGGCCGATTCCGAAGGCCGCTCCGCTCGTGCTGATCGAATCGAAAGGCACGCTCGACCAGCAAGGCGGCACCTACCTCAAGGCCACTTCGAAGCAACGGATCGTGTACGATCCGGTCGCGAAGGTTCCGGCGATCGTCCGCGACATTCGCACGCACTTTCCGCAGCGCACCGTTTACAACAACGACCTCATCGAGTTGAAGCTCGTCAAAGACTCGCACGCCAAACAGTGAGCCGCGCGCTAGCGGGTTAGGGAATCGTCAGCGTCCCCCGGCCGATCGGCACGCATTCGCCTGCAATCCGAACGCGCTCGCCGCGATCTTCAACCCAGAGCTCGCCGCCGCGCGCCGAAAGCTGTCGCGCGAAGAGTTGCGCTTTGCCCACCACGCCGGCCCAGTACGGCGCCAAAACGCAGTGGGCCGAGCCGGTGACGAAATCTTCGGCGATTCCGTGTTTCGGCACAAAATACCGCGAAACGAAATCGCAGTCTCCCTCGAAACCGGCAGCCGTAACGATCAGTGCCGAAAACGGCAAGGCCGCAACCGCAGCGGTATGCGGCCGCAGGTTCCGCACTTGCACGGCATCGGCAAAGACCGCCATTCCGCGGCCGCCCGGCGCCTCCCACAGCGACTGCGGGAGTAGGCCGAGCGCGTCGGCCACCAATGCCGGCGAATGTTCTTTCTGCACCGGCAATGCCGGAAAGTCCAGTGCGAGTCGCCCCCGGTCGCGCGCAACCTCAAGCCGGCCGGCGCGGGTTTCGAACGCGACGCGCTCACGCTGGGGTCCTGAGTCGTTCAGCAACACGTAGCCGGTTGCAAGCGTCGCATGCCCGCAGAGGTCCAACTCGCCCGCGCCGCTAAACCAGCGCAGCTGCAGATCCGGCTTGTCGCCGGAAAAAAAGCCGGTCGCAGGAAGGTTGACCTCGGCTGCGATGGCGAGCAGCGCGCGATCGTCGAGCCAGCGCTCCAGCGCACAGACCCCCGCCGGATTGCCGCCGAACGCCTCTCGCGTGAACGCGTCGATGTGGTAAAACGGAATCTCCACAGCTACGGCGCGATGCTGATCGTCGCGCCGCTGGGATTCTTGAAAACCCCTTTGCCGATCGTCTTCTTTAAACGACCGCCGCCACTCCAAACGCCGACGTCGTGGTTTCCGCCGTTGGGTCCGTCGGGTGCAACGAACGTCGAAGAGTCGAGACAGAATTGCACGACGTTGATTGCGTGATGCAGGGTGACGGCCTTTTCTTCGATTGCCTTCGTGCCGTCGATCGCGAACTCGTAGACGGTTGTCGAGCCGTCGCCGATTGCGACGTAACTGCCCGTCCACTGCACGCCGCCCCAGCCGGTGAAGCTTTGGTGCAACTTGATCCGCTCGAATGCCGTCGCACCCTTGGGAAGCTCGATCAGGACGAAATCGTAGGAGTGATTCAAGCCATCCACAAACAGATCGCCGGCATCGTCGTAGGCGCAGAACAGGTACGCCTGGACGCCGCGAGCCTGATAGATCTTCGGAGAGTGGGCCCCGCTCTTGTAGATCGCCACGCTTCCGGTGTTGGAACCCTTCGGACCGTAGTTCGTGACGGCGAGCGTGCCCGTAACCGGATCGACCGCGCAATCTTGGGGCAGGAAGCCTGTATCGCTAAAAATTGCGATCGGACTCGTGCCGCCATGCGCGTACTCGAGGATGGTTTGCGCAATCGTGTTGGTTATGTAGACGTTCCCCGCGGTATCCGAGCAGTCGCGCACCGGCGAGTGGAACCCGCTCAGGCTGCCGACGGGCGCCCCCTGCGGGTAGGTGTAAACGTCGACGAGATTGGTACCGACATCCGTGACGTACAGCAAGTCGCCGGCCTGTGCGGCGGGGGAAATCCAGGAGGAAGCCGTTTGGGCTACCGCGTTCGGCGCGGGTCCGAGTGACCAAGGAGAAGCGCAGCCCGGCAAAAACGCCGTGGCCACGATCGCGTACCCGAACCGTCTCATACGAAGCCCTTTCGTTCACACTGAAGGAGCCCTCACCCGAAGGCGCCCTTCTCGATGTCGCCTTCCACCTTGGGTGTGATTTTTCCGTGCGAGCGAGCGACTAACGGCGTGAAATGACCACGAACGGGTTGCACGCCGAGTTCGTCGATCGGCTCGAGCGCCACCGCGGGATCCTCTTAAAGGTTGCCGGCGCCTATTGTCACCGTCTGGCCGATCGCGAGGACCTCGTCCAGGAAATGATCGTTGCGCTCTGGCGCGCCTACGGTGGCTTCGGCGGACGGGCCGCTTTCTCGACGTGGATGTACCGGATCGCCGTCAACGTCGCGATCTCGTTTCGACGTCGCGAGGCGCGCCGGCCGCACGAGACCGGAACCGCAAGCGATGCAATCTTGCAACTGACTGCGCCCGAACCCGAAACCGACGAGTCCCTCGCGGCCTTACGCGCGCTCATCGGCGAACTCGACCCGCTCAATCGCGCGTTGATGCTCCTCTATCTCGACGATTGCCCGCAAGCCGAAATTGCCGAGATTCTCGGCATATCGGCGACCAACGTCGCTACGAAGATCGGTCGAATCAAGGAACGCCTCAAGCGTGAGGCTGCCGGACGCAGCTACCGCTAGAAATGGAGGACAACATGGAAATCGAGGAGCTCAAACGGCTTTGGGCCGAGAGCAACCGCAAGCTTGAAGCGAGCACGCGGCTCAACACCGCGTTACTGCGGCAATCGAACCTTCGCACGGCCGACACTTCGCTCAAGCGGCTATCTCGCGGGATCGCATTCGAGCTGGTCGTGAACGTCGCCGGCATCGTGCTGTTGGGGGCGTTCATCGCCAGTCACCTGCACCAGCCGCGATTCGTGGTTCCGGCGGTCGCGCTCGACCTCTACGGGATCGCGCTTGTAATTGCCGCCGTGCGACAGCTGGCCGAGCTCGGCGCGATGGACTACGACGAGCCCGTAGTGGCGATTGCGCGCCGTCTCGAGCAACTTCGGCTGGAGCGCGTTCGTACGACGTTCTGGACGCTGCTCTTGGCACCGCTCATGTGGTTGCCGCTGCTGATCGTCGGGATGCAGGCCTTGTTCGGCGTCGATTGCTACGCCGCCGGCCTCCCCTGGCTCGCCGCCAACGTGATATTTGGCCTGGCGGTCATTGTGGCAGCGATTTTCATTTCAAAGCGCTACGGACCGCGGCTTGGCGCCTCGACGCCGATGCGCGCGGTTGCCGACGCATTTGCCGGCCGCAGCCTAAAGGCGGCGCTTGAATCGCTGGACTCTATCCGGCGCTTCGAGGAGGGCTGACTACTGCGTATCCACCGGTTGATGCGACGGACGCTGGTGCAAGAAGAAACTCTTGGAGTACTTGAGCGGAATGGACTTGAAAGCGCGGGGCGCCTGGGAAAAGTCGAAGGAACCGGCAATGCTTTTCGCGCGCCGGTCGGTGGTTCCCAACCGTCCGAGTCCAAACGTGTCCTCAATGAACTTCAGTACGCTGGCAAACTCGTATTGCGTATGATCGATGTAGCCCGGCTTGCTTGGGTACGTTTCGCGCGCGTACGGCGAGACCACGATCATCGGGACCCTGAATCCCAAACCGCCCCAATGATCGAAAAACGGCGGCGGTACGTTGTCGTAGAAGCCGCCCCAGTCGTCCCATAGGATCACGATCGCGGCATTCGGCCAGTATTGACTCTCGCCAATCGCGTTGACGATGCTTGCGACCCACGATGGGCCGGTGTCGCCCGACCCCGGGCCCGGATGATCGGAATTCTCGCGGTCCGGAATGACCCATGAGACCGCCGGCAGCTGCCCCCCGGCGATGTCGCTGAAGATTTGGGTTGGAGTCTGGGTTACGTTCTCGTTCCACTCCGGTCCGTAACGTACGGCCTTGATTGCGTCGAAGGCATTCCAGAGCGCGCCCGGTCCGTCAATCACGGCGGGCGAGTAATACTTCCAAGACACCGACTTCGCATCGAGCAGATCCCGCAACGTGGAGTAGGTCAAACACGGAAACGGGCCCCCGTCGTAGCGATAATACAATCGGGAGTCGGCGTACTTCAGCAGAGACGTTAGCGTTCCGGAAGGCGCGTCGCATCCCCAGGGCGTCGCGGTCGGATAGTCGACCAGGCTTATGGTCTGCTGCGGATTCAGCATCGTGCCGCCGCGAATAAGATCTTGGTGCGCCGTAAAGCTGCCGCTGCCTTGCGTTTGAAACATATGATCGGCGAGAACGTACTGCTGCGCAAGCGTCCAGTATTGGGCGATCTGCGCGGGGTTGACGTACTGGTACGGTTCCGTGTGGTCGCCGCTGCACTTTCCCCCGTTCAAGGCGAACCCGTCCATCTTGCCGCCGTCGTAGTTTCTTAAGAATCCTAAATAACCGTGAGCGAAGTCGCAGTATTCGAAGAGGTTGACTTCCTTGAGCGCAACCTTGACGTCGCCGCTGGGCGTCTCCATCAGCCCTTCGGTTGCTCCGTCGGCACCCGAGAACGTCGCAAACAGGTCGTCAAAACTGCGATTTTCTTGAATGACGACGACGACGTGCGTTATGTACGTCGAACTGTCGCGCCGGACGGGGTGCCCGCTTTGCAGGGGCGCAAGGCCCACGCTGGGAGCCGTCGGCGAGCCGGCGCCGCAGGCCGCCAGACAAACTGCAATGTTAATCGCTGCTAGTCCGCGAGCGACCCCAAACCGCGAACTCATCGAGGCTCCACTTGGAGTGAGTGTTCCCATCTTCGAGTCGCAATACCCGCAGGTCTACGGCGCTTTGGCTGCCGTGATCCGAACGTCGCCGAATCCAATTCCGGCGATTAATCCCGCGGCAAACGCCAGCAGTGCCGAAAGCGCCATGGCGCCTCGAAATCCATTGACGTATGATGACGCGCTGGTAACGATGATGCCCAGAAGGGCGACGCCGATTAGGCCGGCAGTGCGCGCAACGGCATTATTTACGCCCGATGCCACGCCGGAATGCTCGACGCTGACGGAATCCATCACGGTCGTCGTCAACGGTGCAACGAAGAACGCTCCCCCTAGCCCCAGGACCGTCGCGGCGGGGAAGAACGTGGACCAGTAGGATCCATCGCTCCCCGGCAGCGCGAAGGCCAGAAATCCTAGGCCTGCAAGGACTGCTCCCACCAGCAACGGCCTGCGCGGGCCGATTCGCGCGATCAACCCGCCGGACCACCGCGACGCAAAAGCCATGATAAAAACGAACGGCAGCAACGCGGCGCCGGCGGCGGCCGGCGGATAATGATGCACGTTGATGAGCACGAAGGGCACGAAGTAAAGACTGCCGCCGATGGCGGTGTAGAGCAGGAACGTATAAACGTTGGCCACCGTGAAGGCACGAGACGCAAACAGATCGCACCGCACCATCGGGTCGGGAGCCTTTCGCTCGAACAGAACGAAACCGCATAGGGTGACGAGGCCGCCGATCGCGGCGGCGATCGCGCGCAGCGGAACGGTTCCGCCGTTCATCTCGATCAATCCGTAAACGAGCGCCGCAAGTCCACTCGTGGCAAGCAGGGCCCCTCCGACGTCTATCCTTCTGTCGGCCGAATCGTCCCGGCTCTCGGAGACGCGGAGGGCGAGAACCAGCAATACGATTGCCGCGATTGGAAGATTGATCAGAAATACGTAGCGCCAGGAAAAGCTTTGCGTAAGCCAGCCGCCGATGATCGGCCCCGCTGCGGAAGTAAGCGCGGAGAACCCCGACCATAGCCCGATCGCGCGACCGCGCGCTTCTCCGCTGAAAGCGGCGCTGATCAGGGCTAGGCTCCCGGGCGTCGACAGCGCTCCTCCGATGCCTTGCATGCAACGCGCCCCGATGAGAAATGCGATATTGGCTGAAAGCGCGCATGCCAGCGAGGAGGCCGAGAAGATTGCGATGCCGATTGCGAACACGCGACGGCGGCCATAGAGATCGCCCAAAGCGCCGCCCGTGAGGATCAGCGCCGATAGGAAAAGCGCATAGCCTTCGATGACCCATTGCGTCTGGCCGGCGGTCGTGTGCAGCTCCCGTTGAATGATCGGCAGCGAAACGTTGACCGCAGTGCTGTCGATGAACGTCATCGCGGAGCCTAAGATTGCCGCAACCAGCACCCACTGCGCCTTCACCCCCGGCGCTTCACCCCGTTGCAGTCACCTCCTATCGCGCGCAGAATAGGAGGGAGCCTAAGCGTGAGCATTTTCGACCGGCCGCTGCGAGCGGGCATTTTGGCGGCGGCGGATAACGGATTCGTCCGTCGGACCGTGACGCGGTACGGGATGCGCCTGGGTGCGGCTCGCTTCGTCGCGGGCGAAACCGCCGCGCAGTTTCTTGCGGCGGCGCGGGCGGCGAATGCGCAAGGCTTCGCCGTTGCGGCGACCATTCTCGGCGAGAGCGTTCGCGATTGCAACGAAGCCTTGTCGGTCACGGACGAATATTGCCGCTTGCTCCAGGCGTTCGCGGCCGAGCAGCTTGATGCCAACGTCGCGTTCAAGCTAACCCACGTCGGGCTTGACATCGACTCGGATCTGGCTTTCGAAAATGCGAGCCGCATCGCGCAGGCCGCTGGCGAGCGCGGCAATAGCGTGCGCATGGACATGGAGCAGTCGCGGTACGTCGATCGGACGCTCGAGATCTACCGGCGCCTGCGCGAACGCTACGAGAACGTCGGTTTCGTTCTGCAGTCGTACCTTTATCGCAGCCAAACCGACCTCGCCGCCTTGCTCCCGCTCAAACCAAACGTGCGCATCGTCAAAGGCGCCTATCTCGAGCCTTCCGATGTCGCCCATCCCCATAAGCGCGACGTCGATGCAAACTACCTCGAACTCGTCGAGGCGGCCTTCGCGCAGGGCGGTTACACCGCGATCGCGACGCACGACGCGCGCATCATCGACCGCGTCGTGCAGCTCGCTCTCGAGCACGAGTTCCCGAAACGCGGGCGCTTCGAATTCCAAATGCTTTACGGCATCGCCGGGCCGCTCTCGCGCCGCGTTCTCGAGCAAGGCTATCGCGTCCGCCTCTCGATACCTTTTGGCGATTACTGGTTTCCGTATTTGATGCGGCGCATCGCCGAACGCCCCGCCAACCTCGCCTTCTTCATCAAAGGAGCCTTTGCGAAACGATGAACGGCATTTGGGCCGCAGTACTTACACCGGTCGACGCGGCTTTGGCGCCCGACGCCGGTTGCGCCGCACCGTATTACGGCGAGCTCCTGCAGCGCGGCTGCGACGGCCTTAACCTCTTGGGGACTACGGGCGAAGCGATGTCGTTCAGTGCCGATCAACGGCTGGGATTCATGGAAGCGATCGCGTCGAGTGGCCTGCCGATGGGCCGCGTGATGGTGGGCACCGGCGCAGCATCGCTCGGCGAAGCGGTTCGCCTAACCCATCGCGCCTTTGAGCTAGGCTTTGCCGCCGCGCTCGTCATGCCGCCGTTCTTTTTTCGAGACGCATCCGACGACGGCACGGTCGCTTTCTTCGAAGCACTCGTATCTCGAACGAACCCGCCGCGCAAAAGCATGCTGCTGTATAACTTTCCGCGCATGAGCGGGATTACGTTCCACGCCGGATTGGTCTGCCGCTTGCTCGACGAGTTTCCCGATGCGATCGCCGGGATGAAGGACAGCTCGAACGACCATCGGTTGCAGGCGGAACTCCACGCGCGCCGGCCCGGCTTGCGCGTCTTTCCTGGTTCGGAACGAGACCTTCTCGCCGCTAAGGCGCGCGGCGTTGCCGGCTGCATCTCCGGCAGCGTTGCGCTGTGGCCGGAATTGGCGTCCGCAGCTTTTGCAACCGCCAACGAGAAAGCGGCCGCAGAACTTTCGGAGAAGCGCGCGATGCTTGACGGGTTCCCTTTCATCCCCGCGGTACGTTATCTCACTGCGGCGAGGTTGCGCTCTCCGCAATGGGAGCGAGCGATGCCGCCGCAGCAGCCGCTCGCATGCGATCGGCAAAGGGCGCTAGCGCAAGCCGTTCAGTGCAATCCGTAAGCCGTCAGGTTGCCGTTTTGGTCGGAACAATAAACCGAGCCGTTGACCACGATCGGGCTCTGCCAGTGAACCGGCCCGATGGTTTTCCCGGCGCTCCCCGCGGCGCTGGTCCACAGCTCGGCTCCGCTGAGCGCATTGAGCGCGACGATCGCGTCGTCGAATGCGACGAACACGATGCCGTTAGCCACGGCCGGCGACGTGCCTTCGCCTCCGGTCGACCCGGCGCTGCTTTGCCAAATGCCGACCAGCTGACTAATTCCGGACCCATTGGTCTCCAACTTATACGCCTGAACGACGTTGGAGAAGCCCAAGAATATCCACGCGTTGTTCGACGCATCGGTCCAGACCGCGGGCGTCGAGAAGAGGCCGGCGGGCAGGTCGATCAACTGCAGCTCGCCGCCAACCTGCGGAGAGCCCAGCGCCGCGCGGTTGAGCAGCTTGAGCACGGCATCTTTGCCGCCTTGCACCAGCATCCAGGGCGTCTGGCTATTGGCTTGATCGGGCAGAATGGTCGCCGAGGTGCTTCCGAGGTCGACGTCGCCTTGCTGTAACTGAAGGTAATCCGTCGGCGTGTAGCTGCCCAGGAGGTCCGAAAGGTCGGCGCTGAGGGCGAGCACGGTGTCGCCGTAGTTCTCGCCGCCGGTTTTGTTGGCGTCGAATTGCCCGTTTCCGGTCACTGCGTAGATCCGCCCGTTGAATGAGGAATCCGGGTCGACCACCGCACCTCCGCGTGCCCAAATTCCGGAACGCTGCTGCGAGCACGAGTGAGGTCCGGGAAGCTTGCGATCTTCGGCGCAGAGCGAGTTGAAGATCGTTTCCGCACCGGTGCTCAGGTTGACGCTGACCACGTGTCCGTCGTACGGCGGCGCATCTCCGTTGTAGCCCGAGAGCGTCGCGTAGAGATAGCCGTTGGCGACGTTGAGCGGGGACTCGTCGGCCTCGCTGCTGGACATGCGGGTAATCCGCGCCGGGAAGCCAGCCGCCTGAATCTCATGGCCGTTCGAAGCGTTGAGTTTGTGGACCTTACCATCCACACCGGGGACGTAAATCGCTTTGCCCGAAGGATCCGCCGCCGGCGTGGAGTGGGTATAGTTCGGGCCATGCGTCGCATATCGCCAGAGGATGCGGCCTGACGAGGCCTCAATCCCAAGCGTTTCGCCGCTTAAGGTAGTCTGATAGAGCATCTGTTGGTAAGAGCGGCCGATGCGCACCTTTTGCAAGAAGATCGGCGTAGAGTCGGCGACGGAACCTAGCGAGATCTGCCACCGCGCCCGCAGTTTGTGGACGTTTCCGATCGTGAGGGTGTGCTCCGCGATGTTAAAACTGCTGCGTGCCGGGTCGTAGCCGAAAACCGGCCAATCGGTTGCGCGAGTCGGGAGCAGCGTCGCGAGAATTAGGCCGGCGACGGCGGCCAATGTCGAAAACAGCTTGGCCATGCCGGTTGATTCAGCGTACGGCCCGTGCGTCGCCTGCCGGCGAGGCGTGGCCGGCCCTGGGGCAGGGTAACGGGTTGCGCGACGGCCAAACGCTTCATCGAAATGACCGAACACAGCGGCGCCCAAGAGCCGGCTCCCCTCGTGCAAGACGTCATCGTTGACGTGCCGGGATGGCAGCAAGTGCGTCCGCGCGTGCCCGATACGCAGCAGCGGCGTACGCTCGAAAAACGACGCAGCGTTCGCGAAATCGTTTTCGGCGCGCAAGACGGCATCCTTACGACGCTCGGCATCATTACCGGCGTCGGCGTCGCGGAGGGCGAACGCAGCGCCGTCTTCATCAGCGGCTTCCTCGCCCTGCTGGCGGGCGCGCTCTCGATGGGCGTCGGCGAGTACCTGGGCCGCAAGTCCGAGCGCGAGGTAGTTCAAGCAACCATCGACATGGAAAAGCGCGAAATGGCCGCGGATCCCCAGGGTGAGTTTACGGAGCAAGTTGCCTACTATAAGCTCAAGGGGTTTAGTGCCGAAGAGGCCGAGATGATCGTCAAGCGTTTGACGAAAATTCCCGACATCTACCTTTACGAAATGGTCCGCGACGAGTTCGGCATCGACCCGCGTGAAGCCGAAAATGCGGGGTTGCGGGCTCCGCTGGCGATCAGCGGTTCTTTCGCGCTCGGCTCGCTGCTGCCGATACTGGCCTTCATGTTGCCGTTGTCGATGGCAAGCTCGACCGTCGCGTCATTGTTGTTTGCGCTCATCGGGCTCTTTGGGGTCGGTTATTACGCCGGAACGCTGAGCGAACGCAACCCGGCCGGAAAAGGTCTCGAGATCGCATTGTACGGCTGCGGCGTCTTCGCGATATCGTATCTCGCCGGCCA
>Ga0187783_10000672_pt1 | contig 24900 bp, 21 predicted proteins | sample 1015_SJ02_MP02_2_FD_132471 | JGI IMG/M metagenome (GOLD analysis project Ga0187783, IMG submission 132471) | Tropical peat soil microbial communities from peatlands in Department of Meta, Colombia - 1015_SJ02_MP02_20_MG | ecosystem: Environmental > Terrestrial > Soil > Wetlands > Peat | place...
CGCAGCATCGGCGCCGAGCGCTGCGCGCTCTCGAAGGTGTCGCGCGACCGCTCTTCCAGCCAGCGCGGCTCGACGGCGAAGTCACGCGAGAGTGAAGCGCGCATGGCCTGAACCTCGTACGGGAAGCCGGAGATGAGCACCGGGAGCCCGGTGTGATGAGCGACGTACGCGCCATAAGCAACTCTGCCGAGTAGTCCGTCGCCGGCCGCTGGCGCGCCGCCGTACTCGGCTGCGTCGCGGCGCGCCCAGTCGCCACCGAGAATCACGACGGCCTGTGCCTCGACCGGACGGGCGAGGTCGAGCGCCGGACAGCGTTGCGCCATCGCGCTCAGCGCGCTCGCCACCACCGGTGTCGCGACGAGCCACTGCGAGGCGATGCCTGCGACCAGAAGCGTCCAGCCGGCGCGACGCGCGCCGCGTGCGTGCGCGCCCGTCAGGCAAGTGCCGGCGATCGCCAGGAGCAATGGGCCTGCCGGCGGCAGCACCACCATCTGCAGTAGCAACTTAAGTAGCATGAACATACGTCGAGACCCCATTCAGATGCGGATGGCCTGCCAGGCACGCGAGCGCCAGCGCAGAAACAGCGTGCTGCCGAGAACCATGACATAGATGAGTACCGCCACCCATCCGCCGACCGCGCCCAGACCGTACTGCGGCAGGAAATTCACCCAGCCGTCACCGCGGGAGAACGTCAGCGCGTGCGCCAGCGGCACGAAGAGCAGCAGCGACAGCAGTAGCACCAGCGCGGCGGGTACCCGCACATCGCCGGCGCCCCGCAGACACAGGCTGCTGCCGAGATTGAGGCCGTCGAAGAATTGATAGCCCGCCGCGAGCCACAGCAGCCGCATGCCGAGCGCCACCGCCACGGCTGAATCGGCGTCGTGCGCACCGGTAAAGAACGGCAGCACCCAGCGGCCAGCGAGTGCGATCAGCACGCCAATGCCGCCCATGTAGAGCGCAGCGAGCAGGATCACACGGTTGCCGACCCGCTGCGCCCAGTCGCGGGCTCCGGCGCCGATCGATTGCCCGACGAGGGTCGTGCCCGCAGAGGCAATACCAAAGCCCGGCATGTAGGCGATCGAGGTGAGGATCACCACCATCTGCGTGGCAGCGCCGCCGGCGGTGCCGAGGCGCGTCTGCATCATCTGAAAGATCGCGAAGCCGAGCAGATCCGCGGCCGGCGACAGGCCCATCGGCACGCCGAGGCGCAGCTGTTGCAGCAGGCGGCGTACGTGCGGGCGCCAGGTGAGATGCGAGTGGTAGCGGCGCCGATACTCGGCACGCAGGAACAGCGCGAGCGCGAAAAGCAGGCCGAGCAGCTGCGCGACGTTGGTCGCCCACGCGGAGCCGGCGATTCCCCAGCCGAGGCCGAAGATGAACACCTGGTTGAGCACCGCGTTCGCGACCGTCGTCAGCACCGTGATCAGCAGCGTCACGCGTGGCCGGCCGACGCCGTTGAAGAAGCCGAACATGGCCCACACGGCGGCGCCGACGAACGCCCCACCCATGCGCGGCAGCCAGAAAGCCGACGCCAGCCGTTCGATTTCGTCGTCGAAGCCGAAGGGCGCGAGCAGCACGTGTCGTGCGGCACCCACCAGCACGAACAGCGGCGCCGCGCACAGCATCGCCCACAGCGCGGTCCACACCGCCTGAGCGGCGCGCCGGTAGCGGCGTGCGCCGAAGTACTGTGCGACGAGTGTCTGCACCGCCATGCCCGCCCCGCCCAACACCAGCACCGCCGCGACGATGAGCCACTGCACCGCGCCCACCGCCGCCAACGCCTTCGTGGAGATGCGTCCCATGAACCACATGTCGGTGAGATTGAGCACAATCTGCACCGCACTGTTGGCCATGAGCGGCAGGGCGAGCGCGAGCACCGCACGCTGATCGACGTGCGTGCCTCCGGCGGCGTCGATGCGCTGCGCCGGCAGCGGCGCGGCGCCGCGCGCTGACTGCGTACGGAAATCCATGGCAACATCCCGGGCAATCGGTCATTCTCGCATACCGTCCGCGCCGCAGAGACCGCAACGCCATGGCAAGAGACAGCAAGCGCAGCAGCGGCACGCGCCGCTCGACCGCGAGCGCACGGGGCCGCGGCAAGCTCGCCCCGGGAAAGGCGCGCCGCGGGCTCGAGGCCGCCGAAGTTGCTCTCAGCATCGATGACCCGGCGGTCGCGGAGCTCGCAGCGCTGGTGCGCAGCGTCGGTGGCGCGCCGATCGGTGCGTATCACGAGCCACTCGGCGGGCGGGCGTTGCTGCTCGCGAGTCTGCCGATCGCGGCGTTGCAGCCAACGCCGTTTCAGCGCGATCTGTCGCCGACACACGCGAAGCGTCTCGCCGCGAAGATCGAAGAAACGGCGGCCTTCCTCGACCCGCTCATCGTGGTGCGCGGCGAGGACGGCAGACTCTGGACACCCAACGGACGCCACCGCCTCGCCGCCGGCAAAGTGCTCGGGCTCAGGCAGATCACGGCGCTCATCTCCCCGGACGAATCGCTCGCCTACCGCATCCTCGCACTCAACACCGAGAAGGCACATAACCTCAAGGATCGCAGCCTCGAGGTCATTCGCATGGCCCGCAACCTCGCCCGCCGCCGCGGGACCGAGCGCGAGAGCGCTTTCGCGGCGGAGTTCGAGTCGCCCGAGCTGCTGACACTCGGGATCGTCTACGAGAAGTCGCCGCGCTTCGCCGGCGGGGCCTACAGCGCGTTCCTGAGGAAGGTAGACCGCTTCAGCGAGCGTGCCTTGAGCAGCAGCCTCGCTCAGCGTGAAGACTACGCGGCGCGGCTGACTGCGATCGATGCGCGCGTAAAGACGCTGATCGCCGCGCTGCAGGCGCGCGGCTTCAAGTCCCCGTACCTGCGCAACTATGTGGTCGCACGCATCAACCCGGTGCGTTTCCACAAGGCGAAGAAGGGCGACACCGCAGCGCCCATGCCGCTCGCTCAGGCCCTCACGCGCATGGCCGCCGCCGCCCGCAGCTTCAACCTCGGCTCGGTGTCCAACTCCGATCTAGCCTGGGTGGCCGTAGGGGCGGGCTCCGCCGAGTAGTCAGCGCCGCACGGACGTTGTGTCGGCGTCGTCCTCGGGCAGCCGCGGCACCTCGCCATCGACCCGGTAGGTGAGCCCGTAACCGAAACGAAACAATGGCGGCTCGCCGACGCGGTCGTCCACGGCCGGCGGGCGCGGCGAGCGCGGCCAGGAGAACGGCAGCCGGCCGTGGAAGTCGTAACGTACCCGGCCATCGGCCGCACGAAACAGCACGTCCGCGACGCCGCCGCCTTCGGGGCCCGGTAACCAGGCGGCCACGAAGGCGTCCGCGGCATTGAGCTCGGCGTTCACCCACAGCGGCCGCCCCGAAAGGAACACCGCCACCACCGGCAGTTGCGCGGCGCGCAGCCGGCGCAGCAGCGCCAGGTCGTGCTTGTCACCCACACCGTACTCGAGCGTACCCAGATCGCCCGCGGACTCCGCGTACGGGTGCTCGCCGAACACGACGACCGCAACGTCCGGACGCTCGGCAAATCTCCCATCTGGACTCAAGGTGGCGCTGCCGCCGGCGGCGGCCACGCAATGCGCGATTCCGGCATAGATCGTTTCGCCGTGGGGAAAGGCCGCATTGGGCTCGGTGCCCTGCCAGTCGATGGTCCAGCCGCCGCTTTGACGCGCGATGCTGTCGGCGGCATCACCCGCCACCAGCACGCGCGCATGCGCAGAGAGCGGCAGCAGGTGATGGCGATTCTTCAGCAGCACCAGCGACTCGCGCACCGCCTGGCGGGCCACCGCGCGATGCTCGGGCGAGCCGAGCAGCTGGTATTGTCCGCTGAAAGGTCGCGAGGACGGTCGGCCCTCGCGATCGAGACGGGCCCGCAGCTTGACGCGCAGCACGCGCCGCACGGCGTCGTCGAGGCGCGCCGGTGAGATCAGCCCGGAGCGCTGCTGTGCCAGGATGTTCTCGTGCAGCGCCCGCCAATCGGTGGGTGCCATCAGCACGTCGATGCCGGCATTGACGGCCGCCGCGCAGCTGGTAGCGCTGCAACCCGGGAGCTGCGCGTGACCGTTCCAGTCGCCGATCAGCAGCCCGTCGAAGCCCAAGCGGCCCTTCAGTACTTCGGTCAGCAGCGCGCGGTTGCCGTGCATCTTCGCGCCGCGCCAGCTCGAGTAGGACACCATGATGGTCTGCGCGCCGGCGGCGAGCGCGCCGAGGAAGCCTGCGGCATCGATGTCGCGCAGTGCACTTTCCGTGGCGGGGTTGTCCCCTTGATCCCGGCCCGCGCTCGTCCCGCCGTCACCCAGAAAGTGTTTCGGCGTCGCCAGCACGTGAGCGGCGTCGAGAAACTGCGGCGTGCCCGGCTCGCCCTGCAGTCCCGCCACCATCGCCGCGGCCGCCTCGCGTACCAGCCGTGGATTTTCCGAGTAGCTTTCGTAGGTCCGCCCCCAGCGGGCGTCGCGCACCACGGCCACCGTCGGGCAGAAGGCCCAGTCGAGGCCGGTCACGCGTACCTCGAGCGCGGTGATCTCGCCGATGCGGCGGATCAGCTGCGGGTCACGCGTCGCCCCCAGCGCGATGTTGTGGGGAAATATCGTGGCCGCGGGGATGTTGCTGTGCCCGTGAACGGCATCAGTGCCCCACAGGACGGGCACGCCCGGGTCGGCGGGATCGCCGACCGCGGCGTCATAGAACCGGTCGGCCAGGGTGAGCCACTCACTTGGTGAGGCGAGTTTGTCGCCGTGCGGCGCGGAGTCGCCGCCGTTGAGGATGGAGCCGAGGGGATAGTGGCGCAAGTCATCAGGAGTGATGCTGCCGATATCGGCCTGGACGAGCTGACCGACCTTCTGGGCGGGCGTCATCCGGGCGAGCAGCCGATCGATGCGCGCCTCGAGTTCCGCATTACGCGCGAGAGCGGCCGCGAGCTTCGGCCAGCGCTGCGGATGGACTTCGGATGCGGCGACGACCGAGGCGGCCGCGTGAATCGCGCCCGAGAACGCCGAGAGAGCGCCGGCCGCGCAATAGGCCGTCCACGCGGCCGGTCTCCTGCTCATGGTGGGCCTAGGATACATAGCCAAGGGTGATGCAAATGCTGGAAACAATACCGTCTCACAGCCTCGAGACCAGCAGCGCTCATCTGCGCCGGGGCAGCGCCCCGGGCGGCGGACCTGACGCTCTGCCGGATCTGCTGCTCATCGAGCGGGCACGCGCGGGCGATGAACGCGCCATCGAGGCGCTCATCCGCCGCTACGGCCGCCGTCTGTTTCGCGTGGCGCGCAGCGTGCTCGCCGACGAGGAGCGCGCGGAGGCCGCCGTGCTCGAGGCCTATCTCGCCGCCTTCGGCGATCTGAGCCGCTACGAGCCCACGGGCAAGTTCGCCGCCTGGCTCACGCGGCTCGCGTTCAATCAGGCACGCGCCCTGCGCGTCAGCGCCCGCAGCTCGCAGGCCGCAGTCCCGGCGCCTGCGACCGGCAGCCTTGCCGCGCAGCCCGAGCCCGCGGCAGGCGATGAGCCGGGCGAGCGCCGCGCGCTCGAACAGGCGATCGCCTCGCTCCCGGCGGTGTTTCGTACCGTCTACGTTCTTCGAGTGGTCGAAGGCATCAGCGGCATCGAGACTGCCGCGTCCCTCGGAGTGCACGAGACGACCGTGCGCACCCGCCTGTACCGCGCCCATCGCCGGCTCACGCCGGAAATCGCGCAGCGCACGCGCGCGGCGCCGCCGCTGTTCGAGCCCTCGCGCGAGGCAACCGAGCGCATCGTCAGCCGCACCCTGGCGCAGCTGACTCACGGCTCGATGCTGACGATCTCCGCTTCGCCTCCCTGAAAGGCCACGGTCTCGCCAACGGCGCAACCGAGCACCACCTGCGCGAGCGGCGACACCCAGCCGAGCAGGCCGTGCGCCGCGTCGGCCTCGTCCTCCCCGACCAGGCGCCAAACCTGGGTCGCTCCGGCCGCGAGTCCGCGCGCTGTCACGAAGTTCGGCTGCGGGCTCACCGGCCGCTCGGGAAGCGATTGCGGATCGTCGTCGGAATCGCGCACGAATGCACGGCTCATGCCGGCAACCCCGTGAGCCGCGCACTCTCCTGCCAGAGTCGCGTGGCATCGGCATCGCTTTGCGCCGCGGGGCTCGGTGCAACCCGGCGGCAGTCACGGTAGTAACCTCCGGACTGCCCGGCGAGCTCCGGTGCCGTCGCCAGATACACGCTGGTGCGGGCGCCCTGCTCGGGCGAGAGCATGAAGGGGCGCACGAGCGCGCCGAGCACCATGCGCAAAGCGGCACTGCGGTGAAACAGGTTGCTGTAGACGAACCCCGGGTGCAGCGCGTTGGCGGTAACGCCGCTGCCGGCGAGGCGTGCCGCGAGCGAGCGCGCGAACAGCACGTTGGCGAGCTTCGAGCGCGCGTAGGCCGGCATGAGACCCGAGACCGATCCGTTCATGAGGTCGGAGAAATCGAGGCGCGCCCGGCGGTGTGCTTCGGACGACACCACGATCACCCGCGCGGGCGCTGAGGACCTCAGTTTTGCCAACAGCAGGTTGGTCAGCAGAAACGGCGCCAGGTGGTTGACCGCAAAGGTCAGGTCGTACCCCTCGGCACTGCGTCCGCGCGCCGCGCTCAGCATGCCGGCGTTGTTGATGAGCACGTCGAGCCGCGGCAGGGCGTCGAGCTCCTGCGCGAGGCGGCGCACCTGCGCGAGCCCGGCGAAGTCCGCCTGCACGGCGCGTACCTCGCCATTACCCGTGTCCCGTGCGATGTCTTTGGCCAGCACGCGAGCGCGATCCAGTTCGCGTCCGTGAAGCAGTACGGTCGCGCCGAGCGCAGCGAGCGCACGCGCGGTCGCGAGGCCGACGCCGTGCGTGGCCCCGGTGACAATGCAGATCCTGCCGTTCATACTGCCCACGAAGGCCCTCGAGGGAGGGATGGTATATGAAAGGGATCGGGCCCATTGCGGCGTTGCCACTCGTCGCGCTCGCGGCGCTTGCGGTCGCCGCCCCGAACGTGCTCCCGGAATTCACCCACCACCAGTCAACTGACTGGATCAACTCGGAGCCGCTCACACTCGCGGCGCTCAAGGGCAAGGTGGTGCTGGTGGAGTTCTGGGCCTTCGAATGCGTCAACTGCCTCAACTCCCGTGCCTGGGTGGAGTCGATCGCCAACAGCAAGGGCGCGCAGGGGCTCGTGGTCATCGGCGTGCATACCCCGGAGCTGCCGGCAGAGAGAAACCCGAACGCCGTGCGCCATGCGGTCGACCGCCTGGGCATCCACTACCCGGTGATGATCGATGAAGACTCCTCCTACTGGCGCGCTCTGAACAACCGGTACTGGCCCGCCTTCTATCTGATCGGTCGCGACGGCCGTCTGTACGGGCCGGTGCTCGGCGAGATGCACGTCGGCGACGCGCGTGCCCAGAAGGTGGAGCAAGCCATCGACCAGCTGCTCGCAGCGCCCGCGACGTGAGCGGCGTCGCGAGCGCCTTCCTGCTCACCTTTGCGGGTCTCTTTCCGATCGTGAACCCCATCGAGGGGGCGCCTTTCTTTTTTGGCCTGACCGCACACCTGCCGAGCGCCGAGCGCCAGGTGCTGTCGCGCAAGGTCGCGATCAACGGTTTTGTGCTGCTGCTCGGCTCGATGGTGCTCGGCCCGTACCTGCTGGAGTTCTTTGGCATCCAGCTGCCGGTGGTGCGGATCGCCGGCGGCTTCGTGGTCGCGGCCCTCGGATGGAAGCTGCTCACCCAGGAGCAGTGGTCCGACCACACCGACAGCGTCGGCACGGCGGGGGCAGACAGGAAGGTCGGCAGCTTCTACCCGCTCACCATGCCGATGACCGTGGGGCCCGGCTCGATGTCGGTCGCCATCACCATCGGCAGCCGCAGGCAGCCGGGGTTGCCGAAGCTCGTGGTGGTGGAGCACGCCGCGGGCGCCCTGCTGGGGCTGATCGCGATCGGGTTCAGCATCTATATCGCCTATCGCTTCGCCGAGAATATCGGGCGGCTTCTCGGCGCCACGGGTATCGAGGTGCTGGTGCGCCTGTCCGCCTTCATTCTCATGTGCATCGGCATCGAGATCATGTGGAACGGCTACACGGCGCTGACTGCCCTGCATTGACGGCATGCGCCGCGCTCGTGTCGCGGCGCACGGCAGAGGCGCCCGTTGCAGCGGTCGACGCTGCGCCGCGCCACACGGTGCTGCCTCGCCCCACGAGCGCACAATAACGGTGCAATGCCACACTTGCGCTGCCGGCGAGGCGTGCGCTTGATCTAATATCCCGCATGCACAGTGCGCGCGCTCCCTACAACGAGATGCTCGATACGACGGGCGCACCGCGGTTGCATTGCCGGCAGTACTACGGCTGGCTGCGTGAGCAGACGCCCGAGAACCTCGCCCGCAAGCGTGCCGAGGCAGATGCGCTGTTCCACCGGGTCGGCATCACCTTCGCTGTCTACGGTGAGAACGAAGGCACCGAGCGACTCATTCCGTTCGACATCGTGCCGCGCATCCTGCCGGCGGACGAATGGGCGCGCCTCGAGCAGGGCCTGAAGCAGCGCGTGCGGGCGCTGAACGCGTTCATCGCCGACATCTACCACGAGCAGCGCATCCTGCGTGCCGGACGCATACGCGCGGAGCAGATCCTGTGCAATCCGCAGTATCGCCCGGAGATGCAGGGTCTCAACCTGCCCGGCGGCATCTACGCGCACATCAGCGGCATCGACATCGTGCGCGATCACGACGGTGCATTCTGCGTGCTCGAGGACAACCTGCGCGTGCCCTCGGGAGTCTCCTACATGCTGGAAAACCGCAAGATGATGATGCGGTTGTTCCCGGAGCTGTTCGGACGCGATGCGATCGAGCCGGTCGAGCACTACCCGGACGTGCTGCACGAGAACCTGAAAAGCGTCGCCCCGGTTGGGGTGACCGACCCGACGGTAGTGCTGCTCACTCCGGGCGCCTACAACAGCGCCTACTTCGAGCACGCCTTCCTCGCGCAGCAGATGGGGATCGAGTTGGTCGAGGGCCAGGACCTGTTCGTGCGTGATGCGGTGCTCTACATGCGCACCACGCGCGGCCCCGAGCGAGTCGACGTGGTATACCGGCGGCTCGACGACGATTTCCTCGATCCCCTGTCCTTCCGCCCCGATTCGACACTCGGTGTGCCTGGACTTCTCACCGCCTACCGTGCCGGCCACGTGACCATCGCCAATGCCATCGGTACCGGGGTCGCCGACGACAAATCGATCTATCCCTATGTGCCCGACATGGTGCGCTTCTATCTCGAGGAGGAGCCGTTGCTCGCCAACGTGCCGACGTGGGTGCTGCGGCACGCCGAGGATCGCGCCTACGTGCTCGCGCACCTCGAGGAGCTCGTGGTGAAGGAGGTGCACGGCGCTGGTGGTTACGGCATGCTGATTGGCCCCGCGGCGAGCAGCACGCAGCTCGCAGAATTCCGCGCCCGCATCCACGCGCACCCGGAGCGTTACATCGCGCAACCGACTCTCGCGCTGTCGACTTCGCCGACGTTGGTGGCCGCGGGGCTCGCGCCGCGGCACATCGACCTGCGTCCCTTCGTGCTCTCCGGACGCGACGTCACGGTGGTGCCCGGAGGGCTGACGCGGGTGGCGCTGCGCGAGGGGTCGCTCGTGGTCAACTCCTCGCAGGGCGGCGGCACCAAGGACACCTGGGTACTCGGTGCGGCGCCCGGCAGTCCCGCAGCTGCGGACCGCGCCGGTGCCTGAGATGCTCAGCCGTACTGCCGATCACCTCTACTGGATGTCGCGCTACCTCGAGCGCGCGGTGAATCTCGCGCGCATGATCGATGCGCACCAGCGCCTCGCGCTGCTGCCGCGCGCCCCCGAGGCCGTCCGCCAGGGCTGGCAGGCGACGCTGGTATCGCTCGGACTGGACCAGGCCTACCGCGAGCGCCACGGCAGCGTCGCCCCGCGCAAGGCCTTCGACTTCGTTGCCTTCGACCGCGAGCAGCCGGGAAGCATCCTGCAGTGCCTGCGCGCGGCGCGCGAGAACGCCCGGGCGGTGCGCGGCACCATCACCTCCGACATGTGGGAGACGCTCAACGCCACCTACCTGGAGTCGCTGACGTTCAGTTCCAACATGCCGGAGAGCGCCCGCGGTGAGTTCCTCGAATGGGTGAAATACCGTACTCACCTCAGCCGCGGCATCACCTCCGGCACGCTGCTGCGCGATGAGGCCTCGCATTTCACGCACATCGGTACCTTCCTCGAGCGCGCCGACAACACCACACGGATGCTCGAGGCGCGCTGGCGCGATCCCGGCGGCCGCGGCGAGCGGCTGATCGAGGAGGCCTCGGAGTGGGCGGTGCTGCTGCGCGCCATGTCGGCGTTCGAGATGTTTCGCCGCCTGTACCGCGACAGCGTCACGCCGCTGCGCGTCACGCAGATGCTGCTGATGCGCGATGATCTGCCGCAGGGCGTGCACCGCTGCCTCGATGAGCTGCAGGCGAACCTTGCGGCCGTGGCCAACGACCAGTCGAGCGAGACGCTGCGCCGCGCCGGGGAGCTGCACGCGCAATTTCACTTCGGACGCTTCGAGGAGCTGTGCGCCGACGGCGTGCCGCCGTTCCTCGACCGCTTCCAGGGGCGGCTGCGTGACCTCGGCGAGCGGATCGCGAACGACTTTCTCGTGCCCGCGGGCACCCATTAGGCGCGGCGCGCACCGGAGCTCACCCGCCATGCAGCTGCGCATCCTTCACCGCACCGTTTACAGCTACGACGAGCCGGTCAAGTACACGGCGCAGACGCTGCGCCTCACGCCGCGCCGCGAGGGTGCGCAACGCGTGCTCGCCTGGAGCATCCGCGCTCCCGGCCGGCGCACCGAGCAGGTGGACGCCCACGGCAACATCACGCACCTGCTGACGCTCGAGGAGCCGCACCGCGCGATCGAGATCGACGTGCGCGGCGTGGTAGAGATGGCCGGCGACGAGGCGTTCGTGCGCTTCGACGGCACGCTCTCGCCGCTCGCGTATCTCGCTGCCACGCCCCTGACCGGCGCGAGCGAGGCGATGGTGGCGCTCGCCCGAGAGCACCTGGCAGGCGGTGGGAGCCTCCGCGACCGCCTCTACCGGCTTGCCACGGGCGTGTACCAGGCGGTGCGCTACATGCCCGGGACCACCAGCGTCGAGGATTCGGCGGCGGAGGCGTTTGCCCGTGGTCAGGGCGTTTGCCAGGATCAGGCCCATGTGTTCATTGCCTGCTGTCGCTCGGCAGGGGTCCCGGCGCGTTACGTGAGCGGCTACCTCTGTAGCGTCGATGGCAGCGACTCGGCGAGTCACGCCTGGGTGGATGCGTGGCTCGAGGAGCAGCAGGGCTGGCTGAGCATCGACGTGACACACCTCGAGCCGATGGGACCCAAGCACTGCCGGCTTGCGGTCGGGCGCGACTACTTGGATGCTGCGCCGGTGCGTGGCGTGCGCCGCGGCGGCGGCCGCGAACTGCTGGATGTCAGCGTCGCGGCGACCACCTCCGGTGATCAATGAGGTCGGCAGCCAAAGGGGAGACCTGCGATCCATGACTTACTGTGTGGGCATACTGCTCGATACCGGGATGGTGTTCCTGTCGGACTCCAGAACCAGCGCCGGCGTGGACCAGATCAGCACCTTCCGCAAGACCACGGCGTTTCAGAAGCCGGGCGAGCGGGTGATGGTGTTGCAGAGCGCCGGTAATCTCGCCATCACCCAGGCAGTGACCAGCGTGCTGCGCGAGAACCTCGAGGCGCCGGCGGCGACCGCTGCGGGGCCGACACTGTTCGGCTGTCGCAACATGTTCGAGGCGGCGCAGTGCGTCGGCGAGGCGCTGCGCGAGGCCCACCGGCGCGATGCGCAATCGCTCCAGCAGTTCGCCGTGGAGTTCAACGCCAGCTTCATCCTCGGTGGCCAGATCCGCGGCGAGGAGCCGCGCCTCTTCAGCATCTACTCCGCCGGCAACTTCATCGAGGCCACCGCCGAGACCAGCTATTTCCAGATCGGCGAGTCGAAGTATGGTAAACCGATCATCGATCGCGTGATCCGCCGCAGCAGCAGTTTGAACGAGGCCGCCAAGGCGGCGCTGATATCGATGGACTCCACCATCCGCTCCAACCTGTCGGTCGGGCTGCCGGCCGATCTGGTGATGGTGAAGCGCGACCGCTTCGCGGTCGCGCGTCACGTCAGCATCGATGACGACAACGCCTACTTCGCCAGCATCCGCAAGCGCTGGAGCGAGGCGCTGCGCGAGGTGTTTGCTCAGCTGCCGGAGCCGGACTGGCTGCGCAGTCCGCGCGGCTGGGCTCCCGAGCAGCGCGCCGCCGATTAGAACGCGGCGCGCGCGTCCGGCGCGGCGGCGAGCAACGCCAGTACCGCGGCGCGCGCCGCCGCCGAATGCACCGGCAGCGCCAGCACGTCGCCCGGGCGTGCCCACCCGAGCGCGTAGCGCACCGCCTCGAGCTCGCTCATGCGCAGCGGCAGCGAGGACTCCGGCAATCCGGCACGTCGCAGCGCGGCGTGAATGACGCGCGGGATCTCCCCGGCGGCGCGGCCGCGCAGATGCGCCTCGTTCTCCTTGATGACGACGAGCGCCGGGCGAAACTCCGCCGCCACCAGCGCCAGCGCCTCGATCTCGGCGTCCTGACGGTTGCCGGCGTGACCGAGCAGCATGCCGAGCCGACCACGCCCGCCGCGCAGATGCTCGGCGACGTGCAGCAGTCCGCGCAGCCCATCTGGGTTGTGCGCGTAGTCGACGAGTATCCGCACGCCGTCGCGCTCGAAGCGCATCATGCGGCCGAAGTTGTCGCTGACGCTCGCCCCGAAACAGGCGAACACCGCCGTGATGTCGGCCGGCGGCACGCCGAGTGCCGCGGCCGCGATAGCCGCGCCTGCCAGGTTGGCAACATTGTAGGTCGCGCTGCCCTCGACGCTGAGGGGCATGGCAGCGACCGACCCGAGGTCATACTCTGCGCCGCCGTGTCGCAGCGCGAGGCGGCCACTGCGCACACCGCAGCTCGCTGCACCGCCGGTCGCCTGCGCGCGCCGCGCCGCGGCGTCCGCATCGAGCGAGAACCACCCGAGCGCCGGCGCGCGCCCGAAGCGCTGTACCAGCTCGGACGCCTTCGCCACGAGCTGCGTGTCGTCGGCGCTCAGCACCAGGATCCCCCCGGGACTCACGACGCCCGCGACCGCGAGCTTCACCTCGGCGAGCGCGGCCAGATCGTCGATGCCGTACTCGCCGAAGTGATCGGCGCTGACGTTGGTGACCAGTGCCACCTGCGCCTGCGACACGGCGATGCCGCGGCGCAGGATCCCGCCGCGCGCCGTCTCCACGACGGCACAGCCGGCACGGCGCTCGCGCAGCACCCGTCGCGCGCCTGCCGGTCCCGAGTAGTCGCCGCTCTCGAGCAGCTCCGCGCCGAGAAATACCCCGTCGGTGCAGCAATAGCCGGGCAGCCAGCCCCGGGCACGCGCGCAGGCGGCCAGCAGCCGCACGCTGGTGGTCTTGCCGTTCGAGCCGGTGACGAGCGCGGTCGGTATGTCGTGCAGCTCCTCCCAGGACACCGCGTTCACCTCCGGAAGCGCCGCGAGCGCGAAGTCGCGTCCGCCGCTACCGGATCCGAGGGTGAGCAGCTCGTCATCGAGCGCGTGCGGCAGGCCGCGCGCCGCCGCCTCGGCGAGCAGCGTGCGCAGCTCCGGGCGCGCCTCGCGTGCGGCGAGACGCGCGAAGCGGCGCAGCGCCGCCGATTCCGCGAGCACCGGCGCGAGCCCGAGGTCGGGAACCGCCGCCTCCTCGAGCGATGCCGCCACGAGCGCCGCCTCGAGCCCGCCCCAGCGCGCATCGTCCCGCGCGAGGAGCGTGGCGCACAGTGCCCACTCGTTCACCTCGGTGGCCGTAAAGAGCGCATCCACCGGCGCCGCCAGGGCGAGCGAGGCACCGCCCGCGTGTGCTCGCGCCACGACACCGGGCATGCGCCAGCCGAGGTGTGCGCGCGCGCGCTCGACCCGCGTACGCCAGCCGACGAGCAGCGCGGCATCGACTGAGAGGCCGGCGGTTTCCAGCTGCGCCCCGCAACCGGCAAAGAACAGATTGGCGCCGGTGAGACGCCGCGAGGCCTCGAACGGCAGTGGGGTCGGCGCGCTCAGTCGGCGGCCTCCGGGGCGAAGTGCACGCCACGCTCGTCGCGAATCAGGCCCTCGAGGCTGAACGCCACCGGCGCCGCCTCGGCGGGACGATAAGCACCGTCCCCGGTGGGCTCAGTTGGCAGCGGCGGTGGCGCTGCGGGTGGCGCCACCGCGGCGCCCGCCGGCTTGAACTTGGTGATCTGCTTCCAGGAACGAGTGAGGGCATCGGCAAAGATCAGCAGCAGATCTCCGGGCTGTCCCATGTTGAGCGCCGCGGCGATAGCGTCCTGCTCGTCGGGGATGATCGAGATCGCCTCCTCGGAGACGCCCGCGGCACGCAGCGCCGCGGCCTGGATGCGTGGCACTTCGTCGGGCTTGCGCTCGCGCAGCGCGTCGTCGCGGCGGCAGATGTAATGATCGAAGCGGCCCGCAACCGCGCGGGCGATGGCGATGAGATCCTCGTCGCGCCGGTCACCGGGTCCGGCCATTACCACGATGCGCCGGCCCGTGACGTCGAGGCGCTGGGCGAGATCGGCCATGACCGCCACCGCATGCGCGTTGTGCCCGTAGTCGAACAACACCTTGAAGGGGTGCTCGTTGAACACGTTCATGCGGCCGGGCGCCTGAAAGAAGGTCGAGTCGAAGGTCCGCAGGCCCTGGCGGATCGCATCGAGCTTGATGCCGAGGGAGAACGCCATGCTCGCTGCGAACATGGCGTTCTGCACGTTGTGGGTGGCGCGTCCTTCGAGCGTCGCCGGGATCAGGTGCGTCCACAGCAACGGAATGTGACCGTTCTTGTCGTAGAGCGTGATCATCTGCCCGTTGACCCCAGCTTCCAGTGCGCAACCGCGCCCGCCGGCGCGTATGTGCTCGCGCACCAGCGTGTGTTGCGGATTCATGGTGACGTAGCAGATGTGCTTGGCCTCGGTGTAACCCGACATCCTCAGCACCAGCGCATCGTCGGCGTTCAGCACGGCGCAGTCGGTGGCCACCTCGACGACGATGCGCTTCACCTCGGCGAGCTGCTCGAGCGTCTCGATGCCCTTGAGTCCGAGGTGATCCGGCTGCACATTGAGCACCGCACCGACGTTGACCTCGTTCACGCCCATTCCGGCGCGCAGCAGCCCGCCGCGCGCGGTCTCGAGCACCGCAATGTCGATCTGCGGGTCAGCGAGCACCATGCGCGCCGACACCGGCCCGGTCATGTCGCCCGGCACCGTGCGCTGGCCGTCGATGTAGACGCCGTCGGTGGTCGTGAGGCCGGGGACGTAGCCAGCCATCTTGCAGATGTGGGCGAGCATGCGCGCGGTAGTGGTCTTGCCGTTGGTGCCCGTGATCGCCGCAATCGGTACGCGCGCAGAGGCGCCGGGCGGAAACAGCATGTCGATCACCGGCGCCGCGACGTCGCGCGCGCTGCCCTCGCTCGGCGCCACGTGCATGCGAAAGCCCGGCGCGGCATTGACCTCGCAGATGCCCCCGCCGATCTTGCGGTAGCTCTCGGTGATGTTCTTCGACAGAAAGTCGACACCGCCAACGTCGAGCCCGATCGCGCGTATCGCCCGCTCGGCCATTTCGCGATTGTCGGGGTGTATCACATCGGTGACGTCGGTGGCGGTGCCGCCGGTGGAGAGGTTGGCGGTCGAGCGCAGGTATACCGCCCGTCCCTTCTCCGGAACCGAGCTGGCGGTGAGTGCGGCGCGCTCGAGCATCTTGTGCGCCTGGGCGTCGAGCTCGAGCCGCGTCAGCACCTTCTCGTGCCCGACGCCGCGGCGCGGATCCTGGTTCACGATGTCGACGAGCTCGGCAACGGTGTGCTCGCCATCGCCCACGACGTGGCCGGGGGTACGGCGCGTCGCGGCGACCAGCTCGCCGTTCACCACCAGCAGGCGGTGATCATCACCTTCGAGGAAGCTCTCGACGACCACCGAGCGCGAGTGCTCGCGCGCGACCTTGAAGCCGTGCGCCACGTCCTCATCGGTCGTGAGGCGGATGGAGATGCCGCGCCCGTGATTGCCGTTGTAGGGCTTGGTGACCACCGGAAAGCCGATGCGCCGCGCCGCGCGCACCGCCTGGGTCTCGCTCTGCACCAGCTCCTGCTGCGGCACGGGCAGCCCCAGGCTGGCGAGGATCTTGTTGGTCTCCTCCTTGTCGCTCGCCAGCTCCACCGCGATGTGCGGCGTACGGCCGGTGACGGTCGCCTGGAGGCGCTGCTGGTACTTGCCGTGACCCAACTGCACCAGCGACTGCTCGTTGAGACGCAGCCACGGGATACCACGTGCCTCGGCCGCGCGCACCAGCGAGGCGGTCGAGGGACCAAGTGCGCGGCGCTGCGCGAAGCGGATGAACTGATCGCGTGCCTCGGCCCAGTTCCAGTCCGCCGGCACGCCGTCGGCGGGGCGCAGCTCCTCGGGCAGCAGCGAGAGGAGCAGTCGCAGCCCGAGTTCGCCGGCGGCAATCCCCTCATCGCGCTGGGCGTACTCGTACACCACCGTGTAAACACCGTGCGGGCCTGCGGCGCGCGTCTTGCCGAAGGTGACCTCCTCGCCGGCAATGTTCTGCAACTCGATGGCCACGTGCTCGAGCACGTGGCCGAGCCAGGTGCCCTCGCCCTCGCGCATACGGCGCAAGAACCCGCCCGGCTCGCGGTACGAGCAGCCGTGCTCGGCGAGCCCGGGCAGCGCCGCCGCGAGGCCCGCCACGAAGCGCTCGCCGAGTCGCCCCGTGGGCCATGCCTCGAGGGCACCCAGGTCGAGCTCCAGGCGGATGACGGGGAAACGTGCGTAGAGCGAGGGGCCGACGTAGACCGATCGATCGAGAATGCGCATGGGTGTTGCTCGCGGGAATCGTAATAGTAGTTATTCAAGGCAAGCGGTCGCGCGTGGCAGGGCTCCTGGTCCGTCAGTCACCCTCCTTTGAGGGGAGCAGCGCACCGGCGGTGGCAACGCGCGTGTGCAGGTTGAACGTGGCACCAGCGACCAGCATATGCAGCCTCAGGCCGAGCATACATACGGGCTGACCCTCCTCGACACTGTCGATCGAGGAGTAGCTTACCTCCGAGCCGTCGACCACGGTGACGCCGCCGCTGCCCTCGACCTCCAGGGTCTCGTCCGGGCCGATGAAGGCCGCGGTGTCCTCGTCGAGGCCGATGCCCACCGCGAACGGATTGTAGGCGAGCGCGGTCAGCAGCCTTCCCAGCCGGTCGCGCTGGCGGAAGTGCTGGTCGATGATGAAGCGGTTGGTGAGCCCCAGCCCCGGCGCGAGGCGCACGCTGCCGGCGATCATCGACGAACCCTCATCGCCCGCGGCGATCATGTGCTCGGAGAGTATGCTGGCGCCGGCGCTCGTGCCGCCGACGGTGACACCAACCGCGTTGCGCTGGCGGATGAGCTTGGCCACCAGGGTGCCGCCGAGAAGCGTGGTGAGACGCAACTGGTTGCCGCCCGTAAAGAAGACGCCGCTCGCCTCCTCGAGCCGCTGCAGCCGTCCGCGCTCCTGGCAGTCGCGGCGGGTGTCGAAATCCATCACCGCGACGCGTGCGGCGCCGAGCTGCCTGAAGAGCTGCTCATAGCGCGCGCCGGTCTCGTGCACGCGGCTGGCGGTCGGGATGACGACGATGTCGGCCTGCGCACCTCCCGAGACGCGCAGGAAGCGCTCGAGAATCCTCGGGTCGTTCTCCTTGTTCTCGGCGCCGCCGATGGGCACGATCCAACCGCGTGCCTGGCCGTCGGGAACTCTGCTGGGCATTCGACTCCTCGAAGTAGGTTTCCAGAAGTCTAACTTACCACGAGCGGCGCCCTTCCCGCCCGTAACGCTGCGCGGCGTCGCCTCGCGCCGACAGCAGATGCGGGTTGAGACATCCGTCGCACTCTGGCGGCAGACGCCTTGCACGGGTGCTGGGTGCGCACGACACTCGCACCGCCCGGCACGGATCGGGCTTTCGGCAACATCACCTCACGAGGTTTCCATGTTTGCAAAATTGCTGTTGGCTTCGGCCGCACTCGCATTGACGATGTCGGTGGCGTCGGCTGGCGCGCCGGTCGACAACGTCAGCAGCCAGAAGCACCCGAATCTGGCTGCCGCGCAGCGGCTCTCCACCCAGGCCTACGAAAAGATCAGCGCGGCCCAGCAGGCCAACGAGTGGGACATGAACGGCCACGCCGCGAAGGCCAAGGACCTGCTCGACCAGGTCAATCGCGAGCTCAAGGAAGCCGCCGAGGCGGCGAACGCCCATCACCACTAACTCCCGCGCAGCTTCTGCGTGACGTGAGGCGGGGCGGCCAAGTGCCGCCCCGCGCATTTTTGCGCCGAGCGGGCGCGGTGCCGCTGCCGGTGTCGCCGCCGACGATGTTCGCCGAGCACACGCTCACGAGCCAGGCGACGACGGGACGGGCGAACCCGGTTGATTCCCCACGGTCGAACATGACATACCGCAGCCGGCGGCACGGGAATGCCTTGCCTTGGCGGCGGCTCTGACGGGCGGCAGTCCGACGAGCCGATCGGGCAAGCAGTAAGGAGGCTGCAATGACAGTAGTTCGCATGCTGGCTCTCGACGGCGCTTCCCGCGGGCGCTGATCATGGCGAGTCACCGACAGAAAGCCGCGCCACGTTCCAACACGAGGAAGGCAGCGGCGGCGCTGCGGCAGAAACACACGGCGCCGCACCCTGCCGGGGCACGCGCACTGCGCTCGGCAAGCGCGGCGCGAAACTGCGCCAGCGCACAGGCGCACATGACGGAGCGTAAAGCGCTCGCTCGCGGGCCGACGCCAACCGCACGCCACTATGCGTTTTCGGCAGCGGCTATGCCTTTTCGCGGCTTGACCTGCCGGCGACGTTGCGATTAATTGCCCGCAGCGCGAACGTTGCCACAGCGTGGCGTGGAAAATGACGAGACCTCGCAGGCGGGATCCCCACAGGGCGGGCGCGGCGGCGCAGCCGCAACGCTCCACGCGCTACCGCAATATCGTCAATCCGTTCACGCCGGTGCGGATATTCTCCGACGACCAGATTGAAAGCATGCACCGGGCTGCCCTCGGCATCCTCGAGCGCTTTGGCGTGCGCGTGCTGTCGGAGCGCGGACGCGCCGTGCTGGCACAGGCGGGTGCAACGGTGGACGAGGCGAGCCAGATGGTGCGGCTCGATGCGGGGCTCGTGACACAGGCGCTCGCGTCGGTGCCGGCCGAGGCGCAGCTGGTCGCGGGCAACCCGGCCCGCTCCTGCCGCGTCGGCGGTCCACACGTCGTGTTCGCCCCGGTTGCAGGTCCGCCGAGCGTCAGTGATCTCGAGCGCGGCAAGCGCACCGGGACGCTGGCTGACTTTCGCGATCTGGTACGCCTGTCGCAGGCCTTCGACGTGGTGCACGTGCTCGGTCAGATGACCGAACCGCAGGACGTGCCGGTCGCCGAGCGTCATCTGGAGACGACGCTCGCGCAGCTCACCCTCGGCGACAAGGTCCCCTATTTCTACTGTCGTGGCGACGCGCAGCTCGCCGACTGTTTCGCCATGCTGCGCATCGCGCACGGCATCGACGAGGCGACGTTTCAAGCCGCGCCGCGCTGCTACAGCATCTGCAATACCAACTCGCCGCTGCAGCTCGACGTGCCGATGACGGAAGGGATCATTTTCTTCGCGCAGCACGGTCAGCTGATGATCGTCACCCCTTTTACGCTCGCTGGCGCCATGGCGCCCGTGACCATTCCGGGTGCACTGACGCTGGCGCACGCTGAAGCCCTGTTCGGCATCACGCTCACGCAGATCGTGCGAGCCGGTGCTCCCGTCATGTACGGCAGCTTCACCTCGAACGTCGACATGAAGTCGGGATCGCCGGCATTCGGCACGCCCGAGTACGCCAAGGCGGCATTCGGTGCCGGCCAGCTCGCCCGGCACATCGGCGTTCCTTGGCGCTGCTCGAGCGCCACGGCCTCCAACACACCGGACGCCCAGGCTGCCTACGAGTCACAGATGAGCCTGTGGGGGGCGCTGCTCGGCGGCTGTCACTTCGTGCTGCACGCCGCCGGCTGGCTGGAAGGCGGGCTGACCGCCTCGTTCGAGAAGTTCATTCTCGATGTCGAGATGTTGCAGATGTTCGCCGAGCTCTTCCAACCCGTGCCGGCCTCGGCCGAGGAAATCGGCATCGACGCGGTCGCGGAGGTGGGCCCCGGTGGCCATTTCTTCGCGGCGGCTCACACCATGCAGCGCTACCGCGATGCCTTCTACACCCCACTGGTCTCGGACTGGCGCAACTACGGCGCCTGGACCGACGCCGGCGCCCGGACGGCGACCGAGCGCGCCGCGACGGTGTGGCGCGACACGCTCGCCGCGTTCCAGCCGCCCGCCATGGATGCGGCCGTACACGAAGTGCTGACCGCTTTCGTCGAGCGGCGCCGTCGCGAGGGCGGTGCACCACCGGTTTCCTGAAGCTGCCGCCGGGCGCAGCCCCGTGGCCCCGGTGCGAACGAACGTACGTCGCAGCGGCGGAGATGCGACCTCGCAACGGTTGCGCAATAATCAAACGCTTCACGACACACGCGCCGCGAGACCAAGATAGAGAACAACGTGAACTGCGCGAAGCGCACTCTTCGCAACGTCGGCGCCCGGCTGGTCGATCCTGTTGCGCCTGTCGGTTGGTTTGGTGGTATCCCTGTCCGAGGGAATGCAGAAGCTTCTCTTCCCCGCGATCCTCGGCGCCGGGCGCTTCGCGAGCATCGGCATACCGTATCCGCAGCTCATGGGCCCGCTGGTCGCAGTCCTGGAGCTCGGTCACGACTTCTGGATCTTTCACCTGGGGAAGCTGCCGCGCTACGGCTTATGGAGCATGCTGCACGAGGCGCGGCTCGATTTCGTCATGCTGCTGGCGCTCTTGTACCTGTTGATGGCGGGCGCCGGCACCTCATCGCTCGATGCGCGGTTCCCCGGCTCCCGTCCTCGCGGGTTGGCGCATGAGTGAGCTGTTGGGATTCCTCGGCTCGGTCGTGGGGCTGTGGCTGTGCGCCTTGTTCGGTGCCCGCTTCGTGTCCTCCCTCGGAGTCGCTGCGGGCAAGGAGGCGCGCGATGACTTCAACCTGGTGCTCGCTGCCTCACTCACGCTGCTCGGACTCATCATCGGCTTCAGTTTCTCGATGGCGAGCAATCGTTACGACCTGCGCAAGGCCTACGAGGAGGCTGAGGCCAATGCGATTGGGACGGAATACCTGCGCGCGGGTCTCCTGCCCGCGGCGGATGCCGCGCAGGTGCGGACGCTGTTGCGGCGCTACCTCGATGAGCGGATCGACTTCTATGACACGCGCGACAAGCGGCGCCTGCCGCAGCTCGGCGTGCGGACCAGCCAGACGCAGTCACAGCTATGGTCCGCGGTGCAGGCCGCGACCCTCACTCAGCCGAGCGCTGTTACCGTGCTGGTCGCCGCCGGCATGAACGACGTGCTCAACTCGGAGGGCTATACGCAGGCTGCATGGTGGAATCGTCTTCCCATCGAGGCCTGGGTGCTCATGGTCTTGATTGCAATGCTGGGCAACGCGATGGTCGGCTACTCCTTCGGCAAGGGCCGGGCGCGCCCGGCGCTGCTGCTCATCCTGCCGGTACTCCTTTCGATTGCGTTCCTTCTCATTGCCGACATCGACAGTCCGCGCAGCGGCGTGATACACGTGGCGCCGCAGAACCTGTTGGCGCTGCTTGCAACGATGCGTTAGCCGCGACCGCACGCTGTGAATGACGCCATTTGCAACACTGGTCGGCACTTCGCAGCGCGTGGGCGCAACGCCCGCACGCCTCGCCAAGATCCGCGCACTCGCTGAGCTGCTCGCCGCGCTCGAGCCTCAAGAGATCGAGATCGCCACGCTTTATCTCTCGGGAGAGCTCCCGCAGGGGCGAATCGGCATCGGTTACGCGACGCTGCAGGCGGCGGCCGCGACGGCCGCGGCACAAGGTGCGACGCTGACCATCGTCGAAGTGGACCGACGGCTCGCGACGCTCGCAACCATACGCGGCTCGGGCTCGACCCCGCGGCGCACGCAGCTCCTGACGGAGCTGTTCGCGCTCGCGACCGCCGACGAGCAGTTCTTTCTGATGCATCTTCTCAGCGGCGAGCTACGCCAAGGAGCCCTTGCCGGGGTGATGGTCGAAGCCATCGCCGCCGCCTCGGGGGTGGCAGTCCCGCAGGTGCGGCGCGCGCTGATGTACGCCCGGACGGTGGGGGCGGTCGCGCAGGTGGCGCTGCTCGAGGGCGCCGGCGGGCTCGGCAGATTCCAGCTCGAGCTGTTCTCGCCCGTCTCGCCCATGCTCGCGCATACCGCGGCCGACGTGGCCGACGCGCTGCGTCAGCTGCACGGCGAGGTAGTGTTCGAGTGGAAGCTCGACGGCGCGCGCATTCAGGTGCACAAACAGGATGAGAAGACCCGCATCTACACGCGCGCCCTCAACGACGTGACCGGCGCGGTGCCGGAGATCGTCGACCTGGTGCGCACCTTCCCCGCGCGCACCCTCATACTCGATGGCGAGGCGATCACCGTTGATGCCGCGGGCCGCCCGCACCCGTTCCAGATCACGATGCGCCGCTTCGGCCGCAAGCTCAACGTCGAGGCGGTGCGTGCGGGGTTGCCGATCCGCGCCTTCTTCTTCGATTGCCTGCGCCTCGATGAGCGGAGCCTCGCCGATCGCCCGACTGGCGAGCGCTTGCAGGCACTCGCGGCAGCCTTGCCGCCGTCCGCGCAGATCCCCCGGCTCATCACCACTGAGGAGGCTGCGGCGCGCGCCTTCTACGACGCGGCCCTCGTCGCAGGTCACGAAGGTCTCATGGCGAAGTCGCTCGAGGCTCCCTACGAGGCGGGCAATCGCGGCGCGAGCTGGCTGAAGATCAAGCGCGCGCATACGCTCGATCTGGTGGTGATCGCCGCCGAGTGGGGTCACGGCCGCCGTAGCGGCAAACTGTCCAACCTGCACCTCGGTGCCCGTGATCCGGCGACCGGCGAGTACGTCATGCTGGGGAAGACCTTCAAGGGGCTCACCGACGCAATGCTCGAGTGGCAGACGCGGGAGTTTCTGGCGCGCGAGACGCGCCGGGATCGCTGGACCGTGTACGTGAGGCCGGAGCTCGTCGTCGAGGTCGCCTTCAGCGATCTGCAGGTGAGCCGCCGCTACCCGGGCGGTCTCGCCCTGCGGCTTGCGCGGGTGAAGCGCTACCGCGACGACAAGCGTGCCGAAGAGGCTGATACGATGGATTCGGTCCGCACGATTTACGGCGCTCAGAGTGGCCACCCGCTGCACTAGTGCGGCGGTCAATGCCGGGTTAGCCTTGGGGAATGAGGAGCACATGCCGTCAGCGCCGCCGCAGATGAGCACGGAAAGCTGCGACATCGTGGTGATCGGCGGCGGCCCGGCCGGCAGCACTGCCGCGGCGCTGCTCGCCCGGCGCGGCCACAGGGTGATTGCGCTCGAGAAGGCGCATCACCCGCGTTTTCACATCGGCGAATCGCTCCTGCCGATGAATCTTCCGCTGTTCGAGCGGCTCGGTGTGCTCGAGAAGGTGCGTGCGCTCGGCGTCTACAAGCCGGGCGCGGATTTCGAATCCGACAACGATCTCGGCTACAACACCTTCGCTTTCGCCCGCGCGCTTGGCAACAGCCCGCCGCACGCCTACCAGGTGTGGCGGCAGGACTTCGACCAGATGCTGTTCGCGCACGCGCGCGAGTGTGGGGCCGACACGCGCGAAGGTCACGAGGTGGTGGGCATCGAGCAGCAGGGTCCGCGCGCGACGCGTGTCGAGGTGCGCACCGACGATGGCCGCAGCTACCTCGTACAGGCGCGCTACCTGGTCGACGGCAGCGGCCGCGATGCCTTTGTCTCGGCCAAGAGGAAATTGCGTCGCAAGAACCTCAGGCACCAGAGCGCGGCGATCTTCGGGCACTTCAGTGGCGCGCAGAGACGCAGCGGCGAGGATGCTGGCAACATCAGCATGTACCGCTTCGAGCACGGCTGGATGTGGATGATTCCGCTACCCGCCGGCGTCATGAGTGTGGGCGCGGTGTGCCGGCCGGAGTATCTCAAGCAGCGCCGCGGCCGCACGGTCGAGTTCCTGCTCGAGACGCTCAAGCGAAATCCGGCGCTGTGGCGACGCCTCGAGCACGCCGAGCTCATCGGTAACGAGGTGCGCGTTACGGGCAACTACTCGTACGACTCGCGGTGCATCGGCGGACCGGGCTGGGTGCTGGTGGGCGATGCCTTCGCCTTCATCGACCCGGTGTTTTCCTCCGGTGTGTACCTCGCGATGAGCGGCGCGGAGCAGGCGGCGGCGCTGGTCGATAGGGCGTTGCGCGAGCCCGCGCGCGAGCGAGCGCTGCTGCGCAGCCTCGAGAAGCGTCAGCGCGCCGGCATGCGCCGCTTCTCCTTCTTTATCTACCGCTTCAACGGCCCGGCGATCACCGAGCTGTTCGGCAACCCAAACAACCGCTGGCAGCTCGAGCAGGGCGTGATCTCGATGCTGGCCGGCGACCTGTTCGACACGCCGAGCGTGCTCTGGCGGCTGCGCCTCTTCAAGCTGGTCTACGCCGCACTGTGTCTGCGTCACTGGCGGCGTTGGCGCGCCGAGCACCGTTATCGCCTGGCGCAGGCGCGCCTGCAGTTCACCGGTGGAACCACGCCTGTCGACCACGTTTGAGCCCAGCACGGATGCCTCACGCCGTCGGCGCAATCCGCTGAGCTGCACGGGTGCCTCATGCACGCCATGAAGGGCGGGTGCCACTGCGGAAATCTCCGGGTCACGGCGACCCTGACCGGGTCGCCCGCTGGCTATCGCCCGCGCGCTTGCGA
>Ga0187783_10000673_pt1 | contig 24880 bp, 19 predicted proteins | sample 1015_SJ02_MP02_2_FD_132471 | JGI IMG/M metagenome (GOLD analysis project Ga0187783, IMG submission 132471) | Tropical peat soil microbial communities from peatlands in Department of Meta, Colombia - 1015_SJ02_MP02_20_MG | ecosystem: Environmental > Terrestrial > Soil > Wetlands > Peat | place...
AAGCTGGCTTTGATCGAGCTTCTGCGCACCATGAAAGCCCGGATGACGGGCTACCCACGAACCACGGTGACATGATCGAATCCGTCGACAATGCGGCTGGCAGCGGGCAGTTGTCTCACGCCTCGGAACGGCATTCTGACCCCGCCCGGAGGGATCGCCGACCGTGTTTTCTGGTGACGATTGACGCGGAATGTGATGACGCCTGGTCTCGCAAGGAAAATATCGCCACTCGCAATGCCGGCTTCCTACCGCGGTTTCAGACCCTCTGCGAATCGTTTGCCGTGAGACCCACCTATCTCGCCACCTTCGAGATGGCGAAATCCCCGGCGTTTCAGGAGTTCGGACGGGACCTCCTCAAGCGCGATGCCGGCGAGATCGGCATGCACCTGCACGCGTGGAATTCCCTGCCCCTGGTTCCGCTGACCTCCGATGACCTCTTCTATCATCCTTATCTCACCGAATACCCCGAATCGGTGATGCGCGACAAGATTTCCTTCCTGACGGATCTTTTGGAGGAGACCTTTGGCAGGAAGATGACGTCGCATCGCGCGGGACGCTGGGGCCTGAACAAGGTGTACGCTCGAATGTTGGTCGAAAGAGGATACCTGGCCGATTGCTCGGTTACGCCGCTCGTCTCCTGGGCAGACCATCCCGGGCACCCCGCCCAGGACGGAGGGCCCGACTACACTCGATTTCCGGCGCTGCCCTACTTCCTCGACCTCGAAGATATCAGCCGACCGGGTACGTCATGCCTGCTCGAAATCCCAGTCACCGCTATGGAACTCGGGCCCCGGCTGCTGCGTCCCCTCAGGCAGCGATTGGGCCGGCGCTCGTGGTTGCGGCGGGGGTTGAATCGTTTGTCCCCTCCCCATGGCTGGTTGGCTCCTACGCGCAACAACACAGGTCTCCTGTTGCGAGTGGTGGAGAAATCGTTCACCATGAAGCGTCCTTGCGTACAGCTAGCCCTCCATTCTTCGAACCTTATGCCTGGGGGAAGCCCGGCTTTCCAGAAAGAGCGAGACGTCGAGGGGCTCTACGAGAGCTTGCATCGGCTCTTCAGCCTTGCCAGTCGGAGGTTCCGGGGTGCGACGTTGCTAGAGTTCCGGAGAGAGTTCACGGAGGCATGATCTATTCATGCCAGGGAAAAGTGCGGACGGCTGTTCCGCGCACATCGTGGTCGTCGGAGCGGGTTTGGCGGGCACAACTGCCGCCGCCCTATTGGGTCAACGGGGCTGGCGGGTTACACTGGTGGACCCCCGACCGAGTTGTCCTCCCATCTTCAAGGCGGAAAAAATTGAGCCCGACCAGGCTGAGCTGCTGCGTAAATTCGGATTATTAGAACCTCTGCTCCACCGGGCAGGGTGGGTCCGCCAGATTGGGGCTTACTACAATGGCCGACTCTTCCGGATCTCCTCGACCGAACAGTACGGCCTTTATTACAACGACATGGTCAACATACTGCGCGCAAGCCTCCCGCCCGCGGTCGAGTTCAAGCTGGGACGGGTGGTTGAAATCGCCAACAGCGCGGAGTTGCAGCGTGTGAAGCTGGCCGGGGGAGAGGAATTAACCTCTCGTTTGGTGGTGCTGGCTTCGGGCCTTAATGCCGACATTCCGATTCGCTCCCGACTCCAAAGGGTCCTGGTTCAGAAGAACCAGTCCGTGGCGGTCGCTTTCACGATCGCCCGCGCCGACGGGCTTCCCTTTCCCTTTGATGCGGTGACTTTCTATTCGACTAGTCCGGCGGAGGAAACCGACTATCTCAGCCTGTTTCCGATTGGTGAGACCATGCGCGCCAACCTGTTCGCCTTTCCCGCCGTTCCCGATCCCTGGCTGCGGCTGCTGATTCGCCAACCGAACGAGAGACTGCAGGCTTGCTTCCCCAGGCTCGAGCGCGCCATAGGGGACTATCGGGTGGTCAGCAAGGTCGAAACCGCGCGGATCGATCTTTATCGTACCGAGGGCGAGCCTCCATCGGGCATCGTGCCCATCGGCGATGCTTGGCAGAATGTATGCCCGTCCACCGGCATGGGCCTGAGCAAGATTTTTACCGACGTTGATGTACTGTGTTTGGAGTGTGTACCGTTGTGGTTTCAGAGTCCCGGCATGAGCAGCGAGAAACTGCTGGGCTTTTCGAATCATCCTCGCAAGCGGGCCATCGATGGGACGGCGCTTCAAACAGCCTTTTATCGCCGTCAGGCCACCAGCGGGCGATCGCTGCGCTGGAGAGTCCACCGTCTTCGCTTGCACCTGTCGATGCAATTCAAACGACCCACCATGCCTATCCTTCCCGCCGCGCGCCTCGAAAACGCCCCCAGGTCTTGAAAGCGCGTCAATTCCGGCGATTGGCCGCACGCATTGTAGCGGCCAAGCCTCGGGACGGGTTCGAAACAGGCGCGACTCGCCCCGCGTTCCATGCCGGGTGTTAGGCGGGTGGGAGCAGCCTGTGCTCATGTAACACAACCGAGTTAAAATGGGTGGAGTTTGACGCCAAACGGTGAGACCAACCCCGCCGCAGGAAGAACAAGCAATGACCATCTCCGACACCGCCCTCACTTCCAATCCCAACGCGGTTTACCTCGGCCTGCTCGAGCTGTGCCTCCTGGGCACCATCTACTCGGAGACCGAAGAGTACCAGCGGGTGCAGTTCCGGCGCGGCTCGTGGCAGGCCAGGGTCTATGCGCCCTTCGGCAAGCTGCTTGCACTCAAGTCTTATTACCTCCACAAGCGGGTTCCAATCTTTCACAACGGAGTCAGCTGGCCCGCGCAAGGCTTGACCATGATTGGGCGAAATGGCCTGAAGAACATTGAAGAGTGCTTGGCCTCGGTTCTGCGCAGCAACGTCCCGGGCGATGTGATCGAATGCGGCGTGTGGCGAGGAGGAGCAGCCATCTTGATGAAAGCCATCCTGCGGCTGGCGGGCTCGGACAAGCAGCTTTTCGTCGCGGACTCCTTCTGCGGAGTGCCGAAACCGAATCCGCGACTCTATCCCGCCGATGCCGAAGAAGAGAGGAAAAATGCCTTCTACAAGTACGACCAGCTGGCCGTGCCTCTCGAAGAAGTCCAGGCCAACTTCCGCCGCTTCGGGCTGCTCGACGACCAAGTGCACTTCCTAAAGGGTTGGTTCAAGGACACGCTGCCGGTTGCGCCCATCAAGCGATTAAGCTTGATGCGTCTGGACGGCGATCTGTACGAATCCACCTGGAACGCGCTCGTTCCGCTTTATCCCATGCTCAGCCCGGGCGGCTTCTGTATCATCGACGACTATGGCGGCATCCCAGCCTGCCGCAAGGCGGTCGAGGATTACCGCAAGATGGCCGGCATCAGGGAGCCGATCGTCGAAGTCGACAGCAGCCGGGTGTTCTGGCAAAGGGCTTAGCGGCCAAAAGATTAGGTAGTCGGCTCCTCGGTTTGTCGAGACGCGCTTGGACCGTCCCAACGCTTCATTCCTTCCCAGGGGAAGATTGACATGCTTCGAATCGAAGCGAGCGAGATAGCAAGCAGTCCAAAAATGGAAAATGAAAAAGATTTTCGCCCCGCTGCTCAGGGCACCGTTGCTTTTTCCCCGGCCCCTCTGATTTTTATCCTCACACCTCCCAGGTTAAGCGGGAGCATGCCGCTAGGCACGCGGCTAAAATCGAGAGCGCCGGCTCCGCCGATTCCCCGGCATCAAAGTTTTGCTGCGGGCTATCGCTCGAGTTCCGCCAAGGCCCGGCGAACGTCGCTGGCGTTCTCGTAGTTGGGGTCGATCTTGAGAACGCGTTCTAAGTGAAGTCGCGCCTCCGAGATGTGCTTCTCGCCCTGGTAGGCCATGCCCAGGTGGTACTGATAAGTCGGATTTCCGGGGACTTTAGCCGCCGCTTCCGCGAACAACGCGGCTGCCTGAGAATACAGGCCGCGCTTGAAATATGCCCAGCCCAAGGTGTCGGCGGCATTCGGAGAATTGGGCATGGCCCGGCGTGCCTGCTGAGCCAGGGTCAAAGCCCGGTCGAGGTCGTCCCCCTTTTTGAGCAACAAATAAGCCAGATTGTTGGCGGCCTCGGCACTATCCGGGCGGAGCTGAAGCGCCTTGGTATAGGATTGCTCGGCGGCTTCCAGATTGCCCTTGGCTTCGAGCAAACTGCCCAGGGTTACGTAGAGATGGTCGTTGCCGGGGTTGTCCTCGACGGCTTTTTGATAAACCGCAATGGCCTGGTCGGCCGCACCGCGCGCCATCTCGAGCCTTGCCAGAGCCTCGATGGCTTCGAGATTCGACTTATCCAAAGCAATTGCCTGACGCAATTCCAGCTCGCTGGCGGCGAAGTCCTGCTTGCTTAACAAAGCCGCGGCTCGCAGATAATGATACCCGCTGGAGTTGGCGTCGGCCGTGTGAGCATCCAGGCGCGCAAGGGCCTCGTCGGGCTGCTTCTCCCGCAGGTTCAGATCGACCAAACCGCGGAGCGCTTCGAGCGACGTGGGATCGGCCGTCAGCGCTTGCTCATAGCAGGTCCCGGCATCTCGCAGCCGGCCTTGGGCCACTCGCAAATTGCCGGTTTCGACATAGGGCCCCGGAGTTTCCGGTGCCAACTGCCTGGCTTCGACGAGATCGGTTTCCGCCGCGGCAAAGCGATTGAGCTTGGTCTCGGCCGTGGCGCGCAACAGATATCCATTCGCAAGGCTGGGCTGGTAGTGAACCACTTGCTCCCCAATCGACGCCAGCGCGGGCATGTCCCCTTTTCGCATGGCCGCCATGGCTAGGGCGGTTTCGGCATCCAACAGATCCGGACGAATGCTCACCGCCTGGCGCCACTCAACTTCCGCGCGGTCCGGGTTTCCCAGGCCGGCCAGAGCCACACCCAGATGGTAGTGGGCCACAGCATTCTCAGGACTGTCGCTCAAGATCGCCTCTAGAGCGTGCACCGCATCACTGAAACGGCCCTGGCCATTGAGGATCTGCCCTTTGTAAAGCAGACCGTCAGGATCGTCATGCTGCTTCTTCAGCAAATTCTCGTCGAGCTTGGTTGCTTCCTCCAGCTCTCCGGTGATGATGAGCACCTGGATATAGTTCTTCTGAACCACCAGGTCGTCGGGATAATCGCGATAAAGGCTGGCATATTCCTGCAGGGCCTTATGCCGCTGGTTGGTGGCAACGTAAAAGTCGCCCAGCAGGCGATACCCGCGGGAGTCGGCGGCGAGCGCCAGCTTGGCCTGCTGCATGATGTTTTCGGCCTGGGCCATATTCCCCTGGGCCAGTTCGACGCGGGCGAGGTCGGACCAGATTTCGGGATTTGTCGGTTCGAGGTTCTTGGCCCGGAGAAACTGCTGCTGCGCCTCGGCGAACCGCTTGAATTGCAAGTAGTAGCCGCCCAAGGCGATCAGTGGGGAGACAGATTGGGGGTCGGTCTGGACGGCCTGTTTCAATGTCGCTTCGGCCTTATCGAGCTGGTTGGCCTTGATCTCAAGCACTCCCAAAGCGATGCGAAAGTCCGACTCGAGGGGGGCCAGCGACACGGCTGTTTGCATTTCGCGAATGGCGGGTGCGATGTTGCCCTGTGCTGAGAGTACATTCGCTACCAGGGCATGGGCTTCGGCGTCTGCGGGATTTTTCTTAAGCAGGGCGCTGGCTTTGTCTTGCGCTCGACTGAACTGACCGGCGGCGATGAGCAGCTTGATTAGGTCGACTTGTGCACGATAATTATCGGGCTGAAGCTCAAGCGTTCGGTTCAGCTCCTGATAGGCGTCGCTCCAGTCCTCCATCTTGAGGTAACTCTGGGCCAGCAGATCATGCCCCTCGCCGAAGTTCGCGTCTAAGCGAGTGGCATTGGTGAACTGAATGGCTGCCGCCCGATAATTGCCCCGCGCAAAGTAGCGCTTGCCGCTCTCCAAGTACTTCTGCTTGCGGACGTTCGAATCGCGGGAACAAGCGACCACGGTGACGAGCAAAACCGCCGCCCCACCCGCGAGAGCCGCAATCCAGTACTTGGCCTTCACTTCTCGCCTCCTTGGCCCGAACAGGTAGGAATCGCTCGCTAGGTGTGCAATTCGGCAGCCATTCAAGCCAGAGATTGGTTCGGCCTACCCTCGCAAACCGATTGCAAGCGAGCCAGTTAGGGTCTAGAACTCCGCCCTCGGGCGGTACCAAGGCTGGGCCAGAGAAAATCCTGATAAGAGGCTGCAAACTCTTGCAGCTTGAACAGCCAGGAACTTAGCTGTTGCTGCTAGCGAGGGATGTAGGTGTCAAGCAGAGGCAGGATCTGCTCAGCAAACTCTTCAGCCCGCTGCTCGGCGAGCTTCAAGCCTTCGCCGTCGAGCGGCAGAGCGGTGATTCGCACCAGGGCGCCGTCACGGCGATTCATCTGGATGGAATCCAAGACCATGTACCATTTGGCCCAATATTCGCTGGCCGTGACTCGGTTATGCGCCTGATACCAGTAGAGTACCAGCAGCCTGCGTTCGCCCTTCGCGACAACATAGCGGTTGATCTCGAGAGGACGATGGTCAACTCCGGCAATCGTGATACGCCGCACCTCCAGGGGAATCCAGCCCGCGCCCGGCAGGCAGTTCCTGGGAGAGTGGATCGCGTCGCCCGCCTGCTGGCTGGCAAAATAAGCGATAAACAACTCGACCGAGGAGCTGTCGGCCGCCGCGTAGGTGCGATTGAGAAAGTCTCCCGGACCGAGGATCGCACGCACCTCGTCGGGAATGGGCGAATCGGTTCCCGACCACGGTCCCAGTTCTTGGGGAAACGAAGCCAGTGCTTCGCGGGGAGGATTGGTCTCCGGCCGTGCCTGGCGGTGTAGAAAAATCGCCGTCAACAAGAGCAGAGCCGCGACCGTCAAAATTTTCCTGGACATGGCTTTTCTTTAGGCCTTCGTCATGATGCGGACTGTCTTATGTAGGACCCACAACATCACCAGTGACACCATGAAAATCAGCCATCCCGAGAATTGGTGAAAAAATCCTTCGGCCATTTCCGCATTGCCGTACTGCACAAGTAAGCCGGTGCCGACGATCCGCAGCCCGTTCGAAGCGACGGCAATCGGAATGGCGGCCAGCGCCAGCATGAGTCGGCCGAGCAGCCGCGGTTCGGCGAAATAGCCGTAGATGACGGCCAGAGTGACCAGTGAGATCAGAGAACGGACGCCGCTGCATGCTTCGGCCACCTCGAGCACCATGGCAGGCAGGCGAATGATGTTTCCTTCACGCAACACCGGCACACCAAGCAACGAGAGTGCGGAACTTGCCAGGTGCGAGGCCAGCAATTGCAAGGGAAGGGTGACCTCAGTAAAGACCACATTCGGGATAGGTATCATCAGGAACAAGCAGACCCAGGGGAACAGCAAGGCTCGAAAGAAGCTCGGACCGGCGAAAAGTATCACCAGGCCGGCCAATAAAAATAGCAGCGAGGAGCGAGCCAGGAAAAGTTCTGCTCCCAAAACTCCGCCCACCAGTATGACCAGCGAGAAAATGACCACGACGAGGCCTGCCCACGATGGTTTTAGCGGCAGATCCGCTAGACGGGCGCGTTTATTCCAGACTACAATGCCCGAGAATATGGGGACGAGGAAACCGTGCCCGAAATTGGGATCGTGCCACCATTGGCTGACGAGATGCCCCAATATGGGACTGTAGAGGTAGAGGATCAAGGGTCCCAACGAACAGCAAGGAATCCACCAGTCTCGTTTCGAGCTGGCCGTCACAGTCATCACTGGCTGGGCAGCTTGGGCCATGAATTCGACTCGATAGTGTCAGTCCCCGTATGAAGTAGGTACCCCGGAACCGTCGCCGAATATAACGGTCCTTAATAGAAGCCTGCTAAGTATAACTCCTTAATATGACTCGTGTTAATCATGACTCGTCTTGCGCTGAGCAACTGTCATTCCAAAGAATCGGAAGACAGCAAGTCATGCGCGAAAGCTGTAGGAATTTTTGGCGACGCCTGTTGGTCTTTTTTCCCGGCTAAGGTGACGGCACGCTCCAGGCGCAGAGTGGGGCCAGATTACGCGATGCATGGCGAGTTAAATCACGCCGGCTACACGGCAATGCCTTCCGAGCCGCGGTGGCGAAAGTCGTTCCCCTCGAAAGAGAAAAAGTTTTCGCTCTCCCCCGATCCGGGACTCATTTCTGGACTTGCTTGGACCTGCGGCGACGAGCGTAAATTTTTGAAAACATTGTGGTTGGCAGGTTTATGACGAAATCGATCCTGGTGTGGGCCCCTGCCGTGCATAAAACGAGCGGGAGGATATCCCTGCGTCTCCGAGATTTCCTTCAAGGCCAGGTGCGTCAGCGAGTTCGGGCTGGCCAAACCGCGGGTCAGCAAGCTGCGCCGTGTTTCTAGCCGAGCATTCTTGGATGGGAACGATGACGGAGTTCGAACTGGTCAGGAAAGCCATCACCGCGCTAAGCATCGAACTAGAGGCATTGACGGGCCTGCGCTTGCTGCCCAAAGGCGCTACCTTGCAGGTGCAACAAGTCGCTTGCGAGCAACAGGGCAAAAGCGAATCTCTTTCATGAGGTGAACACTGATGGGGCATGGTGGGAGTTGGTGGGTTCACGCGCTCATCGTGGTGTTGACAGCCCAGGTTGGGATGGGAGTGCCGGCGGATGGGCAGAAGGCAACCTCTAACGGCGGAGGCAGCTCGGCCTCGACGGCAGCGCTCGAGCGAGATTATGTGATCGGGGTAGCGGACGATTTGGACGTATCGGTCTGGAAGGATCCCGAGTTGAGCGCCAAAGGAGTTCCGGTGCGTCCCGACGGCAAAATCCAGCTGCCTTTGCTGGGCGATGTTGCGGCGCAGGGACTTACCCCGAGCCAGCTGGCAGCCAACATCACTGACCGGCTGCGCAAATATATGTCCGATCCGCGGGTCAACGTAAACGTAAGCGCCATCAATAGTAGACGTTACTACATTCTCGGAGAGGTAAACCACACCGGGGTATTCCCGCTGCTCAACGACATGACCGTGCTACAGGCGCTGTCGACCGCGGGCGGCTTAACCCCGTACGCCAAGACGAAGAAAATCTACGTGCTGCGCAACGTGAACGGCACGCAGGAAACGCACCCCTTTAACTATAAGGAAGTGGTGAAGGGTCGCCAGATGGAGCAAAACATTGTGCTCAAACCTGGGGACACGATCATGGTGCCGTAGGACACAGGTGATAGGGAAATTAACCAAGTTGCTTCCCATTGTCGTGCTATTGATTGGGCTGCCGTCGGCGCCGGGCCAAACCGATCTCAGCGTCCAGCAGGGACAGGATAGCTCGGGCGCAAGTGGCCCGCAGCAAGCCAGTGCTTCCTCTCCCGCTTCTACCCTCAGCGGGATCGATGACGCTGGCCTGGGGTTGCAGCCCCAGGGCAAATGGTTTTTCAAGCCCACAGTCTACGGCATACAGGAAGTGGGCAGCGGCATTGCGAACGAAAGCGGCTCCATGTCGGTGAGTTCGATCACTCGCGGTTACGGCGGCCTGTTGCTCGATCGCAATTGGAAACACTACGCTTTTGGCGTGGGTGCGCTGGCTGGAGGCTCAGTGTTCGCTGGCGACACGGTCACGACCGAAGGCGCTACCCAAGGGGTTGCGCAGCAGCAGATCAACTGGACCAGCGGTCGACTGCTGATGCTCGACTTCTTCAGCTACTTGCCGCAAGGCAGTTTTGGAGGAATTCCCTTCGGTGGTCTCGGCTTATCGGACATAGCTTTCGGCAATTATCTGAGTCTTATCACTTCGAGCACGCTGGGCTTGCTGAATCCCGCCCAGTTCGCCTCTTTTGGGAGCTCCCAGCGGCTGAGCAACGTAGCCGTCGTCGAAGCCGATCAGCAGGTTACCGCCCGTTCCTCGATCACCGCACTCCTCGCCTATGGCACGCTCGATTTCTACTCCCCAGGGCTGCTGAATGACCAGCAACAGACGGCACAGCTCGGGTACAACTACCTGTTGAGCCCTCGCTCCGAGATCGCCTTCCTCGGTGCATACCAAAACTTCGGGCTTGCCGGCGTCTCGAGCGCCTTTCGGACTCAATTCGCAAATGTGATTTACAGGCGACAAGTCTCGCGTCGTCTATCCCTGACCGCGGGTGGCGGGCCGGTGGTGTCCGATTTCAGCCAGAAGTTCTCTTCGGCCGGACGACAAGTGTCCGGCATGGGGTTGGCAATCGCCTCCTACGAATTGCGCGGCGCACGAATCTACGCGGATTTCTTGTCCTATATCAACGGCGGGTCAGGCTACCTTCTGGGCGCTCATACTTATCGCGCAACCTTGGGCGCCGAGCACGATTTAGGGGTTCATTGGACAGGCTTCTTGGCCTTGGGCTACGCGCGAAGTGACGTCCTCGAGCAACAGTCATTGCTGGCCTTCAACCTGAGCGACAGGCGGGATTTTGGCACGGCCTATGTCACCCTGCAACTTTCGCGTCAGCTGACGCCGCATCTCAAGATGTTCGGTCTTTATACTTTGACTAGCGACAAATTTACCGGCACCCCGGTATGCTCCACCACGACCTGTAATTCATCCACCCTGCGGCAAACGGGTGGGATCGGGCTGAGTTGGACGCCGACCGAGAGGAGCCTTCACTAGAAGCTTTCGAGGAGAAAGCGAGCAAGCTCAGCAGGGTGAGAACATGATCGCAAATCGAGAACTGAAGCCGGATGACTACCTACAAATCCTCAAGCGCTATAAATGGGTGCTGATCGTACCTACCTTGGTTGCGCCCCTGGCCGCTTTTCTGGTGTCCTTTGCCTTTTCGCCGCGCTACACCTCGGAGGCGCTTCTGCTGATCCTCGAGCAGCAGGTGCCGACAGGATTGGTGAAACCGGTGGTCTCGCAGGAATTGGTAGAGCGCATCGCCACTCTGCAAGGGCGAATCGAGAGCCGGGACACGCTGCAGCCTTTGGTCGAGCGCTACCAATTACAGAACCGTGGCGTGGGCACGACTTCGATCGAGGATGCAATCTCGGACATGCGCGGCAACATCGAGATCACTCCCGTCGACACAGATTTCATGACCCCGACCAACGCGCGCAACCAGGAGGTGCCGGAGTTCTACATCACCTACACGGACCAGGACCCGCGCACTTCCCAGAAGGTGTGCGCCGAACTGGCTTCCGCCTTCATCAGTGAGGATCTGAAGATGCGCGGGCAGATGGCGTCGGCGACCACGCAGTTTCTCGCCAGCCAGCTGGAGGAGGCCCGGCGCAGTCAGGAGGAGAAAAGCGTCGAACTGGCGACCTTCAAGGCAAAATACTTTGGGCATCTGCCCAGCCAGCAGGAAGATAACGTCAAGATTCTGATGACCCTGGATACTCAGCTCGAGGCGGTCACGCAGAACCTGAACCGCGCCCAGCAGGAGAAGTCCTACGCGCAGTCCTTGCTGGCGGACCAGATTGCCACCTGGAAAGCATCGCAGGCAACCACCAGTCCAGCTATGCTCGAACAGCAGCTCGCGACACTCCAAAGCCAGCTGCTGGCGCTCCAGTCACGCTACACCTCAGAATATCCCGACGTGATCAAGGTTAAGGCGGATATTGCCCAGGTGAGCCAAGAACTCAAGCAGGCGAACGCGGCGGCCGCCCAAGCCGGCGCCGGGCAGGAACCGCCGAGCGCACTCGAGCCGGCGGAGGTGCAGAAGCTACATGCCCAGGTGCGCCAACTCGAGCTCATGATCCAGCAGTACAGCGCCGAGCAGAAACAGGTGGAGCAGCAGATCAAAACCTATCAGGACCGCCTGCAAGTAAGCCCGGCGGTGCAAGAAGAATACGACCGCATTTTTCGCGACTATGAAGCCGCGCAGAAGTTTTACAACGACCTGCTCGAAAAGGACAAGGAATCGCGCATGGGCGCCGACGTAGAGCTACGCCAGCAAGGAGAACAGTTTCGCCTCTCGGGTTCGCCCAGCGTGCCCGATACACCCAGCTTTCCGAAGCGTTGGATGATGGCGGGGGGAGGCCTGGGAGCCGGTTTTGGGCTCGCCTTCGGCCTGATGCTCTGGTTCGAGTTCCGCGACACCTCTATCCGCAGTGAAGACGACATCAGCGCCTGTCTTGAGCTGCCCACTCTCGTAGCGCTGCCCTGGTTAGACGATCCCGAGCAACTCGAGCCGCTAGGTAACGGGAGCGGTCGTGAGGGCAACGGACTCCGCCCGCAGCGGAAGAAGAAGACCGAAGCCGTAGGGTGAAGGAGCTATGTACAAACAATTTTTCGGCTTGCAGGAGAACCCGTTCAACGTCAGCCCTGATCCGCGTTATTTGCTGCTTACGCCCCCTGCGGAAGAGGCGCTGGCCTGTCTTACCTATGGGATCCAAACACGCCGCGGCTTCATTCTGCTGACGGGAGAGGTTGGAACCGGAAAGACAACCCTGATCCACAAGCTGCTCGATTGGCTCAGAGCGCGGGAGGTGCCAACCGCATATTCCTTCAATTCTTTAGTCGATAGTTCGCAGTTGTTAGCCTTCATTCTGGCCGATCTGGGTTTGCCCACCAGCCACACGGACGCAAACACCCTCCTGTTAGAGCTCTACAACTTCCTGCTCGAACGATTCCGGGTGGGAGGCACCACGGTGCTGATCATCGACGAAGCCCAGTGCCTTCCCCAGGAAGTGCTCGAGGAGATCCGTCTGCTCACAAATTTTGAGACGGCGACCGAAAAGCTCTTGCAAGTGGTGCTCGTCGGACAACCCGAACTAGAAGCGAAGATCAAGCAGCCCGAACTGCGGGCCTTGCGGCAGAGGATCGCCCTCCGAGCCAAGCTTTATCCCTTCACGCTCGACCAGACAGGCCAGTACATTGCCCGCCGGCTTCTGGTGGCGGGGGCCACGGGCAATACTATTTTCGACCGGAGGGCCGTCGAGGCGATCTATCACTACTCGGAAGGAATCCCGCGGGTGATCAATGTGCTCTGTGAGCTCGCTCTGGTCAGTGCCTTTGCCGATCAGCGTAAAACGATTTCGACTGACATCATCGAAAGTGTTGCGGCAGACTTTGGGGTAGACACCTACGAGGTAGACAGCTACGCCGTTCCAGTCCGGGAGACTGATAAACGCAGTTCCAAACCGGAAGCCGCCGAACTGCTCGAGGCACTCAGGGCATTGGTGGCATTGGCGGACCGGCTCGACGCAGCTGATTTTTGGGGGAAAGAAAAACTATGAGCAGGATCCACGACGCGTTAGCCAGGGCACAACAGCAGCGAACCGAGGTTCGGCCCAGCCAGGCAGAGGCTGCTGCGGTGAGTGAGCTGCAAATGCCCAGCCTGGAGTTGCACCCGGCTGCTGAGACCGAGGCGGTCGATTCCGATGGCTGGCTGGCGAATTGCACCAAAGCTACCTGGACGTTGGACCCGGCCAAGATGATGTTTGTGAGTGATCACCCACACTCCAGCTACGGCCGCGAACAGTTTCGCACGTTGCGTTCCCGCCTGTTCAGGGCGGGGCATTCCGCTCCGCTGAAGCGCATCTTGGTGGCAAGCGCTTTGCCCAGGGAAGGCAGGAGTTTCGTCGCCGCCAATCTGGCTCAGGCCCTGGCCCAGCAGCACGGCAGCCGGGTGGTGCTGATCGATGCTGACTTGCGCTCGCCTTCCGCCCATCGCTATTTGGGTGCCCCGCCCGCTCCGGGTATGTCCGAGTATCTGCGCGGCGAGGCTGGGGAATCGGCAGTGGTGCAACAGGGCAACGTAGAAGGGTTGTGGTTTGTCCCCGCCGGTCAGGCGGGTGATAATCCGGTGGAGCTGCTGGGCGGTTCGAGGATGCCTCAGTTCTTGGATCGTCTGTCTCCCTGCTTCGACTGGATGGTCGTCGATTCTTCGCCTGCCATTCCGGTTTCCGACGCTACCTTGCTGGCGAGACTGTGTGACGGTGTTGTTTTGGTGGTTGCCGCCGGAGTTACATCCCAGGAAATGGCGTGGAAGACGCGGGCCATGTTCGAAGGCCACACCTTGCTCGGCGTGGTGCTGAATCGCGCCGCCGATCGGTTCGAAGGCCTGGCCCTCCGTAACGGCGCTGGCCAGGAGCAGAAAGGACCCCCGAGCTCGGGCTGAGAAACGATTCTAACGATTCTAGAGTAGAGATCCCAAGTATGCAGCCCATCTTTAGTGCCTGTCCGGCATGGGTTCAGCCGGTCTAACCAATCAGCCAGGCGGCGTGCCGTGATAGTGATTTACGACGATAGGGTACCTCAGGCGCAAGCAAAGGCCGAGGGGGGAAAGTGATCCGGCTCTTCAAAGTTTATTACCCCCTGCGAACGCTGGTGCTGCTGGCGGTCGAGGCGCTCATCGTCTGGCTGTCGTTTGTGCTGGGCACCAGGGTGCAGAGTGAAGATTGGTGGCTGCAGCTGAACGTCGAGGGTGGGTATCTAAAGATTCTGGGGGTTACCGCATTCGTTCTTCTGCTTTCCCACTGGCTGGACTTGTACGACTTCTCGAGCTTGAACGTGCCGTCGGACCAGGCCTTTCGCATTCTGCTGGTTTTGGGGTTTGTGGCGATGGGGCTCTCGGCGATGGGGTTCCTGTTCCCCAGCTTTCTCCCCGGAAGTGGTTCTCTGCTGACCGGGTTTGCCATCTTGTGCTGCGGGCTGTTCCTCTGGCGAGTGACCTACGGCTGGCTGGTGCGGCAGCCGTACTTGCGGGAAAGGGTTTACGTGCTGGGTACCGGCGTGCGGGCGCAACAGCTGGTGAACGGGCTTCGGGAGAGAGTGGACTTAGGGCTTGATGTGGTCGGATGGACCGGCAACGTGGATGGTGAACTGACGACCGATGCGCTCGGCACCCATCTGATGAGCCTGGTGCGGCAGTATCGGGTGCATCGTGTGATCGTCGCCCTGCCGGACCGGCGAGGCACGCTCCCCGTGGAACAGCTGCTGGCGCTGCGGCTGGCGGGCCTGACGGTGGAAGAAGTTACTTCGTGGCTGGAAAAAATTTCGGGACGAATCGAACTGGAGCAGCTGAATCCAAGCTGGCTGATTTTCGGCGATGGTTTCCGCTTCACCAACTTCAACCGAATGGTGCGACGGGTGCTGAATTTCACGGTGGCTCTGGTCGGGCTGGCGCTATCCTTGCCGCTCTGGCCCTTCATTATGCTCGCGGTGAAGCTAGACTCGTCGGGTTCGGTCTTGTACCGGCAGGAACGGATCGGCCGCGGCGGATCGATCTTCCACTGCTACAAATTCCGCACCATGCGGCGCGATGCCGAGGCGGACACCGGCGCAACCTGGGCCTCTGACGATGACCCCCGCATTACGCGGGTGGGCCGATTCCTGCGAATCACGCGCCTCGATGAGATCCCGCAGCTCTGGTGCGTGCTGAAGGGGGACATGCATTTTGTGGGCCCGCGGCCGGAACGGCCCGAATTCGTAGCCTGGCTGAGCCAAGAAGTCCCTTACTATAGCGTTCGGCACGCGGTACGGCCGGGCATTACGGGGTGGGCACAAGTGCAATACAAATACGGCAACACGCTCGAAGATGCACGCGAAAAACTTCAGTACGACCTCTTCTACATCAAGAATGCCTCGATCGGGCTAGACCTGCTGATTATGTTTCAGACGATCAAGATCGTGCTGTTAGGCAGGGGCGCGAGATAAAACGCGTAGCCGTCGGAGCGCGACGGGACTGCAGCCGTATTTCGGTCGTTTTCGCAGCGGCGCGCGGGGAGTTGCGGTGAGCTTCGAGGGTTCACCGTCCTCGGATGAAAGCTCTTCTGTGGCCTCGGCTCCAACTCTTCAGTTGGGCAGGGTGATCGGCGGCGCTCGGTCCTCGCGTTTCCGCGTCTGGCGCCGGCAATGCGGGTTGTTCCGTGGCCCAGTCGAGTTTCGACAAATTGGCTTAGCGCGGGCAACCCAGGTCGCGGGTTGACCCCTGGGATAGCGGCTGCGGAGTGTGACTCTCGCCCAGAGTCGTCTGACTATCTCCGGAAGCAGGCTCGGGCGAGGGCGGCTTTGATTTGCTGCGGCCCAACCGGTCCATCTCGCGTCGCGACGGAATGATTTGTCGGAGGGCGATGGCGCGGTAGGCCCAGGCGAACAGCGCGCTGTTGATCATACAGAAGTAATAGGGCAGACGGAGGATGCGAGGCTTGAGCGGAAAAAGAGCACCAAGGATGGCCAAGCCGTAAAACAGAATCTGCGCCACCGCCAGCGAGCGATAGAAGGGCTGGCCCCACAGGGCCACAGTGGCCGCCGCCGCGACCAGCATTGCCACCGGTACCATGAGACGGCCTGCCTTGTGCGAGAGAAAACAGAAAAGAACCATGGGCCGCGGGGGCCAGAGCAGGCCTTTGATCGCGACCAGCTGTTCGACATTGCCGGCGGCGATACGCACGCGCCGGCCGAATCCTTCCATTTCATGTGCCTGCTCGGAGGCCACGGCGGAAGGCTCGTACGACACACGATAGCCTTGCTCGACCACCCGCAGGGGGATCAGAAAATCGTCGTTAATGGTCGACGGCGGCAACCAGGGGTATAAGGGTTTGCGGATGGCAAAAAGCGAGCCGTGGGCACCCAGCATGCAGCCGAGACGGGCCTCCTGCAGTTTGAGAAAGGTTTCGTAGCGCCAGTAGAGAGCCTCCTGCCCGCCCAGGGCAGACTGCTGCTGGTTGAGGACACGATAAACGCCGCTCACGGCTCCGACCGCGTCGTCGGCGAAATTGGCCACGAGCCGCCGCACCGAGTCCCGAGCCAGCATGCTCGAAGCGTCGGTGAACACGACGATGTCGCCCTTGAGGCGGGGCACCGCGTCGTTCAACACCGCGATCTTTCCGCGGTTGACGGGAAAATCCAGCAAACGCACTCGGCCCCGACTTTCGGCGAGCTGCCGAACGATGTCGGCCGTCCGATCGGTCGATCCATCGGAGGCAATGACGATCTCCAGCCGGTCAGCGGGATAATCGAGCGCCAGGCAGTTGTCGATTTTCTCCGCAATGATGACGGCTTCATTGTGGGCAGGAACCAGAAGAGAAACCCTCGGCAGTTCTTCCTGGTGCCGCGGTTTCCGGCGAAAGATGAGCTGCAAGATCCAGACCAGTACCGGGTATCCCGCAAACACGTAAAAGATCAGACCGGTCGCAATCCAGAAGAGGACTTTTGCCGGCATGGAATCAAACCGCCCTAGCGGCGACGCAGTAAAGCTGGCCGTAAATTTCGCAGGATTCCACCTTGAATCCGGCCTCCGCAAGCAGACCCCGCACCTCGGCCTCATTCCAGAAGTAAACCGGACAGCCGGCCAACTTGAGTCGCACCGTGCGCAAGACCATCCGCCAGGTGCCAGCGCGCGGCCAGGCGGAAAGAAAGACACCGCGGCTAATCTGGCGAATGACCTTGAGTCGAGACAATGGTTCTGCCACATAGTCCCAGAAACCGATGGCGATCACCTCGTCGAAGCTTCGGTCGGTCTTCCAGTTCAGAATGTCGGTCAGCACGAAATCGCAGCGCGCCGCCACGCCGTCTTGTTCCACCAGTTGCTTGGCCAACTGCAACATGGCAGGGGCGAAGTCCAGGCCCGTGACCGTAGCCCCGCGCTGGGCCAGCGCGCTCACGAAGCGGCCCGAACCGCAGCCCACATCGCAAACGGTGCGGCCGCGGACGTCACCGGATTTGCGCATGACCCAGTCGAAGCGCTGGTACATGTCGCGGCGAAAGACGCGATCACCCATGCGCGCGAAGTGGTTCTTCTGGCCGCTGTAGATGGCGTCGAATCGAGGAGCAATACGGTTCCAGTAGTCGGCTATCTGTCGGGTTTCGTCGGCAGTCACATGAGCCTCACGGTAGGGAATGCTCTCTCGCTGGCTGCTTTGTCCAGGCCGCTGTTACGGAAACTGGTGAAACTAAGTTCCCGCAGCATTTTATCCAGCCGCCCGTAGGTGCGCGAGAGATTCGTGTAGTGTCGAAAGCGAGAGCGGAGCCGGCCTCGCATCCGTGGCTGATCGGGATCGATTTCCCAGGGATGAACATAAACGATCACCGGCAGCCCCTCTTGTCGGGTGCGTTTAACTCCGGTTTCGGTGTACCACCAAGGCAGGATGCGAAGATACCCTCCGCCACCGACGGGCCAGTTCCGGTTTCCCCAAAACCGAAATGTGGTAATTGGGTATTCGGTCAGAACACCCCCCGCGGTGTTAATCCGGAAAGGGAAGCGGGGCGCGTCGGGAATTCCATAAGTATCATGTCGAATCGGGAAAATGCTCGAGTCATAGGTAAACTCTAGCTCAGAGAGAATCTCGAGCGCCCAGAGGGAGTCGGCAACGATCGAATAGGTGGGGGCACGGTAGCCATAAACCTGACGCCCGGCCGCTTGCTCGATCACATCCTTGGCCCGGCGGGTGTCTTCGCGAAATTCCTTTCTGTCCAGCTTGAAAATCAGACGATGCCAATAGGAATGGCACGCGATCTCATGCCCGGCATCGGCGATTTCCGAGACCAGGTGGGGAAAGCGCTCGGCCACCCAGCCCAGGATAAAGAAGGTGGCCTCGATCTGGTGCAGGGCGAACAGTTCGAGCAGCTTCTTGGTGTTGCGCTCTACACGCGAGGGGTAGGAATCCCAATTCGAGCGGGCCACTATGTCGGAGAAGGCCTCCGCATGAAAATAGTCTTCGACATCGACCGACATGATATTGGTAGGGCCAGAATGCACACTTTTAGCCTTTGCCGCCTGATCCTCATAGGCCTGCAATTTAGCTGCCTTCGGAAAAAGAACGGGAGTCGAGAATCTGCTGATTAACAAAGGCTCGACCGTAGTCCAGTGCGATGGCAGCGGTCGTTTGCATGCAATAGTTTGCACACGCCGACTGCTTTGACGCCCCAGCCCTGGCCTGCCCCCGGGCCACTGAATAGAGCGACCGGCTCTGGGTTCGTGGCGCCATCTGCAACCTTCAATTCAGATTCGGCCTACTCGCGAGAGTCCCATCGACGGCGATCGAGGGATCCGTATGGCGGCGCACGCTGGCGATCATCGATTGAAGCGCGGCGTCGAACTCCGCCGCCGCAGAACGCCAGCTATAGCTTTGCTCGACCAGCCCACGCGCTGCCGCGCCCAGGCGATGCCGCTTCCCCGGCTCCCGTAGGAGCGATACTACTTCGCGCGCGAAACCCTCCGGCGAGTCGGCAAGGATGAGATGACATCCGTTGGTTAAGGGCAAACCTTCTGCCCCGACCGTTGTTGCCACGACCGCCTTGCCCATTGCCATTGCTTCAAAAATCTTCAAGCGCGTTCCCCCGCCAATCCGAAGTGGCACGACATACACTGCCCCTTGGTGGACGTAAGGACGAATGTCATCCACCCTGCCGGTTACGTGGATCCTGCTGTCGCCGCTTACCGCAGCCAGTAACTTGGGGGTGGGGTGGCGGCCGACAATGGTGAGCTCCACGTCGTCGATTTCCTGGCGAATGGGGGGCAGGATCGCACGCACGAAATGAAGCATGGCGTCTTCGTTCGGCATCCAGTCCATGGCGCCAGTGAACACCAATGACGCGGGCCGCTCAAGACCGGGGACCGGGCGGAAGTATTCCGTGTCGACGCCCGTAGGGATCACCCTTAATTTTGCGCCGTCAACGAAGCGGCTGAAAAACGTGCGGTCCGCTTCGGAAACGGTCAGCACCTGCTGAGAGCGTTCGAGGCAAAAGCGTTCAAATCGCATCATCTTCCGGTATTCGCGCCAGGAAATCAGTTTCCACAGAGGATTGCGGCTGACCTGGTAATGCCTTTGCCAGATCTGTGCCTCGACATTATGGGTGAACAAGACCTTCGGGATCGGAGTATCCCAGGGTATTACACCCGCTGCCATGGCAAAGTCACATACCAGAACGTCATAGGACTCTTTGGCCAGAAGCTCCCGCATGGCGCGGACCACCACCGGTCGGCAGTACTTGGCAACCGAGTGCGGCCATAAACGGGGGACATTTCGGGCGAAGCTGAGCAATTCTCCGAGGCCGCGGTGGGTGGCGATTGGCAACGGCCAGCACAGCACCTGGTCGAAGATCTGGTTGAGCTCGGCATGGGGATCATTGGCTTGCGCGGCATAGAACGTGAACAGCGTCACCCGATGTCTGGTCGCCAGCTCACGAAGAATGTGGTAGCTGCGAATCCGGCCTCCTCGGTCAGGAGGAACAAGACCCCCGGCCTTCACCCAAAGGATTTTCATGGTGATTCGCGGATCCCGACCTCTACTCGGCTGAAGACTGCCGGTTTTCGATGCCATGGGTCGTTGCCGGCGATGGACAAAAACTTCGTCCACGCCGGACCGATGCTTGCGTACCCGATCCAAAGAGGCCGAGGGAAACGATCGATCTCCCGCACAGCCACAGGCCCTGCAACTGGGGCACGCAAGCTACCGAAAGGGCGACGCTTCCGGGCAACCGGAGCTACTCGGTTCAACATCAATAGCTTAAGTCTACAAGGTATGGTTAAGGCAGGAGTTCAAGACAGCCGCCCTCGAGAGTGAAATCCATTGCGCATTTGTTCCCTGACGATTCCTGCCGGCGCAGCCGATGGAAAAGGGAAAACCGGGCAAAGACCTCGGGCAGGATGCCTGTAGCGTCCCGAGGCGGCGTCCAGACTTCGGCACGAAACGTGCATTGTCTCGGGGAAAAGTGTCAAGAAACTCTACCCATCCCCGATGGCTGTCGCGCCTCGAACGTGTGTCGAGTATGAGCGGGCCGGAAATTCGCACCCGCACCATGCAGGCGTTAAGTAAGCGCTGGGACGCGGCAATCTATCGCCTGCCCGGACGGAAGGAAACTGCCCTGGGTGTCGCCGGCGAGCCAGCCATTGGCCGATTTTTCTTCTCGGCGAGCGAGGTGCCTCGCCTGCTGCAATTAATTCAGGATCGCCTGCCGGACTGCGTTCGTACCATCCTCAGCCAGGCCGATGCTATCTGTCGGCACCAGTTTGACCTCCTGGGGTACAGTCGATTGGATTACGGAGCGGAGATTGACTGGAGTCTGGACGCGGTGCACGGAAAGCGAGCTCCCCGCCGTGCCTGGTACAAGATCCCGTTTCTCGACTTTGCCGCGGTGGGCGATGCCAAGGTTACGTGGGAACTGAATCGCCATCAACATCTGGTAACCCTGGCCAAAGCATATCGCTTCACCGGCGAGGGGCGCTTCCTGGGGGAATTGGTTGCGCAGTGGTATCACTGGCAGAGGACGAATCCATATCCTCTGGGGATCAATTGGGCGAGCACTCTCGAGGTCGCATTCCGCAGCTTATCCTGGTTGTGGGTGATGCATCTCGTAGGCGATTGCCAAGAAGTTCCGACACCCTTCCGCCCTGATCTCGAGAGAGCGCTGTTTTTCAATGCGCGTTACATCGAACGTTATCTCTCCACTTACTTCTCGCCCAACACGCATCTCCTGGGGGAAGGCGTCGCGCTGTTCTTTCTTGGTCTTCTGCTGCCAGCGAATCGCCGGACCGAGCGCTGGCAGCGCCGCGGTTGGGAGATTGTGCTCACGGCCGCCGAGCGCCAGGTGCTGGCTGACGGCATGCACTTTGAGCGCTCCACCTACTACCACGTTTACGCCTTGGATTTTTTCTTGCACGCCCGGATGCTGGCTGCCGCCAATGGCATCGCGATTCCTAGCGACTTGGACATTGCGATGCGGAAGATGCTCGACGCTCTTTACTTGCTGATGCGCAGCGGCGGTGGTTGTTGCTGGGGTGACGATGACGGTGGCCGCCTCTTCGACCGAGCCCGCAATCAGAGAGAACACCTGCTCGATCCCTTGGCCACGGGAGCCGTCTTGTTTGGTGCGGCTCACTATAAGTCGCTCGTCCGGGAACCGCCGGAGGAAACTCTCTGGCTGCTGGGGGCAGGCGGTCTCACTAGCTTCGATCGCCTCGCCGCACAATCCGAGCCTGCAGGCTCCGGTCGTTTGCCGGTCAGCGGGCTGTACTGTCTCGCCGGGCAAAGTCCGGTTCTCGAGCAACTGACGGTTGAAGCCAGTTCCGAGAGCGCAAACGGAGGGGGGCACGCCCACGCCGATGCGCTCAGTCTACAACTGACCCTTGACGGGGAACGCTTCCTGGTGGATCCCGGCACATGCGCCTACGTATCCGACGGCCCCGAGCGCAGTCGATTCCGTGGAACTGCCGCGCACAATACCTTGCGCGTTGACAATTGCGAGCAGGGCGTTGAAGGCGGGCCTTTCCCCTGGCGCTCGCTTCCCGCGGTCGAGGTCACACGGTGGGTCTCGGGCGAATGGTTCGATCTGTTCTCGGCTCGGCACACGGGTTACGAACGCCTGGCCGACCCCGTCGTGCACCACCGAACCGTGTTGTCCCGTAAGGGGCGTTTATGCTTTGTACTCGACGTGGCCACGGGCCACGAGACCCACGAACTTGAGCTCGCATGGCATCTCGATCCGCAACTCCATGTGGCCCGGCAAGAGCACGGACTCCTCGTCGAAGGCCGCTCGGCTTCGCTGGCCCTGGTTCCTCTGGCTAAAGCTGGCTGGTCCCGCACACTCGAGGAGGATTGGTACTCGCCTGTCTACGGTAGACGGGAGCGATCGGCTGTAGTGCGTCTTCGCGCTCGCACCCGCCTGCCGGCTGATTTCGCCACCGTGCTCGAGTTCATGCCAGGCAACGGGGCGCGGCTGGAATCACTGACGCAATTCGATGACAACGGACTCGAGCCCGCCGTACGCGCCTACCACTACCGGGTCGAAGATCGTTCCTATGTGTTTTTCTGGGCTCAATCGGACGCGGGCTGGGAACTCGGGGAGTTCGCGAGCGATGCGCTCTTCCTCTATTATGAAACTAGCTCCGGCGGAGAGAAGCTGCTATTCCTGTCCCATGGCAGCTACGTCAAGCTGGGAGGGTTTCCGCTTTTATCATGCGCGGAGACTGTCGAGCGCTGTGAGGTCCGGGACGGCCCGGCGGGCGTCGAAGTACACGCGACGGGCAAGGTAGCTTGTGCGGAACGGCTGCCAGATTTAGATCATGCCGGAAGCATCAGTTCAGCGAGTCCGAATGTGAGCTGACCCATGTGCGGAATTTGTGGTCTCGTCAATTTCGATCGTGGCTGGCCGGCGGAGCGTTCCGTGCTCGAGTCCATGAGTCGGACGCTCGTGCACCGCGGGCCGGACGAGGCCGGGTCTTACCTCTCGGAGAACGTCGGCCTGGCCATGCGGCGACTCCGTATCATTGACATCAAGACCGGTCATCAGCCGGTCACCAACGAGGACGAAAGCCTCTGGCTGGTCTACAACGGAGAGATCTACAACTACCGCGAACTCCGCGACAGCCTATTCGAACGCGGCCATCGCTTTCGTACGCACAGCGACACCGAGACGATTATCCACCTCTATGAGGAATATGGGCGAGCATGCGTCGAGCACCTGCGTGGCATGTTCGCGTTCGCGCTCTGGGACAAAAAGCGGCGGTGCCTGCTGCTGGCGCGCGACCGATTGGGAATCAAGCCTCTGTATTTCTGCCGTTCGGGGCAGCAGTTTTTGTTCGCCTCCGAGATCAAATCGCTCTTTGCCACGGGTCGAATCAAGCCCGCCTTAAACCAGCGCTCCCTGCCGGTATATCTGGCGTTCGGATATATCGCGGGTTCAGAAACGCTCTTCGCCGGTGTCCACAAGCTTCTCCCGGGACACACTTTGGAACTGGATGAGAAGGGCACGTCCACGCTGGCATGTTATTGGGACCTGCCGCAAGGCCAGGCCGAGGATGGCCGCGACGAAGAGTACTACGTCCAGGCATATCGCGAGAAGTTGGAGCAGTGTGTTTCGTCGCACCTCATGAGCGAGGTGCCGCTCGGCATCTTTCTCTCCGGCGGTCTCGATTCGAGTGTGGTGGCGGCGCTGACCACCAAGCTTCGCGGCGAGCCAGTCAAAGCCTTCTCGGTCGGGTACGATGACCTGGAGTACAGCGAATTGCCCCACGCCCGGGAGGTTGCCAGGCACATCGGGGCGGAATACCACGAAGTCAAGGTGGGTTGGCAGGAGTTCTTCAGCTCCCTGCCCAAGCTCATCTGGCATGAAGACGAGCCCCTGGCCTGGCCCTCGAGCGTCTCCCTGTATTTTGTCGCCAAGTTGGCGCGCGAACAGGTAACGGTGGTGCTCACAGGGGAGGGGAGCGACGAGACGCTGGCCGGTTACGCTCGCTATGCCACCACGATGTGGAACTCGCGAATGCATGGATATTACCGCCGGCTGGCGCCGCTTGCTTTGCGTGACTCTGTCCGGCGGCTGATCGAAGACACCTCGGTTTTGCGCGCCGACCTGCGGCGCAAATTGCAGCATACGTTTGTCGGACGCGACGGTGCTTCCTGGGCATCGATCTATTTCGACAACTTCCTATGCGCGTTTGCGGAAGCGGAGCAGATGGGCCTGTTGGCGGAGGAGCTGCGACCCGAACCTGGCATGGTGTATGACGATTCGATGAAGTTTTGGGAGCGTTACCGCGGCGGTGACCTTTTGCACCGCATGCTCTACACCGATATTAAGACCTATCTGGTCGAGCTGCTGATGAAGCAGGACCAGATGAGTATGGCGGCTTCGGTCGAAAGCCGGGTTCCTTTCTTAGACCACGTGCTGGTCGAATTTGCCGCCAACATCCCCACCCGCCACCTCATTCGCGGGCGGGCTGGCAAGCAGGTGCTCAAGTCCGCGGCCCGCGACCTGCTCCCGGACGCCGTCGTGAACCGGGTGAAGATGGGATTTCCTACTCCGTGGGCGAGATGGCTGGAGCGGCACTTCGAGACGGTTCGAAATCTGATTCTGGACCAGCGCAGCTTGGCGCGCGGCTGGTTCGAAGTCGATAGCGTGCGCAGGCTGTTGGCCCAGCACCGCCAGCGAAGCTCGGATCATGGGGATCGAATCTGGCGGCTACTCAATCTCGAGCTGTGGGCGAGGGTCTGTCTGGACGAAGAGGCGATAGGCCCGGAGGCGACCGACTCCATTTGCTGCGCCACCAAATGATCGATTG
>Ga0187783_10000674_pt1 | contig 24852 bp, 18 predicted proteins | sample 1015_SJ02_MP02_2_FD_132471 | JGI IMG/M metagenome (GOLD analysis project Ga0187783, IMG submission 132471) | Tropical peat soil microbial communities from peatlands in Department of Meta, Colombia - 1015_SJ02_MP02_20_MG | ecosystem: Environmental > Terrestrial > Soil > Wetlands > Peat | place...
CGCCCCTTATCCTCGGCGTCGATCTGACTCACCTCGACGGAGCTGATCTGCGCAACCTGATGAACCCCGCGGTCCTTGCTGTCGACCAGGACTCGATCGCCGCGAAAAGGGTGTTCAACTCCGACAACAAGCAGGTGTTCGCCAAGAGGGAGCCGAATGGAGACGCGATCGTCGGTTTATTTAACACCGGCAGCGAGGCAGAGAGAGTCTCGATCCCGTCGTCCGCCGTAGGCCTTTCCGAGAGCAAAACCGGCTATTCCTTGCGCGACCTGTGGACTGGCAAGACCAATAAAACAGCCGGCGCCATCAGTGCTCTTGTCCCTGCGCATGGAGTCATCCTCTACCGGGCCAGGGCGCTTTGAGCAACTCGATTCCTGACTCCGCAGTCTCGATGGCGGATCAGAATTCCAGCGCCCCGGCCACGCCTTCCACGCAGATGATGTCGGTCCGCGCACTGATTCAGCAAACGCTCTCGTCGGTCATTCCCATTCGCCGGCCTGTACACTGGCCTTTGATGATTTCGTTTCCCACGAGCCTGCCGCGCCAATCGATCTTCCTTGCTGTGTTCGCGACTCTATGGCTCGTAGCATCGCCGGCACGGTTATGCACTCAGGTTGTCGACACGCAGGCGCTCGAAAAAGAGCTCGCCCAGGTTCCGCTGCCGGAGCCGGCAACCAACGCGCTTCTGCTTCCCGAGAACCGTGGCGCCGCCGATCTCGAGCAGACGCTCAAGCGCCTGGGGACGACGGCGAGCGTGCTGGCGATTGTGGCGCATCCTGACGATGAAGACGGCGAGCTGCTGACCTATCTTTCGCGTGGCCTGGGCGCGCGCGTCACGCTCATGACATTGACGCGCGGCGAGGGGGGCCAGAACGCTATGTCGGCCGAGAGCTACGATGCGTTGGGGCTGATCCGCACACAGGAATTGTTGAAGGCCGACGAATACTACGGCATAGAGGAATTGTGGGGCACAGAGGCGGATTTCGGATTCTCGAAAACACAGCAAGAGTCGTTTGCCAAGTGGGGCCACGACCGCGTGCTCTACGACGCCGTGCTCGCAGTGCGCTTGGTTCGCCCGCAGGTGATTCTCTCTACTTTTGTGGGCGCGGTGAGCGACGGCCACGGGCAGCACCAGGTTTCAGGAGAGATCGCTCAGGAGGCATTCAAGGCGGCGGGCGATCCCAAAGTATTTCCCGAGCAGTTCAAGCTTGGCGTCGAGCCGTGGCAGCCGCTTGCTGTCTATTCGCGCGCACCGTTCGCGCCCATCAGCGGCGGACGCATGTTTGACTACGCAACCGGCAAATCGGAGCCGGCCCGATTTCACAACTATGTAACCGGCCAGTGGAGCGAGGGCGCGCTGTCTGACGATGTTACGATGCCGACGGGGCAATGGGATGCCACGCTGGGGCGCACATATGCTCAGATTGCGCGTGAGGGATGGGGCCAGCAGATGTCGCAGTACGGCGGCGCGGACCCGGCGCTTGCCGAACCGGACTTTACGAGCTATCACTTGTGGGCGGTCGCGCCGGAAGCGGCGACGCCCGAGAACTACGACGGCAGGCTGTTTGCGGGCGGCCTCTTCGACAATCCGAAAGTCCAGATCGACACCAGCATCGCTGGTCTAGCGCGGCTGGTGAAGGGCGAGCCGCCTGCGTGGTTGCGTGACGGACTGCACGAAATCCAAACGAAGCTCAATGATTTTGAGGGCGACTGTAAGAACGAGACCGGAGCCGAAGGCGCGCATAAACTGTCGCCGATTTTTCGAGAGGCGCTGGATCTTTACGCGCGCGTGAAGGCTAGCGACCTGGACGCCCAGGCGAAGGCCGGCCTCGAACTGGAACTGGGCGCGAAGATCGAGCAATTTCAGACCGCGCTCAAGGATTTTCTGGGCCTGGACATGATGGCTTACGTGGCCGGCGGCGGTAGCGGCCCGGGATACGGTCGTCGCGGCGGATCGGCCGATGAGACGGCGCGCAGCGTCTGGCCCGGCGAGGAATTCGGTGTGCGTGTGCACTCCTTCAGCGCCGCAAGCGGCGTGCGAGTCATAAAGACCTGGTTCGAAGCGCCGACCGGCGAATCTTGGATGCGTGGCGAGCCAACAGGCGGGACGGCTGACGGCGGCACAACGAACACGATCTACCACCTGCGCGTTCCCAACGACGCGCCGGCAACAAAGCCGTTCTTTACGCGGCCCACAACCGAGCAGCCCTACTACGACATCGCCAATGAGAGCTGGCGGGAACGCTCGTTTGCTCCCTATCCGCTTGCGGCGTGGGTCGAGTTTGAATTCGATGGCGTTCCCATAAGGATGGGGCAAGTGGTGCAGACGCTGGCGCATGTAAGTGGCGTGGGCGGCACGTACGAGCCGCTCGTGGTTACGCCGGCGATCGGCGTGCGCGTCAACCCACAAGCGAGGATTCTCCCTCTCGACGGAGCGCCATTGCCAGTGAGTGTGACCGTGCATGCCGAGCAGGCGGCGGAGGGAAGGGTCGAGCTGAAGCTGCCGGAGGGATGGCGCTCGGAACCTGCGCAGCACGAATTCCAGCTGAAGAACTCCGGCGACACGCAGCCGCTGACTTTTTCCGTTCTCCCGACGGGCGATGTGAAAGCCCGCGTCTACACGATTGATGCGGTTGCGGATTCAGGCGGCAAGAAATACTCCATCGGCTGGCGCAACGTCGCGTATCCTAGCCTGCAAACCACTTATCAATACGAACCCGCTGAGCTGAAAACGCGCAAAGTGGATGTGAAGGTCGCCCCGAGACTGCGTGTCGGCTACATCATGGGTACCGGTGACACCGTTCCCGATGCCATCGAGGCGCTGGGCATTCATCCGCACCTGATCACAGAAACGGAGCTGGCCTCGGTCGACCTCTCACAGTGGAACGTCATCGTCGTTGGAATCCGCGCCTATTCCGCGCGTCCGGAGCTGGCTGCCGCGCAGTCGAGGCTTGATGCGTTCGTCGAGCAGGGTGGGACGCTTGTCGTGCAGTATCAGAGCGCGACGTTTCCGGCCCCCTTGCCGGTGACGCTCGGCCGCATGCCGGAGCGCGTGGTCGATGAACAGTCGGAAGTAAAGCTGCTGGACCCAGCCAGCCCGCTGTTGAATTGGCCCAACAAGATTACGCCTGCCGATTTCGATGGCTGGCTGGAGGAGCGTGGCCACGGATTTCCTGATCATTGGGACCCGGCCTACGCGGCGCTCATTGAGACCGCCGATCCCGGGCAGGACCCGCAAAAAGGCGGGCTGCTCCTCCTCCATCGAGGCAAGGGGACGTATGTGTATGTCGCATATGCACTTTACCGGCAGCTTCCGGAGTTAGTGCCGGGTGCCTACCGAATCCTGGGCAACCTCTTGAGCGCCGGCGCGGAGAACCTGCGATGAACTGCGGCAGGTCTGTAAAGCAGGTCACGTTAGCCGTTTCTCCATTTCGCACGGCAGCCGCCGACTGGAATCACCGCTCCTCCACCGAAGGTGCTGGAAATTTTCCCCCATATTCATCGATGCGGCACGAAGGTAGTGCCCGATAAGGTTATGCGCGAGATCATGTCAGACCGATGGAGTGCGATCTCCGCCATCTGATTCGCGCCGATGCGAATTGTGAATTCTGTGTGAATTCGTCAAATCTTAACCTTGCTCTGCGAGTCTTGGATCAATTAACGTTGTTATGCGTGTTCTGCATCATGAATTCGGTCAACCCTCTTCACAGGCGGAACGGCCTCCTCAATTGTTGTGCCTCCATACCTTGTTGCAGTTTCATGCACACAATTTAAAGTCATCGCAGTTCCCCCAGTCCAACTGATCATCCGGCATGCATAAACACACGATTGCGTCTTGTGCGCGCCTAGGCTCTTACTGACGCGAACTTCAATCCGAAGGGAAAAAGAGAGGCTCAAATGAGATTCAAACTCCATACGGCTGCTGCGACCATCTTGGCAGCCGGACTCGTTGTTTCTAATGTCCACGCAGCCAGCGATCGAGACACGATGAAGAAGGAACCCGCCAAGAAGAAGGCGAGTGCTGCATGCTGTTCTGACGTTCAGGATCAGATCCAGGCACTGAAGCAGGAGATGCAGGGGCAGATCGATGCCCTCAAGAGCGACCTGGCCGCAAAGGACGCCGAACTGCAGCAGGCGAAGCAGGCAGCGGCCGATGCGCAAGCAGCGGCAGCCAAGGCAGAAGCCGACGCCAGCGCGCTCCAGTCGGCATCCAGCGAAAATACCGCGGCGGTTGCCACTCTGCAGGGCTCGGTAAAGGACCTGACCGCCAATCAAGCTTCGCTGACAACGACGCTTTCGGATGAAACCACCAACATCAAGAAGATGATCAACAGCCCGGATACCCTGCATTACAAGGGAATCACAATCACTCCGGGAGGCTTCGCGGCTGGAGAAACGATCTGGCGCGCGCATGCCACCGGCGCCGATATACCGACCCCGTTTAACGCGCTGCCTTATGAGAAGGCAGACGCCTACCTGCTGAGCGAGTTTTACGGGTCTGGGCGTGCATCACGCGTTTCCATGCTGGCCGAAGGCAAACCTTCCTGGGGAACGTTGCGAGGCTATTTCGAAGGTGACTGGCTGGGCACGAGCGTAACTGGGAATAACAACGCGACCAACAGCTATGCCTTCCGCGATCGCTTGCTCTGGGCACAGGCTCAGACCAACAGCGGATGGAGTTTCCTGGGCGGCCAGGTATGGTCGTTGACAACCGAAGACAGAAAAGGCGTATCGAATCTCACCAGCGACATCGCGCTTCCCCAGGAAGTCGATCCGAATATTCATGCCGGCTTTGTCGGGGCGCGGCAGTGGGGCTTCCGTGTTTCCAAAACGTGGGACAAGTTCGCCATTGCTTTCGCGGCTGAGAATCCGCAGCTCATCTATAGCGCGTCGCTGGCCGGAAACGAGCCCTATGCGGTGCTCGGCAGCGCGGGATCCAGTGGCGGGGCATACAACCCGGCCATCAGCTCCTGCTCGCCATCGACATCCATAGTCAACTACACCAACGAGGCTGTGCCCAACTCGGGCACAACAGCTACGGGCGGAGTTACGGCCGACGCTGCGGTTCCCGTATACAAGACGGTCAACTCCTGCGCCAACGTCTCCAACTATTCCTTCAACTATGCTCCCGACCTGATCGTAAAGCTAGCGTTCGATCCCGGCTGGGGCCACTACGAAATCATCGGCATCGGCGGCTTTGCGCACGAGACGGTGTATCCCGGCGAAACCACGAACAGCAACCTATACGGCGGAATCAAGGACGTTGCGGCCTCGGCGGCAGCTGGCGCTACGGTGGATGCAGCTCCCGCCCTCACGAGCGCTGGAGCGTACGGCAACAGCATCAACCTTGGCGGTGTCGCCGCAAGCTTGCGTGTTCCAGCCGGCCATGTGGTCAGTTTTGGCTTGAAGGGCCTCTACGGTCCCGGCGTGGGCCGCTACGGCTATGCCTCAACGCTGACCGACGTCACGGCCAATTACAACGGGGAACTGGTCCCGGTTCATAACACGTCTGCATTGGGAACCCTGGAGATTTCGCCGAGCAATCGATTTGTGCTTTATTTGAACGGCGGCATCGACTACGCCGCGCGCGTCGACTTTGCCAATGCAGGTTCGACAACCCTTGGCGCGCCCAGCGCCATCTTCTGCCCGACAACCGCCGGTGCGTTTGCCTGCACCAGCTCACCGACGACAGCCGATGTGGCTGCAGGCGGCTCGTGGGGCGCAACCTGGAAGACGCCATCTGAGGCTGCGGTCGGATACGGCTCACGGCTGTTGAACAACTCTGCCTGCAACACACTTGCCGCACCGGGCTACAACGGCAGCTCGACGGGTTATTACCCGGGAGCGTCCTGCGGTGCGCAGAACCGCGATATCCAAGAGTACACTGCCGGGTACTGGTACGACATTTATCGCGGCGACCATGGCCGCTTCCGGCAAGGCATCCAGTACAGCTATGCTGAGCGCCAAGGCTGGTCGGGCGCTCCAGCTACAGCGGGCGGTGCCGGAATCGGCGCCAAGGGCATTGAAAATATGTTCTATACCACGCTGCGCTACTACCTGCCGTAAGGAAAGCGGAGTTCGTGACGCTGGTAAAAACATCAAGGGCAGCCCTTTGGGCTGCCCTTACTTTTTCAGGCTGCGAATGGTTGGGCCTTTGGCCATCGACCCCCCGGGATTCTCATTCAGACATTGGCGTAAAGTCGCCCTCCGGCGCACCCGCCCGTCGTCGTAGGAGGCTGTGGTGGGCATTGTGAGTTAACCAGAATCGATCGGTCAGCTGGCTTTCCGGCAGTGTGGCTAATCGCCACGGATCACGTCGACGTCTCGCCGGGATGCTTGTTCCACCCGTGGAAGCGCGAGCGATCGCCCGCATTCCATGCCTCGCGAAGTCCAGGCGTGCTCAGATCCCAGTCGGGCCGGATCTCGCTGGTCACGATGCGAAGGTCGCGCCATAAATCGATGACCGAAGGGCGGCCCCAGAACCAGTAGCCGTTATAGATGTTGTAGATGATAAGGCCCGGCTTCAGCACGAGCGTGTGCGGGATCATCGGATTGTGCTCAGGGTCGGTGTACTCCTGAATGTCAAGATCCTTTTGAACCGTTCGCCCGGGATCGGAAAGAAATGTCCACTCGGCTCCCACTGACGCACGAAACTCCTGGAGAGTATGGTGATCGTCCGTGGCAATGGTAGCGATCTGCGTATATGCCACTGCGATCTTCGGGTAAAACGCGGCCAGTTCCAGATGCTGCTGATGCTCCTTGGGGCAATAGTGGCCGCGCGCCAGCGTGAGGATTAACGGATCGTCGCCCTGCAGCTCGCTGAGTTTGCGCATTGTGCTGGTTTGATCGGGCAGTTCGAAATCGGGGAAAATGCCCCCTGGCACAATATCCGATCGCATGATCGCGTTCCTCCGGTTTCTCTCAAAGATCCAGTGTCACATTGGCAGTTAGTCGGGAACAGCACACAAGCGCGTTTCCGCGAGCAGGCTGCTCCTGCGGCCCTGTGTTGTAAACGATCGACCCGTCGATCAAACGATCTAAACCCGCCAAAGTTGGGCTGCGGCCGTCAATCTTTGGGCATTGCACCGAACGCTCTACCAGCGTCGATGCGCTGGAATCTAGCACTCTTTGATCTTTGCTTTGATCGCTCTTATCGACTTACCTTCAACGCTTCGAGCGCCGGCAAAAGAAGTTTGAGAAGCGCCTGATCGGAGAACGGATTCTGGCCCGAGATCAGCTCGCGATCGTGAAGGACGTAGCTTTGCCATGGAGGGAGCACGCTTACATCGCCGCCCGCCGTTTTCAAGGCGAAGTCCGGGTAGAAGAGAACCTTGCCATGAATCTCGAGCGGTTCCCGCTGCTGCTCTTCTGCTGTCGAGAAGATCGTCATCTTATATCCGGCATAGATCCAGCCCTTTGCCTTCGCCTGTGCTCCAGCAACGTCGCCCGCCGCGAGCGCGGCAACAAACTCTTTCGAGTCGGGAAGCGCCGAAAGCAGCGAGATGGGGCCATGGCAAAGCACTGCCGTCGGCTTCGATGTTTCGTGGAAGTGCCTCATGACGATGCCGGCGTTGGGATCGTCGAGAAGATCTTCCATTGGGCCATGGCCGCCGGGGACAAAAACCGCGTCATATTGATCCAGGCCTGACGCGATCACATCGCTGATGCGGCTGGGATTTTCGAGGCCGGTCAGGCTGTCGCGGAATCTCATATAGTCGTTAAGCCTTACCTCGTCGCCGCCGAAAAAGTCGGGCACGGCGGAATGAAGATCCAATTGCGGCGGGTTGCCTTTGGGGTTGGCGAAGGTAATTTCGTAGCCCTCCTGCATGAGGGCGCGAACCGGAACGGTCAGTTCGTTGAGGTAGTAGCCGGCGCCGGCGTAGACCTTGCCATCTTTCAAGGGCAGGCCATAGCCGCTCGAGATCAATACCAGGATTTTTCCTTTGGATGCCATGTTGTTCTCCTTTTTGTGATCGAAATCTGTTTCGCTGAAATCTGAGCGGATGCCATGCATTCCCAAAGCAGCTGCATACGCTCTCAATTAGGAGCGGGCATCACACGGCATTTTCAAAATTGCCGATGCGATGTCCTCAAGATTGGTTTCCAGTGCAAAATGTCCCGCGTCCAGAAATTTCACCACTGCGTTGGGCACGTCTCGCTTGAATGCTTCCGCGCCGGGCGGAATGAAGAAGCTGTCATTTTTCCCCCATATGGCCAGCAACGGGGGTTGATGTGCTCTGAAGTATTGCTGGTATAAGGGATAGCGCTCGATGTTGGCCTTGTAATCGAGCTTGAGATCGACCTGCAGTTCCATCATGCCCGGTTGCGCAAGCAGCGCCGCATCCAGCCACCAGGCTTCGGGTTCGATCTTCGCGACATCGGGAACTCCCTGGAAGTAAGACTCGCGAACACCGTCGAGCGACATACGTTCTTTGATCTGGTCGCGAATGGCCTGTGACGGTTGCTTCCAGTAGGCGCGCAAAGGAGCCCACGGACCCTCACCGAGGCCTTCTTCGTAGGCGTTGCCGTTCTGCGAGATGATCGCCGTAATCCGGCTCGGATCGGCCACTGCAAGATTGAATCCGATCGGCGCACCGTAGTCGAACACGTACAGGCCGAATCTTCGTAATGCAAGGGCGTCAACGAACGCCTGGGTGGTTTCGGTCAGTTTTGCGAAGGTGTAGGGATAATCTTCTCCATCCACCGTGGTAAAGCCGAATGAAGGCAGGTCGGGAGCAATCAGATGAAAGCGGTCAGCGAGTATCGGCATCAGGTGGCGAAAATAGTGCGATGAGTTTGCGAAGCCATGCAATAACAAGAAAACCGGATTGCCCTCGCAGCCGGCCTCTCGATAGAAGACGGTAACGGGACCGACCTTTAATGTGGAATGCCGGACTACTGGCATATCAGTCGTCCTCTCTGAGTTGACGGGGTCGCTATGAAATAGAGCGGGCAAGCGCCGCTCCAATCATCCCCTTAACGATGTGCCTTGCGAGTCTAGCTTGATGCAGTACGGGTATTCGCCATGTTGGACCAAAGCGGCGAAAGATCTTTGCTAAGGGGCGCCCAGAAAGCAAGCTGGGTGTAAGGAGCAGCAAAGCCGACGAAAATCGGCAACCGGTTTTGCATCGCCTTAGCCAGCGAGGATAGCAGCTCTGATCTACTGGTGTGTAGCCGGCGGTTTAAAAGTTAACATTTGTCGCCCAGGGTCAGGGCTATTCCGGCGCATCGGCTTCTTCCTGACATGAAAAAAGGGACGGCCATTCAGACCGTCCCTTCTCATCATTGTTGATCTGCTGACCGATCTACTCCCCTGCTTCCACCGGCTTTGTTTGCGCTACAGTCCAGTCGGGCGCGCCGACCTTGAAGCGGGCAAAGCGGCGAACGGTGATGTTTTCGCCCAGCTTTGCCACCTTCTGTGCGATGAGCTCCTTGATGGTGACGGCCTGGTCTTTGATGAAGGGCTGCTCGAGCAGGCAGACCTCCTCAAAGAATTTGGCCATCTTGCCGTCGACGATCCTCTCGATCACATTGGCCGGCTTTCCGGTAGTCGCGGCCTGCGCGCGATAGATCTCTTTCTCACGTTCCAGATCTTCGGGGGTTACGTCTTCGGGCTTCACATAGCGCGGATCGCTGGCGGCGACGTGCATCGCCAGGTCCTTCAGCAGTTCCTGGAAATCGGGGGTGCGGGCTACGAAGTCGCTCTCGCAGTTCAACTCAAGCAGAACGGCGATTTTGCCGCCGGCATGAATATAGGAGCCGACTGCTCCTTCATTGGTGGCGCGCGCCGCCTTTTTCTGCGCCGAGGCCATGCCGCGCTTGCGCAGCACCACAAAGGCTTCCTCGATGTCGCCTTTGCTCTCCTGCAACGCTTTCAGGCAGTCGCCCATGGGCGCGCCGCTCTTTTCGCGCAGCTCCTTGACTAATTTGGCATCTATCTTCTCGCTCACTGTTGTCATCTCTCTATTCCCCGGCCCTCAAAGGCCTAGCGATCGAATCGCAGTTATGAATTCTGGATCAAAGTGTATGCGCGGAATGTTTCCGGCAGAAGAAAAGCGTGACCGTCATGCGGGGCGGCCACGCTAATCTTGAGGATGCGCATGGTCACGCGCAAAAATTGTCAGTCGCCGCCTTCGGCCAGGTCGGCCTCTTCCATCAAAGCCGCGACCGCGGCAGGCGCCTTGCGAATTCCGCTGCCCAGCGCCGCTTCCATGTCAATGTCGTCGCCGCTCGCGCCTTCAACGGCCACTTCAGCAACTTCGCCCTCTGGCGCGGCTGCTTCTTCGGCAGCCGGTTCTTCGAGTGCCTTGTCACCCAGCAGGTTGACGCCTTCGGCCGCCGAGTCGGCAATCTTCGAAGTAAACAAACGAATGGCGCGCAGCGCGTCGTCGTTGCCGGGAATGACGTAGTCGACCATAGTGGGATCGCAGTTGGTATCGACCACCGCGACCACCGGAATGCCCAGCTTGCGCGCTTCTTTGACTGCGATCACTTCGTTGTTTGAGTCCACGACAAAGATTGCGTCGGGCAGCCGCTTCATATTCTTAATGCCGGCCAAATTTGCCTGTAGGTGCTTGCGTTCGCGCTCGAGGTGGATGACTTCCTTCTTGGTCAGCAGGTCGTAGCGGCCGTCGACCGCCATCTCATCCAATTCCTGCAGACGCTTAACCGACTTCTGCACCGTAACCCAGTTGGTGAGAAGCCCGCCCAGCCAGCGCTGGTTGATGTAGGGCATGCCGGCGCGCGTGGCCTCTTCGGCGACGGCATCCTGCGCCTGGCGCTTGGTGCCCACGAAGAGGATGGTCTTGCCGCTAGCGGTCAGATCAGTGACAAACTTCGATGCGTCTTTGAAGAGCTTGAGTGTCTTCTGCAGGTCGATGATATAGATTCCGTTGCGCTCGCCGAAGATGTATTCCTTCATCTTGGGATTCCAGCGCTTGGTCTGGTGCCCGAAGTGAACACCCGCTTCGAGCAATTCCTTCATGGTGATGGTCGCCAATGTCCCTCCTTTGTGGACTGCATCCGGGCTAGCCTTTGCCTGGCCCGGATTGATTCCCCTCGCGGGGAGAGTTGTGAAACCAGCCGCTAGCTGTTAGCTTCTGGCCTCTAGCTTGTCCTTGCTGGAACTCGGGGGTTGCTGGAGTCCCGTAACATCGAACCGAGCCTTAAAAAGCTAGAAGCTAGGAGCTAGAAGCTAATAGCTCGAAAGCGCCCTAGCGCTTGCTGAACTGGAACCGCTTGCGCGCACCTTTCTGGCCGTACTTCTTGCGTTCCTTGACGCGCGCGTCACGCGTAAGCAATCCTTCCGCCTTGAGCGTCTTGCGCAGCTCAGGGTTGAACTCGATCAAGGCCCGGGCAACGCCCATTTTCACCGCGTCGGATTGCGCTGAAACGCCTCCGCCACTCACCGTTGTCACCACGTCGAAGTTCCCAGCCATTTCGGCTACAACCAGAGTGCGCTTGGCCGAGACGCGCTGCTGTTCTGTGACAAAGTGCTCGTCGAACTTCTTGCCATTGACCTTCCACTCGCCTGTGCCAGGACGCAGAAAAACGCGTGCGATGGCCGATTTCCGCCGCCCTGTGCCGTAATACTGAACCAGATCTTCTGCCATTCCTCTTTAGCTCCTAGCTTCTAGCCTCTAGCTTTTAGCTTCTTCGTGCGAGGTTCAGATCTTCAGCTTTCCTCGAACGTTTGCTCCTGCGAGGAAACGCCAGGAGCTAGAAGCTAATAGCTGCTTCTACGCAATCTTCAGTTCCACTGGCTGCTGCGCCGCATGGGGGTGTTTGTCACCGCGATAGACCTTCAGTTTCAGGCCCATAGCGCGGCCCAGCTTCGTTTTCGGGAGCATGCCCTTGATCGCCTCTTCCAGAACCTTCTCGGGCCTGCGCGCGACCAGGCGCGTGAACGACTCTTCGCGCAACCCGCCCAGGAAGCCTGTGTAGCGCCGGTAAACCTTCTTTTGGCTCTTCAGGCCGGTCAGGCGCACCTTCTCGGCATTGATGACGATCACGTGATCACCCATGTCGATGTAGGGCACATATTCGGGATTCAGCTTGCCGCTCAATACACTGGCAGCTTTGGTGGCGAGCCGGCCCAGCGTCTGGCCATCAGCGTTCACCACGTACCATTTGCGGCTGATCTCCTTGCCGCTCGGAACAAACGTCGTCATCTCAATCCTGCCTTCAACTGCTGGCGCCAGGCTGGGGGTGCCTCGTCCTAAACGCGTTTTCTGCGTTTAAGTGGGAAGCCATGCCTATCCCGACCCAATCTCTCGTGCAAAGCGCGCTTGCCCGAGCCAAACGCGCACAGGCTGAACTCTACCCACTGCCAAACAATCCTGTTCGGGTGAGAACTGCGAGGGTCAGTCCACTTAGGACTCAGGCTGAGCCGAATCTTCCGATCCCGCCGCCGATGGCCTGCCCCAACCAGACCCACCTTGGGTCTTGGTCAGGCCGGTCCGCGTGCGATCATACCACCCCATCGGCGGAGAAACCCGCTAACAGGGGCTAGGCACGCACACCACAGGCGCAACACCGCGCAAGGTTTATAGAATACTGAAAAAAGGGGTTAGAGTCAACGAAAAGCCGCAAATCTGGCCCGTTTGGGGCACTTGGCTTTGGATTGAACCGTCCTGGGTGCAACCAGCGCCGCCGGATCGAGTAGCTCCGTCATCTATGACGTCGGCGTCGCTCCGGGGAAGTATTGCGCCTTGAGGCTGTTGTACTGGTCCTGTGTCAGGGGCAAAACCTGCACTCCTTGCGGCGTCACTTCGATCTGGGCCGGCGCGTCGATCGTCGGGCCGGCCGTCGTGCTTCCCGCCGGCGTTACCGCGAGCGAGCCCTTGATTATGTCGATCTCCATCGTCTGTGCCGTAGAATTCACCTTCCAAATTAACTCCGTGCCGCGGATGCCGACGCCGCCGCAAGGACCGGTATGCTCCCACCCGCAGCCAAGCAACTCGATGTTGGGCGGGGTCGGCTTGACCACGCTGTCTATGTAGAGATAGGTGCCCTCAAGGCCCCCGTATTTAGCGGTGAGAGCTGAAAAGCTGTTCCTGGGATCGTACTGGAAATCCTGCACCTCCCAACGGGTCTCCGCGGCCAGGTCCCATCGGGTTCCGTCCGACATCACGACGTCGGTCTCGTCACCCTTCGTACCTCCGGTATCAATCGTGTCGCCGATATAAATCGAATCGCCCGTGTTCAGGGGTACCCAGGTCGTTGTGCCCTGCCGCATCACATACGAACCCTGTGCGTCCTTCACGGTTCCAGCAAGCAAAGGTGGAGGCGGTGCCGGTGGTCCTTGCACTGGATTTGGAACGGTCACTGCAACCTGCCCCAGCGCCTGCGCCCCCTGACCCTGCGAGTAGCCCAGCATGCCTTCCATGATGTTCGTCATCGTGATGGGCGAGTTGTCGACCGTGGGCGTCGCCTGCGGCTCGCCGTAAGCAGCGCGGACCAGATGCGGGCTGGCTGATTGGTTTGGGTCGGAATTTCTTGCATTCGCCGTGGGTGAGGGCATCACGCGAATCTGCATCACGTTGTTCGAGGTCATGTTGCCGCCGGCGATCAGCAGCTTCATGTAGACTCGCCCGGCCACGCGTTCGCTCCACGGGCCATTTTCGGCTTTCACCGGCGTGTAGATGCCGCTTTGTTGGCCCTGAAAGAGCGTTTGCTGCTTCAGCTGGTCGCTGGTGTTCTGCGCGGTCAGGATCTGCCGCTGCCTTTCGGCGTCGAGCGCGAGCTGGCCCGGCTTTCCCAGCTTCGCTAGGATGGTGTCGAGCGGAGGAAGGCCCGCAGTCTTCGCAAGGCTGTTGTAGGTGTTTTCGAGATTGTTGACAAAGTCGCCGGTGATCTCGTTCTTGTAGTCGGGAATCACCTGGTCGACAATCGCCTGATAGCTCTTCGGCATCTGGTCGTAGGTCAGGCCCGACTGAATGGCCCACGAAACCGCCTGCAGATTTCCCGCCGCAACGTTGTATTGCACCGTGCCTCGCCAGATCAGCGCGCCGATGGCGCCCGCAGCTTTGCCTTCATACGGCCCCAGCACATAGGCCACTCCCGCGCCCGGCTGGTGAACGGAATACTCAGAGCAAAAATCCAGAGTGTTGATGGTGTAGTCGCCCGGCGGCAGCGGCTGGTCGAGCTGGTCGGCTGTCAGCTTCAGCGGCGTGGGGTTGAACGGCCCGCCGGGAAGCGTGGCGACCGTCGGATAGACATCCTTCGCGTTCAACGTTAGCGGCAGATTGTCATTGAGCACCTTGGTCAGCGCTTCTTCGGCTGCCTTTTGCTTGGCTGAGTTCTCCAACGCCTGCAGCGGGTTCTGCGCCGCCAGGCTCACGACCCCCAGGGCCATCTCGAGCGCAAAGACCGCAACGACCGCACTGATTCTCATCGCTTCAATCCCGCCTTGAACCGTTACTGAATCTTGTAGTCCACCTCAACATCGACATCTGCAACCACCGGCTCCGATCCACACATCGCCGGCTTGAATTTGTACGTCCTGAGCGCCTTCAGGGCGTCGGAATCAAGCGGAATTCCGCTGCTGCCCGACAGTTCCACATCGCTCACGGAACCATCCACATCCACGGTCATCGAAGCCGTCAACTCTCCCCCGCCGTTCGCCCTCGCCGCCGGTGAAAAGGCTACCTCGGGAGCGTTGATCACGACCGGATGCTTCAGGTCGTCGCAATCACGGCGAGCAACCGCACCGGCCGGTGGCGCGAAGTGCGACTCGTCAAACGATGCCAAACTCAGGTTCTTCACCTCAGCGGTGATTAACTTGGCCCCGTTCACCTGCAGTCGAAGCTTTCGTGGGTATCGATGCGAGCCGAATTCGATGTAATCGTCAAACTCCTTCTTTTGTCCGTCCGATTCATCCGAAAGGATGTCGTTCGTATTGTGGCTGACGCAGAAATCATGAGAAAGCACGATAGCACCGGCCGGCATCGCAGCCTCATTGACCGGCTTCGCCTGAATGCAAACCGCCTCGATGCCCCGCACAACGCGATGCTTGTCTTTCGATGCGGTCCAGCTCTGCGAACTCGGCTCCAGCCCAAGGAGTCCGAAAAGTTCACCGACTCGGAGGGGCGTGAACATCGCATTGCGGCTCATGTATCGCCAGTCCCCCTTCCTGATTTCGACTTGCCGTAAATCGCCCATCACGACCTCGCGTCTCCAACGATCCTTGGCTGCCCAGTCGAGCTTGAGGTGCCCCTGCATTGGCTCTTTGAATTGAGCAACAAAGTCGACGTCGAGGGTGAACGGGCTCGTTTGGCCGTGCGTAAGGTCGCTCTGCTGCATCGCCGGAAGAAGCATTTGCAGCAGGGGAGGGTCGTCCTTCGCCAAGGCCGGCCGAAGAGCGGAGGATAGCAAGAGCGGGATGAGCAGGCGTTCCCGGAGTTTCATGAATGCGATTATGACGCAATCCGCCGGGAAGCGAGGGGCGTTCTCTGTCCTCGCACGGCCCGTGACCGCTCAATAGAACAGATACTTCCGCCACCGGTCATCGCTTCGTCCCAGCATGCGCATGATCTGCCGGCTGGTGTGCAGCGAGAACGGCCGCGGCTCGCGCAGCAGGATCATGTCATCGATTTCGCTGAGTAGCCGGTTGCCTTTCTTGCGGTTGCACTCGTGGCAGCAGGCGACAAGATTTTCCCACGTGGAGTTGCCGCCGCGAGAGCGCGGCACCACGTGATCGAGCGTGAGTTCGCCCGGCGGATATGCCTCGCCGCAGTACTGGCAGGTGTTGCGGTCGCGCAGCAGGATGTTCTTGCGCGAGAGAGCGCGCGTCTGGTGAGGAATGCGGCGATACTCAAGAAGCCGGATGACGGATGGCATAGCGATGATCGCGCGCTGCGCGTGCAGCGTGAGGCCGTGCTCTTCCTCGGTTCGCGCGATGCCCTTGAGCACCAGCACCAGCGCGCGTCGCGCGCCGCAGATGTTGATCGGCTCATAGGAGGCATTCAAAACCAGCACAGGCATTTGCAAAACGTGCGCCTGGGCGAAGTGCACGGGTCCGTGATCGCCCGAGAGCACAACAGCCTTTGCGATCGCTTTCTGTTTGCGCGCGTGAATCATGGCTTTGCCCAACGACATTTACTGCCCCCTGCGCTATGAAGTCGTCAAAAAGATGCGTGCTCCTCTAAGTTCGTAGGATGAAATTGAATTTGTGGCGCTTGCATCGACGCGGCAAATTCTCGGGCCGCAGCTGCTCCCGCTGTCTCTCTTTCTTGATGGACGAAGCCCGGGTCGAATCCGGCTAACCGCTGCGCCCGAGCCAGGGTAGCCACCCACACCGAGGCCGCGCCTGCATCAACCAAAGCCTTCGCGGCCGCGCGCGCCGTCGCCCCGGTGGTGAGGACGTCGTCAATCAGTAGAACGTCCCGTCCGGCAACCTGCCCGGGATCGGAAACCGAAAATGCGCCGCGAAGATTCAGCCGGCGCTGGCGTGGCGTCAGTCCCGCCTGGCTTTCGGTCGCGCGCAAGCGCATCAGCGTGCTCCCCGCGAGGGTGAGCTGCCACTCGGGTTGGCTCTTGCGGAGGCATCTCAATGCTTCGCTGGCCAGCGACCGCGCTTGATTAAAGCCGCGCTGCGCAAATTTCGACCGGTGAAGGGGGACAGGAATTACCAGCAACTTCGCGGGAGCTTCAGCGGCAAGTCTCGAAATCGTGCCAGCCAGCAGCCGGCCCAGGGGGCGAGCGACTGGGCGCAGGCGATCATATTTCAGAGCGTGAATTGCCTGCCTCATGCGACCGTGATAGAGACCGTGCGAAATGGCCATCTCGAAGGGCGGAGGTACGAGTCGGCAAGCGCGGCAAAGCTTTGCAGTCAAAGGGCTTGGTATGGGCTGAAGGGCATCGCCACAGCGCGCGCAGGAAGCTTCGGTCAGAGCGGGAAACTCCGTCCAGCAGGCAGAGCAAATTGGAATAGAAGAGAGCCGCGGCAGTGACGAACCGCAAAGAATGCATGAAGCAGGAAGGAGGGTGCAACTTAAACTATCCAGAGGACTTCGGAGTACGCGAACCACGGCGCGCCACCGCGTGGTTGCCAATGGCGGAATCATGGCCGTGCCAGTGCTGAAGTTCCTGTGGAAGACGCACCTCGCTTCGGGCCGAAGCAAGACACCCGTTGCGCTCAGTATAGCGCAAGACAAATCCTCGCTCCAGAGCTAGGGCTGAGGCCAAAATGCGAGCGGGCGATCGCAAAACCCAGGATTGGCGTCCGTTCTCAATATGAGCGGCGAGGCAAGGCTTTAAAAGACTCCTGCCATGTACGCTTCTGCCGGGTGCGCTTTTTCATGTTTGGCTCCGCATTCGCCAAGCATAAGCGGAGAGAGCGTAATGACCGGGCAATGGGAATGGGCAAGAACCTTGTAAACCACGCCATGCCGGGTGATCGCAGCAAAGGCTGAGGCGCCATGGGCTCCGAGAACAACCAGGTCAGCCTGTTGCATGCGGCTCTGGTAAAGCAGTTCCTCGGTCGGATCGCCGGGAACAACGACCGTCTGAATCTCGATCTGGCCTTGTACCTTCTGTGGAACCAGCGCGAGCAATCCCGCTTCAATGTCGTCCAGGGTGCGCCCGGCGAGAATCTCGGCGCGATCCTGAGGACGTATGACATGCTGCAGGATCAAACGCGCATGATGCTGTAGCGCCAACTCCGCGGCAAATGCTGCAACCATAGACGTAGCTTCGTTCAGGCTGGCGGCGCACAAAATGGTCCGTGTGGCAAAACTTCGATAGCTACCTTCGACGACGTCAGGTCCAATGATGCAGACGGGCAGGGCCGCGCTGCGCAGCACCGCCTCGGCCACCGAGCCAACAAGCAGCTTGCCGATCGGCCCGGGAGATTGCGTCCCCATCACGATGCGGTCAATTTGCCGCTCGCGCGTAAAGGCCAGGATCTCTTCGGCCGGCAATCCGGGACGAACCACGAGTTCGCAGTTAAGGCCCGCCTCGCGCGCGCGTTGAGCCAGCGGCTCCAATTGCTGTTTTTCGCTGCGCGCTGCCGCGGCATAGTCGTAATAGCGGATTCCGGAATCTTCAGACTCGGCAACTACGAGCGTGTCATATGCGTGAACGAGAATGAGGTCCGAGCCAAATTCCTGAGCCTGGGCAAGTGCGAATGCGAAAGCTCTTTCATTGGCCGGGATATCGGTAGCAAAGAGGATCGTGGAGGGCCTGCTCCAACCTGGCTTGAAAACGGCTGCCATGAGAACCTCCTTCGAGTGCGATCAAATACTGACAGGGACGGTTCACGCGGGGCGGTGTTTGGCCGCACATAAAGATGTGATTTGACTCACGTTATCTGGTCGCATCCACCTCGGTTCAACGTTTCTGACGCTGAACCAAGCGGTAGTAGCGACGAGTCTGCGGCGAATTCACTGCCCTGTTGAGAAAGATTGTGTGCCCATTTCTCGATTCTGTCCAATTTACGATTTTGCGGCCCCTAAAGTGATCCCAATCACAGCCCAACACCAACAAATGCTGTTCTCCTAAAGCGGAATCGCAGCCCTCCAGCCGTTCCGGTGAAGAACTGAAACACCGGGGTTGCTGATGGTACGGTTTCCTGTTCGCTTGAAAGCAGGAAGCCGTGCTACCCCAAAGGGTTCGAAGCTGAACCTGGCATGGCGCGATTCAACCGGGAGGTCTCATGCGGCCGATGCATAACATTCCCGCCCGGGGCGGAATCGACTACGACGAATCCCCATTCCTTGCCATCTGGGAAGTGACACAATCCTGTGATCTGGCCTGCAAGCACTGCCGCGCCGCGGCACAACCGATTCCGCATCCCGATCAGCTGACCCACGAGGAAGGCAAAGCGTTAATCGATCAGATCGCCGAGATGCAGATCCCGGTTTTTGTCTTCACGGGGGGCGACCCGCTGAAGCGCGCTGACGTCTTTGAATTGATCCGCTACGCCGCAAGCAAGAATGTGCGCGTCGCGGTCACTCCTAGCGCCACGCCGCTGCTGACGCGCGAAGCAATTTTCAAGTTGAAGGAGGCTGGCGTCGTCCGGCTCGGCATCTCGCTCGACGGCTCGACGCCCGAGATTCACGACGCATTTCGCGGATTGCCGGGCGCCTGGGCGCGCACGATCAAGGCGATTGAGTGGGCCAACGAAGCTGGGATTCCGATTCAGGTGCATTCGACGATAAGCCGCCACAATCAACACGATCTCGACGGCCTTTGCAATTTGTTCGAAAAGCTCGCGATTGTGATGTGGAATGTCTTTTTTCTGGTTCCGGTGGGCAGAGGCCAGCTGGACGATCTGTTGAGTGGCGACGAGTTTGAACAGGTGTTTGGCAAGATCTACGAACTTTCGCAGCGCGTGAGCTTTCAGATCAAGACCACGGAAGCGATGCATTATCGTCGCTACCTGCTACAGCACAATCTGGAAGAGCGCAAACTGGGTCACAGCCACGCTCATCCGCACGGAGCGGCCTATGAAGCCGGCACTCCTACGGCCGAGGGCAAGGCGCGCGCCATGGGATGGGCCACGCGCCGCGTCAACGACGGTAAGGGATTTGTCTTTATTTCGCACGTGGGCAACGTATATCCGAGCGGATTCCTGCCTATTCACGCGGGCAACGTTCGCCAGACGCCGCTGGCCGAGATCTACCGCAATGCGCCGATTTTCAAAGCCCTGCGCGACACGAAGCGCCTGGAAGGCAAGTGCGGCGCCTGCGAATTCAAGGAGATTTGCGGGGGCTCGCGAGCTCGCGCCTACGCCATTACCGGCGACCCGCTGGCCCAGGAACCGTGCTGCATTTACCAGCCGAAGAACTGGGATCCAAACAGGGAGCAGGACGCAGAGGCATTTCGCCAGCCGTTGCCTGCTGGCACGCTGGTGACGTTATAGGCTCGGCGTTTTTGGGGCTGATGCTGGAGCGAGACGCTGGCATTGCTTTAGCTCGTCAAGTGGCATGCAATCCTGGTTGTAATGGATCGAATACGGATGGCATCTCGACCCCCAATCAAATCTTGCAGCCTCAGGGCGCCAAGGTCCCGCACATTCGCAATGCGGAAACAGCGAACTTGCTACAATGAGCGAAGCCTTTTTCGTTTCGAAATCTCAATTATTCAGTGGTTTCGAGGCGAGCATCTTTCAGGAGTTCATCGCGGTCAAAGCCTCTTGCGTCCTGCGGGGTCCATCTTGCAAAACATCCTGATCACGGGGGGAGCGGGTTTCTTCGGCAGTGCCCTAAAACGCAAATTGCTCGTATCGGGCTATCGCTGCGTCAGTCTTGATCTTATTTCCGATGAAGAGCGTCACGAACACCTGGTGAGCATCCAGGGAGACTTGCGTAACAAGGCGCTCCTCGAGGACGTTTTCTCAAAGTATTCGTTCACTGCTGTGCAACATTGCGCTGCGGCGCTTGCGCACGGTCTCAAGATTGACACCAAAGAAGTCTGGGACTGCAATGTTGAGGCCAGTCGCAATCTCATCGAATCCTGTGTACGTCATCAAGTCAAGAAGCTGGTTTTCACGTCGACAAACTGTCTTTGGGCCCGCAACCTGGGCCATCCAGTCGCGGAAGATGAGCCCCCGGCACCCGTCGAGTCTTATGGCAAGGCCAAACTTGAATCGGAAAAGGTCCTTCTCGAGCACTCTGCCGACGTCAATGTTGTCATCATTCGGTGCCCCACGATCATCGACTACGGACGGCTTGGATTGCTTGCGATTCTTTTTGAGTTCATCGACGACGATAAGACGGTCTGGCTCGTCGGAGCCGGCGCGAATCGTTATCAATTTATTTACGCGGGCGATCTCGCGCACGCCTGTATTCAGTCAATGAGCCTTGGAAGATCGGATCTGTTTCACATCGGATCAGACGACGTGGAGAGCCTGCGCGAAGTGTTTGAAGCGGTCATTCGCGCAGCCAGATCAAAGTCCAAACTTCGTTCCTTGCCAAAGGCCCCTGCCATCCTGGCGATGAAGGTCGCGCATAATCTGCACGTTTCGCCGCTGGGGCCCTATCACTACAAGATGATTGCCGAGGACTTCATCTTCGATACGCACAAGATCAAGCGCGAACTCGGATGGCAACCAACCTTGAAGAACTCCGACATGCTCGTTCGAGCCTATGAATATTACGCGACACACCGAAAGGAAATCGAGAAGCGATCGGATGTGTCAGCTCACAACAAGCCGGCGTCAATGGGCGTCATCAGGTTCCTGAAATGGATATCCTGAAGCCCAGGGAGAGTTTTCGGTTCGGCCGATTCGAGTGGGCGATTTTCGCAGCCTATTGTGCGCTGCTTGCATGGACGATCGCTCATCACGTTCCCTGGGCTGACGAAGCGCAGTCCTGGCTGCTTGCGCGCGACCTTTCTCTGGCGGCGATCTATGGGAAGTATTTGCATTACGAGGGGACGCCCGGCCTCTGGTATCTCTTTCTTTGGTTCCTTGTCCGACTGCACGTTGGGTATTCACTCATGCACTGGATTGCCGGCGCTGTCGCTGCCGCTGGCACCTGGGTCTTTCTGCGATACAGTCCTTTTCCGCAAATTCTCCGTGCGACTCTACCTTTTACCTTCTACCTGGCCTACCAATATGCAGTCATCGCCAGAAGCTATATTGCAGTTCCGCTGTGCGTCTTTCTTGCGGCGACGCTCTTGCGCAATCCTCTCCGGCATTTGATGGCCCTAGCCGTTGTTCTGGGCCTTCTTGCCAATCTTTGCGCACAGGGATTCGTTTTGTCGGCCGGGTTCGCGCTCATTCTCGCAGCACGATTATTGCGAAGACGCAGCGAATCACTCGAACCACCTCGCGCGAAGAATATCGCATACGCCGCGGCCGTCCTGGGCGCGTTGTGGCTTGGGGCGATCGTAACGGCCGCCCCAGCATCGGACAACGACTATTTTCCTGTTACGCGGCTCATGCGTGTCCCGGGCTTCTCGCCGCCCGCACAACCCGCCGTCTCGCCAGCCTCGTCGGGAAATGGCCAGGCCGTTGCGCCCCCGGTACGGGAAAGACGCAATTTCTTGTCACGTTGGCGATTGCTTGCAGTGAGCCATATCACCGACGGCCTATCGAGCTCCGCGATACTCTCTTCGCTTGTAATGGCGACTGTATTCGCATTCTTGATATCAAAGCGCAGGATCCTTGACCTGGCGCCCTACGTCTTGATCGTCGGATTTTTCGTCGTCGTGATCAATCGTTCATGGCACATCGGTATGGCTCTTCTTGCACTGATTGCTGTCCTTTGGATTAACTGGCCTAAGCGCGAAACGCCAGGCGATCAGAAATGGTCAGTGATGCTCACGCTCGCCTTGCTTTTCGTTGTTGCGGAACAGTGTTTCTGGACTGTGCGCGCGGTCGCGGCCGAAGTGCACGGTGAATACGCAGGCGACAGGGATGCAGCGGCATTCCTTCGCACAAACCTGAAGGGAAAAAAGGTCGCCGGATTTCAGTTCTGGTCGATAGGGCTTTTGCCTTATTTCCCATCGAACATCTATTTCAATCAGCACAGAGAGGGGTTTTGGTTTTGGAGCTCGACAGCTCACGTGGATGACCGGGCGATGGAAACGTTGAAGGCCCATCCGGATTACATTGTGATTGGGTTCCCGATTACTCCGGACGGCGTCGCTCAACTTGGCGGGCAGAATGCGCTTTCAAAGGGGCCCCCGGCACCGTGGGTCGAGCAGGAAATTTTGGCTACGGGACTCTACAAAGAAGCGCACCGGTACTGTGGCAGTGCTTTTTCAGGCCGTGGATACAGCGAACAGCTATGCCAGGCAATTCTCGTTGCCGTTGCACAGTGAGTAGATGAACACAATTTGTAAAGCGCCGAGCCGATTGGAATGCCCGGGATCTCGTTATGGTCGTCTGGCAGCGCAGGAGCCGGTTCGATTTTCTGTACCGGTTCTTGGACTATCCCATCTCGCCAAACGGAGCCACGCTAGGAACACGTGATTTCGGCTCGAAGGGAGAACAAGAATGCGGATTGCAATCATTGGCGGCGGAATAGCGGGATTGGCGGCGGCCTATGAACTGGAAAAGGCGCGGAAGGCGGGCGCAGCAGTGGAGTACACGCTGTTCGAGGCGAGTCCGCAACTGGGAGGGGCGCTGGCCTCAGAGACAGTGAATGGTGCTGTGCTGGAGCATGGTCCCGACTCGTTCCTGACGGAAAAGCCGGCAGCGGCTGAGCTGTGTCGAGAGTTGGGTCTGGGCGGCGAATTGATTCCATCGAACGACGCGGCGCGCAAGACCTATATTGTTGTGCGCAACCGGCTGGTGGCGTTGCCTGACGGCCTGATGTTTCTGGTGCCGACGAAATTGGTGCCCACGGCGCTGACGCCGCTTTTTAGCATGGCCACGAAGCTGCGCATGGGCCTGGAGCTGCTTCACCCGCCGCGGCGCGCCAGTGAGGATGAATCTGTTGCAGCGTTGGTCGAACGGCATTTCGGCCGGGAGGCCGTGGACCGGCTAGCCGACCCCCTCCTGAGCGGGATCTATGGTGGAGACGCGACGCAACTGAGCGCGCAGACGGTGCTGCCGCGCCTTGTGGATATGGAGCGCCAGTACGGCTCGCTGACGCGTGGCATGTTGGCCGCGCACCGGAAAATGCGGGCGATGGCGAAAAACTCGAAGCAACAGGGGGCAAGGGAGCAAGCGGGCAAGGGAGCAGGCGAGCGAAAAGAGGGCGGCCAGGCTGCGCGGTCTATCTTCACTGCCATACGCGGCGGCATGCAGCAGCTGGTTGACGCGATCGCCGCGCGGCTCGACCCTGCCAGCCTGAAGACAGCGACACCGGTGCGAGCGATCGCGAGGTCTGGAAATGGCTGGAACCTGACCGCCGGGAGCGGGCATGAGGAATTCGATTCCCTCATTCTGGCCGCGCCGGCGTGGGCAACAGGAGAGCTGCTGGCTCCGATCGACCCCGAGCTCGGAGGCGATCTGGAAGGCATTCCCTATTCGTCCTCGATTACGATCAACCTGGTTTACGACGAGGCGAAGATTGGCAAGCTTCCTGAGGGCTTCGGATTTCTGGTGCCAGAGGTCGAGGGCCGCTCCATGCTCGCGTGCACCTTTGCACATCGCAAGTTTCTGGGGCGCAACGCGCCAGGAAAAGCTGTTTTTCGCGCTTTTCTGGGCGGCATGAGAGGCGAAGCGCTGCTGGCAGAGAGCGACGACATCCTGCTGGCAACGGTGCGGCGCGAGATGAGCGAAATACTCGGCGCGAGGACGTTCAGCTCAGCCGTCGAGCCCGAACACACGCAAGTCTCGCGCTGGCATCGCGCGATGGCGCAGTATTCTGTCGGCCACAAAGAGCGCATGCAGCGCATCAAGGATCGAGCTGCAGCGCTTCCCAGTTTGCGCCTTGCCGGGAACGCCTACGATGGTATCGGTGTTTCCGATTGCATCCGGCTGGGGCGGCAGAGGGCGCGCGAGCTGGTTGCTTCTGCGGCGACAGTTCCGGCGCCGACGATCTGAATCGTCTCTTTGAGCAACCGGTCCACGTGGCTGCTCCGACCGTATACTCGAGTTGGAAACATGCCTACTCGGGCCGACACCTTTCTTTCGACGATTCTTGCCTCTACGCGGTCCACGGTTGACGCAGCCAAGCAGAGGGCGCCGGTCGCGGAGCTAGAGCGGCGCGCTGCGCATCATCGGCCGCGCGGCTGGGCCGCCGCGTTGCGCCGGAAAGCCGCATCGGGCCCCGCCGTCATCGCAGAGATCAAGAAGGCTTCGCCCTCGAAAGGATTGATCCGCGCGGACTTCGATCCGGAGTGGCTGGCTCGCCGCTATCGCGCGGGCGGCGCCGCGGCATTGTCGGTGCTTACCGATGAGCCGTACTTTCAGGGCAGCCTGCGCAACCTGGAGCTGGCCTCGGCGGCAGCTCC
>Ga0187783_10000675_pt1 | contig 24843 bp, 25 predicted proteins | sample 1015_SJ02_MP02_2_FD_132471 | JGI IMG/M metagenome (GOLD analysis project Ga0187783, IMG submission 132471) | Tropical peat soil microbial communities from peatlands in Department of Meta, Colombia - 1015_SJ02_MP02_20_MG | ecosystem: Environmental > Terrestrial > Soil > Wetlands > Peat | place...
GAGGGAAAGGTCAATGATGCGGTTCCCTACAAACGGCCCGCGGTCGTTGATGCGCACCTCGGTCTGCTTGCCGTTCGTGAGATTCGTCACGCGCACAACGGAATTGAACGGCAGCGTGCGGTGCGCCGCGGTGAACTGATGCATGTCGTAGATTTCGCCGTTCGACGTGCGACGGCCATCGAAGGGCGCGCCGTACCAGGACGCGACACCCTGCTCGACATAGCTCCCGGGAACGACGGGTTGACGCTCGTTTCCCGCCGGCGAACTCGGCCGCTCGGCTGCGGGGGCGGACGGCTCCGTCGCCGGCGTTTGCGTGGGGGGCGGGGGAACCACGTTGTGATGCGCGCAGCCAGCCAGGGTGAGAGCGGTGGCCAGCAGAAGCGCTCCCCTGCTCGGGCACGGCTGGAAGCCCGTCCGTTCCGAACCGCTTCGATTCCGCGCACGCGCGGAGGACGGAATCACCGGAGTTGCCAATTCGCGCGTGCTCGCATATTTCGGTATTATAGATCGCGCGTAGTCGTTATTGGGCCGGCGAATCGAAACCTCACAAGGAAACCGATTGGAACTCTCTCCACGCCTGCGCTGGAAAATCGATCGATTCAAGCAGAAATTGGGCGGAGCCTTGGGCGGCAAACGGGAGAACGGCCGGCCGAAGCTTTGCCCGGCTTGCGGAACGCTGGTTGGGTCGAGCGCCACGCGCTGCCATCAATGCGGCGCGAACCTCATGTTTTCACTCGCCGCGGCGAGCCGGTCGCTCAGCAAGTTGATGCCGGAGACTTCCCCGGCCACCTACGGCATCCTGACCTTGAGCTGCCTGATGTACGCGATCAGCCTCGTGTGGACCATGCGCCTGAGCGGATTCGAGATGCCGTCGGGCGGAGGCCTCGGGGCGATAATGAACCTTGGCGGTATAGCTAGCAGTGTGCTGGATCGGCTCGGTGCCTCCGTGCCCCTCTTTCCTTTTTACATAGTAAGCGGTGTGGTTCATCCGGGTGACTTCCAGCAGCCTTGGCGTTTCGTGACTGCAGTGTTCTTGCACGGCAGCCTTCTCCATATGGGGTTCAATATGTGGGTACTGATGGATATCGGACCCATGATCGAGGATCTATATGGGTCGGCGCGCTACCTGTTTATTTATGTCGTTACGGGGATTGCCGGGTACGTCTTGAGCAGTTTTTCCATACATTTCAGCGTAGGCGGGTCAGGGGCGCTGCTCGGTTTGATCGGCGTCATGCTTGCGGTGACCATGGGACGCAAGAGCGCGAGCATGCAGATGCTGCGCGGCCAGATCATTCGCTGGCTCATCTATATCGCAATCTTGGGGCTTCTTCCTGGTCTTCACATAGACAACATGGCTCATCTCGGCGGTTTCGTGGCCGGGTTCATTCTGGGCAAACTCATGGTGGACCGCGCCCCGGTTGCGCCCGAGGAACGCAAGAGGGCCTACCTCCTCGGCTGGGCAAGCGCTCTGCTGGTCCTCGGCAGTTTCGCCCTGGTCGCCTTCCTGAATTTGCGTGCGGGCTAAAAGGCCTGGGTCAGTGGCCGGCATGCAACTGGCGGGACACGGTGATGCTGTAGTGGATGCCGGAGACCAGTACCAGCGCGGCAACCAAATAGGCGGTAAGAAAGCGCATGCTCCCCAATGCGTGGTCGTGCCACACGTTTGCGAGAAGAATCACCACGACCAGGAAAATCTCAAAGAACGTCGTGGCTTTCCCCCAGATACTCGGCGGGAAAGGGCGATAACCGACGGTGATGAGAATCACGGCGCAGGCCATCAGGAGCAATAGGTCGCGCCCGAGAATAAGAATCGTCAACCACCACTGCACCTTCCCCTTGAGCGCCAGAACGAAGTAGGACGAGGAAAGCAGCAGCTTGTCGGCGATGGGATCGAGGTAGGCGCCGAGTGGCGTCTTTTGATTCAATCCGCGTGCGAGCAGGCCGTCCAGACCGTCGCTGATTCCCGCCGCCGTTAGGATGCCCAGGGCCGTCCTCCAGTGCCCGTACTTGATGGCAATCACGAAGAACGGCAAGAAAATCAGGCGCAGAAAGGTGAGCTGGTTAGGAACGGTAAGGATTCGTGAGGGAACGGTGCGCGAAGCCATCGGGTCGTGTCACCAGGGCATGACCGTTCGAGCTTACCACGGCCAAGTTTCTCAGGCGAACTGCGCCAGGTAATCGACGAGCGAGCGCCCCACCTTCTTTTGGAAGGTTTCCGCAAGCGAGGGAATCGAGCCACGAGGCTCGTCGAGCGCGATGCGCTCGATGCGCAGCATCGGGAAGAACAGCGTCGGCAACCCCATGCGGTCGCCGTCGGGATGCAGCACCTGGCTGATGAAATCGTCGAAGGCGCTGAGGTCGATGCCGCGAACCGTCACACCCGCGGTCGAAACGGCCAACAACTCTCCCCACAGTTTCTCTTTTGGCGTGTGCAGACTCAGCACAACGATCGAGTGCGGCTCCATCGATTCGGTTCCATCCTTGTTGGCGATCCTTATACGGGCATGGCCTTCAGATCCGGCGAGCGCCTGAGAAGCGGCTCGGTCGCTTTCTGAACCTCTTCCGGGGTCACGCCGGGCGCCACCTCGCACAGCAGGAGCCCCGCGCGGGTGACCTCGATCACCGCGAGCTCGGTCACAATCAGGTCGACTGCTCCGACACCCGTCAGCGGCAAGCTGCAGCGCTTCACGATCTTCGGCTGCCCTTCCTTTGTCGTGTGCTCCATGGCAATGATGACGCGCTTGGCCCCGGCCACCAAATCCATGGCCCCGCCCATACCTTTCAGCATTTTGCCCGGAATGGCCCAGTTGGCGAGGTTCCCTTTCTCGTCCACTTGGAGGGCCCCGAGCACGGTGAGGTCAATGCGGCCGCCGCGGATCATGGCGAAGGATTCGGCGCTCGAAAAATAACAGCTCCCCGGAATTTCGGTGACGGTTTCCTTGCCCGCATTGATCAGGTCGGGGTCCTCCTCGCCTTCGTAGGGATACGCCCCGACTCCCAACATCCCGTTTTCCGATTGCAGAACGACTTCGATCCCCCGGGCGAGATGATTCGGGATGAGCGTGGGAAGCCCGATACCGAGGTTGACATAGTCGCCGTCGCGCAGCTCCTGCCCGACCCGCCGCGCGATCAGTTCGCGCTTGTCCATGGCCCATTTCCTCTCTCGCCTGCCCCGCGCGTTCTCCCGCCGGCCTTTCTCCCCGTTACGGCCAAAATGCCTCGCGGATAACCCGGTGCGCCGGTGCGTTCAGTCTCTCAAGCCGAACGCTTCCTCACCGTACGGCGCTCGATGCGCTTATGGTAGCTCTGGCCCTCGAAAATCGCGTCGACGTAAACTCCCGGCGTGTGCACGCAATCCGGATCGAGCGCGCCAAGCTCAACAATCTCCTCGACTTCCGCGATCACATAATCGGCCGCGGTGGCCATCACGGCGTTGTAGTTGCGCGCCGTTTTGCGGTAGACCAGATTGCCCCAGCGATCGCCCTTCCAGGCTTTAATAAACGCAAAATCCCCGCGCAGAGCGGGAACCAGCACGTAGGGGCGCCCGTTAAACTCGCGCGTCTCTTTTCCTTCGGCAGCCATGGTGCCGTACCCGGTCGGCGTGAAGAACGCCGGTATGCCGGCACCTCCGGCGCGGAGGCGTTCGGCCAGCGTGCCCTGCGGGTTCAGCTCAACCTCGATTTCCTTCCTTAGCGCGAGCTGCTCGAAGGTCTTATTCTCGCCCACGTAGCTCGCAATCATCCTTTTCACTTGCTTGCTCGCGAGCAGTAGGCCGATCCCGAAATCGTCGACGCCCGCATTGTTCGAGACGAGCGTTAGATTTTTCGAGCCTCTGCGGCGCAGCGCGGCAATGAGATTCTCAGGTATACCGCACAGGCCGAAGCCGCCAAGCAAAATCGTCGCGCCATCCTCGATTCGGGAAACGGCAGCCTCCGCGTTGGCGACGCGCTTGTCCATCTGAGCTACGCGCTTTCCTCCTCGGCGAGCAAAACGAGCAAGCAGTTTACTTCAATTCCCGGGGCATTTTGTACCACACACGGCTGCCGAGGCCGCCGGCAAAGATCAAAGCAGCTCGCCCGGAAGACCGGACCAGGCGCTTACAACCTAGGGCTCTCCCGGCGACTGATGCCGGCGCGCGCGGCGTGTTTCAGCCGAGCAACCAAGTCGCCCACGGCCCTTGCCGCAGCCTCCGCGGAGGGGGCCTTTTCCACCTCGTCAACAATCGCCGAGCCGACCACTGCCGCGTCGGCGATTCCTCCGAGGACGGTAACGTGCGTCGGGAGCGAAATGCCGAACCCAACCGCAATCGGCAGTGAGGTGAACTTGCGAATGCGACGAACCAGCCCGGGCAATTCTTCCGGCAACGATTCGCGCGCTCCGGTCACCCCGGTGCGCGAGATCAGGTAGAGAAAGCCGGTCGAGGCGCTGGCGATGCCCGCAAGGCGGGAATCGGTGGACGTGGGGGCAGCAAGGAAAATCGTGTCCAGTCCACGGCCGCGCAGCACCGCCCGATAGTCGGTGGATTCCTCGAATGTCAAATCGGTTGCGAGAACGCCGTCCGCACCGGCCGAGGCGGCCGAATCGGCGAACTTCACGATGCCCATCTGCAGAATGGGATTGAAATAGCTGAACAGCACGAGTGGAACCTCGCTTCGCCGGCGCACACAGTGAACCAGATCGATCACGCCCGGGAGCGTCGTTCCGCTGCGAAGCGCACGTTCGCTCGCGCGTTGAATGGTGGGGCCGTCAGCCACCGGATCGCTGAAGGGAACGCCCAACTCGATCACGTCCGCGCCCGCTTGGGCAGCAGCGAGCACGATTTTCTCGCTGGCCTCGAGCGACGGGTCCCCGGCCGTGATGTAGGCGACCAGGCCCAGTTCGCCCGATCGCGAAAGTTTGCGAAACCGCTCCGCGATTCGTTCCGAGCGGGGCGTCTCGCTCGAGGCGCCTGAGGCGACTTCACACATGGCGCGCGAGGATCTCCATGTCTTTATCGCCGCGGCCGGAGAGGTTCAAGATGACGAGCTCATGGCCTGGCATGCGGGGCGCGCGGCGGACGAGTTCCGCCAGCGCGTGCGCCGACTCGAGGGCGGGAATGATGCCCTCCAGGCGAGCCAGTGTGCGCGCGGCATCCACCGCTTCATCGTCGGTAACCGCGGTGTATTCGGCCCGACCCTGGTCGGCGAGCCAGGCGTGCTCGGGGCCGATGGCCGGATAATCCAGACCGGCGGATACCGAGTGTGTCGTCGAGATCTGGCCGTCGGGCGTTTGCAGCACATAGGTGTAGGTGCCCTGCAAGACGCCGGGGCGCGCGCCGGAAAATCCGCGCGCGGATGCCAGACGCGCAGCGTGTTCGCCCAGCGATTTCCCGCGTCCACCCGCTTCGACCCCCACCATCTTCACGCTCGCGTCGCCGAGAAAGGCGTGAAAGAGGCCAATCGAATTCGAACCCCCGCCCACGCAAGCGAAAAGATGATCGGGCAAGCGGTTTTCGGCGCGAACGATCTGCTCGCGCGCCTCCTCACCAATGACCCTGTGAAAATCGCGCACCATGGCCGGATAGGGATGGGCGCCCAAAACGGAGCCGAGCAGGTAATGCGATGTGCGAAGGTTCGTGACCCAGTCGCGCATGGCTTCATTGATCGCATCTTTCAGCGTGCGGCTGCCCGAATCGACTCCGATCACCTCCGCGCCAAGCAAACGCATGCGGAATACATTGAGGCGCTGACGCTCCATGTCCTCCGTGCCCATGTAGACCGTGCAGGCCAGACCGAGACGCGCGGCGACCGTTGCCGTGGCCACTCCGTGCTGTCCCGCGCCCGTTTCCGCGATCACGCGCTGCTTGCCCATGCGTTCAGCGAGCAGGCCTTGACCGATCGCGTTGTTGATCTTGTGCGCGCCCGTGTGCAGCAGGTCTTCGCGCTTGAGGTAAATGCGCGGGCCGCCGCAGTGCGCGGTGAGGCGAGAGGCAAACTGCAACGGCGTTGGACGGCCGGCGAAATTCGCCAACAGATCGCGGAGGTTGACCTGAAAGGCGCGATCCGCGCGCGCCCGGGCGTACGCGGCTTCGAGTTCTTCGAGCGGGGCCATGAGCGTTTCGGGAACATAACGGCCGCCATAGGGGCCGAAGCGTCCGCGCGCATCGGGAGCTGCTTGTGTGATCGAACTCATTTGCCTTTCCCTGCGGAAGGAATTCCGTGGATCGCGCGCATGAAGCCCAGCATTTTCCCTCCGTCTTTTTTGCCCGGGGACGATTCGACTCCGCTGCATACGTCGACCGCATAAGGGTGGGCCCGGCGGATGGCCTCCGCGACATTTTCGGGCGTGAGGCCACCGGCGAGAAAAATCCGCTGGGCGGCTGCGCGCCGCGCCAAAGCCCAGTTGAATCCCCGCCCCGTGCCCCCCGGGCGATGAGCGTCAAAACCGTCGAGCAATATCGCCTCGACACCTCGGAACGGGCGCAGCTGGCCCGCCTGAAAACTCTTGCGCACGCGGATCGCCTTCAAGATTTTGAGCTTCGGCAGCGCATGGCGCAATCGCGACACAAACGCCGGCGTTTCGTCTCCGTGCAATTGAATGTACTCGAGCCCTACCTCTCGCGCGATCTGGCCGATCTTTTCTTCCGGCTCGTTCACGAAAATGCCGACGCTTGAGATCTTGTCGGGCAATCGCCGGACGATCCGGCGCGCTTTGGCCGGATCGATATAGCGCGGGCTTGGCGGATAGAAATTGAAGCCGAGGAAATCCGCTCCCGCTTGGACCGCACGCCGCGCGTCCAACCAGTTTGTGATCCCGCAGATTTTCACTTTGACCCTGCGCCTGATCACCGGCCGCTCGCCTCGGGTAGACACCCGGACAGGCCGAGGAACCCGCCTAGCGCTTGGGCAGGACTCGGGCTCTTCATCAACTGCTCGCCGATAAGAAACGCATCAAACCCGGCCGCGCGCAAACGGGCGAGGTCATCCCGGGTGCGCAACCCAGACTCGCTGATGGCGATGCAGTCGCTCGGAATTCGCTCGACCAGCTCGAGCGAGGTTTCCAGGCGCACCTCAAAATTCCGCAGATCGCGATTGTTCACACCCAGGATACGCGCGCCGGCGCCCAGAACGCGATCGAGCTCCTCGGAAGAATGGACTTCGACCAGCGGCTCCATGCCTAATGAGCGTCCGAGTTCGAGCAATTCACCGAGGGCCGAATCACCCAGCACCGCGGCAATCAATAAAAACGAATCCGCGCCCGCTGCACGGGCCTCCCACACCTGCCAGGGATCCACCATGAAATCCTTGCGGAGGATCGGGATTTGCGCTGCCTTTCGCGCCTCTTTCAAATCCGCAAGCGAACCGGAGAAGAAATCCTCCTCGGTCAGCACGGAAAGCGCCGCCGCCCCCGCCCGCTCGAGCTCCGCGGCCAACGCAGCAGGCGAATACTCGGCCCGAATCATTCCGACCGATGGCGACGCCTTCTTCAGCTCGGCGATGATGTTGAAACCTTGGCCGGAAAGCGCCGCGGCGAAATCGCGCACGGGAGGCGACCTGCGCTCGACGGCGATCTTCAGCGCCACCTCCGGCAGCACGCGCTTGCGGTGCGCAATCGAGACGCGGCGTGCGTCGACAATGCGATCGAGGATGCTCATCTCGCGCGAGCCAGGTCTCATCGTGCCGGCACCTCGAGGGGCCGCCGAACCGTGTTAGCGGGCGCTATCCCGGCTATCGAGTTCGATTTCGGGAACACCGAAAAATGCTAGCTGCCCCGGCAAGCGATGTCAATTTTGGCAAGACCATGGGAGGGTGCGTTGGAGCGATGAGGGATCCCGCGAGGCGTTAGGGTATCCTTTCTAGCTTATGTGCGACGAAGGGGCTCGATCGGCAACCGGCCCAAGCTACGGGGACGAGCCGGTTGTCTCAAGCGCAGGGGAGCCCGCTTCTCCCGGCAAGGCGCGCAGGACCGGGCGCCGGTTGCGATCGATCGCTTTGATCCTGCTGGTTGCGCTCGCGCTCCGCGTCGCCTACGCCTGGTATGATCTCGGTCGGATCCCGCGCCAGATTCTCGAGGAGATCGGGTTCCTGTACGAGCCGGGCCACATCGCCTATTCGCTTGCCATCGGGCGCGGATTCGCCTCCCCCTTCGGTTCCGCCAGTGGAGCTACGGCCTGGACGAGTCCGGTGTATCCGCTGATCCTCGCCGAAATCTTTCGGGTATTTGGCACGTTTACCTTCCCCGCGTTTGTGGCGGCCATTTCTCTGAATATCCTCCTTTCAACTCTCACCTCGGTGCCCATCTATTTCGCGGCCAAACGCCTGGCCGGAGCGGCCGGCCCCGCCGGCTTGCCCGCCTGGCTGTGGGCGGTTTTCCCGAACGCCATCGTCATTCCCTCCGAGTGGATCTGGGATACGTGCCTTTCCGGGCTGCTTGCGGCCGTGATTGTGTGGGCGACACTCGCCTGGTCCGAGTCCCGGCGCTCGGCCGACTGGGTCGCCTACGGAATCCTCTGGGGGCTGGCCCTGATGACCAACGCCACACTTCTCGCCGGGTTGCCGTTCCTCTTGGGCTGGATGGCCTGGCGGACGCGCCGAACGGGCCGGAGGTGGCAGGTGAAACCGATTCTGTCCGCCGCTGTGATTGTCTTGTGCTGCCTGCCCTGGACCGTGCGCAATTACGTGGCGCTTCACAGCTTCATCCCGCTACGTTCGACGCTCGGGCTGCAGCTGTGGCTCGGCAACAACGACGCGTACCGCGAGCGCTTCCCGAGTTGGCTGCACCCGATTGACAACCTCGCGGAGCGCGAGAAATACATGAGCCAGGGCGAAGTTCCCTACATGGCCGAAAAACAAAGGGAGGCGATGGCCTGGATTCTTGCTCATCCCGCACGCGAGGCCGTGCTCTTCAAGCAGCGATTCACGGCTACCTGGCTTGGAACACCGCACCCGCTCAGAGATTTCGAGCGCACAAGCTCGCCCTTCCTGCGGGCGGTCCTCGCCAGCAATCTCCTGGTGGCCCTGGCAGCATTGGCGGGGGTTGTGATCGCTTTTGCCCGCCGCGCGAGTAGACCCTATGCCCTGCCTCTCGCTGCGTTTCCGATTGTTTTCCCTTTTGCCTTTTACCTGACCCAGGCTCTGTTCCGGTATCGCTACCCGATTGACCCTGCTGTGCTCCTGCTCGCGGCTGTTCCCATCGCTTGGCTCGTTCCGAGGTGGACACCTGGGGGCTGCGAGCCAGCGGCTAACGGAAAAAACCCCCCGGCCATTCGGCATCATCCTACGGGGAGGTAGGTCGAACCGGCTGTCCCGGCAAAGGTGGCGTATAGTAACCGGCGTGACATCCCTGACCGAGTTCCCCTTGGCCCGGAGCGCTCGGGCCCCGGACAGTATCGGACGGCGGAGGAGTAGGCCTGGCCCGACAAGCGACCCGGCGGCGTACGCGATCGAGGACCAGAGACGAATGAGCCGGGCCCGCAACTACTTCGCCTGGCAAGGCCGCATGGTGACGCCCGAGCTTGGCCAGCGAGTCATTGAAGTCGGCTGCGGTATCGGCAATTTCACCGAAATGTTGCTCGATCGCGCAGCCGTTTGCGCCGTGGACGTCGACCCGCGCTCGGTTGAACAGCTCCTCGCACGCTATGCGGGCCGCAGGAATCTATCGGCTGTCGCTTGCGACGTTCAAAGCGAACAATTCTCGCAATTGTCGCGCTTCGGCGCAGATTCCTGTGTGTGCCTGAATGTTCTTGAGCACACGGCCAACGACCTCGGCGCTCTCGGGCGCATGGCCTCGATCCTCCGGCCGAACGGCGTGATCGTGCTCCTTGTCCCCGCTTTTCCCTCCCTCTACGGACCCATCGATCGGAATCTCAGGCATCATCGTCGCTATACCCGCGCTTCGCTGGTTCACCTGGCGGCGGCAGCCGGGCTGCGAACCAGAAAACTCTGCTACCTCAATGTCGCCGGGTTTTTTGGCTGGTGGACGAATGCGCACCTGTTCAGAGGCGAGGTCCAGTCCGCCGCGCAAATCGAATTCTTCGACCGCTACGTCGTCCCGCCTTGTTCCTGGATCGAAGATCGCCTGCCGCCGCCCTTTGGGCAATCACTCCTCATGGTGCTCGTAAAATCATGAGAATTTCGGTGATCATTCCCGTGTACAACGAATTCCGGACGCTGGCACAGGTTCTCGAGCGGGTCCGCCAGGCCCCGCTGCCCGGAGGATGTGCGAAGGAGATTATTGTCGTCGATGATGGCTCGACGGACGGAACGAAGGAGGTCCTGGGCGAGCAGGCTCGCCGAAGCGTGATTGTCGGCCATCACTTGGAGCAAAACCGCGGGAAAGGCGCGGCCATTCGCACGGGAATTGCGCTGGCTACCGGGGAGGTCATCCTGGTTCAGGACGGCGACCTTGAATACGACCCGAGCGACTACGCGCGGATCCTCGAACCGATCGTCAACAATGGAGCTGACGTCGTGTACGGTTCGCGCTTTCTGGCCAAGCCCTTGCACATCAAAAAACGCTATCGGCTGGCGAACCGCATCCTCACAGCCGCCGCCAATCTGCTCTACAACGCCCATCTCACCGACGAAGCGACGGCCTACAAGGCCTTTCGAAGTTCGGTGCTTCGCAGCATCAAGTTGCAGTGCAATCGTTTCGATTTTTGTCCGGAAGTGACCGCCAAGCTGCGCCGTCTGGGGTACGAGATCCGCGAGGTGCCCATCAGCTATAACGCGCGGGGCATCGCCGACGGCAAGAAGATTCGTTTCGCGGATGGGCTCGAAGCGCTCTGGACGCTATGCAAGTCGCGATTTCTGCCGCGCCGAAGTCTAACTCAGATCACCGACACTCACCCGCACGCGGTCCGCGGCCGAGGCTTTCGGCAGACCTACCGGCAGGTCCAAGACTATTGACGGGGAGGTCGAGATTCCGGCTAGGACAAACAGGACGGAGGTAGCCCGCGGCGAATCTTCACAGCCGGCGGCCTCCATCGCGTCAGATTATTCGCGTAAAGCCCGATGCAGAAAATGTTTGCGGGAACGAATCCGAATTGAGCGGTGCGCACACCGATCACGCAGACAACAATGCTATTGAGCACCGCAAAAAGCCAGCCATGCCACATCTTCCGCCCGATGAGTACGGTCGACAGTATGGTCAACACACAGGAGAGATAATCGAGCCTTAGCATCTCCTGCACAATAACCCGACCGCGCCGGCCTCGACGACTGGTCGATGGTCCAGCCTGTAGCGAATTACTAAATGTGCTTCTACACGTTATCGAAATTGGATCCGGGCCGAAAAGTTCTGGGTGGGCCGGCAGATCCAGGTTCCCTGCAGAATCCAAACGGTTTATTGCCTGCGCGGCTAATGCGTGGCCGGCTCGGCAGCGGGGTGCATACCGTGCTGCGGCACCTCGTGGACGCCGCGGGGAGGCGCTTCCTGGTGGAAGCGGAAGAGCTGGTTGACCGGACCGGCGCCCTTGCCGATCGGGTAAGCCTTATCGATGGCCCGCGTGACGTAAGCCTTGGCCAAAATCACGGCTTCGCGAAGCTGCTGACCCGAGGCCAGCTGAGCGGCAATGGCGGAGGAAAACGTGCAGCCCGAGCCATGCGTATTCGGACTCTTCACATGATCGCCGCCAAAGACTTCGACTCCGGCGGCTTCGCAGAGAACGTCGGTCGGCTTCTCCAGATGACCGCCCGTGACGATAACGGCATGCGCGCCCATTTCGAGCAGCTTCTGTCCGGCGACCTTCATGCCATTCACGTCCTTCACCTCCATCCCGGTCAGGAATTCCGTCTCAGGGATATTCGGCGTGATGACGCTGACGCGCTTGAGCAGTTCATCGCGAACAAATTTCAGGCCCGTGGCGTCCAGCAGCTCGCTCGCGCCGGCTGTCGGGCGAAAGACCGGATCGAGAACCACGTGCGGGAATCGGTGATGGTCCAGGAACTCGGCCACGGCCGTGGCGTTCGCCCGATTCGCAAGCATTCCGATTTTTACGGCGGCCACAGAAACATCCTCGACGAGCACATCGAGCTGCGCGCGCAGAACGGCAGAGGGCGTGGCATGCACCTCGCGAACACCCTGCGTCGATTGTACGGTCAGCGCGGTGATGGCTGCGACACCATAGCAATTATGGGCCGCAAACGTTTTTAGGTCCGCCGCAACTCCCGCGCCGCAAGACGGGTCGAATCCGGCAACGGTCAGAAGAATGGGGGGAACGTGGTTTACGTGATTGTTCAACTCGACGTGCCCTCCGCGCGAGGCACAAAGGTCAGCTGCGATCTCTCCGCATAAAATGTATGCGCGTTCGCGCTCCTGGTGCAACAAAAATCTTGCGCCCATAAATTGCGGCCCGACAAATTACGTCACTCCGTCCCACTCTTGGGCCGGTTCCTGCAGGCTGCTCGGGGCCGCGACGACGGGCTCGGCCGATTCACGTCATTTCGCCAGGCCGCTCAGAAACGGATAGTGCTCGGCAGCGCCCATGAAAAACAGCATGGGAAAGGATAGCCAGAACCCCACGCGGGAGGCCAGAAAACTCCACCGCGCCATCCGTTCTGCTTCGGGCGGCATCGGCTTGCTCTCCTCGACGCTCGCGCGTGTCCAGGCGATCAGCCGCTTCTGCACGCGCCATACCACCCCCCAGGTATTCAGCAGCATGAGGAGACCAAGTCCTCCCCCGATGCTGATCGAAAGACTCGCATTCGAGGAAGACGGGCTGGCGATCAAGGCGAGCGTGGCCCACGAAGCGGCCACCACAATCACGCCAATGGCGAGTGCTCGGACAAGCCCGCTGCCGAGGAGCCCCTTGTGCGGCATCTGCAGCGGGTAGATCACCGCGTACGCCGCCACCCACACCAGCGCCCACCAACCGAACCATTCGAGCGCCAGCGAGGAACGGCCTGCATTCTGCGCGTCGGCGCTGAGCAGAAGGACAAAGTAGCGCAAGCCGACCAGAACGGCTACGAGTGCCGACCAGCGGAACCAGGTCATGGCCCGCGTCATCAATGCGGGAAAAACCCTGCCGCGGACGCTTGCGTCAAGCTGCCGCATGGTCGGGAAGCCCACCAGATTGAAAAAGTACAGTAGGCCGACCCAAATGATTCCCGACACAAAGTGAATCCAGCGCAGGGCGATCTCTTCGTTTGCCATGGGGCCCTGCGGAAAACTGACGTGAGGCGAGAGCAGAACGGCAAAATGCGCGAGGGCATGCATGAGCCTCTCCTGTTTTTCTCTTGGCCGTGCCGCTTTAAGCTATGCGATCCGAATAGCTTAGGTCAAATCGCGCCCGGGCCCGCGGGGCGGGGGAAAATGGGAGAACTCCGCCGGAACAACCGAAACTGCTTCTTCAGCTGTTCGGCGCTTCCCTTCGACGCACAGATCGAAGCGCCCAGCCCGCGTGTTCGCGAATGAGGGGATCGTCGGAGCCTGCCAGGTTTTCGAGCACCGCAATTACACGCGCGTAGGAGGGCGAGCCACGCTCGAGATCGGAGTTGCCAAGCGCCACGCAAGCGTTCCGGACCAGACCCCGCCACTTCGCGCGCTTGACCGCGCTGTGGCGAAAGGCCTCGCTGAAGGCTTCCTTCGACAGGGTGGCCAGCCCTGCGAGGTCGGGCAGACGCGTCGACACTTGCGGCGGGGAATCGGTCAGCGCGGATTCCCCAGCCCACGAGCATTTCTCCTCCGAATCGAGGACTTGCGGTGTGGCCAGCTGGCGGGGCTCAAAGGCCGGAATAGCCCTGACCGGCGCCTTCCGGTTCCACGGGCACACGTCCTGGCAGATGTCGCAGCCAAACACGGCCCGACCCAGATCGGCGCGCAGCTGTTCGGGAATCGCGCTGCGCAGCTCGATAGTCAGGTAGGAAATGCAGCGACGCGAATCAAGCACGTACGGCGCGGCGAACGCCTGGGTAGGACAGGCCTCCAGACAGAGCGTGCAGTTTCCGCATAAATCGGCCGGCGGCAGCCCGTTCATCGACAGCGTAGGAGCCAGCTCGAGCGTGGTGACGATCACCCCCAGAAACAACCAGGACCCAAGCTCCTCGCTGATCAGGCAGGTATTCTTGCCTTGCCAGCCGAGTCCGGCATGTTTCGCCGCAACGCGTTCCAAAATCGGACCCGTATCCACGTAAGCCTTGGCTTCCCAAGGCTGCTCGAACCTCTCGCGCATTGCGGCAAGCAAAGTTTCGAGCTTTTCGCCCATCACTTCGTGGTAGTCATCTCCCCACGCGTAGCGCGAAATCCAGCCGCGCGGCGACTCGTACCCCACGCTTCGAGCGCACTCGGTCGAATGGGGCTCGGCCGAATTGTAATTCAGTGCGACAACAATCAGGCTGCGCGCCCCCGGCAGGACCAGTTGAGGATCCGTGCGACGCGGATCGCCGAGGTACCTCATCTCTCCCGCGTAGCCCCGTGCGAGCCACTCGGAAAACTGGCGGAGGTCCTCCGCCATCGCCTCGGGCTGCGCTATGCCGCACAGGTCGAGCCCCATGGCCCGGGCTCGCTCGCAGGTCCATTGGGTTCGTTCAGCAGGAGTCATTCGCTTGTATTCTCGCACTTGCGTCGACCCAGCACGAACCATGGCGACCCCGGGCGGCATGGCAAACGGACGGGCGCAAACGCTCCTGGGGGGAGAGCGCCTCGGCTCACCTCGAGGAGTCCTCGGTCTTCTGAGCGGATATGACACGAGGTATGCCGGCCAAGTCGTTCACAATTTCGACCGCTGCCCAGGTCGCGTGAGCCAGTAGCGAGCGGACATGGGAGGCGCACTGGTGGCCAAGCTCGAGGACTAGAATGCCCCCCGGGAAAAGCACGGACACGGACTGCTCGATCAGGCGCGCGTAAATCTCCGTGCCTGCCGCCCCTCCAAACAGCGCCGCGTACGGTTCGTGCTCGCGCACCTCGCGCGCGAGGCCGTCCGCCTCATCGCGCGCCACATAGGGCGGATTGCTCGCAATCAAGTCGAGGTTCCGCCCGCGCTCGGGGACGCCCTGGAGCAGATCGCCCTGCGCAAAGTGGATGCGATCTCGGACCCCGTGCCGCAACGCGTTCCGGCGGGCCACTTCGAGCGCCGCACCAGAAATATCCGTGGCGAAGATCTGCGCTTGCGGCAATTCGCGCGCCAGCGCCACCGCGATCGATCCCGAGCCAGTCCCCACATCGGCGATACGCAGCGGCCCGCCCGGCATTCCCTGATGCCTGTTCGCTCTCCCGCGGCTCGTGGAAAGCCTCGCGAGAGCCACTTCCACAACATGTTCGGTCTCTGGCCGTGGAATCAGCACATGGGGATTTACCTCGAATTCGAGGCCCCAGAATTCCTGTTTTCCGGTGAGGTATTGCGTCGGCTCGCCGCCGGCGCGCCGCGCCACCAGCGCGAAATACCTCTCGGCATCCCCAGGCTCTACGACGCTTTCCGGATGCGAGTAGAGCCAGGCGCGGTCATGCGCGAGCGAATGCATGAGCAGAAGTTCCGCGGCGAGGGCATCGGACGGCACGCGCGCCTCGCGCAAGCGCGAAATTCCCTCGCGCAACGCATCGCGGACAGAGACGGCGCGCGCCTGTTTTCCGGGGCTTGGTCCGCCAGTCATACCCGTGTCGCGCCTCGCTCCCCAATCCGTCCCGGCTGCACTCGAGTGAGAGGAAAGCAACGCGCCCGAGGCTTAGGCCTCGACCAGCTCCTGCTTGAGCCGCTCGGCTTCAAAGTGCGTCACCAGCGCGTCAACCAGCGGCGTGATTCGTCCCTCCATCACCTGGTCGAGCTGATGGAGCGTGAAATTGATGCGATGATCGGTCACGCGATTCTGAGGAAAATTGTAGGTGCGGATCTTTTCCGACCGGTCGCCCGACTTGATCTGACCGCGCCGCTCGGCCGCAATCTGCGCATGCTGCTTTTCCTGCTCCATTTCGTAGAGGCGCGCACGCAGAACGCGCATGGCCTTCGCGCGGTTCTTGATCTGCGATTTTTCATCCTGCTGGGAGACGACTAAGCCGCTCGGAATGTGCGTGATGCGCACCGCCGAATACGTCGTATTCACCGATTGCCCGCCGGGCCCGGATGAGCAGAAAGTGTCGATGCGCAAGTCCTTGGGATCGATCTTGATATCGATATCGTCGGCCTCGGGCAGTACAGCCACAGTTGCCGCCGACGTGTGAACCCGCCCTTGCTGCTCTGTGGCCGGGACCCGCTGTACGCGATGCACTCCGCTCTCATACTTCAATTTCGAATACACCTTCTGACCTTGGATTGCAGCAACGATTTCCTTCACTCCCCCGATCGATGACGGCGAGCTCTCCAGCACTTCCACCCGCCAGCCCTGCGATTCGGCGTACCGCGAGTACATGCGGAACAGTTCGCCCGCAAACAGCGATGCTTCGTCGCCGCCTGTGCCCGCACGAATCTCAAGGATCACGTTCTTCTCGTCGTTCGGATCCTTCGGCAGCAGCAGCAGCTTCAGCTCACGCTCGACGCCTTCTCGCCGAGCCTCGAGCGTTCGTTCCTCCTCGTGCGCCATCTGCTTCAATTCCGGATCATCCGCCTCGCGCAGCAACTGCCTTGCGCCCTCCAGGCCCGTTTGGACCTCCTTCCACTGGCGATACTTGGTCACGATGTCGCCCAATTCCGAGTGCGTCTACGCCAGCTTCTGGTAGCGCCCCGCGTCGGCATGAATTTCTGCCGAGGAAAGCTCGCGCGTCATCGCCTCATAGCGCCCTTCAATCTGATCGAGTTTTTCAAACAGCGTCAAATTAGCCATGGCAGCCTCAGAAACAGCCACGAACGGTGGTCAAGAATTAGGACCGGCGAACAAAGCAACTCGTTGAGAGCGTCGCTCCTGGTTGGAGCGGGCAGGGTTCGCTAATAGAACGCAGCAAACATTCAAGACTATCTCTCGGAAGAATACCGTCCGCTCGACCGCGAGTCAAACGCGATACGGGTAAGCTACTGTTCACCTTAGGCCACGCCCTTTCGTTCCGCCCTTCCGATTTCTCGGGGCGGAGTTGGGGCGGCCTGCGCCGAACTGCCGGATGGAATTTTTTGGACTTTACAGGCCCGCCGCCGAATCCCTATCCTGAAAGCGCGATGTGGTACGTCGACAAGCTGTTCGATCAGGCGCAGATTGAGTCGCTCTCCGCAAAAGGCTTTCTCGTGCGCAGCTCGGGCGGGGTAGCGCGCATCGAGAAGTACGGCTGCGGCGCGGAGCTGCGCAAAACCACCGGCGGGAAATACCAGATGACGCTGCTGCCCGCGATCATGTTTGAGGGCCAGTTCACGCGTTTATGGGATGCCGGATACCAGAAATTCCTGCTGACGCATGACGACAGGAAAGTCCCCGCTCGCGTGAGCGAGCTCCAAGACTTGCGAAGATTCAACGAAGAATTGCGAACCGCGCTCGGCGTTCCCACCTACTACAACGAGGCGCTCGGCTCAACCTGCCATATCACTGCCTATGACCGCCTGAAGGGCCGACCGGGTGACGTTCCCGATGAAAGCGTCGGCCTCGAACCGGGGCCGGAGCACTAAGCCAGCCCGCCGGACGACTACGGTTTCGATTTCTTCTTGAGCAGACCGCCAAGAATGTTCGAAGCCTCGCTCGAGGGGTTCGATTTCGCAGCCGTGTTGCTCCCCGCCCTTCCAAAATCCGGCTCAAATTTGGGCGATGAGGTCGTCCCGGTAATCTTGAAAGGGATACCTCCGCCCGCTCCGCCGCCGGCAAGCCCGGACAGGGCCGATCCAACCGCGCCCCCCAAGCTGCCTTGAGGAAGCTTGGCCACCAGATGACAATCGAGCTGCTTCGCCGAGCTGACGTTCCCATTCCCGGTCACCGCGGCCAGCGAGGGCACAACCAAATTCAAATTCTGGAAGTGAGTTCCCTGGGCGTCGACCTTCAGCATCGCACTCAGCGTCTGAATTTCCGTATTCGACGAATCGCCTCCCCCAAGGCCCGTGAATGACGCAAGGGCCCCAAGCTTCCCCTTGAGGTCGAATCCGGCAAGCTTCGCGTTCGCGAGATCGACAGGCCCCGCGATCGTGAGCTTGTCGACCGGGCCCGTAATGGCCAGCGTGGCGTCGAGCGTGCCAGTCTTGAGCGACGCTCCCGAGGGGAGGTTGACGCCGATCGAGGGCAGCACTCCCTCGAGGTCCGGAACCGGCATGCCCTTGCCTTCCATTTTCATCTGCACGGTCGGCGAATTTCCCGATGCGTCGAATGTCCCGCCAAGACTCGCCACGGCTTTGCCGATGTGCACCTCGCCTTCGGTCAAAGTCCCCGTCCTGCTCTTGAGATCGTAAGTCGTGGCGTAGTCCAGATTGATCGGCACTGTCGCGGGTGAGGAGTTCGGCGTAAGCTCGAGCCCTCCGGCCTTCGCCGTGCCTTTCGACGTCATCTGCTCCCCATTCGAAACCAGCTCGCCCTTGAAACCGACGAGCCCTCCGACCCCCGAAGAGGGCTCGATGAATCCTGTCGCCTGCAGATCGAGGCCCTCGACCCCAATGGTCGCGTTGACCGGCGTCATCGACGCGTCGGTCGCATTGACCGGTCCTGCTTTGCCGTCGAGCTTCAGGTTGCCGCCACCCGGCGTGTCCGCGGTTAGCTCGAAGGGAAATTGAGTCGTGTAGGAGAGGTCGGAAGCCTCCAGATCGACTTTCTGGTATGTGTGGACCCCTGCCCTGCCGACCATGCCCACCGTCACCGTTCCATTCGAAATCCTCAACTTTTCGACGGATATCTTGGTGACCGCCGATGAACTCGCCGGAGGGTCGGATTGAGCCGCCCCCTGCTGCGGCTTGGGCGTTCCGCCGCTCGCCGCCCCAAGGCTCGAATAATTCCATCGACCCGAGGGCGACCGCAACAGCACAACTTGCGGGTCGGTGATGCTGAACGAGCTCACGTCCAGCCGCTTTGAGAAAATCAGAGGCCACAGCGAGACCCCGGCCGACAGCCTCTTCGCCGTCAGAAACGGCGAATGGCTGAAGGCGGGATCATCGGCGATGGAAATGCTGTCCATGGAAACGCTGGCGGACCAGACGGACAAGCTCACGTTCCCAATTCCCACGTGCCGGCCGAGAGCGCCCGAAATAGCGTCTTCGAGCTTCGGCTTGTATTGGTTTGCGTCAATCAACAGCGGCACGACCAGTGCAAATAGGATGAACAGACCAACGATGACGCCAACGATGATAACGGCTTTTCTCTTCACGGTGGACCTCCGCGAAAGCGCTCCTTGAGCCCGGTTCCCGCCAGCAACGCCGGCAGAATGATACTCCAAGAGCATCCCGGGCGTGACCCGGTCGACTCCGCCTCCTCACCCTTCTTCCACGCCCCATCGTGAGTTCCAGGTGCGGACGATTTTGCGCCTTCGTCGCGCCAAGGTGCTATGCCCTGGGCCGGTAAATCTAAAGCCGGGGAACCGCCCATTCGGCATGCGCTCCCTGGCGGCCAAGGAATCGTCGGGGGAGATCGTGAGGTATGACCAGCGCGACCATGAGCTCGGCATGGGGAGACGCATCAGCAGACGGGACTTCTTAAACGGGTTTGGCATCGCCATCGGAAGTTCGCTCCTCCGGTCAAATTCCCGCTGGTTAGCCGCTTTCGGCTCTCCGAATCCGCCCTTCCCACCCGAAAAAAATCCTGATGATTACCCGCCCGCCCTCGGCGGGATGCTCGGCACCACCGACCAGGTGATGAAGGTCGGGCACGCTGTGCGCGACGGCGCAAGCTGGGGCACTCCGAGAAGCACTGCGGTACGGCGTCAAGGTACCGCTTGTTTATACGAATGTGCTGATACGCAATTGGCAGCCGCTTAAGAGGCTGGGCGTTGCGGCCGTGAGCTGTCCGGGATGCTACTTCGACTCGTTCATGCTCGATTTTCCGGTGAGCCTGGGCACCTACCAGTTTCCCGCAAGGCCCGAGGATCCCTGTCTTCTGCACCTGGAACGCGTTCCCTGCCAGCCCGGACTGCCGGCGCGCGATCAGCAGATAGCCGGGCGCCAGGAACTTCTGACCACGACGTTTCAAGACTTCGAACGCAACATCCGGGGCCAGCTGGGGCGCGTGCTGTCGCCCGGCGGCTTCGACCCGGCGCGAGACATCGAAGCCATTACGGTGAACCGCTGGCCGCACGGCTACGCGTACGAATACAACTCGCTGTACGACCCCGATTGGCCCCCCGGATCAACAGCCCTGCGTGATTGGCCGGCAACCGTTCGGAAGGATTTCGATTGCGAATTCAGACGCCGAGGCGCGCGCGTACACGGACGCGGCGATCAACCAGGCGTATCGAGCCGTTCAAGAAGTCGTGGCACTCGAGAAGGGCAGATCTCGCTCCGCGTAAGTCGAGGCAACCGGGTTCGAGTCCCTCGCTGTCCGTCCCCCTGCCGGTCAAGAAGGGACGCTCGAAGGGGAGCTTCCGGCGGCGAGTCAACCCCCGCCCAACGAGGGGTGAGGGAGTGCGATCGTCGAGGGGCGCTAACGAGCGCTTGATTCGAGACGCGATTCGGCGACGCTGGCGAGGGCCGCTTCCAGCACGTCTAGGCCTTCGTCGAACTGGGCATCGGTGACCACGAGGGGCACGAGCAGGCGAATTACGTTTCCGTACGTGCCCGCCGAAAGCACAATCAATCCGTGCTCATAACCGTAGCGCGTGATCTGCTCGGTTTCTTCCCGGGCCGGTTCGCGGCCTTCCGGCGAGCGCACCAATTCGATGGCCCGCATGGCGCCCACTCCGCGCACGTCTCCGATCAGCGGGAAGCGACTTTTCCATTGGCGTGCGCGGGAATCAAAGGCTCGCCCAAGATCCTCGGCGCGTCCGCAAAGATTCTCTCGCTCGATCGTTTCGATGGCGGCGAGCGCGGCGGCGCACGACAGGGGATTTCCGCCGAACGTCCCGCCCAGTGCGCCGGCGCCTGGGGCGTCCATGATCTCCGCGCGACCGGTGACGGCCGCAAGCGGCAGACCGCCACCGATCGATTTGGCGGAGACCAGGATGTCCGGATCGATCCCCCAGCGCTCGCACGCAAACATTCTTCCGCTGCGCCCGAAGCCGGTTTGCACTTCGTCCACAATGAACAGAATTCCGTGCCTCCGGCAAAGATCCTGAAGCAGGGGGAAAAATTCCGGGGGCGGCGCGACAAACCCGCCCTCGCCCAGTATCGGTTCGACCAGCACGGCGGCGACCCCTTCCGCGGCGACTACCCGCTTGAATGTGTCCTCCAGATGGCGGGCACAGAACACCTCACAAGAGGGATAGGCAAGCGAGTAAGAGCAGCGATAACAGTACGCGTAGGGAACGCGATAGATGTCCGCGGCAAACGGCTCGAATCCCGCCTTGTAGGGATGTGTCTTGCTCGTCAGAGACATGGTCAGCATCGTGCGCCCGTGGAAGGCATCCTCGAAGGCAACCACGGCCGGCCGCCGCGTATAGAAACGCGCAATCTTGACGGCGTTTTCGATGGCCTCGGCGCCGCTGTTGACGAAGATCGTTTTCTTCGCGAATTTCCCGGGCGTGATCGCATTCATCTTTTCGGCCAGTCGAATGTACTTCTCATAGGGCGCTACGCTGAAACAGGTGTGTAGGAAGGCATCGAGTTGTTCGGAGATCGCGGCCAAAACGCGCGGAGCGCGGTGCCCTGCGTTCAGACAGCCGATGCCGCCGGCAAAGTCGATGAAGCGATTGCCGTCCACATCTTCGACGAGCGCCCCTTCCGCGCGCGCGACGAAAATGGGAGTGGCGTGAAAAACGCCGCGCGCGACAGCGGCCTCGCGCCGCTTCATCAACTCCCGGGATTTGACCCCTGGAGGGGTGGTTCGCAGCTGAATATGCGGCATGTCAGTACCATCCGATGGGCTGTTCGTTCAGGTTGACGTGCACCTGCTTGGTTTCCAGATATTCTTCGATGCCCCAGGGGCCAAGCTCGCGCCCGAAGCCGGACTGCTTGTACCCGCCCCAGGGCGCCTCGACATAGGTGGGTTGCATGTGATTCACCCACACGATGCCTGCGCGCAGCGCTTTCACCACGCGGAAAGCACGGAAAATGTCGCGGGACCACACCGCCGCGGCAAGCCCGTAGGGGGTTTCGTTCGAAATGCGAATGGCCTCTGCTTCGCTCGAGAACGGAATTACCGCCGCCACGGGGCCAAAGATTTCTTCCTGCGCGATGCGCGCCGAATTGTCCACGTCGTAAAATATGGTCGGCTCGACGTAATAGCCCCGCCGAATCGCCGAGGGGCGCCCGCCCCCGGCAGCCAGTTTCGCCTCTCGCTTGCCAACCTCTTGATAGGAACGCACGCGCTCGAATTGCTCCTTGCTGACCAGGGGGCCCATTTTGGTCTCGCGCTCAAGCGGCGGACCCAAGCGAATCGACCTCGCTTTCGCGGACATGGCCTCCACAAATTTCGAGTAGATCGGTCTTTCGACCAGAATCCGGCTGCCCGCCGAGCAGACCTCCCCCTGGTTGATGAACACGCCGAACAGCGCGCCATCGATGGCCGCCTGAAAGTCGGCATCGGCAAAGAAAATATTCGGCGATTTGCCGCCCAGTTCGAGCGTCACGCGCTTCACCGTGTCCGCGGCCATTTTGACGATCTTCTTGCCCACTTCCGCGCTGCCCGTGAAGGCGATCTTGTTCACCCCGGCATGCTTGGCGAGCGGCGCACCAACGCTTTCGCCGAATCCCGTCACGACGTTCACGACTCCCGGCGGCAATCCCGCATCCGCAAAATGGCGGGCGAATTCAAGGGCCGTGAGCGGGGTTTGCTCGGCCGGTTTCAGCACGCAGCTGCAACCGGCGGCCAGCGCAGGCGCCAGTTTCCAGGCCGCCATCAACAAAGGGTAATTCCAGGGAATGATCTGGCCCGCCACGCCGATCGGCTCGCGCAAGGATAGGCTGAGGGCGTTGTCCGGGACCGGATTCACCTGGCCCATCACCTTGGTGGCCAGGCCTCCGTAGTATTCAAAGCAAGTCGCGACATCGGCCAGGTCGTATTCGGCCTCGACGATAGGCTTGCCGGAATTGCGCGATTCAAGCTCGGCCAGCGCCACCGATTCCTTGCGGACGCGCTCGGCCAGGCGAAACAGAATACGACCGCGCTCCTGCGCCGTCGTTTGCGGCCAAGGGCCGGATTCAAACGCTGTCTTCGCAGCCTCGACCGCGTGGTTCACATCGCTTTCGTCCGCGTCAGGGACCTCCGCAATGATCTCCTCGGTCGAAGGATCCACCACCGGAAAATAGGCGCCGCGCCGGCCTTCGACAAATTCGCCATTGATGTACATCCGATACCGTTTCATAGGGCACTTCCTCGCGTGGGCGCAGGCGGCTGCGCATAAAAGTAGAAGAAAAATACAGCCAAGCCAATAAAGGCGGCTGTGCCTCCGCCCATCCAGGCTTCGTACCAGACGACGGAGGTGATTTGCTTGGCTGGGAAGAATGCGAGTGCGGTGGCCAGCATGGTGGTCAGCAAACCGCTGGTTCCGGCGAGCAGGAGCGTGGCCTTGCTGAAGCGTCCGTCGCCCGCTCGCGACCCGAGCGCAATGCGCAGGAGAGCGGCGAAGATGTAGAGGAACGGGATGAGCTGTAGCACGACCGCGAGAGAGAGCAGGCGCTGAAACGTTTCCTCAACGCCGGAGCTCGACAAGCTAAGCACAACGAGAATGGCCGAGACCGTGGCATGGACGATCAAGGCAGCATAGGGGGTGTGGTAGCGCGGATGAACCTTTCCGAGCCAGGAGGGAAGATAGGAGTCGAGACCCGCCACAAACGGGATGCGCGCCGATCCGGCGAGCCAGGCCGAGCCGATTCCGGCAATCGAGATACTGAGCATGAAGGCAAAGGGAGCCACGATCCACGCGGCCCCGATCCGCCCAGCCATGTGCGCCACGGCTTGGACGATTCCTTCGAGCACATTGATGTCGTTCCTGCTGATGCCGACCAGCAGCGTAAGGGTCGCACTGATGTAAAGAAGACCCGACAAAATCCCGCCCCAGGCGACCGCGCCCGGCAAGGTCTTTTGCGGGTCCTTGATTTCATCCCCCATCACGGAGGCGAGCTCGAGACCCACAAGACCAAAACAGATCACTCCAAAGGCGTTCAGCAGAAAGCGCGGATCCCCGGGAACCCGGAAATCGGCCCGGCCCAGATTCGCGCCGAATCGCGCCCATACAATCGCGCCCAGGGTCGAGAGCGTCGCGGCGGCAATTCCGGTGCCGATGCCACCGATGTTGTTGATCCATTTCCCGACCCCTAGGCCCACAACATTCAGAACCACCAGGATGGCGAACAGTGCGAGCGAAGCCGCCAGAGCGAACGGGCGGCTATCGGCGAGAGTTTGGTGGCCGGGGCCGAGCGCGAACACGGATACCCCGACGAAGTAAAGCATCACGGTCGGGACGTACATCATATTGTTGGTCCAATAGCACCAACCGGAAAGAAAACCGTGAAAGTCGCCGAATTCGCGCTTGGCCCACAGATACACGCCGCCCTCCCCGGGATAGCGATGGGCCAGCTCGATCACGGCAATTCCTTGCGGCCAGAAAAACAGAACCAGCGCGATCCCCCACAGCCACACGGTGACTCCGCCGTTCGCGGCGATGCTCGGAACCACGTTGAGGTTGAAGACCGCGACGACAAACAGTGCCACCAGGTCCCAGCGCCCGAGCGCACGCTTGAGCTGCGGCGGGGCGTTCCCGGGCGTTTTGTTTCGAGGCAGACGTCCTCCCCTTTGCGCGCAATTCTTGGTAGTTAGTGCGCCACAGTGGTGGCCGCGCGAGGTTCCTTCTGCGCGGCCGCCAGCGCGGGCGCGATGTCGCGGAAGGCCTCGAGGTGACGCTCGATGTCGGCCTCCGTGTGCGCGACCGAGATCGTCCACTGCTCGTCCC
>Ga0187783_10000676_pt1 | contig 24809 bp, 19 predicted proteins | sample 1015_SJ02_MP02_2_FD_132471 | JGI IMG/M metagenome (GOLD analysis project Ga0187783, IMG submission 132471) | Tropical peat soil microbial communities from peatlands in Department of Meta, Colombia - 1015_SJ02_MP02_20_MG | ecosystem: Environmental > Terrestrial > Soil > Wetlands > Peat | place...
AACCGGCGTTTACGTCGACCGGTAGATAGCGTGCGGCGCCAGCGACCTCGCACTTCCTGCTGATTTCCCTCCATGCGTGACGAAACCAGACTACACTGGCGCGCGCATCAAGTTGCGTTGTAAATTAGGATGTATCCTGCACGGTTCCCCGGTAGCTCAATGGTAGAGCGTTCGGCTGTTAACCGAAATGTTAGAGGTTCGAGTCCTCTCCGGGGAGCCATTCGCTCCTCATCGCGGATTTAGCGATTCAAGATTCAGGCTCTCGCCGCGCCGTCAGAAGCACCCACTCTACGGACGGTCATAGAAGGCGGGCGGCTCGATTCCGAGTGCGCGCAAATACACATACGCCTGCCCGCGATGGTGAATTTCGTTGTCGATCACGTAAGATGATGTCGTGCGCAACGCCCGGCCACTGACCAAACGTAGTCATCTTTTCGGAGAAGCGCGCAGCGGGAATCTGCGGCCAGAGCACATCGATCTCCGCCGTGTTTTCATCCCAACGCCGGAGCAGCTCCGATTTTGTGATCTTTTCTCGGCCGGCCATGTGCCAATTGCCCGAGAGCACGCCCTGAACGGTCGGCACGGCCATCGTCAGCGGCTCCATAGCCATTTCGCCAAATGGGCGCATGCCGCCGACGGAGAAGGTGAACAGCTTGTCCTCTGGAAATGCCTCGATCACGCGGCGCGTCAATTCCCGATGCGCTTGCCAGTGCTTCAATAATGGGGACGGAGAGATAAAGCAGGTTTCGCTCACAAATCGCTCCTTCGATGATTGAACGATTACAACAGGCAGATCATTTTATTACCGAGTTTGTGAAGCTGTTGTGAATACTGTCGATCACTGAAGGGCCATTAGATGCGGAAAGAAGAAATAGAAGAGGACCGAGACGAGAATCAGGTAACCCAGCATGACAAGGGTCCAGCCCATATTGTGGCGGATCACTTGACCTTCGCTGCGGACGTATTTGCTTGTGGAAACGCCGACGCTGGCGGTTTGTGGCGCTATGGGCTTGCCGACTTCGGCGCCAACCGAATTCATAGACGGCAAAAACAGAACAGGCAGGTTCAGCAAACGGCCAGTGACGGCTTGTACGGGACCGAACATGGCGTTTGTGGAAGTATTGCTGCCGGAGAGCGCGACGCCGATCCAGCCAAGGACGGGCGCGAGAACGATGAAGAACGCGCCAATTTTCGAAAATCCATAAGCAAGCGAATTCGCCATGCCTGTGTAAACGAAAACATAGGCGAGCGCGAACATGAAAAGCGCCACTAGCAAGGCGCCCCACATCTGCTTGAAAGTTTTCGCGAAGACTTGCCCAAGAATCGCGCCGCTTGGCCTGAGGATCGCGAGGATTACGAGCCAAGACGCCAGAATCGAAGAGCCTCCACTGAGCGGAGTGAAATTGAATAACGACGTGAGCGGCTTGTGCGTGACGGAAGACTGCGCGGCCACGGAAATCTTGTACAAGCTGATCGCTGGAAGATGCGACCAAGGGCCGGTCCAGGCAACGACGACTACGATCAGCACCAGGAAGGGCAGCCAGGCGAAGAACGCTTCGCGGGGCGAACCCAGCTCCGGCGCGTCGCTCGTGCCTCTGCGGACGGATTCGAGCGGCAGTCCGCCGAAACCTCGGACGGTTCGCGGCCGCCAAATTTTCGCGAAGAGAAATAGAACCCAGAAAGAGACCAGCGAGCCGGTCACGTCCGGCAGATACGGTCCCAGAAAGCGCGCCACCGGCCACTGGCCGGCGATGTACGAGAGCGACGCGATAATCGCGAGCGGCCAAGCCTCCGCGAGCCCTTCCCAGCCGCTGACAAGAAAAATCAAAATCCACGGCGGAAACAGCGCCAGGGCGGCGACGATGTGGCCTATCGATGCGGAAAGCGCGAGCAGCGGGAGGCCGGTGACGGCGGCCAAGCCAATGATCGGGGCACCTAGCGCGCCATACGAAACGGGGGCGTTGTTCGCCAAGGCCGCGACTCGGATCGCGTCGAGATCGGCGATGCCGAGGCCCACGAGTATCGGCGCGACCACCGCCCAGGGATAGCCGAAACCGACGACTCCTTCGAGCAGCGCCCCAAACGCCCACGCGAGCATGATCGTCTGAATGCGAATATCGGCGGTCGTGTGATGGATCAGCCAGTTCTTGAAGCGGTCGAAATTCCCCGTCAGCACCAGCGTGTTGAAAATGATCAAGCCCCAGAATGTGATCCAGTCGATGGCCCACACGCCGGTGAGCGCACCGAAAAGATACGACTTCGCCAGGCTGGCGAGCGGCGCGTGCCAGACGAGCACGCCGAGAATGCCCGTGACAAGCCCACCGACGATCGCGGATAGCCACGCCGTGATTCGAAGAATCGCGAGCATGAAAATCAACACGAGAAGAGGCACAAGGGCAGCCAGGACGGTCAGCCACAGCTCGCCGGTTGGGTTGAGGCTTTGCTGAAACATCGCACCCTTGGTTCTGAGATGAGATTTGAAGGGGCCGATTCGGTTCAGATGAGCCGGAGGAGTATAACAGGACTGTCAACCCAAACGCGTGAAGGCGCCGCGCCAGCGTGGACGAGGGACACGAGGGGAGTTAGCGTGGCACCCAGAACGAATCTAAGAGCGGCTGCTACTTCTTTCTGGCGGCGGCTTTGTCCGCGTATTTCTTCTGGAAACGTTCGACGCGCCCAGCCGTATCCACCAGCTTTTGCTTGCCGGTGAAGAATGGATGGCAATTCGCGCAGATTTCCACGCGGATCAGATTGCCCTTGAACGTCGACCGCGTCTCGAACGTGTTGCCACAGGCGCAGTGAACGGTGACAGGGTGATAGTCGGGATGAATACCTTGTTTCACGAGAAACTCCAGTCTGCCGGCCGGTCTGCGCGAAAGGAATGCTGACACAATCGCGTCGCTAGGCCAACGAGGGAAGGGTGATTATACTCGAAAAACGCGACCGCGCCAAAGTGCGACCACCCTTATCCAATTGGATGCACGAGAATGCGAGATGAACCAACCGATTCGTCCTGCGCGCGAGGATGATGCTGGGTTTCTTGCGTGGGCTATCCTGGCTGCGACGCGTTCCCGCCGAAAAGAAGCGGTACGCCGAGCTTGGATTTGTAGTTTGGCCGGTAGCGTTCCGTGTTGTACATGGTCGCGACGTCGATTTTGCGGGCGCCTTGCGAAACATGTGGCAGTGGAACGTGGGCATAACATCCCGCCCGGATCCCGATCATGCGTCCGGTGATGCCGTCGCGTATCAGATCGACGGCGATATTGGCGAACGTGATGGCGACAAGCTGGTCGATGGCATCAGGCTCGCCGCTGCGTAGGTCGTACGTCAAATCGCTGACCATCGTTTCCTCACCGGTACGGCGACGTATCTCTTCGGCGAGCGCCGGACCAATGTCGACCTTCTTGCGGTGACCGTAAGCGTCAGCCTCGCCTTCCTCTTTGACTTCACTTTCGCGCCAGACGGCGCCCTCGGAAACGATCACCAGCGCGTAATGGCTCGTGTTGTTGCGCTTGTCTTCCATCAGCAGCGCGCATAGACGATCGCGATCGAACGGATATTCGGGAATCAGGCAGCGCGTTGAGGTCACGTAGGCGGTGTAAAGGGCGCTGAAGCCCGCGTCACGCCCGAAGATGCGGAAAATGCCGATGCGCTCGTGCGAGCCTATGGTCGTGCGTTGGCGGGTAATCGCCTGCTTGGCGCGCGTAATGGCCGTGGAGAATCCGATGCAGTACTCCGTTCCTTGAACGTCGTTGTCCATCGTCTTGGGAATGGCGAGGACCGGAAAACCGGCGGCTGAAAGGACTGCTGCGAAGCTGAGGGTATCGTCGCCGCCGATCGCGACAAGGCAGCCGACCCCCAGTTGCTCAAGGTTGTTCAGGACAATCGGAGTGAAATCGTAATACTTGCCATCGAAGCTGAGTTTTCGCAGCTGCTCATTCGAGATACGGCCCGGAATCTTGGCCTCGGGCATCTTGCGCGGATTTGTGCGCGAGGTGTGCAGGACGGTGCCGCCGCTGCGATCGATCGTGCGAGTGTTCTCGCGCGTAAGCTCACGGATGTAGTTCGCGTCCTCGGGGCCCTCCATGTTGGTCAGGCCTTCCCAGCCCCGGCGAATGCCTACGACGCGACGGCCGATTTCGCTTGAACCATAGACGACGGATTTGATCACCGGGTTCAGGCCCGGAACGTCGCCGCCTCCGGTGAGAATCGCGATTTTGTCGTTTCCTGTCATTTCCCGCCAAACTCTAGCGCGAAGAGTTTCAACAAGCTGATAGAAAAAAGTGATCGTAGCAATCCAGCGCTGAAAAGTGAATTGCCAATCCGAGCTTCCGGCCGGCACTCACGATGGGTTAATCGGCATGTTCGGAGAATTCTATAGAGATGGCGCCGGCGACGACTGCGCGGCAATCAGTTGCTGGATGAAATCGTTCTGCAGGCCGGAAGGCAAGATTTGGAGCCGGACGATTCGGCGGACCGCATCGAGGTCTTCTGAGCCGTTGACGAATGCGCGATTGATTTCGGCGACGGTGATTCCATGCTCGCTTTGGTGAACTTTTTCGATTGAATCGCCGACGTTCACACAACCTTCTTCGAAAACGGAAAAATAGATTCCCGAGCGGAAGCTCGCGAGGAATCGCCTCACCATGTCGTCGCGGCCAAAACGAATTCCGAGCTTGTAGCAAGGAATGCGCGGCTGGGTGACTTTGACAATGGCGCCACCGATTCGGAAGCGATCGCCAATGCAGGCATTTCCTTCATTCAATCCTTCCGTCGTGAGATTTTCGCCGAACATGCCCCACGGCAATTCCATGCCGGGCAGTTCACGCTGCCAAAATTCGTAGTGCTCGGACGGATAGGCATACACGGCTTTGTCGCGGCCGCCGTGATTTTCGAGATCGGCTTGACGGTCGCCGTCGAGATTGAGGCGCCGCAGCATTAGCGGGCCGGGAACAGCGGATTTGAAGATGCCGGTGGTCACTTCGCGGCCGTGAGAAACGACGGTCCGCGGCACGCCGACATTCAAGGAAACAATTTTCATTCGGTCTTGCCGGAAGCGACTGATTCCATTCCGTCACGCGCAATCGAGAACGGCGGCCCCGTTGACGCGATCGGTTTTCAGGTCGTTCAACGCGCGGTTCGCGTCCTGCAACGGATAGAGAGTCACATTCGAGCGAATCGGGATTTCTGCCGCCACGCGCAGAAAATCCTCGCCGTCCTGCCGCGTGTTGTTGGCGACGCTGCGAATCACGCGCTCTTGGTACAGAAGATTGTAATCGAAAGTGGGGATAGGGCTCATGTGAATCCCTCCAAGCACCAGCACGCCGCTTTTCTTGAGCGCCATTAACGCGGGGGGCACGAGCTCCCCCGCCGGGGCGAAGATGATGGCGGCGTCGAGCTTCGCGGGCGGCTCTGCGGAGGCTTCCCCAGCCCAGACAGCGCCAAGCTGCAAGGCCAGCCTCTGATGATTCTCACCGCGCGTGGCTGCATAGACCTCAACGCCCCAGTGCCGCGCCACCTGAATTGCCACGTGAGCCGCCGCACCGAAGCCGTAGAACGCCAGCCGGCCCCCGCGCTTGATTCCCGAAAGGCGAAGGCAACGAAAGCCAATGATGCCGGCGCACAAAAGAGGCGCGGCCTGCTCATCGGGAAATGATGCGGGGATGGGATAGACGAACGCTTCCGGGGCGACGACATATTGCGCGTATCCGCCGTCGACCGTATAGCCGGTAAATGTGGGATGGTCGCACAGGTTTTCCATTCCGCTGCGACAGTATTCGCAGGTCTGATCCGTACTATGCAGCCAGGGAACTCCGACGCGAGCGCCCTTTGCGAATCGGCGGGCGCCTTCGCCGAGCGCCTCGACGATGCCCACTATTTGGTGGCCGGGAATAACGGGGGATTTTCGTGGCGGAAGCTCGCCCTCAATCACGTGCAAATCGGTTCGACATACGCCGCATACTTTTATACGAAGCAGCACTTCGCCCCGCGCGGGCTGAGGCACGGGCACATCTTCATAGCGCAGCGGATCCATTTTCACCAGCGCCGGAGCGTGCAGCACGCATGCTTTCATTTGCTTCGCTTTCAGCTCGACCGCGCGATTCTATTGTAGTCCCGCGTCCTCCAAGGCGTTGGTGGCGATGCCCATCCAATCCCAGTTGCCTCTGCCTCTTGCGATCGAAGCGATGAAGCGGTCGTGCAACAAGCTTGCCAATGGCATGGGCATCGAACTTGCTGTGGCGGTCTGGATGGCGAGATTTACGTCCTTCAGTCCGAGCTTGAGGCTGAAACCCGCGGGTTCGAATTCCTGAGCGGCAATTTTCTTGCCGTAGCTCTGATAAATGGGGCAGGCAAAAAGCGTCTTACCGAAGAATTCCGCGACGTCGCTCCTGGAAAGGCCATTCTTCTGCGCGAGCACCAGCGCTTCGGAAATCGTCTCGATTGTGGACGCGATCATGAAATTACCGCATATCTTGACGACGTTTGCGGCGCCGACATCCTCGCCAAAATCGAAAATGCCCTGGCTGATCGCTTCCAGTATCGGCCGGACTCGTTGTTTGGCTGCGGCAGAACCAGAAGTGCAGACCCACAATTTTCTCGCCGCGGCGGCCTCGGCGCGGCCAAAGACTGGCGATGCGACATAGGCGACTTTGTGCCGCGCGTGATTGGCGGACAGCCGGGAGGCTGTGGATGGCGAAATGGTGCTAAGTGAGACGTGAACTCCGCCAGATCCGAGGCGTTCGACGAATGAGCCGTGGGAATCGGCGATTTCTTCGACGGCGCGGTCGTCGGCAAGCATCGTAAAAACGATGCCCCCGGGCGTGGCAACATCGGCGTGATGTTTGACCGCAGTTGCTCCCTTTGCGACGGATGGCTCAGCCTTGGACGCAGTGCGGTTGTAAACCTTCAGGGAGTATCCCGCCTGGATGAGACTAGCCGCGATCGGCTCGCCCATAGTGCCAAGCCCGATGAATCCGATTGATTCCGCCATGTACGTTTGTCCTCCGATTGTTCGATGTGATGGTTGCAACGGGTCGCAGTCGTCGATATCAGCTCCCGCTGCGCATGAGCTCCGTTATTGGACGCCGACAACAATATCAAGAACTCCGGCGTCTAACGATTAGCGCTTTTGAAAAATACGCGCGCTTGCAGCGAAAGCTGCTCCGTCGAGGCCTCGACTGCGTGGATTGTGTTATGGTCAAACAAACGGGCAGACCATGCATATAGCGCGAAAAACGATTGGATTGATTCGGCGAATCTTGCCGCGCGTGCCCGCCGGCTTACAAACTGCTCTGCTGATCGTGCTGGCTCTGATGATCGTTCCTGCCGGAATTCTGTTCGCGGCAGCGCAGATCCAGCAGTATGAAAGCAACGGCATCATCGATATGGACGGCGAGAGATTCCCGCCCGCGAATCCCAACGAAAAAGCGGAATGGACCTTCGTGCGATTTCATTACGACCTCGGTTATGAATTCGCAGGAAGATTCGAGCGGTGGGCTGCGGATTATCCGAAAGCCGATCGGCAGTTCATCATGGGAGTGAAGCGGCTGACGCGGCTGCAATCGCGATCGACCGAGCAGATACTGGACGCGAACAGCGACGAGCTGTTCAATTGGCCGTGGATTTATGTGGAAGACGGCGGCGCCTGGGAGTTCACCGGTCCGCAGGCCAGCCGGCTGCGCGACTATCTGATGCGCGGCGGTTTCATGATGGTGGACGATTCGCACGGCGACAGCGAATGGGAGACGGTGGTCGAGGGATTGCGCATGATTCTGCCCGGGCGGCCGATCGAGGAGCTGGCAAACCAGGATGAAATATTTCACATCGTGTACGACCTAGATGACCGGGTGCAAGTTCCCGGGACGCGTTACATCTGGGGATACCGCTGGCGCTATACGGTGGACAGCGCAACCCCTCACTGGCGAGCGATTCGAAACGACAAAGGCCGCATCATCGTGGCGATCTGCCACAACTCGGATGTCGGCGACGCGTGGGAATGGGCCGACAGCGCGCAGTATCCGGAACACCCGGCTTCTGTCGCGTATCGCATTGGAGTGAATTACATCATTTACGCCATGACGCACTAACACTCGCACCTTCAGATTGTTCCTTTGGCCATCTGATCCGCGATGTATTCGGATTGGCGCAGGGCAAGCGCGACGATTGTCAGCGTAGGGTTCTCACCGCCGCTCGATGTGAATTGGCTTCCATCGGAAACAAATAGATTTGGCACGTCGTGGCACCGGCCGAAATGGTTGACGACGCCATCACGCGGATTTGCCGACATTCGAGCGGTGCCCATGTTGTGCGTCGAGGGAAACGAGAGGCGGTGGACGGTTCTTTTTGCTCCGATTGATTTGTAGAGAGCATCAGCCTGCTGCATTCCGTGCTTTTGCATGGCAAGGTCGTTCGGATGATCGTCTGAGTGGACGTTGGGAATGGGCACGCCGTATTTGTCTTTCTTGTCCGGATGGATCGTGATGCGGTTGGTTTCACGCGCCAAATCCTCGCCGATCAGCCACACGCCGGCGATATTCACGTAACTGTCGATGATCGAGGCGCGGTCACGGCCCCAAGCGCCGGGAACGATGTTCTGCGCGAAACTGGGCAGCCCCTGCGGCAGCAACTCCATCTGATAGCCGCCGACAAAACCGCGGCGCGGGTTGTTGGGGGCTTCGTCCATAACGATTCCGGACTGCGCGGTGCCGCGGTACATGTGGACGGGCTTATCGAAGATCGCGAAGACGGTCGAGGTGGTGTGGCGCATGTAGTTCTTCCCGACCTGCCCCGAAGAGTTTGCGAGTCCATTTGGGAATTTATTGGAGGCGGAGTTCAGCAGCAGGCGCGGCGTCTCGATGGCGTTTGCGGCGACAGCGACTATGCGCGCTTTCTGGCGTTGCAGTTTGCCATCGCGGTCGGCATAAACGACGCCCGTGACTTTGCCTGAAGCGTCGTGTTCGATGCGCAGAACCTGCGACTCGGCACGAACTTCGGCCTTCCCGGTCGCCTCCGCTTGCGGGATATCGATGTAAAGCGTCGACCACTTCGCTCCAAACGTGCAACCCTGGACACAGAAGCCGGTTTGCTGACAACCGGCGCGACCGTCACGAGGCACGGGATTGATCGCCATGTTGGTGGTCATGTATTTCGTGTAGCCCATTTTCTTGGCGCCAGCGAAAAGCACTTTGCCGTGGTTGCTGGCGGGCAGGCGCGGAATTCCATGGGTGCCGGTGACACCCATCTTCATTTCGGCGCGGTCGTAATAGGGCGCCATCTCTTTTTGGTCGATGGGCCAGTCCATCAAATTCGCGCCGGCGATATTTCCGTAGACCGTGCGGGTCTTGAACTCGTGTTCTTGAAAACGCAACGCGCAAGCTCCCCAGTGGACGGTGGTGCCGCCGACGAGTTTGCAGGTCCAGACCGGGAGGTCGGGGGAAGTCTTCGCCGGATACCAAGTGCCCGACGTGGTGCGGGGATCGAGCCAGGTGAATAACTGAAACATGGCGTCTTCGTCGTTCTGGAAATCGGTGATTTCGATGCGCTTACCTGCTTCGAGCACGACGACGGAAATTCCTTTTCGCGCGAGTTCGTTGGCCAGAACGCCGCCGCCGGCTCCTGAGCCGATAATCACGACGACGGAGGAATCGTTCTGATCGAACTTAGCGGGCATTCTGTTTCCTCATACCCAAGTGATGTCGCTGAAGCCGCGGTGCAGATAGCCGCCCTTTGCGGAGGATGGGCCTTCGTAGCCGAATTTGGGCCAGACTTGGCTCTGGTTGTACAAACCCACGATCGCGTCACCGTAGACCTTGGTGAAGAATGGCGTGCCTTGTATTTTTTGGATTGTCGCGACACGAGCGCCTTCTTCGGTGACGTCCGCGTAGGGTTTGCCGGTAGATTCCTTCGAAATGGTATCGAGACGGGCGACGCCGTCGGCGAGCAAGCGCCGCGTGCCGGCGTCCTTGCCGGCTTCCTCTTTCAATGGAGCGATTGCTCTGGCGTAGTAGGAGTCGTCGAGACGATCGTGAGGAAAGAGATCGCGGACGAATTTCTGCAGGGTGCGCAACTGCTCAGGACTCAGACCGGACGCGGATGAGGTGTCGCTGGCATTTGCCAGCGCGGCGGGGCCGGTGACGGTGACGGCAGCAATGGCTGTAGCGCTGCCGGCCAAGAAACCGCGGCGCGATACTTTTGAGGGTTTCCGGTCCTCGGATGATCGAGTCCTGCGACGCATCGCCATCGTCTCCTCCAATTCTAGCTGTGGCGCGGCCCACTATAAAACTTCGGGCCACCATTTGGCCAGCCCCGAGAGTCAGGAGGCAGGGTTGTTTCTTCGGTTGGAAGCAGGGCTTCGAGGGGCACCAGAAAGGCGGTTTCTGGATTCGAAAACCAATGCGCGAGCCCCCTCATTTATGTCCGATTAGAATGTACACCGATCCTTTGTTTGCAATAACTTACAGCGAATTTTGATCGACAGCATGTACGATCTGAGTGCGACCAAGTGCATGTGAATTCGCGGGACGCTCAGGCCATTCCAGACGCGTTTTTTCGGCCCGCGCGGCGCGGCCTCCAGGCCAGATTGTGATGCGCTCTCTAGCCCAAATGACGTCAGGTCTCCCAGCCACTGCCTTCCCTTCTTTTTTTCTGCGAGTCATCGAAAAGCTTGGTTTGCAATCGATCAGGCTAGCAAAAACGCTGGAGAAAAATACTGACTAAAGGTACAGGCGACGGACGGGGCACAGTACCACCTGTACAAAATCATCTCGAGGGTCAACGGACCGTGTTCGACGAGAAATAAAGACTAACAATCAGCCCCGCAGCGTTCACTTGCAGATTCGGATGAGGAAATGACCTGCCCAAGCAGAATTTTCGCGAGAATTTACCGGCAGGTCGCCATTCGTTCTAGACTTTCATGTTTTGCTTACGTATAAGGTGAGCTAATGCCCGCGGAGGGCAAATCCGAAAGGGAGTCAAAGACCATGGCCAAGAAGACGAAGCGATCGAAGAAATCCGGCAAGGCCGAAGCCAAGCCGATGGCGAAGTAGGGACCCGATTAGTTACCACGCGCTGCCGAATGGCGCGCCATTGAGGGCTGCAGGTTGCGACTGCAGCCCTTTTTGTTTTGGCGTTGGTGGCCAGTGGCCTGCAAGCCCTGGAAGGATTGGGAGAAGCAAAAGACGCCCGGCTAAAGCCGCCCGCTACGACAGCCTCTCTAGAAGGCGGCGCCAAGAGTCGTGGATGGTGAGACGTTGAAGGCGAAAGACGCCGGCTAAAGCCGGCCGCTACGAAACAGTTTCTGATCGCGAGTCCGGGGTTACAAAACGGGCTTTGTTAGAGGACGGCGGTGCCGGCGTGGCTGGGTGCGCCGAGATCGGTATCGACGGTGGGGCGCGGCGCGCGGCGCATGGTCTCGATAAACACGCGAACAATCTCGGGGTCAAACTGGTTCGAAGCGCAGCGCTCAAGTTCAGCGAAGGCGTCTTCGGGGGTGCGAGCCTTCTTATAGGTTCGGGCGGAAGTGATCGTGTCGTAGGCGTCGGCGATGGCGATCACACGGGCGCCATGCGGGATCTGATGGCCTTGCAGGCGATCGGGATAGCCCGTTCCATCGTAGAACTCATGGTGATGGCGCACCATCTGACGGATGCGGCTCATGGGCGGGAGCGTCTCAAGGATCCGGGCGCCCAGGTCGGTGTGGGTCTTCATGGTTTCCCACTCGGAGGCGTCCAGAGGACCGGATTTGTTGAGGATTGCCTCGGGGATGCCTACCTTACCGACGTCATGCAGCAAAGCGGCGAGGCGAATTTCCTCTACTTCGCGCTGATCGAGACCAAGAGCCTGGGCGATCATTCCGGCGTACGCAGAAACCTTTCGTGAATGGCCCTGGGTGTACTGGTCCTTCGCGTCGATGGCGACGGCGAGCGAAGTGACGGTCTCGACGACGGCAGGAGGGAGAGTGCTTTCGGCCTCGTCGCCCGGATGATCGGTGAGAGACCGAGTGAACTGCTCGAGACGGCGATAGATTTCGTCGAAAGCGTCGGGGCCGGTGACGAACAAGCGCTTGAGTTTGACTCCGAGATAGGCCTCCAGAACATCTTTCTTCCAGCGCTTGCTGTCTCTGGGGTCGGCTTGTTCGGCGGTGGAAACGGAGTTGCCGCCCTGGTGCTTGGATATGTACATCGACGAATCGGCGACCTGGATGAGCTCCTGCGGCGTGGAGCCGTGAAGCGGGAACGAGGAGATGCCGAAACTCGCGGTGATGTTCTTGTCGCGCAGAAGCGGATCGCCAGCGATCCAGCTGCGGAGCTTGTTGGCGAGCTGGCGAGCCTGTTCGATGGAAGTTTCGGGCATCATGATGACGAATTCGTCGCCGCCGTACCGGGCGACGACATCGGAGCGGCGGCAATTCTGCTCGAGAATGTGCCCGACGCGCTGGAGGACGACGTCTCCTTCCAAGTGGCCGTAGAAATCGTTCACGAATTTGAAGCGGTCGAGGTCCATGAGGACGAGTGAGAGCGGGCGATTGCCGCGCATCGAACGCTTCCATTCGGACGAGAGGGCCTCCATGAGGAAGCGGTGGGTCTTCACGCCCGTGAGGCCGTCGGTGATGGCCTGCTCCTGGGCTTTCTGGAACGTGAGGGCGTTGTGCAGGGCCCCAGCGAAAAGATCCGAAAGTGTCCGGAGCAGCAGGATATCGGGCTCGGGGAGCTCATGCAGCTCAGCACATTCCACATACAGAACGCCCAGGAACTGCTCCCCGTAAGTGATCGGGAGAGCTGCTCCCGACACAGAACCCGGCAGCACGAGCTGCGGTGAAGAGGGACTCGCAGCACGGACAACTGACAATTGCCCGCTGCGGGCCACCTGTCCGATCAAACCCTCCCCAAGAGCAATGCGACGCCCGAGAGCGTCGCGACGAGAACCCCCTTCGGCTTCAACGATCAGTTCCTTCGTGGAGTAGTGGAGGAGAGCAATGCCGAGGTGATCGTAGGGAAGCTGCTTCTCCATTTCGGCCGCGATCTTCGTGAGCATCTCGATTGGATCAAGTGTAGTGATCGCATGGCTCGAGACGTCGTTGATGAGCATCAGCTGCTTCGATTTTTTCTGCTCTTCGGCGAACAACCGAGCATTTTCCATGGCGATGCCAGCTTCGTTCGCGAGTACACGGAGGAGCTCAATATGCCCTTCGTCAAAAACTCGCTCCTTGGGACTGTGAACGAACATCGCTCCCACGGGGCGGTCATAAAGGATTACCGGCACCGCGCAGAGTGAGCCAACCTGGCGCAGGGGTTCCAGTCCGAGCCGGCGGCACTCTTCAGGGAAATGATCGCGGATCAGGAGCGGCTGTCCCGTGCGGACGACGTGCTCGACCATATGGTTGCCGGCAGGGCGCGTGCGCTTGGGGCGCCGGTCGGCTTCGTTTACTTCAATTTCGAAGCGAACCTCCGAGCGCTTCTGATCGTAGAAAGCTATGAAAAAGCTGCCTACATCAAGCACGCGGCGCATGCCGACATAAATGCGATCGAGCAAAGCGTCAATATCAAGCGTGGAGCTGAGGGCGCGGCCAAGCTCATTCAGGACGTGGAGCTCTTCGCTACGGCGGGAGCTTTGCTGAATGAGGTAGCTGTTTTCAACGGCCATGCCGATTTGCTGACCGAGCGCCAGGAGAAGCCGCAACTCAGCCGGGGTGAAACTGCGGTTTTCCGGCGTTCCGAGCAGCAGCACGCCAAAGACCCGGTCTTTTGACTGCAAGCTGACGCCGATCACGCTCCGCAGACCCTGGCCCAGGAGAAGCTGACGGACCTGGCCGAAAGACGTCTCCTTTTCCAGCGCTTCCCATTCAGTGTCGTCGGCGAGATCACGCAGCACGACGAGTCCGCCGAGGCGCGCGACGAGTTTGACGAGGTACTCGTCGAGCTTGCATTCCTGAAACGAGGAACAGAATGGTTCATTGAGGCCGGTGACGACGACGGATGTAGGACCGTTGGGCTCACCGTAATGCATGCACAGAGCGCCGGCCGGAAGACGGACAACGTTGAGGACACGGTCGAGAGTCTGAGACAGCATTTTCTGAATTTCGCCGCCTACGAAACTGGAGGTGGTGAGGTTGAGGTTCGACAGCGCGAGCATGTTTCGCTCGACGCGACGGCGTTCCTCTTCATAGACGGACATGACCATCAAAACGCAGGTGAAGAGCTCCGGCACGAAGATCCAGGGGAGGAGGTCGGCGGATTGAATGGGCTTGATGTGAGGCTGGAATACGACCGTGAATAGCAGGAGTCCCCAGCTTACAAACGCGAGACCGAGAAAAACGTCGGCACGAGCTTCTTGCTTGCGGCCTTCTCGCCAGAAGGTCTGGCCGACGAACACATAGATCAAGGCAACGCCTAAAAGGAGGGGGATGCTGACGAGTCCTTCAACGCGGGCGACCATCCATACGGCCCCCAGTACGGCTACGGCTGCCACCGTCCGAACAGGAACGCTGATGCGAGCGTAGAGACGGGCGGCGCAATAAAATGTCAGCGCGGCGAGGCATTGCAACCATGCATCGAACTCACGGATGTCGCTCGACAAGCGGTCTGACGGAATCCAGAGGCGCGCGACGCGAACGACAAGGTGCAGGAAAAGGAGCCCCCAACCGATAGACCATGCAAGGAGATAGGACTGGCGCTTCAGTCTGTAGACGACGTAGAAGAAGACACCTATCAGGAGCGTGCTCGAGAGCAGAGCCACTCCCATTGAGTTCATGTGGTTAGCCAACCGGATACCCCACGCCGCCTTAGGTCTTTCTCCCTTTCACCGAGAGTAGCAGAGAAATATCAGCCTTCCCGTTCACTGTCCAGTGCAGTTTCGCGCCTGTCAACTTCCGAAGATCTTGCGAGAAGCAAGAATCAGTCACGTTCCAAAAGACCGGGCGATTTGTTTCGCTTTCCATTATAACTATGCGTTTTCGGCAAGCTTCTGGTCAACGGTACACGGGTACTATTGGGAGTGATTTCATGCAGTTGCAGCGCAATCTCGATTTTGGATTGGGCTTCCTTTAAGATTACCCGGTGGCGGCAGGATAAGGAGAGGCAATGACATCGGCAGTTCAAAAATCGCGTGTGCGTTTTGCGCCGTCTCCCACTGGATATCTGCACGTGGGAGGGGCACGCACGGCGCTGTTCAATTGGCTTTTCGCGCGCCGCGAGGGCGGGACTCTTCTATTGCGGATCGAAGACACGGATGTCGAGCGGAATCGGCCGGAATTGGTGGACGGCATTCTGGCGGGATTGAAATGGCTGGGAGTTGAGTGGGACGAGGGGCCGTATTTTCAGTCGCAAAGACTGGAGCTGTATCGGGCGGCTGCGGAAGGGTTGCTGGCGAGCGGAGCGGCTTTCCCGTGTTATTGCAAGGCCGCTGCGTATGCGGGCGCCGACGCAATTGCCGAGAATCAAGAAGGGGAAGGAGACGACGAGGGGCCGAAGGGTGCGAAAAGCGCGGCTTGCCCCTGCGGCCATCTTTCCGCGGCCGAGCGGTCTGCGAAGGAGCGAGAAGGCATTCCGCACGCGATCCGATTTCGAGTGGCGCGAACAGGTGTGACGGCGTTCGAGGACGCAGTTTTTGGCTCGCGCGAAGTGCAGAATGAGGAGATCGAGGATTTTGTCCTGCTGCGCTCAAATGGCCTGCCGACTTATCAACTCAGCGTGGTTGTGGACGACATCGATATGCGGATCACGCACGTGATTCGTGGAGCGGATCATTTATCGAATACTCCGAAGCAGGTGCAGATTTATCATGCGCTGGGAGCACGGCCGCCGATTTTTGCGCACGTGCCGCTGATTCTCGGGCCGGATCGCACACGGCTCTCCAAGCGACACGGGGCGACGAGCGTGGGCTCGTACGCGGAGGAGGGATTCCTGCCAGAAGCATTTCGGAATTTCCTGGCGCTGCTTGGGTGGTCGCCCGGGGACGATTCGGAGTTCCTGCGCACGAGCGAGTTGATCGAGAGATTCTCGCTAGCCGGAGTCAGTCGGACGAATGCGATTTTCGACCGTCCAAAACTGGAATGGTTCAATACACAGTACCTCCAGAAGATGCCAGTCGAGGAGTTGGTTCCGTACGTAGCCGAAGAATTGAAACGTGCCGGCCTGTGGCGCGAGGAATGGGCCGGCAAAGACGCGGCCTGGTTTGCTCACACGGTGGATTTGATCCGGCCGCGCACCCGGTTCCTGCGCGACTTTACGACATGGGCGCGGGCATTTTTTACGGACGACTTTGATTATGATCGCGACGCACGTGAAAAATTCTGGAAGGATGAGCGGCTGCCGACCATATTGGAAAGGCTCGCGGATGCTCTGGAGGCATTGCCGGAATGGAATCACGATGCCTGCGATGCGGCGCTGCGAAGCCTTGCGGCAGCGGAGGGCGTGAAGGCGGGGCTGCTGATCAACGCGGCGCGCGTGGCGATCGTGGGGCGCGCGGTAGCGCCACCGCTGTTTGAAACGATGGTGGCACTAGGAAAAGAACAAGTGGTGTCTCGCCTTGGAAGAGCCGTTCCGGCAGTGGCGGCGGGCTAGCAGTTCCTACGGCAAACCAGCATGATTTCAGAAGAGATTTAGTGTGCTCTCGGTTGCGCTCAGTAACCGGCGCCAGCCGAGAAAATGTCAGAGTGAACCGGACGGCTCTTCGCACCCGCTGCAGCGACTTCCAATTTCACGCTGACTGGAACCTTTACAGGCGGAAGACACGCCGAGTTATTGCAGGCCTGGTAGCGCAACGTGATCGGAATCGTAGTGGCACCGAGCGCAGCGTCCGCGCCCGCAGTCAGGCGCAGGCGCAGAGTCACGCTGCCCGAGTAGACGTTGAGCGGTTTGTCTGGCGAGAAGGGAAAAGTCTTGTTGCGGCCCGGAGGATAAACAGTGTCGACGACCTTGATCCCCGCAGGAGGCTGCGGAGTAAGGGTGGTGGGGATCAAGTAGGCGTCGGAAGGCTTGTGAGAATTCATGTGGTAGCCTTCCGCGATTTTCACGACGACTGCAGCCTGAAACTCCTTGCCACGGGCGACCGGCTCCGCCGAGACGTATGCCTCGGCCTTAACTACAGAAGCCGCATTTGAGGGAGCCGGCGAAGACTGTTGAGCGCGAGCAGTCGGGACCAGCGAAGCAGCGCCGATAGCGAGAGACGAAGCACAAATGAGACAACGCCATAGATTTGTCGATTTCATAGCTGGCTCTCGACATCTTTCGTGATTTGCGCTTCGTTCACGACACCGATGTATCGCTTCACGATTTTTCCGTCGCGCGAAATCAGATAGCTGGTGGGCATGCCAAGCAACCCGCCAAATTTGTCGGTGATCGCGTCGCTGCCGAGCACGATGGGATAGTCCATCGTATGGTCCTTGCCATCGACCTTAAATTGCGTGTTGTGGATGAACGGGTTGACTGCCTTCGTGCCATCCTCGTCCATTGAAGCGCCCAGCATCGTGAATCCCTTGCCACTATATTTCTGCTGCAGGCCGATCAAAGTCGGAATTTCGCTGCGGCACGGCTCGCACCACGTGGCCCAAAAATTCAGGAGAACGACTTTGCCTTTCAAACTCGACAAAGCCACGTTGTTTCCCTGAAGGTCCTTGAATGTGACGTCCGGTTCAGGCGCGAGTGATGCGGTTGATGGCTTGGCTGACGCGGAGACGGCTGAGGTATCGGGCGCCTTGCCCCCGCCGATGCTTACCAGCAGGTTTTCAGGGTTCAAGCTCGACATTCGAGCGGAAAGATAAGTGAGGCCGTTGACAAAGATCAGCGCGCCGATCGCGAGCAAGAGAACGCCGCTGAAGACCTCGACCGTATGAAGGTGCCTGCGAAAGCGTTGGTAGAACTTCAGGAAGCGGCCGATGCCAATCGCAGTAAGCAAGAAGGGAATCGCGAGGCCAGCGGAGTAGAAGGTCAGCAGGATCACGCCTTCGACAACCTTTTCACGCATCGCCGCGATCGCAAGCACACTCGTGAGGATCGGGCCGATGCATGGCGTCCAGCCGAGCGCGAAGGCAAAACCTAACAAGAAGCCGCTGACGAGACCCGGCTGGCTGCCGCCTCCCACGTTGCGGAGGTGGACATCCTGGTTCAGCCAACGCGTGAGCGAGGGGCCGGCGAGAAAGATGAGAGACGCAGCATAGAACTGGACGGGCTTAAGTGGCCAGGCCGCTCCTACCGTGAAGTTGAGGATCAGGCCGATGGCAACCAAGACCGCGCCAACGATCAAGCCGACGCGCACGGATATCTTGACCAACCAGCCGATCAGATGGAGGCCAAAGAGCACGATCAGCGCGCCAGCGATGGGGGCCAGGAGGTTGCGATTTCTGAGGAGGAACGCGCCTACGGCGCTCGCGGTCGCACCCATGGTGATGAAAACGGCGGAAAAACCGATCACGAAGGCCAGCGCAGAACTGAGGAGCTTGCCGCTCGAGCCTTGACCCTCCTTGAGCTGTTCTACGCCAACTCCAGAGAGCATCGAGACGTACCCCGGGACGAGGGGCAACACGCACGGCGACAAGAACGAAATCAGACCAGCAACAAAGACCCAGAACGCAAAGGCTACCATTGCGATTCCCCCAAGTCGTTCAGCAGGCGAGGCCTGCGAAGACACCCGACGGGCAGATGATATTCAATTTCACCACAAGGCTTAGACGTTCGCTAGGGGTTTTTGGTTCTGCGAAACGAGGAGGGAAAACCTATCAGTCGATGTGGGAAGGCGTCAGTTGTGACGGGCGCGGGTGTGTCCGTGGCACGGCTAACAAATTGAAAATTCGGGCGCATGCGGCGAAAAGCGCTCTGGCGATCCAAGTGCGTGACGGAGCGTGCGAGCCCGCCCGCTGGAGCCGCAGACGCCAAAGCGATTTGACGCCTGCGGTGGCGGGCTCGTTAAGTTGCCAGGGTGCGAGAAGCGATGACGCCTAATCAAGTGACGGCAATACGGGTGGGCGCTGCGTTTGCGGCGGTCGCGATCTTCACATTTGCGGGCGATGCTGTGGCTGCGGATTTCGCTGCTGTTTTGCTGACCGTGATGGCGATCGTGCTGGACGGAGTGGATGGCTACTTAGCGCGGCGGCAGGGGCTCTCGACCCCGCTCGGGGCTCAAATCGATATTCTCGGGGATCGAGTCGTCGAGAACCTGTTTTTCACATTCTTTGCGGTGAGCGGGCTGATCTCATTTTGGGTGCCGGTGCTTTTCTTTGTGCGCGGAACAATCACCGATTTTATTCGTGGCGTTGCTTCGCGATGGGGGCGCTCCGGATTCGGGCGGCAATCGATGCTCGAGGGTTGGTGGGCGCGTGCCGTAGTGGCCTCGCGATTTAGCCGCGGGGCTTATGCCACGCTGAAATGCATCTGCTTCTGCTATCTGGGGCTGCTGATTCCACTGCGGCGATTGAACGCGCCCATGCTGGAAGCTTGGCTGGGAAGGTCTGCCCAGTTCTGGGAAGTGACAATCGGGCAAGGGCTGGTTGGCGTCACCCTCGGGTTCTGCCTGCTACGCGCTGTGCCGGTGATTTGGGAAGGAAGAAAATTCTTCAGCTCGGCCGGCGCCGAGAAAGCCAGAGAAGCGATCGCAACTGGAGTGGCGCGATGAACCCGCCGCAGAATATCGGGGCGTTTTTCGATTTGGACGGCACGCTGGTGCCTTTCCCTTCACTGGAGTGGAGATTTATCTCGTTCTTAGTTGCCCGCAAAGAGCTCGATGGCGCGGCGGGCACTCGATGGCTGAATCACTTCGCCAAAAATGCTTTGTCCGATTCGCGCGCGGCGATTGAGGCAAACAAGATGCATTTCGACGGGCTTCGCTCGTCACTTGCGGATGACTGGAGGGACTTGCTGGCGGTGCGGCCGATCGTGTTTTTCTCCGGTGCGATTGAGCGAATCCATTGGCACGCACAGGAAGGCCATTCGCTATTTCTCGTGAGCGGGACGATTGAACCTCTTGCAAGGGCGCTCGCGAGAGCGCTTCCAAATTGCGTTGACGTGTCCGCGTCGACGATGGAAGAGCGCGGCGGGCATTGGACGGGACGTCTCGCGTCCGAGCACATGAGCGGCGCTGCGAAAGCGAGAGCGGTGCGGAGACTCGCGACGCAGTATGCAATCGATTTAGACAGAAGCTATGCATATGGCAACTCTGAAACTGACGCTGCCATGCTCACGTGCGTGGGCAACCCGATGGCGGTGAATCCGAGTGCCGGACTTCGCCACATTGCACGCAGCAGAGGTTGGCGAATGTGCAGATGGAGAAAGCAGGGTGCGGCAGCTCCCGACCTGAAGCTGGCGAAATTGTTCACACGGGAGGCCCGGTGAGAATTCCGGAAATCCGCGAATGCTTCCGAGACTGGGAAGCGTTTGAATGGGTAACCCTGACTTACCTTACGTGGTTGAACCTGATTCTCCTGGTTTGCCATCGCAATATTCCGCACGCGGCGATCTATTTCATGGCCCATGTGGCGATTGGCGGTGTGATTCTTCTACTCGCGCGCTCGGCGGCCAGGACGGGCAATGAGGTCGTACGCTTCATCCGGCATTGGTATCCATTGCCGCTGTATATTTTTTTCTTCGAAGAGCTGGGGAGTTTCGTACATGCGATTTTTCCGGGCTGGTTCGATCGGTGGCTGATCGCTTTCGATTACCGGTTGGCGGGAGCGCATCCTTCCGTCTGGTTCGCGCAGTTTTCGTCGCGGGCATTGAACGACTACATGCAATTCGCGTACATGACGTATTTCCTTTATCTGGTGATATTGCCGGCGATTCTGTACGTGAAGCGCGAAGAAAGCGCGTTCTGGACGGTCATGCTATCCACGGCGATCGCGAACTATTCGATCTATGTGGTCGCGGTGCTGTTTCCGATCGAAAGTCCATACTATTCCCTGGCGGCACTGGGAGCGAAGCCGCTTCCCGGAAGTTATTGCACAGCTGTCATCGATTTGATCGAGCGGTTTGCTCGGGTGCACGGCGCCGCATTTCCGTCGGCGCACGTGGCGGGGTCCATGGTGGCGATTCTTGCGTCATGGCGCTATCGGCGATGGCTTTTCTGGGTTTGCCTTCCATTCTTCGTGAGCATGTGCGTGGCGACGGTGTACGGGCGCTATCACTACATGGCGGACGTGTTCGCGGGCCTTGCGGTGGGCGCGATCGGATTTGCGGCAGGAAGCCGCTTACGGGCGAAGACCGAGCGTGTCCAAGTGAATGAAAGGCGTGTCGCGGGGCTCGTGACAGCTAATGGGCTCTGCACTGGGGCCGAAGCGGAATCAGCTTAGGCCGGGATGGTGCGTGTGCCAATCCGTCGATTGTTCGTAGGCCAGCGCGATCGAAAGTAGCCGAGCCTCACTCCACTTTGGACCGATCAGTTGCAGTCCAACCGGGAGTCCTTCGGGCGTAAATCCACACGGAATTGAGATCGATGGAAGGCCGACCAGATTCGTGGGTCGCGTGAAACGCAACAATTCCGCGCGGACAGGCGTTTCTTCCGCGCCATTGATGCTTATCTTGTCCTGGCCTACTTCGGGCGCGGGAATCGGGCAAGTCGGAGAGAGGATGAAATCGACGCGGGCAAAAGCTGCGCGAAAATCCTCGTCCAGTTGAGGAAGCTTCGCCAAGCCATCAACGAAGTCTACGGCGCGGAGGTCGTGTCCTCGCTGCAAGTGTCCACGGACATCATCGCCGTAATCGGCGGCGCGCGCGGGATAGTAGCCCTGGGATTCATGGTAATAGGAGGCTTCGGCAACGCTGAGGTTTTGCGTGGATTGAAACAAAGCAGTGAGGCGAGGCAGGGAAATTTCGCCGACGCGCGCGCCTAACATTCTCATCTGAACGATGGCAGCCCGGACGCATCGTTCCACATCACGATCGAGACGCTCAAAGTAATGCTCTTTCGGCAGGCCGATTCGGAATTTGCGAAGGCTGCTGACAGACAACTTCCGGTGAGCGAGTTGCGCCATGCCTTTCGGGTAATTTGAGGCGATGGCTTCCAGGACGATGCAGGCGTCCGTGACGCTGCGTGTTATGGGGCCCGAATGATCGAAGCTGTGAGCGAGCGGTACCACTCCTTCGTTGCTGACCAAACCGTATGTGGGCTTGAGTCCGACAATGCCACACAGCGCCGACGGAACCCGGATCGAGCCGGCCGTGTCGGTGCCGACGGAAGCAAAAACCATTCCAGTGGACACAGCGGCGGCCGATCCGCTGCTCGAGCCTCCTGTGATGCGGTCACGCGCCCAGGGATTACGAGGCGTGCCGAAGTGCGGGTTGTAGCCGGTGATTCCGTAGGCGAACTCGTGCATATTCGTCTTGCCGAGGAGAATTGCGCCAGCGCGTGAAACACGAGCGGCGACGTCGCTGTCCTTGTCGGGGATGAAGTCAGACAGAATTTTCGTGCCAGCGGTAGTGCGAATTCCGCGCGTCCAGAAGTTGTCCTTTAGCGCGATGGGGATGCCGTGAAGAGGGCCTCGTGAACGACCGCGGCGAATTTCGCGTTCGGCGGCATGGGCCTGGCGCCGCGCGGAATCGGCAAGCACAGTGATGAAGGCGTCGATTTCTGGGTTCCAGCGCTCGATGCGGGCCAGCGCGGCGTCCACGAGCTCGACGGGTGAAATTTTCTTCGATTGCAGCAGGCGGGCAGCTCGATCGATCGAGAGAAAGGAGAGATCGGACTGTGAAGGTGAATTTCGCATGCACTTACTCAGAAGATCTTCTCTTGACGCCGCAAGTTTCCGGCGGAGGCCAGGTTCGCAATGCGAAAGACAATACTGTACTGATTTTCGTTTCGGATTGTGCCGAATGAAAATCGACGATACTCGAAACCAAATCCACAGCAAGAGCCGTTGTAGGCAACTTCCGCAATCTGATTCGTAAATGCAGCTTGCGTGAAGTCGTAACTCGCGCCTGTCATGATGTTCCAGCCGCGCCGGTTCATATCGCCGTAGCCTAGCAGAGTCCGGATTTGATTTGAGCGTTGCTCGAAATTCGCAGGAGGGGGAATTGGATTGAGCGGCAGGTTGAGCGTCGAGAAATGCGCCAGGGTTAGAAACGATTCCTTGTAGGGCTTCAGCTTCAGCAGGGTTCCAATGGCCGTCTGGCGATTGCGCACCGGGTCGTAATTGAGGATGAATTCCGTATCGAAGCGCTTGCCCGGCTCGATCGTGAGGTCGCTGACGATCGGCGACAAGGACCGCGGCTGGTCTTGAAATGCGAAGGGCGTAAGCGCGTCCAGTGTTTGAAACACATTTGACTGGCCGCGTACAAGCGCGCCACCGAAGGTAGGGTCGAAGAAATATTTTTCCATCAAACGCCACGTGATCAGTTCCTGGGTTCCACCCGATTTCCTGCGGCGGAAAAGACGCTGGGTGATGCCGTACTGAACTTCATTGGTGTCGGTGAGAGTTTCGTCCTGATCGAAGCGGATAAAGCGTCCGAAATCGTTTACGCCCGTAACGTAGTTGTAGACAAACTGCGGCTCGATGACGTGCTTCCATTTCGTGTCGCCCTTATCCCATACACGCTCGAAGATAGGGAGGCGCATGTCCAACGAGAATTCTTCGGTGTTCCGGAAAATATCGTCGTGGATATAAACGCCATCCAACATCTGTCCGCCGTAATAGGTGGAGCGCACGGTGAAGCTGGGTGTAACGTCGAGCCAATCTCCCAGGTGGAACGGCATGGTTATCGATGGCGCGAACTCACTGCGTTCGACGAACGGAGGCGTTTGAAACGGCGTGATGTTTTCGTGACGGTCCTCCGCGCCGGTAAAGGCTTCGAATGAGAAATAAAACGGAAGCCGCGGGAAGAATTGCTGATCAACCGAACTGATTCGCGCTTCGGGAGCAGTGCGAAGGGTGACTGAAGTTTGGGGCGTCGCGCTGAGATAGTTCTGATAGCTGAGGGCCGCAAAGTTCAGGCTGAAGCCATCCCAATTTTTGGTGAGGAACGCAGTGTTGCGCACCTCGGAGTTCACTGCCTGAGAAAAAGTTTCAAACCACGCGAGCCTGAAAGTCAGCGACGTAAGTTCGTCGAGATCGGCGACGGCGCGCCAGCCGTCGGGCAAGAGCGAGGTAAAAAGAAGCTTTGCCTCATGGCCACCTTGCTTGATCGGCGGCGCATCCACTTGCTCGAGCCCGCGGTCGATCACGCCGTAATAGCTGGCGTCCAAGCGAGCGTTGTTCCAAGGACGCATCCTGAATTCGCCACGCTGGCTCCAGCCGCGTTTGGTGTAATCGTCCGCGCCGATCGTGAGATCCAGCCAGTCGAGAGGCGCCCAATAAAAGGAATCGCCGAGGACATAACCCTTCTGTGATGTGTTTCCCAAGTCCGGAATCATGAAGCCCGAATCGCGGCGCTTTTCAGCCGGGAAGGTGGCGTACGGAAGATAGAGCACCGGGACAGACCAGAGGCGAAAATTGCCGTTCTCGAGATGGACTGAGCTCTGCAGATGAACCGTAGCCAGGGGAGCATAGAATTTCCACGTGGGCCGGCCGGGATCGCAGACCGTCAGCCAAGCGTGATGAATCCGATAAGTATTCTCGTCAAGCCTCTCCGCTTCCGCGGCAACAAAATACAAGGGATTCGGACTGATAAGAAGCGTGGGAGAAGGGCGGCGTTGCAATGCAAATGTGGCCCGGACGTTGTGGAAGGTGCCTTTGCTGGTCCGCAGCTCGTAGCGAGCGTCATCGGCTTCCACATGCTGGGTCAGATAGTCCAGCTGGACGTGCCCGCGCGCGATGACCACCTGAGTATCGCTGTTGTATTCGAGGTGATCGGCGCGAAGTCTTGCCTCTTGATAGTGCAGGTCGACATGTC
>Ga0187783_10000677_pt1 | contig 24789 bp, 30 predicted proteins | sample 1015_SJ02_MP02_2_FD_132471 | JGI IMG/M metagenome (GOLD analysis project Ga0187783, IMG submission 132471) | Tropical peat soil microbial communities from peatlands in Department of Meta, Colombia - 1015_SJ02_MP02_20_MG | ecosystem: Environmental > Terrestrial > Soil > Wetlands > Peat | place...
CATTCATACACTGGCGGGCACTGGTTCGGGCTCGGAGTTGGGCTCTAGCGGTTCAGGTTCACCTTCAGGCTCAACTGCCGGCTCGTTGACCGGTAACTCAAGCGGTTCAACAATTATAGTTCGTAGCGGTCTCCCGATCTGCATGGCATATCCTCCCAGGAAAGAAGACAATCTAACCCTATCCCCTATTCTCTGCCCAATCCAGTTCTTTGAGCAGTCTTCTTGATAACCTTTCCAATGCTTCCAAGAATATCTGTCATATTAACCCTCCTTTAGTTCAAAGGGTGTGAGCAGACTACATTCCAGCCTACTTTGGGGAAAGCTCTTTTGAGGTTCTCGTGGAATGCACGAGAGAACCCGTTAACCAACGGTGTGAGCAGGTGCACGGTCTTGTTCGCATGATCGAATCCGTAATCGATAAAAATTGGCTCCGGAAGACGCCAGACACCACCCTGCGGCATACCTCGGATCAACCCTTCCGCCCAAGCTATATCTTTATCTTTTTCCGTAGGTTCCAAGGCCATATTACTCACCTTTGTTAAATTCAGCGTTGTTAAATTATGCTGATTCTTGTTTACGATCTTGCTTACGAAATAGTATATTGCCACGGAGATTAATCCCAACCATCCATTTCCTGTCTCAACCACCATGAGAGTACCTCCGCTGCACTTCCAGGTCTGCGTTGTGTGAGTACCTCTGCTGGGTATGGAGCCACTCACGTGTCCCCTGCCAGTCGTCCATCACATACATGGCATAGTTCTGTTCTGATAACTCGATCTCAGTATCTTTGGACATTTCGAGCATTCCAATCACACGCTCATAGTCTTCGGTCTGATCGCGTGGTTCCGGAAAGTGAATTACTACATCGATGCTTTTTCTTTTTTTCACCTGCTCAATCTGATTCTCTAACGTTTCAAGCAGCTTTTTGCGATAACCCTCCAATGCTTCCAGAAATATCTCTCTGTGTTTAGCCTTGTTAGCTTGAATGATTGTTAGCAATTGTTGTTTGTCAACCTTGATGTTATTCACTTCGTAAAAACCTTCCAGTCTTCCAACCTCTTTGATAATGCACCATTAACCGTTTATCTGTTTTACAAACCGTACCGTACTTTTACCGGACCATTCAGACGTAGAGTTTGCCCTCCTTTACACCAACCAATACGTTGGCGGCTCTGCGCGTCTGTTCACAAGCCAGACTTTGAACGCGAATGTTAGCCAGAACAGGGGTTGCACACTGGTCGCGTCATACAGCCGCAAAAAAACCATAACGTGCGGACCTATCGCATTCATGTTGTGTTCTCCCTATTGCCACCGCTCTAGTGGACCATTCACCACCGCATGTTCCTGGAGAAGCGAGGGCGAGTAACCTCCAGGAAGTCCATCCCGCCCTGTTTCCTATTTCAGCGAGTCCGCTGCATACGGGACGTTTTAGATTTGTCTCGACGAGGATCATGGTCGCGCGCCTTCCAGCTTGCGGCGCCGAGCCACATCAGCAATATCGGCCCTACGCCGAATTGCATTACCTTTAAGAGCCATAGCAAAACTTCGCGGGTTTTCATGTCTTCTCCTCCGGTTTCCAGTAGCGTCCGTGATTTGTGAACAAGCGCTAGCGACACTCCAATGTGGCAGTCGTTTGCGTCTGCCACTGCCCACGAACCATATATCCAAGCCGCACCGTACTACCGGGTGCTCGGCTAGAGACTTCCGCTGCCAGTTCCATCGCAGTCTTGATCGGCTTGCCGTCTAGCACGTTAATCACGTCCCCCGAATGCAACCCTGCGAGCGTCGCTATACCGCTCGGCGCTTCATCGGTAATCTCCGCTCCTCCATTGTCAGCGGTCGCGACTGTGACTCCAAGGGACGGAATCAACAATCCCGTGGCCTGTGGTGTAACGTGGCCCAACTGCGTCCTCCTACTTCTCGTGGTTCCAAAGCTGTAGACAAGGCCCACGGAGGCGCGGAAGTTGTTTTGTGTTACGGACGGACCGCCTAGGATATTGTGGCGGCTGAAAACATAGTCGGCAGACGTGCGGAGCGACAGCTGCCGGGCAAACCTCCACTGGATACCGCCGCCAAACGCACCCACTAGACCGTCCTGAGATTCCGAAATGCCTAATGCCTGCGCACTCAAGTGATCGCCGCCTAGCAAGGCATGAATAAATATGGGCTTGAAATTGAACCGTGGACCGGCCGCGTACGAGTAGTCGCTCACTGCGAGGTTAGCACCCAGAACACTGTAGGCCTTGTAATATCCGTTTACAGAGGCTTCTGCTGCAAACCATTTGTTGAAGTTGCCCGATATGGACGATTCCCAGCCGTTCCCATTCTGGCGCGATGAGGTCAGGCCATTGGTGTCAATGTTCAAATAAGAATAGCCGCCGAAGAGATCAGCCCGAGAGTCTTGAGCGAGGCCGAAGCTGCAGACTAAAAACAAGAGGAATGTGGCGGCACAGATGTGCCCCATCACGCTTCCTTTCATCGCTGGAATGTTTCGGCAGAATTCAGACATAATCCCATTTAGTTCAATGACTTTGGTCTGTGACGACGCTCACAGATACTGATGGTTCCGCCATCACCACATTCGCCGGTGAGCTGGCCGGCTCATCCGCGTCTGGAACGTCTGATCGTCACGCCCGTTCTGCGCAAAAGCGCAGATGTGGATGTATCGTTTTGCCCACAGACCTGCACCTGCCATCTCAGACGTACCAAAGCGGATATCCTTGCCAATTCCAATCGCACGGTGCATCGAACTCGGAGCGGATGTAATCTTGGCGAGGAAATCGGTCACTGCTTCGGCTTTCGCCGGCTCGTTGGCCTCAGGCGCATTGGGCGTGCTGCCGCCATACGCAGCATCGATTGCATCGAGGGCAAAACTGCGCACGAACTTGGGGAAGAACCTGCACATCACCTGATCGTTATCGAACAGGTCTAGTCCTAGGACTCGCCCGTTAATGGCAAAGACAATACCGGCCTGGTGGTCCTGCCACTGAAACGCTCGGACGTACTCCTCCACCGCCGTAGCTTGACGCTCGTAGATTGCCGACATTGCCTGGGTAGGTGAAGCAGCATCCAATCTCTGCATTTTTGCTGCGATTTCGCCCCAGACGGCGTACTGGTTAGACCGATGCGATCCGCTTGCACGCATTGCCTGAGTGACATGCATTACCTGCTGTGCGCGCGCATGGGAGTGCATGACGTTATCCGAAGACCGAAAATTGGTGTTAGCCGTGCTCCAGCGTCCAGCTTCGACGCAGGAAACAGGAATTATCGTAGTTTGCTTGGGCGGGGCCAGAATAGTCAGGTTCAGGACTCGGTTCTGCTTGGCGCCGATCAGTTCTTCTCCACCGAGCAACAGAACAGGCAGATCAGAGGAATTGTCGAAACGCAGTTCCGACACCGAGCCCGCCTGATGTATTTCGGTAACACGGCCGAAACCTTGTGTGATCGCATCTTCGAGAAGGAGGTAATCCAGTCCTTCGCTGGTATGCGTCGAACGCATTAGTGGGAACAGCGTGAGCTTGCGAAAATGGGCTTGCTTGCCGACATGAATTCCAGAAAATTCTTCCCCGAGAGTGGCGCCCACGAAGTCTGTGGCTGGTCTGGTGTTGTTAATCGCATCGGGTAGCATTTTTCGTCTTGTCCTTTCGAACACAGAAGAATGCACGTTGATAACCAAGAACGAAACCTTCGCATTTGAAGGACCGGAAAGACTTCCCGATGGCTGAAGGACCGCTTGGAATGCTCAGGAAATTAAGGATTTCTCGAGCCTGACGGATCATTCCTTCTGGACGGAATTGCCAGTCCAAACTCGTTAAGGAAAGGGGAAATGACAACTGCGATTTACGTTGGGTCAATCGGCATTGACGGCTTCGCCTGAACAAAACTGGCTTACTGCCTGTTTACTAATCCCCAGGAGGTTCGCAGCTTCGGTCCGATTGTTGTTGCACTTCGCCAGTGCTCGCAGGATGAGTTGCTTGCGAATTCGATCCACGAATTGTGGTAGGGAAAAGCCTGGCGCAGGATCCGGCAAACCCGCAAACGGATCTGAGGCTGGAATCGCATCAGAAAGAATAAGGTCATCAGATCCAAGCACATCACTTTGCGCAAAGAGCACTGAGCGCTCAAGCACATTCGTCAGCTGGCGCACGTTTCCTGGCCAATCGTAACCTTCCAGACGCTTCAAGGCGTCGGTTGAAAGCCGGCGTGGATTCTTTCGTTGCTGGTTGATTCGCTGAAGCAGCGCCAACGCCAGTTCCGGGATCTCGTTTCGACGCTCCCGCAAAGGGGGAAGCTTGATAGGAACAACCTCCAGCCGGTAATAGAGATCGTCGCGAAATCGCCCTTCCCTGACCTCCTTTAGCAGGTCACGATTTGTTGCCGCTATGATTCTCACGTCCACCTTGTGCGAAGCCGTGCTTCCAACCCGCTGCACGACACCATCCTGCAGGACTCGTAAGAGCTTAGCCTGAATGTCGAGCGTGAGTTCTGCGATCTCGTCAAGAAAAAGCGTCGTTTGGTGCGCATCTTCGAAAACTCCCTTCTTGTCGGTTGCCGCCCCGGTAAACGCCCCTTTAACGTGCCCGAAAAGATAGCTCTCGGCCAGTTCCTTAGGGATGGAGGCGCAGTTAATCGCAAGATACTGATGGTCGTGGCGGGGACTCAATCGATGTATTAGATTGGCAAAGCGTTCTTTTCCAGTTCCGGTCTCACCTAACAGCAGGACAGGGCAGGTGCTGTCGGCAGCTATTGCGGCCTCTTCGGCGGCATTCCTCATTAGGGCTGAACCAATAAAAATGCCGAGTTCTTGAAGGGCTTCATCAAGACCGGGGGTTGACTCCGGCTGACGTGCTCGCTGTCCAGGCGATACGATCTCTGCCGTGATGCGGCGCACATCTTGAGCAGTTTCAAGTTCAAGCAACCGCGCCCAGTTCACCTGATTAAGACCAGGAGCTGATTCCGGCCGGCGTGCTCGCTGTTCAGCTGATACTATTTCTGCCGCGATGCGCTGCAGCTCTTGAGCAGTTTCAAGCAAGCGAGCCCAGTCCCATTCATTAAGGCTCTCTTTAGCGGTGCCAACCAACTCACGCGCGCGGTTCTCCAGCGCCGTATGCGCACGGGAGGAAAAGTATCGCATCGGCAACATCAGGTCCCGTAGATCGCGCCAGTTGCTCATATCGAGCCGCACTTCCTTTACGCTGGGTGCGCCAAAAAGCGGCCGTGCTGGCGAGCCAACCTGCAGCAGCTTGGCAGGTAAATAGCCTGTTGCGGTGAGGAGAAACCATGCAGCACGCATCTCAGCTGTTCCGCTCGACACGCAAATGTAGTTCTCCGATTGATCCCACCCACGCATCAGTATCTGCTGAGTGATCCCGTCGCTGAGTTCGTGAAAAGCAGAACGGGCCTGCGCCTCCTGCATATGGAATTTCTTCATAAGCTGCTGGATCTGCTCGGTGGTCGGGAGGCCCGAACTGGGTTGGCTCATGGGGGCGTCACACGTCGCATTCGCCTGCGAGGGTTCGGCCAAGCTTCCCTTCAAATCCCTGAGCTGCCGGGCAAGGCTGCTCATGAGTGAGGAATAATCCTTCGGGTCTGGTACCGGCAGCTCATGCGTGGAGATCTTGCAGTCGGGATAACGACGCCGCACCTCATCTGTAGTTGCAAAGACATTTGCCCGGGTGTGCGGTGTGTGAAACAGAAACAACAGTTCGAACTTTCGCGCGCTCATGATCGAAAGGATCGGCCCCGGCTGTTCTTCACCGGCCAGCTCAGTGGCCATGAACGGATCCTTGGGATCCACAAATGCGAACAATGCATGAGGTCTGCTCGGCATGTGGACAATTCTACTCCGGGCATCTTAGTTGAGCTTTTTGCTGAACGTTTCGGAACAGCCACCAGTGAATGCGCTTCCACGCGGCTCGCGGCGCTCTGAACGCAGACTACATCATCCTTCATCACGAATCACGATCACCTTCCGGGCCGCCTATTTCTTCTCGGATGTGTTAGACTCCTAGCTCCATGTTAGGTTGGCGCGCGAGGTTAGGAAGTCCCCAGTAAACAAACTGACCTTAGAAGTTGTAATGCCCCCCAATGCCCGCAGAGCTGAACGTTCGCTGAATTGCGGCATCGATTTCTGCTTGCATGGTCTGTCCTAACCCAACTGGGCAGGCGACATACGCGGCAACCACTGTCGTCCGACCCGGGCGACCCGCTTTCGAGGGGGGAAACATTTTGGTGTGCATCGCGTTTTGACCGCCCTGAGAGGCCGTCTGTATTGTTTTGAGGTCAAATGCCAACTCGCGTTCCACATTCACAAGCCCCTGTGACTCTTGCGGTTCCTCCAAGCCACCAATGAGGCCGGAATAGAGAGTTCGGGCAACGTACTGGATGTCGTCGGGGCTTACGTTGTATTTTCGTTTCAAGAAGGCGGCACATGTTACAAATCGAGGGCAACTAGCAACGAGGCTATCTTCCCAACCGCCAACCGGTAAGTCACCCCACTCGGTGGACTGGCGTAACAGGCCGTCATCCATATCCCAATATTTCGACGATGTACCGAAGTCGGGCGGTCGTTGTGGTGGCGCTGTCACTTGCGTCCACACGACAGTTGACGGGAAAATGGGCGCCGGCGGGAGTACCCCTGTCTTCCCTAAGTGCTTGCATTCACTGTTGTACCGCTGCTGCCAAGCGGTCGCCTGTTTTATTGCTCTGTATGCGCGGGTCTCGGCGCTCACAGCCCAGCAAACGGCAATGCACATCGCAGCTATCGTGGCTATTAACAGTCTGTCGTGCATGGTTTCCTCTGTGGTTCCAGCGGGAGATTGAACAGAATGTTTCATGTCCTACAATTCTGTGTCCATAGCCGAAGCGTATTTGTGAGGTCTTTCGCGGTTTTACTCCGCCGTCGCAGGAGGCCTATCGTCCAGATGCCAACGACGGGACTCAGGGTCATGACTGCCCGCATATGATGCAGGGTAATGACTGCCGTCAAATTGCGTGCCATCATAGCAAAAAAAGCGCTTTAGTTCTCCACCTTCACGTAACTCCTGCACTTCCACGAGTTCATGATTAAAGTGATGAATGACGGGAGGTATAAATTCGACCACCTTGCCTTTTATGCTGTTGCGTCCTCTGATCATCCAAACTTCCTGACCTATCACTAAGGCTTTCATGAATTTCCTTATCCGTTGGTGATTTTCAAGACTTACTCTGCGCTCCTCGAAAGGCATATCGTCAAGTATCCAAGGCTGCTGCTCAGGAGCAACGTTCCACTTGCCCCCGTCAACCCAACCTGTGCCATCTTTGGCGAAGCGTATAATGGATTTGTCTTTACGAAAAGAATTCGGGGAGTCTGGTGGGATGTGCTCATAATGCTCAAGCGGTTCATCTAGTTTGACATCCACGCCCTCTGAGCTAGCCTTGACCACCTTGCCTTTCCAGAACCCATAAACCTGCATTCCAGGGAACATGTAAACGTCTTGACCAACCACCCATTTCATTTAGGTAGCTCCTTTGCCTTCTGTTCAAGCCAAGCCTTTTGCTCCTCGAAGCTCCTTAAGGACAGGCACACAGTGGACATCATCAGGTTCTCCATCGTCCCACTCACCGTTATTGTCGAAGCGATATCGTCTTCCAGCGTGTACCTCCCCTGGCACCACCTCCACGATCACACCTGACGCATGATTTCCTTCCTCACAAGCTTTACACGTACAAGTACATTTTGTTGGAGTCGTAATCTCGACCACCCTGACCTTTGTTTCCCCAAACGACCAGAGCATATAAACTTCTTGACCAACCCTCCATTTCATTTATGCTCCCCCGTTGCCTTCACGACCAGACCATATGGTATGAACTGGACCACATTCCCCTCCATACCGTAAGGGCTGCTAAACCCATAAATGAGCAGAGGTGCCCTACTCCGTGGATCTCGTTTACTAGATGTTGGGCACCCTCGTCCCTACCTCCTTATGCCGACATTCGTGCGGACGAGAAACAAGTTTGGAGGTTAGCCACGATTGTGACGCGGTGTCGGCCCGGATGACCGAATGTAAAGCAGTTCGACATTACTCTTATCGAGCTAACACTGCCGATGAAGTCGCTCAACGAGATCCTCACTGGCGATACGCTGGGCCTTACAATTGCTAACACGTTCCACTGCATTTGTGGGCGGCACGATCTTAATCAGGGATGTGTCCTGATGAGGCACACTGAAGCTCCTAATCTTTTTGCCTCGTCTTCGGCGCGGAGAACATTTTCGTACGTTCTCCCTCGCGCTACTCGTGAAATTCTGGAGGAGGGCGTATAGCTGAAATTTACGAAACGGCTTGCACAGAATCGCAACGTGACTCAACTCGGGCGGGCGGACTACGTCTTCGTCAGTGATACAGGTCGTTGTAAAGATCAGTTTTTGGGACGGGTTTTTCTCTTGGATTGCCATCCCAAGCTCCACTGCCCCCAGTGCGGGATGGTCAATTAAGACCACATCAAAAGGACTGCATTCCTTATATCGCCTCAGACCTTCGCCAGGTGTCCCAGCTGTAATAGCAGCAAAATCCAAAGCCTTTAGCCATCTGACCAGGAGACCCAGCACCTGACCATCTTTCTCAACGATTAGGGCTGATTTCTGGGCAAGGATCCTCTTGTTTGCAGCCGCGAACTGTCGCTGGGTCAGACATTGCTGTTCCCTGATTTGCCGCACTGTTGTCAAACCGTTCCGTCGCGCTTCAAGAATAGCTGTAACCTGCCTGTCGTTCTGGAACATCCTGAATAGTCGTTGGAGTTCCTGCTCTGCGCAAAGCCTTTGTCCAGGTAATGGTCGCTTATCTGATTCGCGTTCCAGTGCAGACACTTTGTGCCCATCAGCATTGCATCGGATGGTGTCCGAATCCAGCAAGGGTTCGCATGGGTTGCTGAACTCCCCGCCCCAGTGTCCGGCGATAGCCCGAATAGCGAAAAGGAGGTGACCAAAGAAATCGACCTCGCTCATATTCCATTTCTTGTCGCCGGTGAATGTCTTGAGCAACGCTTGCTGAAACACGTCATCGCCAGTTGTGCGCAAACCCGCCGGACCTAGACACGCGACTCGCCTGTCCGCGATTCTTTGAAGCTTCCGTCGCTCTGCAAGCGTTAATGTCTCAGTTGCCCGAATGATTTCTTCTTTTGTTGCTATTCTCCGTGGTTGTTCTTGCGTATCGCATTTGCCGTGACAACCGGAACATTCCACTCGGATGCGAATCTTCTCCATCGTAATATTTAGGGTCAGCAAGGTTTTGTACGTGCTCAAGTGGACGATGAAGGATTCACGAACTAACGGTGTTCCACAGCAGTCACAGCAGCTCTGCTCTAACTTCTCGATGCTATTGAATCGATCACAGATTTCGTTCTCTAAGACTTGCTTTTCTTCTGAACTCCGGTATGAAGATCGCAAAAGCCGGTCCTGGCGATATGTGATTTCTCTCTCCAGATATTGAATCGCGTCAAGGAAGGAAAAGGGGGAGTGCATTGGCGTTCTCCGTTCGGGGGTGTCATACAAGGGAGGATGCCATGCTGGTGAAGTTGATTTTTCAAAGGGGTCTCCTTCTACCATGACGAAAGTAACATCTCGGTGATTAGACCGTTTATTTGCACATCAGAATGTGCAAAAAGTGCACAAAAAATAGTTCAGGCGCGTTTTCCGATCCAGCTGATCGGCGGGTGGTCCTCGAATTTAATTTTTATCGGCGGCGATCGAGCTGACGTTCGAGACTAAGCAGTGTTAGGGGGAACCTGTTTTTTCGGTATTCGACTTTATTCCACACAGTTTTCCACGCTCTATTTCTCCTCGGGCTTCGCGGTCGGCTTTATGGCGCTTGAGCCTACCCTCAGCTTCGTCAAGGTCATTTCCAACTCCATAGCTGAAGTCGCCTCCTGTCAGCCGCAGAATGCCGCTTATCCCCTCGACGACCACGATGCGGTTTCTAAGGATGGCTCTGGCACATTCGAGCTTCTCGATTAACTCGTTGGCATCGTTGCCGCGACATAAGAACTCATCCCCTTTGTCGTGATAGGCGTTCAGCCCAACCTCGCGCAGGGCATCCGCCTTGGATCGGAGAAAGTCGTTGCCGACCTCATAGCCATAGCAATCATTCAAGGCTTTAAGACCGTCAAGGTCGGACATGGCGACGGCGGGTGCTGTCCCCGCCTCGTCAAACGCCCGCCGATTTGGCAGCCCTGTTACTTCGGAAGTGAGGAGCAGACGGCGCATCTCCTCCGGCGACATCTCGGCAACCCGCTGCCGCTCGTCCAGATCCACACGGCGCTCAATATGGACGGCATTGACGCTGTCGCTCCAGTTCTTTCCAGGCTCTTGCATTTACCAGACACCCTCGAATCGGAATCTCGCTTGCACTATGTAATGCCGGATTTTCAAGAAAATCGCACCGGAGCCAACGAGTTTGTTCCAAAACCCTCAAAGATCCGGCACTAGCAAATGAACCAAGGGCGCAAATAGGGTGCCCGAACATGAAGTGACGGAACACGCTGACTAATTCCGATCGCTAGGTCGGTCCGTCATTTCGGCGATGCAATGGCATTCGAAGAGCTGCCAGGATTTCCGGACGACATCCGCCGGCCCAATTTCTTGACGTCCACGAGAGTCAGGGCCAGGAGATCCAGTTAGATGAAGGCGCTCGACGCAGTGTTGTCTTAAAACGCATTCCTGCGGATGCGGACTAACAGGAGGGTGAGCTACGGTTTTCTGTCCTCTGGAAGACAGCGAACTCGAGGTCCCCACCCTGAAGCGAGCGATTTCCTTGGTGGAATTTGGGGGCGTTGACTTTTGCAAAGAAATGTGGCGATTCAGATTGGGGTTGGTGCAGCGCGTCAATTCTTAAGAAGCGCGTCTAAGGTGCCGGCTGGAAGAACGGAAGCTAGCGGCTGGCTTCTTTTCTTGCTGAACCAGCCAAGCACGAACAGACTCGATCCTATAAAAAATTAGGCGGCCGATTTTTATGCGTGGTGGACCCGATTGACGCGCAGCAAGGCGCTGCAGAGTGCGAACGGAGCGTTTTAGCTGCCGAGCCAAGTCGGTTTCCGTGATGTAGCCCTCGAGAACCGATTGGGCAGAATCGGAAAGGTCATCCACAGGCCTTTTCACCGGGCACTAGCCGGATACGCCTGCGGCAGCCATTCCCTATGATCGTCGGCAACCTGGTCAAAAAGGCTGCCTGCGGCTTTGAAACGACTGAGCCAACCTGGCGCCCCTCAGGCAGTCAATCCCAAGCCGCATTTCGAAGGGGCGCCCCCGCTACAGCACGAATAGCCTCACCGCAAACGGCCACTGCCTCTTGATGAGCATGCCGTTAAGAATGAAGGACTGACCGTCGTGCTTGCCAATCTTGTAGATCGTGCAGATGTTGGGATGGTTCAAAGCGGAAGCAGCACGCGCCTCACTTCAGCGCTACGAAGCGTCCGTGTTCGGTGTCCTCCGCCTTATAAACGACACCCATCCCGCCGCCGCCGAGCTTTTCGACGATGCGGTAATGAGAGATTGTCTGCCCGACAAATTGGGGGGATGTGGCCATTGCCCGAAATGTTATGCCGCAATCGTGGGCGGGTCAATGCGCACGAGAACGATAGCAGGAGAAAGCTGGCAAGAAGTGTCAGTGGGATTGTTTTCTTGAGCTTGTAAGCTGGTGGTTCAAAAACGTTTCGCGGGGAGAGCCGCGAGCGAATGAATCCATTGAGCGAGGATTCTCTATTTTGATGGTTCACTGGAATACCTATGAACCGGCTAAGGTGTACCGGGTTCCGAACGACCATCATCTGGGGCTAGTGAGACTCCGCTTTCGCTTTCGGAGTGCGCAGAGAACCACACGACCCACGGAGTCCAAATCCAAATCAATCTCGTCATTCGTTACCCAGACAACCAGCCAGCCTCCCCGCTTCAGAGGATATTCCCGATTCGCATCCTCCGCTTGCTGCGACCATCTTTTGCGATACCCTCCGTTGACTTCGATCGAGAGAAGGAGTTCCGGATATGTGAGGTCAACCTTAGGCCATGTGCCGCCAACCGCGTTTTCGAGTTTTGCCCTGTAGCCGTGGAGTCGTTACCACTCGGCGAGTTTTATTTGCTGCCTTGTGATGCTCACGTTCTCGTCTCCCGAGTGATATTGGCACAGCTGTGTCGTTCGGGTTCAATCGCAGGATGACGATGGTAATTTGCCCGGCATTGCTGGGGGGTATGAAGATGGTATTGGAGGTATTTCAATGGCGACAAAGGTTCTTCTGACCCGCAAACAGGCTCGGTTTGTTCGCAGTGTCATTTCGGATTTACAATCTGAGTGCGAGCTTTCTCAGAACGCGAATTTACGTAAGCGAACGCTGCGGGCTCTAAAACTGCTGGAGAAAAAGCTGGACTTCCGCAAGTACTTTCGCGAGTGGCTGCGCAATTACGAAGCTCTGCGACGTGCGCTAGACCAGTAGACTAATAGTCGCTGGCATCCATCGCATAGCCGACAACTGTCGGTCGTAGGCTTCTTCCACGCACCCTTCCGAGCAGAACACGTTCGACAGGTCAGGATTGTTCCCCCAGCGTTCGCGTTCGATCATGAACGGCTTGGAACAGTTGGAGCAGAACACTTCTATCTTTTTCTTCACAGGTAATCCTCCAGTCCGACCAGATTATTGCGGTCGTAACACTGGATACAGAAATAAGTGACAACCGGAACCGGCGGCTTGCTGTAATCCTCGTGGACATTCCCGCAGTTGGCGCAGAATTCCTTGGGATACTTCTCGCCGGTCACCTTCCAATGAGCCGCGTATTCGCAGCCAGGCGTTTCGCACATTCTTCGTTTCTTCATATTTTTTGTCCTTGATTAGCCTTGAAATTCCGCCAGCCGCCTGAGGTTTTCCTCGGACTCGGCGGCGAGCTTCCTGAGTTCGGCCCCAGTCGTCGGATTAGGACGCAGTGGAAATCTGGAGCCCTTTTCTACCGGTACTGAGGTTGTGAAAACATAAAACAGAGGAATGAGAGACAAACAAAGTTGATGCGGGTGCGTATCTTAATTTGGAGCTGGGGGGTCGGAATCGAACCGCCGCCTGATGGTGGTGCCATCTGTTCTTCCACTTAAACTACCCCAGCAAACTTGCGAATCCCCCTCCCGATCTCAGGCTGCAATCTCCGTGAAGACTGAGTATCTCTTCTGCTTTTTTGAAATCCACAGCATGGAAAACCAGTTCACCCTTCTTAGAGATCGTCAGCCCGCCAGTTTTTAGAAGGGCTTTCAGTTTGTGCCGGTGCTTTGGCAATAGCGGGATCAGCCAGCGTGTTTTCGGCATTGTTTTCCGCTCGGTGTAAGATCCGTCCTTAACCGCTTGCCTGAACGTTTTGCCATTCTTGCCTAGAAGACGCTTGGCACTTCTGTGCTGCATTTCCATCGTGACTTCCTTGTACTTGGTAAAGCCTGCCTCGGCATTTATTGCCGCTCTTTCTGCTTCACAAGCATCCGCCATCTCTTTTGGGAATAGCTCCAGTGCCTTAGAAATGTTGTATTTCTGCATCTGGCGATATGGCACTCTCCGGTGAACGAAAGCCCTGTCTGGGGCGACGTAGTGCATTTCCGCTCGGGTTGATCCAAGGTTAATGAAATGAGCGATGCGATAAAGCTCACCTTCATGGCCGTGCTCAGGATCGCTGTAGCTGACGATGAAGTCGATCCCATACTTCTTGTGAAGAATCTTGTGGCAAACGCTCAAGAACTGGGTGAGCGGATAGCGTGATGGATCTTCCTTTTCCCCCACCCGGCACAGCCGCTTTAATTCGAACAGATTGTCTCTGGTCACTGGCAGCATCGTGTTAGCCGCGAGGTAGTCGTGAGCCATCATATTGACGCCAACTCCGTAGTTGCCAACGGCGTACAGGGCCTCTCCGTCGTACCAACCAAAGCACACACTCTTGCCTCGTGGCATGTTGTGCGAGTAGTGGTGTGCTTCGATGAAGGTTTTGGCGGTCTTGTAGTCAATCTCTTTGACCAGCAGCATTACGCACCACCGCCGTACTCTTCGTTGAGGATTTCGACAAGCCTGGCAATCCTTCCCTCTAACGCCGTGGCGGAGAGGTTGCCGAAGACTGCGGCGAAATGGGCTTTGTCTATCTCTACCAACTTCAGCACGCCCGTGGGCACTTCAATGGGCATCTTGGAAAGTTGTCGGACGGCCTCTGCACCTTTCAAATTCTTGAACGTTACGTTGAAGCCGATGCCGTCAGGGGCACCGCTAACCACCGCGGGCGTGATTTTCGTATCGAATCTTGGAAAAAGGTTCTCTTCTTCCAATTCCTTAGCCTTTTGAAGGCGAATCAGTTGCCGTGCACTAGGAGACGTGGCTGTTTCTGGTTGAGTCTCGGGTTCTTCCTCTGGTTCTTCACTAGGTTCAGGTTCTGCATCTTGTTCTAGTGGCTCATCGTCTAGTGGCCCGTCGAGCAGCGTGTCAGGGTCGGCTTCTGGCTCCTCCGGCTCACTAGGAGCGGCTTCGGGCTCGGGCTTTGGAGCCCTCACCGCGATGGAGATTTCGTATTCCGTGATCCAGTGGTAGGCCGTGCGTCTGGGGATACCCAGCTTTGTGCAAAGTTGCTCAAAGCCGCGACCCTTGTGGGAGCCTTGGGCTTTGGACTTATTTCGCCATTCCCAGCACAGGCGGCCAAACTCCAGCCCGTACTTCTCGGTCGTTTGGTATTGTTGCCATGCCGATAGGATTTCCGATTCGGCGGCGGACACGTCATATTCAATGATTGCGTTGGTTGATGTTGTCGAAATCTGCGGACTACTGCTCATTAGAACTCCTTCGGACTTTAACGTCTCTGAGTCCTAATACTTGGTTTTTCGAAAACACAGAGTTGGAGACAAAAACTTTATTGAGGTTAATGGGCAGCTTCAGAACGGCGTCCGTAATCCGTAATTTAAGGTTGAACACGTCGGCTGCACCGAGGGGTGTAGCCAGCCCAGCATTCGCCTGGGGTACGACATAGTCAGGCCCGGCCTCCGAATTACAAAGATGAAGAGGCTCTCTGCAAAACTCGCCAAACGACGTTTGTTGATTCACGCCAGATAGCTGAAAACCGGGGAGCTCGGAAAGCCTTGCTTCTTTTTCTCGCAGGGAATTGCCGGATTTCGTGAAAAGGTCAGTATTTAGTAAGTGTAGAGAGACTTGAATGCCAAAGACGAGCTTCAGGTCTGTCGCAGAGATCAGCAATCAGAACAATGGCTGGCAACCTACTGCCGAGGACAAAATATGGACAAAGACACTTTGAAACAATCGCAAGAGTTGAATGATGATTTTGATTTTAATGATGCGATGTGCCTTGTAGTACATGAAATCGCAAACGGACAACGTGAGGAGCCTAGCAAAGGTATCCGTGTACATGCCAAAAAGATGGAGGAGACAGTTGAGCGGGAAACCGGTTTCCTTCCCGATGTCATCATGCTTCTGGAGGTCTACTGCGATTTCCACCCCGACATACCTTACGCTGTTGCCCGTGAGAAGGTACTCCAGGCGACAGAGAGCGTGTCAAAGGGCGGCTTGAATCCCATAGAAGATGACTCGTCACGTGAGAATGCCCGCAACCAAGCAGCTGCCTTGGTTTTCGGAGACGAGTTCGATCAGTTCTCAGGTTTCTCGGGTATTTCGTTCCAATGGGTGTGGATGAGATTTATAGACGAGCATCCCGAAGCCGCAGGCTTGGATGAAAAGACCGACGGCGGCTTGTTTGGACGATGGCTAGACAGGCGAGCTGCTGCCGCCGGCTGGCAAGGAAGGTTCGAGCCGGACCTGTTGTAAACAAGGAAGCACATCGAGCAGGCGTGCGATCAAGTGGAACAACGAGACCAAATAACGCGACAGTCCCGGACCAATCTGGATTAGCAACCGCCCGTTTGCCTCAGCGTGAATATTCAGAGACCTCCTTCGGCAATTCGCAGATGACATTGGCGGCGTTCCGCATACATTCGTCTTCTTCAACGCAAATCCGACCATCCACCTGGAAGATGGCCGGCATATCGTTGACTGCGTCCATCATTCGTCCCTCGGTTATTCTCATTGCACCAACCTGTCCTCGTGATTCTTTAGCCAATTGTGGACCGTGACCTTCGCGGTCACGCTTTCGTAACCGAGAGCCTCCCCAATAGTCTGTAGCTTCAAGTGCGGAAACGCTTCCTTTGCCTTGATTGCCATCCAGCGGCGTAATTCGATCACCGCGTTTGTTGCTCTCGTCTGCTTCATTAACTTCCCTCACCCTAGTTCTGGTAGTTGCTGATTTCACTTACTGTCGAATCGCTGCCGTTCGTTTTGATGTCGATTTTCGCAGTTTTATGGGCTTTTCCAGTCACCAACATTTCCAGATCGCCAATTCCACGGTTAATGTCGCCGCTATGGAACCTATATTTAGTTAAGGCTTGCTGCAAGGCAGTATGAGTAGTCATGCAAACTTACCTCGACATCGGATAAGTGTCGGGTCCGGGCGCTTGTTTACTGGACCAAGTGTGAGGGTTAGGCTTTGTTCTCACTGCCTAACCCAATACCACGATCCGACCGTCCCTTCGACAAGGATGTACCAACAACGACAACAATGTGAGAACAAGAAAAGTGAGAACATATGGCTACACCATTTAAGAAATTAGACTGTCAACGTAGAAATTACCTCAAGTTACCAGGCAACGCTCTCAAGATTTGGTTGTATTACTATAGCCGCGAGGGGAAAGAACGCCTTGCCTGGGCCTCCGAGAAAGAAATCTGCGAAACGTGTGATCTCAATAGGAAAACCATGCAGGTTAATCGCCGCTGGCTCATAGACAACGGCTGGCTCATCAAGATGGGAGAGCGTAACTCTAAAACTGGACAATTTTCTATCCCGATTTATCGAGTGGATGAAGGAACGATTCCTGCTGAAACTGATGGCAGGAGTGCCAACCGTGTACCACAAATTGGTCTACGGTCACCCAGCCCAACAATTCGTACGCAGCCCCAGCCCACAACATTGCCTACGGTCCCAGCCCAAAAGTTGGGCGAAGAAGTATATCCCTATAAGCAAGTAGAACCCAAAGAGCAAGTAAGTAAGTTAGCAAGTGAGTCAGTGAGTCTCTCGCTTCGCTCGAGCACCAGAGAGGGTTGGAAGAGTTCCTCTAGTAATGGAAGAGGGACGGACCCTCAGCCTCACACAGTCGATCTCTCCCAATATGACGAGGAGGTATAGACTCTCTGCAGATATGTTTTACCCGCCCGCTGCCCGCAACTGGTGAGCGAAGAAGAATGCGACATGCTTTTCGAGATCGCGAATAAACATCCGGGTGTAATTTGGATGAATTACTTCACGTGGCATATGACCCATAAGCCAAACAATCTACATTACCACTCCATAGCCGATGCTTACAACTGCCTCGTTAAAAGCGAATACAGCATCAATGACTTCGCGAAGCATACCCCTAAACTTCCCTGTAAGAAGTGTGAGAAGCTCAATATCGAGATCCCTTGGGGCTGGGTAGAAAATGAAGAAGGCGAACCTGAGTTATGTGGCGATTGTGAAGATGCCCCCGCTGTCCGCGATGATCGATGCCAAGCGTGCTATGACCACTGGGTGGTCGCCTACGCCGAAAGAATGAAACTCTGCAAGAGTTGTGCAGTTAATTCAGCCACGCATCCAGATCGACAATGTGATCCATGCCATGAGGGCCTATGCGTACATTGTAGGAAGAGACAAGGTACATGCGATTATCAACTCTGTGAGCCATGCTACGCAGAGAGTATTTACCCTTACTACGAAAGCGGGCAATCACTATCTGCTGAATTGCAGAGAAATGGAATGTTATGAGTTGGGGAGCCGATGCGGGGCTAAAGCCATTGCCTCGTCACTACGTCAGCCCGGTGGCATAGCCATCGGAGTAATCGCATCACTCGATTGCAAAGCCTGTCGCTAAGACGATAGGAGCTAATTATGAAACGAAGAACCGGCACGCCATCGTAAAACTGATATGTAAAAAGTGTGGGGAGCGACTAAGGAAAACGGGGCCCGGACGTTGAGATGGCGAAGGCCAAGCTATACTCGATGAGGCCCATCGGCGTTATCTGGAAGGCAGATAGCAAAAGTATGAGCTCTAGCTTGATCTTTGATGAGCAGCCGGTCGCAAATTAAGCATCGGCGGAACCGGCCTTGGACGGTGAACACTTTTGCCGACGAGATCGAAATTGGAGGTTGATTCAATAAAAGGCAGGGCCTGAAATGTGGGTTGGGGTGTCAAAAGAAATTTTCCCAAGCCGGACCCAAAATTACAATTTCCCCTGTTTCATCGTAGGCTCATTACATAGGGGAAATTCGTTTTGCGTTAGGATGCCCTACTAACGATCACGACCTGCAGTCAGTTTGCCACTTTCTCGGGCTCAATCGTTTGTCCTAAAAAGTGTACACGGATTCCCGGTTTGGCGATTTTTACAGTATTAGTTAGTAGACGTGGCTGCGGCTGCGGTCGCAATTCAACTAATAATAAGGAGAATAAGATGAAATCATTTGATCTGCAAGACGATGAACTAGAGGATGCAATTCCCTCAGTAAGCAAAACCATCGACAAACCCCACAAAGAAACCAAGCCCAATGCTGGCGTCAAGGCTGTTGACGTGACCAAGGCCATTCCAGCTGTCCCTCTGCCGGGCGAGGTCGGTGTCGACGACGGAGCTGATGAAGCTCTGATGATGAGAAAGAACACAGCCCCGATTAAGGAAACACAGCCCTCAACCCGTGACCACAAGAAAGAGGTCGCTGCTTTCGTGCCTACTCAGGACGAATTGAGTTGCCTCGTGAAATATTGGGTCAGAAGGGCAATTGACGGCGAATATTTTATCTTCTGGGACCAATGCTTTGGGACTTCTGATCTCCGCGCCATAGATTTCGACTGGAACCGCGTAAACGAAATCGCTCAGATTCTCGGCACAGAAAAGACCGATAAAGCGGTAACGGAGGCGTTCGAAGAAGAAGCACAAACCTTCGAACGACACAATTGGATTGTTTTCCGCTACGGAACGGAGGAAGAGCGGGCTGCGTATCAAGATTTGGGTGTGGGTTTTCAGGACTTTGAGTACGGAGTTGCAGAAGAAATGGCTCGCAGAGTGGTGCAAAGAGTTTTTCGCAACGGAGTGCCGGAACAGCAGCAGGCACTTATTAAAGACGAGTTGGCCCGGTATGCAAAGAAGCTGAAGAGCTACAAGCGCGGTCCGCACGACGTCATCGAAATTTCTGGAATTTCCTTTCCGGCAGAGCTACGTAACTTGGTCCTAAGCACAGGCGTTGATGATCCACAGCCAAGTTGCCGCTTTGGGACCCTCAGCATTGAACAGGGGAAGGCCCTTTTAGCCAAGTTAGACGAGGCCGCTAGGAAAGGTGAAGACGCCCTGGGGGCGTTAGTTGTTCAGCGTGAGGACCATACGCCTCCGACTGTGAAGAACGAATCCGCTTCAACGGTATCGAGACCACCCAAGGCCCCTGCCTCCTGTGGGCGCCCTGACGACGATGTGATCATGGAGTGCTTGTGACGCCCAAGCACCGCTATTAATCGGCGCGTTATGGATGGTAGAGAGATCGTGTCCAGTTCCGTGACATTTGAGCCCAACTAATGCCACAAATATGCGCCTCCGTTCATCCGACCTTAGGCATTCTCACCGCACCGGGAGCTACGAGACCGCATTCGGGAAGTGCGGTCGCGGTATGAGACGCAATGCGGGCGGGTGCCGAAGAAACACCACGCGCGGTCCGTCAAGGTGCCGCGAGATTTGTTCGCTATGATCGCCGCGCTGCCCAGGATGGGGCCGTTGGTGTTGAGACTGCACGGCGGCAGGCGGACTTCAGCCTGATGAAGGAGCTCAATGCGTGAAGTGGTACACCTACTTTCAAACTGCCGCCAAGCGCCGTATTAGAGAGAAGACGACTAGGTGAGTCTCTGTATGGCAAGACCGACCCCAGTCTCGAAGGAAAGAAGTTTTGGAACAGTCTGTCCCCATTCTCGGGCAGACACCCTCCAGCGTGGGTGTCATCCTCTCCGCCTCAAGCCTCTTGGCGTTGGGTGGGGAGGCGTATTTTCCGCTCGGTCCAATCAAGGCCACCGAATCGCAGACCAGCGGGTTGCATTTCCCTGCCTTCAAGACTAACGTTCTTGCCGCGACACCAGTGAAGCGGAGAGGAAAGTGTATGTCCCGCCGAACTGGTCAGAATGGCCATATCGAAGCAAGCGGTAAGTGGTGGGTCGTGCGTTGGTGGCAAGATGTACCGGCACAGGAAAAGAGAAGACACATGCGAGCGAAGATTTGCCCAATCTCTGGCTCCGGCAGCCTGTCCAAGTCTGAACGGGAACGCTGCGCTCGTGAAATCATCGCGGCAAGTGGAGCGGACACTGAGGAGCACTTCAACAATGTCGTTATGCAAACCCACGGTGTCACGTTCCGTGAACAAGCAGAGTGGTGGCTGAACCATGTCCAGTGCCGCAAGCGCAAGCCCATCGCACTTTCGACGTTGAAACTATGGGAAGGCTGTCTCGACAACTGGATCAACCCAAACATCGGAGATTTGCCTTTGCGGGAAGTTAACAATGCAGTGCTCAAGGAACTCGTTGCCAAGATGTCCGAAGGCGGTTTGTCGCCGAAGACAATCACGGACAACTACGTTCCGGTCGTGAAGATGGTTATCAGTTCTGCAGTCGACGAACAGGGAAAGGACCTCCATCCTCGCAACTGGAACAACGAGTTCATCGACCTGCCAGTAGTGGAGAAGGAAAAGCAGAATACGCCCTCCTTTTCCGCCGAAGTAATGACGGGTCTGGCAAAGTGGAAGTGGAGACGGGAGCGGATGATTTTCATCGTGTGCGGTGCGGCTGGTCTGAGAATCGGAGAGGCGCTTGGCATCGAAATCGACAAGCACATCTCTCCCGACTTCCAAACTCTCTCCATCAAGCAGAAGGTTCATCACGGGAGGGTCGAGCAACGGCTCAAGACGACGAACGGTTTTCGTGAGGTTGATCTTCACCCAGCGATTGCCGCTCTTCTTAAGGAGTACGTTGGCGATCGAACGAGTGGTTTTCTCTTTTGTACTCGGAAGGGAAAGCCCGTCTCAGCCACGAACATAATCCGGCGCCATCTGCACAAGGCGCTGAAGCAACTAAACTACGTGAATCCGTTCACGGGCACGCACAAAGCCGGGAATCATGCTTTCCGTCGCTTTCGAAACACCTACCTGCGGAACTACACGGAGTGTCCTGAAGGCCTGTACAAGTACTGGATGGGTCACGCGGGGAAGGACATGAGCGATCTCTACGATAAGGTCAAAGAGGACATCGCTTTCCGCAGAAAATGGGCAGAATGGTGCGGATTCGGGTTCGAGTTGCCTTCAGTTGTACCGAATGTACCGAAAACTGCTGAAAAAACCGAAGCAGCAAAGGCAGCGTAAGCAGTTGAAAGAACGAGAGAAAGAATGGTCGGGGAGAGAGGATTTGAACCTCCGACCCCCTGGTCCCGAACCAGGTGCTCTACCAGGCTGAGCCACTCCCCGAGTGTTTACAACACATTAGCTTCAGGACTCCCTAATTTTGACCCCCTGTCTCCAAGGAGACGCTATGCGTAAGCATGAGGAGTTCCTGAAAGAACGGAAGTACCTACTAAACGTATCACAACGGACCATCGAGTGGCACCAGCAAGCTTTGCGCTGGCTGGGAGTGGAGGAGCCAACAGCCCCTCAACTCAAAGACTGCGTCATTCGGATGCGCGAGGCTGGTCTCAAGGCATCGAGCGTCAACTGTCACGTGTGCAGCATCAACGCTTATCTGGCTTGGCTGGGCAGTGAACTGCGAGTCCCCAAACTCAAAGAAGAGGAGTGGCTGCCCGAAAACTTTACCCCGGAGGACATCAGCAAGTTCGTTGCTTGGAAGCCAAAGTCAAGGTCTGGCCACAGGGCCAAACTGCTTGTGCTGACTCTGGCTGACACAGGCCTACGCTTGGGCGAGGCCTTAAACCTACGCTGGCCGGATGTTGACCTGGACAATTGCCTGTTGAGTGTTCTTCGTAAGGGCCGCAAGGAACGCAAGGTCCCATTCTCAATTGAACTCAGGAAGCTGATCTACAAGGGCCGTGGGACTGGGTTCGTCTTTGGCACATCCACTGGCACCAAACTAACTCGCAGGAACACCCACAGGGATGTAGCCAAGGCGTGCCAGCGATTGGGCATCAAGCAGCCCTCCAGACTGCTCCATGCCTTCCGGCATTCTTGGGCTACTAACGCGGTCAAGCAGGGAATGCACCCGTTCGTTCTGCAACGGTTGCTGGGGCATACAACGATGGACATGACTAATCGGTACGTGAGCTTGGGAACAAGTGATTTGCAGAAGGGGCATGTGAGCCTACTCGGCTAGCGTGAAGCCCCTCCCCCTTGCAGATTCCCTTGATTCACTTGGAGCGTCGAAGTCATAATTGGCGAATCGTGGAGCACAGCAAACAAACACGGAGGCTGTGGTTTTGGTTCTGGGTTCTGGTGGTCGCCGTGGCAGCTTGGTTTTGGCCCGGTTTCCAATTTGTGAGACTGCGCTGAGAATTCTCCCGCCTTGTGTTTAAGCTATCGTCATCGACTCTGGCCGATTCGATGGGAGTCCCAGTCCGGGATGAAAGTTTTTGAAATCTGGTTTTATAAAACACCGCGACCGCATCCCCAACAAGCAACCAACGAGGCTCCCTTCCTTTAGTCTTGTTGTGAGTTCATAGTTCAAACAGTCCCGCAGCGAATGCCTGCCAAGGTGGAGGTTTTATGCACCGACGAATCGCGCTTGCGATCTTCACGCTTTCAATCAGCGTTCACTGTTACGCTCAACGCGATCCCGAGCGAAGATGGACTGACAAGAACAATGCCGAACAGTACGCGGCGTACATGATTCAGATTGCATACTACGAACGCGGGTACATGGGAGTAAGGGTTCAGGTACGGGACGATGGCGCAAGGAAGATTTTAGAAGTGGATCCGGGGCGCATTTATCACATCAAGGCTATGCAGATTCTGGGCCAGAACGATCTACCTGCGGAGGTCATGTCCACCGCGCCGACTGTTGGTGACGTTTACTCCGCCGATCACATAAATGAATGGATCGTAACTCTCAAGAGCCGATACAACAAGGCACTCAGCTGGGATGTGCGATGCGATCATACAACTGCCGATTGCACGATTGAGGTGGGGCCAGCTTTGCACCCCCCTCAGCCGAAATAGTCACCCTTAGGCAGATCACTGTTGCAATCAGATGCGCTCATTAACCCCGCCAAGCGTCTGCCTATCCGACAGCATGGTCTGCAAAGTGAAGCGCTTGACTAACGGGCCTCGAACCCAACTTGGGTGGTTCAGCACCGGAATCTATTCCCTCGCTACGAACGGGGTTCGCAACCCAAATCCCTACCCCTCAAAATTCCGAACTTGATGCCCGCGATTGACTTGCCCTACCTCCAGCCCTAAGATTTCAGCCAAATGATCGGCCAGACCATCTCTCACTACCGCATCGTCGAGAAGCTCGGTGGCGGCGGGATGGGTGTCGTCTATAAGGCCGAGGACACTGACCTAGGCCGCTTTGTTGCTCTCAAGTTTCTTCCTGACGATGTCGCACATGACCCGCAGGCGCTTAGTCGTTTCCAGCGCGAAGCCAAAGCTGCGTCTGCACTGAATCATCCGAACATCTGCACGACCTAAGAAATCGGGTGGCAAGGAGGTGGTTGTGCCAGACAAGCGAAGCGTTATCGCAGTCTCATCTCCGTCCAATGCACGGTCAATCGTGTCACCGGTAACGGCACCCATGCACACGTTCTGGAGGATTGCCGCTACCCTTCTCATCGGAGTAGTGCTTTTGTTCGGAATCGAGTTGTACTTGCGCTTCTATATCACTGCCAAGGTCACGGAACAAGCTAGCAAACTCTCCAAATTCACACCTGCTCCGATACATACGGTGGGTACATCCGATACGCTGACGCTACCGCTTGACCTTTCTTCCGCATACAACGCAATCGGAATCTATAACGATGGGTCAAAGTTCCCCGAGACGGGCCTGGACGGGGTGGGCTTTGCTTGCTCGGAGCAAGTGCTGGGTTCTTCCCAGACCGTGGAAGGCGTACGTTTCCGGCTTGGACAAGCTGGTGCGCCGGACGTAGTTAGGAGCACGACGGTTACTCTCCCTTCAGGGAAATTCAGTAGTCTCAAAATGCTCGCCATGGCTATAAACGGCAGTCAAAATGAAGTCTTTACGGTCTCGTACGCTGACAACTCAGTCTCAACCCTCACTCAGCACCTCAGCGACTGGTATGTTCCCAGTCATTACGAAGGGGAATCAGTGGGGGTGATCATGCCGTATCGTCTGCGGTACGACGGTCGCATGGATGTGCGGACCAAACCGTTCTATATTTATGCTTACTCTTTCAATCTCGACAGCACTAAACAGGTGCAGAGCATTAGTTTGCCGCACAACCGGAATGTCGTTGTGTTTGCCATAACACTCGTCCCTGCGCAAGCGTACGGGACGGTACTAAGCAGGCTAACGGGTCACAAGACTTCCTTACTCTCTGGAAAGACGCCGATCCCGACATCCCCATCTACAAAGCAGCCAAAGCCGAGTACGCGCGGCTGCAGTAGCTGAGGTTTAAGCTTCCGTCAATGGGCTGGCCTGGGACTCATCTCCAGCCGGGCAATCAATGATTCTTCAGTGTTGAGCACTCTTGGTGAGAATCAGCAAACCACTTGTGAGAGCAATTGTCTCGCAGAGCTTC